>BNJU01000421.1_pt1 | contig 117142 bp, 128 predicted proteins | sample 8539281 | NCBI WGS metagenome assembly BNJU01 (sample SAMD00202456, study PRJDB9452) | human saliva metagenome | isolation source: human saliva | place: Japan
AATCAAACTGGTCCATTCTGCGCTAGTTCTGATTGGTTTTTTTATTTCGGATTTTAACATGTATTTATTCTGTATTTCAAATAAATAGATGCTTGAAAACTTTATTATATAGCCGTTTCTTGACTATAACGTTCGCCATTATTACGTTTTTTGTTACATTTGTTATATGTGTATGAATTGTCAGAAAAATTTTTTTATTATAATATGGTTTATAAATAAAGTAAGGAGACTTCTATGCAAAGACAACGTTTTTTTCACTCCGTAAATACAAGTTCGGTTTGGCTTCAGTTCTGCTGGGGACTGCCCTGGTTTTTGGTGCGGGACAGGCTCAGGCGGATGAGCAGGCGACAGTTAGTTCGTCAGGGCAAGGTCAGCCGACTGCCGCTGTGGTATCAGCGACTGAGTCCGCTTCTCAAGCAGCTACACCTGAGAGTCAGCCGGCAACTCAAGCCCCTGTGGAGAAAGCAGCACCAGCTTCTTCTGAATCGGCTGCTTCAAGTACAGAGCAGGCAAGCCAGCCTTCTACGGCAGAGGCTAAGGAAGCAGCTGCAGCTCCTGTAGAAAAAGGAGCGACTTCTTCATCAGAAGAGGCTTCTTCAAGTGCTGAGAAGGTAACTCAGCCATCTGCCACAGAGACCAAGCCGACTGCTCTAGCTAAGCCAACTGCAGAGTCTCCGGCAACTGCAAACTCAGACAAGCCTGCTGCTAATCCTGATGCAGTGGCAGAGTCACCAACTTCTCAGGATGCTAAGCCAAGTAGCATCAGCACCAATGAGATTATCAAGGTTCCTCAGACCTGGTCTCAGGGCTATAAAGGTCAAGGCCGTGTGGTAGCGATTATCGACTCAGGTCTGGATGTCCATCATGAGGTTCTGAAGATTTCTGATCCATCAAAGGCCAAGTATCAGACAGAGGCAGCTCTGGAAGAGGCTAAGAAAAAGGCCGGTATTGACTACGGGAAGTGGTACAACAGCAAGGTTGTCTATGCCTATAACTATATCGACGGTGATGACAATATCAAGGAAAAGAACAGTTACTCACATGGTATGCACGTAACAGGGATTACAGCGGGGAAATCCCAACAAGAAAGCTCCTAATGATGAGTATGTCTATGGTGTTGCGCCAGAAGCACAAGTTATGTTTATGCGGGTCTTCTCAGACCGTCAACGCACAACAAGCGACGCTATCTATATCAAAGCCATTGATGATGCGGTAGCTTTGGGGAGCTGATACCATCAATATGAGTCTAGGTTCAGCAACAGGTTCAACGGTTGATGTCAGCCCTAGTCTGCAGGCGGCTATTGAGCGCGCTCGGGCTAAGGGAGTGAGCGTGATCATTGCGGCGGGTAATGACAACACCTTCGGAAGTGAATACTCTAAACCGCTGGTTGAAAATCCAGACTATGGTCTAGTTGGCAGTCCTTCAACAGCAGAAAGCTCTATCTCAGTCGCCTCTGTCAATAACACTGTTCTGACAGAGGAAGTCATGGAAGTGCGTGGTCTGGAAAAGAACGATAAGCTTTTGAACGGTCATTTCAGCTACTCCATGGGTGAGACAAATGCAACCTTTGAAAAGGGCAAAGAATATGAGTATGTCCATGTTGGTCTTGGCCGTGAAGAGGACTTTGCTGGTAAGGATCTGACAGGGAAGCTGGCTCTTATCCAGCGTGGTTCCTTTACCTTTGCTGAAAAGGTTAGAAATGCTATCAGCCATGGTGCCGTTGGTGCTCTGATCTACAATAATGTCGACGGAGCTAACCTAACGATGAGCCCTGGACAGTGAATCTAAAAAGGTTCCGTCAGCCTTTATCAGTAAGGAATATGGAGAGGCTTTTGGCAGCTGGTAATTACAAGGTGGTCTTTAATGGTCTTAAGGTCAAATCGGCCGCATCCAGGAGCAGGTAGTCTGTCTGACTTCTCTAGTTGGGGTGTAACGACAGATGGCTTTGCTCAAGCCAGATGTGACCGCACCAGGTGGCGATATCTACTCATCGCTTAATGACAATACCTATGGCTCTATGAAGGGAACCAGTATGGCTACGCCTCATGTGGCTGGTGTAGCGGCTCTGGTCAAGGAATATCTCCTTCAGCACTATCCAGACTTGACACCTGCCCAGAATGCAGATCTGGTCAAAGCCCTCATCATGTCCACAGCTAAGCTGCACGTCAACAAGGAAACAGGTGTCCATACCTCTCCGCGTCAGCAGGGTGCTGGTATCGTGGATACGGCAGCGGCTATTTCTACCGGGCCTCTATGTGACAGGGGATAACCAATATCCTAGCGTTTCCTTGGGCAATGTCCAAGACAGCTTCACTTTTGATGTTACGGTTCATAATATCACTGATAAGGACCGGACGCTGAAGATGATTGTCAATACCAACACAGATGCGGTCAAGGATGGCTACTTTACTCTGACACCTCGCAAACTAACTGAAACGGTCTGGCCAGAAGTTACTGTCAAGGCTCACAGCAGCCAGAAAGTGACGGTCAAGGTAAATACTGCTAAGTTTGCGGAAGAGTTGATTAAGCAGATGCCAAATGGCTATTTCCTAGAAGGCTTTGTCCGCTTTGTGGATCCAGCGGATGACGGCGATGTGGTTAGTCTGCCATTTATGGGCTTCCGTGGGCAATTCCAAGATCTGCCAGCTGTAGAAAGACCAATCTATGATCTGGTCCAAGAAGGCAAGTCAGGCTTCTATTACCCAGTGCCAAAGGACAAGAGTATCCTGTCTGATGACAATGTCTCTTCCCTTGTGACAGAGTCAAATGATACACTCTACTCTACCGGTCGAACAGCTGCTCGCAGCTCAATTGTACTGGGAACTGCAGAAAATGCGGATGGTAAGCATGTGCTGCAGCTGGGAGCGGATGGCAAGATTCGTCTGGCCTTCTCACCTAATGGAGATGGCAATCAAGACAGCATCCAGTATCGGACAGTTCTCTATCGCAATATCAATAATCTGACAGCTAGTGTCTATACGGCAGATGATAAGGACTATCGCTTCCCAATCTGGCAGAGCAGCACGATTAGAGAAGGCCGCAAGAACTATTATAGTGGTCAGTCAGACAATCCTAAGTCCTACCTACTAGAAGATACATACTGGGATGGTCGTGATAGCAAGGGTGAGAAGTTGGAAGATGGCCTCTATACCTATGTGGTTCGCTATACTCCAGATGTACCAGGTGCTAAAGAGCAGCAGATTAGCTTTAAGCTGCAGATCGATACGCAGAAACCTTTGATTAGCTCAGGCTATATCAGTACCAAGGATGGTGCGGAAACCTTTACGGCTCGCAAGCCAAAAGATGTCGGCAACGGCGGTATTTTGAGAGAACAGGTCTTCTATCTGCAAGCAGATGAAAAAGGGAAAGAGACCTATAAAGCCGTGGATGATTTTGGCATTGAGCGTGATTACGAGCGTCGGGTTTACATCTCAGCCAATGCGGATGGCAGCTACAGCTTGCCAAAAGGAGTGGACAAGTCTAAGATTTTCTATGTGGTAGAGGACTATGCGGGCAACCGTGATGCCATAGCTCTGTCAGAGCTGGTCAGTGCTGAAAATGATGGTCGTATCCGTGTCGCTCTGGTAGATGCTAATACGCATCAAGATGTATCGTCGACCTTTGTCTATCGAATCAAGGATAGCAAGGGCAAGTATGTCGAACTGGACAAGGGCAAGCAAATCAACGCTCTGCCATTTGGCCGCTATACAGCAGAGATCTTTACTTATGATAAGGATGGGCTTCGTTTCTACAGCGATCTGACTCAGGAGTTTGAGCTGACAGCCCAAGATAGCTTTAAGACGATTGAGTTTCTAGTCAAGAAGCTGGTCTTTGCACCGGTCAGCGTTGCCTTTGATCAAGCTGTTCCGAAGAATACCCAAGTGGTTCTCAAGAATAATAATGGCGATGTCTATACGCTTCCAGCAGAACTGTTTGGCAAGCATGCTTTCGGAAGATCCGTAGCAGCTGGATTCTACTCAGTCTTTGTCAACCTGCCGACTGGCTATGAGCTCTGGGAAAATGAGCCGACTGTCGAGGTCAAAGAAGGTAAGAATAACCTGCTGAAGCTGGGAGTTATCGTCAAGTCAGGCTTGCTGGCAGCTGTCAATCAGCAGTCTAGTCTGGTCGGCACTGCTCAGTATTACAATGCTTCTGCAGCGAAGCGCACAGCCTACGACCAAGCCTATCAGGCAGCCAAGGAAGCTTTGACAAGCAAACTGACCCAAGCGCAAGTTGATGCCGTAAGAGCAAAACTAGAAACAGCATCTGCTAATCTAGACGGCAAGGACTCTGATATTGCTGCGGTTAAAGCGGCTGTGGAAGCTTATGCAGCTACCACTAAGACAGGTGCTTATGCCAATGCTAAGGATAGAACTCGCCGTGCTTATGATAAGGCCTTCCAAGCAGTGGCTCTGCTCTTGGTGCAGGACAAGGTGACCCAGGAGCAAATCGATACAGCCCTAGCTCAGCTGACTACAGCAGAGAAGAAGCTGGATGGTAAGGCGACTAACTTTACCAATCTCAAGAAGCTAGTCGATGATGAGGTGCATTACCAAGCCATCAGCAATAAGTTTATCTATGCGACTGACGCGGTTAAGGCGGCTTATCTAGAGGCTTATGCACAGGCTAAGGAAGTTTTGGCCAATCCAGGTGCCAGCCAGGAAGATGTCAAAGAAGCCATTGCCAACCTCAGAGCAGCCAAGAGAAAACTTGATGGCAGAAAGCCAAGAGTAGTAAAACCGAAAAAGCCTAGACAAGCTTAATTGGTTTTCAAGTCAGTTAAAATCCCTTAAGTTGAAACTTGAGGGATTTTTATAATGCTAAAAATGCTCCTGATTATAATTTATTCAAGCAGGAAGAGTTTGACGGGAGTTTATATTTTTTACTCAATCCAAACAATAAATTTTATAGTACTATGTAGTCAAAAACGAAATATAGTGTGATATAATAAAACTGAGGAGAGCTATTTTGTATAAAACACTTTAACAAAAGGGAGATTAAAAGGAAAAGAAATGAGTTTTAAGGTAATCAGAATAACTGAAGATAAAATTTACTTAGGGGATGAACAGGGAAGTTTTACAATTGTACCAAAAGATGATTTGTCTTATGATGAATTGAAAATCGGTGATATGGTAGATTATTATCAAAGCGATGAAGGTTCTTTAATTATTCCAGTCACCAATTCAACATTCAGGAGGCGAAATGATTCAGTTAAAGTCAAAAAAAATAGAGTGGGATGGATTGTGCTCTCTGTAGTCCTTTTTATAGTCTTTGTAGTTGGCTTATTTATTATTTTTAATAATTCTAGTGAGGGATCAAATAGTGTTGTGGATATGCTAAGTAGATTGAATGTTGAAAAAGATACTGATAAAACTAACTATCAAGAAGTAGATTATGATAAATGGAATCATGACCAGCTTGAAGAGTATACAAAAGTCAAAATATCTGGAACAGTAATTCAAGAGAGTGAAGAAGATAGTTCATATATTTTACGTGTTGCGAAAGACAATGATCATAGCAAAATTGTCTATGTTGAAATTGACAAAAAAGATTATGATAATGTCATTGCGGAAGATGATATCGTTACTATTTATGGTTTGGCTATCGGCAGAACAACATACGAGACTATTTTCCATAGCTCTGTGACATTACCTTATATGCAAGGTTTAATATATGAAGTCGATACTGAGGAAACGGAAGAAAATTTTATTACTAAAGAACTTTATAACTCAGATGGATTGAAAATTGAGCAAATCAAAAAAACGGAACTTTGCGTTTTTTTATAATAATAGTAGTCAAAAAGTGAGAGTTCGTCCAGAATCAATTGACGTGGAAGGACAAAAAAATAAATGAGTATTCACTTGATCTTCGTGAGGAATTACAGCCAGGCCAATTTGTAGACGGAGATATAAATGATAGTGAGGGACTGCTTAAGGCTGGCAAGGTGATTAATATCATTTTGAAAGTAACGAATGATGACTATGAAGAAATAACGAAAATCAATATCTCTGTAAAGTTAGAAAAAAAGATATTGTGAACTAGAAACTATAATCTTGTGGAGATAAAAAAATGTATAAAGTGTTAAAGGTTAAGGATAAAAAAAGTTTATCTTGAGGGATGAACGGAATAATTTAAAAATTATTCCATTCGAAAATTTTGATTTCATTCCTGAAATTGGAGACAGTATAGAACTTTTTTTCAAAAAGATGATATTATTATTCCTGTGTTGAATTCACAGAATAATTCCCCAAAAAAGAGAAGGAAAAGTAAATCTGTTTTTAAGAATCCTCTGTACTTAACGATTGGAATATTGTTCTTATTGGTAATTGGAATTGTGTCGTTTTTATTTCTGAGTAAACAGCCTGAAACTAGCAAAGAGGCTGAAAAAATTGCAGAAAGTGCTAGACCTAAGAGTAATGAACGAAGTCATTCTTCGTCTAGTAAGCATCTGACTAGATCAGACTCTAGTAATTCAGTCTCATCCACATCAACTAGTGACGATAGGTTAGCCGCTTCTCAGTCGGAGTCCTCATCTTCTCTAGAATCTAGAGAAGTGAAAGAATCAACAAATACCTCATCATCATCTGAATCAAATGGAAGCCCACTTCCAAAAGAAAGCTATGCCGCAATAGTAGGTACATGGAGAAATGCGAATGGGAATACTCTGAGAATAGATTCAAATGGTCAAGTTAGCCTAGATGGCTTTGTTGGAACTTCTAAACTTGAAAATGTATATACACTACGAGGTGGTGGTAAGTCTTATGGAGCAGGAGGGGTGTTTGTCGGATACTTTGCGGCAGGAACATCAATTGAAGAGGCCTACTATGGATATCATGATGATAAATCAGATATAAATAGAGACAGAATTATTTCAGGACAAAATTTAAGTAGTGATCGTGAGTCACAATCTATTTTCTATAGAGTTTCAGAATAATTTCTATAATTCGTATATTGTAGTCGAAAAATAATTTTTACAAATTCATATTTTTTTCTGTTAGAATTAAGTTTACGAGAGAAGTCTTTATGAAATAACTTACTAGCGAGTCTGGGGCGGTGCAAGCCAGATGGTTTTAAAAATAGAGATGGCGCTTTCGGTTAAAATTTTTTAAAGTAATGAAGTAATAAATTAGGGTGGAACCGCGTCTTGACGCCCCTAGGTTGAAAAAGCCTAGGATTGTCGGATGTGGTTCTTTTGCTTGTTCAAACAGAACAGAGGAGAGACCTAGTGCTAAAAAAACAAACTAAAAGGAGTAAAAAATGTCTAAAAAGTTAACATTTCAAGAAATTATCTTGACTTTACAGCAGTTCTGGAATGATCAGGGCTGTATGCTCATGCAGGCTTATGATAATGAGAAGGGGGCGGGAACGATGAGTCCCTATACCTTCCTGCGGGCTATTGGGCCAGAGCCGTGGAATGCGGCCTATGTAGAGCCGTCTCGCCGACCAGCAGATGGTCGTTATGGGTGAAAAATCCCGAACCGTCTTTATCAGCACCATCAATTTCAGGTGGTTATGAAGCCATCTCCAAGCAATATCCAAGAACTTTACTTGCAGTCTTTGGAGCTCTTGGGTATCAATCCGCTGGAGCACGACATCCGCTTTGTCGAGGATAACTGGGAAAATCCGTCAACTGGCTCGGCTGGTCTGGGCTGGGAAGTTTGGCTGGATGGTATGGAAATCACTCAGTTCACATACTTCCAGCAGGTCGGAGGTCTGCCAACTCAGCCGGTGACTGCTGAGGTGACTTATGGTCTGGAGCGTCTGGCTTCTTATATCCAGGAAGTGGACTCAGTCTATGACATTGAGTGGGCTGATGGTGTTAAGTACGGTGAAATTTTCACTCATCCTGAGTATGAGCATTCTAAAGTACAGCTTTTGAGGTCAGCGACCAAGACTTGCTCTTGGGGAATTTTGAGAAGTTTGAAGCGGAAGCTAAGCGCTGTCTGGACGAGCATCTGGTGCACCCAGCCTATGACTATGTTCTCAAATGCTCGCATACCTTTAACCTCTTGGATGCGCGTGGAGCCGTATCTGTGACAGAACGGGCTGGTTATATTGCCCGTATTCGTAATCTGGCACGTGTTGTGGCCAAGACCTTTGTGGCTGAGCGCAAGCGTCTGGGCTATCCACTTTTGGATGCAGAGACTCGCGAGAAACTCTTGGCAGAGGAGGGAGAATAATCATGGTAAAAAATTTATTAGTTGAATTAGGCTTGGAGGAAATGCCAGCCTATGTCGTGACACCGAGCATGAAGCAGCTGCGCGACAAGATGGGAGCCTTCCTGACAGACCATCGTCTGACCTTTGAGAAAATTGAAATGTTCTCCACGCCCGCGTCGTCTGGCGGTGCGCGTGGTTGGCTTTAGCGGACAAGCAGTCTGATCTGACAGAAGATTTCAAAGGCCCTTCTAAGAAAATTGCTCTGGACGCAGATGGCAACTTTACCAAGGCTGCCGAAGGCTTTGTCCGTGGCAAGGGCTTGACGGTTGAGGACATTACTTTCCGTGAAATCAAGGGTGAGGAATACGTCTATGTGACCAAGGAAGAAATCGGTCGTCCCGGTAGAGAAATCATCCCAGCAGTGACAGAAGTTCTGCAAGCCCTTTGACCTTCCCTGTCAGCATGCACTGGGCCAACAACACCTTTGAATACATCCGCCCGGTCCACACCTTGACTGTGCTCTTAGATGAGCAGGCCTTTGACTTGGATTTCTTGGACATCAAGAGTGGCCGTACTAGCCGTGGACACCGCTTCTTGGGCAAAGAGACGGAGATTGCTTCAGCGAATTCCTATGAAGATGACCTACGGACTCAGTTTGTAATAACCAGCCCTCTTGAGCGGGGAGATATGATTGTCGAGCAGATTCGAGCACTGGAAGAGGAGCACGGGAGTTTCTATCGAAATTGACGAAGACTTGCTCAATGAAGTGTTGAATCTGGTAGAATATCCAACTGCTTTCTTGGGTAATTTTGATGCTAAATACTTAGAGGTGCCAGAGGAAGTGCTGGTCACTTCTATGAAAGAGCACCAACGTTACTTTGTTGTGCGCGATGCTGAAGGCAAGCTTTTACCGCACTTCATCTCTATCCGTAACGGAAATGCAGAGCACTTGGAAAATGTCATCAAGGGAAATGAGAAAGTCTTGGTGGCTCGTCTGGAAGATGAGGGAATTCTTCTGGCGGGAAGACCAAAAAGCTGGCTATTGCCGACTTGGTTGAAAAGCTGGGCAATGTGACCTTCCATGAAAAGATTGGCTCTCTGGCAGAGCACATGGAGCGGACTGGCAAGATTGCTGCTCTCTTGGCGCAAGAAGCAGGATTGGATGCTGATGAGACAGCTGACTTGGCTCGTGCAGCGTCTATTTATAAGTTTGATTTGCTGACTGGCATGGTTGGGTGAGTTTGATGAGCTGCAAGGGTATCATGGGCGAGAAGTATGCTCTTCTGGCTGGTGAGAATGCTGCGGTGGCAGCTGCCATTCGGGAGCACTATATGCCGACTTCAGCCGATGGCGAATTGCCTGACACCAAGGTCGGAGCAGTCTTGGCTCTGGCTGATAAGCTGGATACCATTCTGTCCTTCTTCTCAGTTGGACTGATTCCGAGCGGTTCCAATGACCCGTATGCACTGCGCCGTGCGACTCAGGGTGTCGTGCGTATCTTGGACAAGTTTGGCTGGAACATCGACTTGGCTCAGCTTCTTGGTCGACTTTACGAACTGAAGTTTGATAGCCTAAGCTATGACAATCAAGAGGCTGTGCTGGACTTCTTCCGTGCCCGTGTTGAGAAGATGATGGATCGCAGCATTCCGAAAGACATCGTGACGGCTGTTCTTCAAAGCACTAACTTTGTCGTACGCGATTTGGTAGAAACAGCTGCGCTCCTAGCAGAAAAAGCTCAGGAAGACAACTTCAAGTCAGCAGTGGAAAGCCTGTCTCGGGTCTTTAATCTAGCTGAGAAAGCCCAAGGGCAGACAGCTGTCAATCCAGCACTCTTTGAAAATCAAGAGGAAAAAGACTTGGCTGCGGCCATTGAATCAGTGGAGCTGACGTCAGACTTGGCTGCCAATCTGGACCAACTCTTTGCACTCAGTCCAGTTATCGATGCTTTCTTTGACCATACCATGGTCATGGCTGAAGATGAGGCTGTGCGTAACAATCGCCTAGCTCTCCTAGCGTCTTTGACAGCTAAGGCGGGACAGCTGGCGCAGTTTAATCAGATTAATACCAAATAAAAGGTAAGAGAGAGGTAGAGTCATGGATCCTAAAAAAATTGCCCGTATTAATGAACTGGCTAAAAAGAAAAAAACGGAAGGCTTAACTGCTGAGGAAAAAGTGGAACAAGCCAAGCTTCGTGAAGAGTATATCGAAGGGCTACCGTCGCTCTGTTCGTCATCACATCGAAGGCATCAAGATTGTCGACGAGGATGGCAATGATGTGACACCTGAAAAATTGCGTCAAGTTCAGCGCGAGAAAGGTCTTCATGGCCGTAGTCTGGATGACCCAGAGTCTTAAGTAAATATAAAAAAATCCCTCGCTAGGAAGCTAGAAAGTTCCTGTCGAGGGGTTCTTTTATTCTTGTTTACGTTTTTTCAAAATGCGGAGGGCTACATAGATGCAGCTAACGATGATTGCTACATCCAGCCAGAAAATCCAAGGCTCCGTGATACGGAAAAAGAAATAAGCAGCGATGGCAATAATGAGGGACAGAATGCCTAGATCCATTTTTTCTTTGAGATTGAGTCTCATAGGTCTTCTTCCTCCTTTTTTTGTGCTTGACGAATCTTTCCTTTGGCAATGAAATGCATAATCAGTCCAAATCCAAGGCCTGCAGCTAATCCAGTTATAATGAGTTTAGGCTGAAGCAGAACTTGTAGGATATCTTTCTTTTCCATGACAGCTATCATGATGCCAAAGAGAGGGTAAAAGAGCAGCCAATAGGAGAAACCTGCTTTGAGACCAGCATGTTTCATAGCTTTTTCTTCTTTTTCATCCTGAAGTCCTAGCTCTAGGTCATCAATTCCTTTGCGCCGTGCTTGAATGACTATATAGACACAGAAGCCGAGGATAAGGATTTCCAGCAGGATAGGATAGGCAACAGCGATAATTTTGGGCCAGCGAAAGGCTAGGGGAAAGGCGATGGCATTGCCAAAAATCAGAATAAAGAAAAGCCAAATGAAGCCTATATTTCCTAGATGCTCAGCCTGTTGGCGCTTTTGCTCGTCCAAAGGTCCAGTAATACCGTAAAATCGTTTGATCATCTTGTCTGAGAATGTTTCTTTTTTCATGTTTGAGTCCTTTCTAGCTTGAGTCAAGGGATTATTCGCTCTGTTCAGTATGGTGTTTGCGTGATTTGAAGTAAAAGCTGATAAAAACACCTAAAATGCTAGCGACCAAGGCTGTTTTTAGGATTCGATCAGCTTGTAAAAAGAGAGTGAAAAAGTCTTGCTTGAGAGTGACTGCTTCTATAAGGCTAAAGATAGGATGGAAAGTCAATCCAACGAAGAGTGCAATCTTAAGACCAGGATATTGAAGCTTGCGCCTTTCTTTTTCACTCATGAGTTCCAAATCCAAATCTGCCAGGTGCTTTTTCTCAGACCTGAAGTAAATGACACCAGCTATTATAAAGGTAAGAAGTTCTATAATAATGGGGTAAATTCGAGCATCTAAGCCTGGATAGATATCGGCTAGCATGAAAGCTAGGAAATTACCAACTTGCAAAATCAAGAAAAGCCAGATAAAGCCTATATTTCCTAAATGCTCAGCCTGTTGGCGCTTTTGCTCGTCCAAAGGTCCAGTAATGCCGTAAAATCGTTTGATCATCTTGTCTGAGAATGTTTCTTTTTTCATGTTTGAGTCCTTTCTTTAGGTATGAAATTTGCTACAGGGAAAAATTCTTAGTCCTCTGAATCTTCATCTGTCAGCTGGGGAATCCCCAAAAGAGGGCGTTGAGGTCAGTATCCAGCGCTCTAGCCAGATTGATACAGAGCTCGAGGGTGGGGTTGTATTTGTTATTTTCAATCATATTGATAGTTTGCCGCGATACCCCGATAGACTTGGCCAACTCTAGCTGAGACATCTTTTTTTCTTTTCGAAATTCTTTGACACGATTCATTACACCCTTCCTTTCTAATACTATAACTGATAACTTTTCAGTAAGTTTGTCAGTTATATTTGACTTTTATTTTATGCTAGTATAATACTTTTTGGAAAAAAAGTGTCAAGTATATCTGACAAAAAAAGTTTTAAAAAAAGGATTTCATCCGCTTACTTTTTCTTTTTAAATTTTTTTGCTTTTTGAATGTGATATAATAAGTAAGATATGACAAACGAATTTCATCACATTACGGTTCTTCTTCATGAAACGGTTGACCAGCTGGCGGTTAAGCCTGACGGCATCTATGTCGATGCGACCCTTGGCGGTGCTGGTCACAGCGAATATCTTTTTGAGCCAGCTCGGAGATGAAGGGCATCTCTATGCCTTTGATCAGGACCAGACGGCTATTGACAATGCTAAAAAGCGCTTTGGCTCCTTATGTAGAGCAGGGGGATGGTGACCTTTATCAAGGACAATTTCCGCCACCTCAAGAGCCGTTTGCAAGAAGCCGGTGTAGAAGAAATTGATGGGATTTGTTATGACTTTAGGCGTTTCCAGCCCTCAGCTGGATCAGCGTGAGCGTGGTTTTTTTCCTATAAACAGGATGCGCCTTTGGATATGCGCATGAACCGCGAGGCAGCCTTGACAGCTTTTGAGGTTGTCAATCATTATAGTTATCAGGATTTAGTACGAATCTTTTTTTAAATACGGCGAAGATAAGTTTTTCTAAGCAGATTGCTCGTAAGATTGAGCAGGCTAGAAGTATCAAGCCTATTGAAACAACGACAGAACTGGCTGAAATTATCAAGTCAGCCAAGCCAGCTAAGGAGCTGAAGAAGAAAGGCCACCCAGCCAAGCAGATTTTTCAGGCCATTCGGATTGAGGTCAATGATGAGCTGGGCGCAGCGGATGAGTCTATTCAGCAGGCCATTGATCTGCTGGCGGTGGACGGCCGGATTGCGGTCATTACTTTTCATTCGCTGGAAGACCGTCTGACCAAGCAGCTTTTCAAGGAGGCGTCGACAGTGGATGTTCCCAAGGGCCTGCCCTTTATCCCTGATGAACTGCAGCCTAAGCTGGAGCTGGTCAGCCGCAAACCAATTTTACCAAGCAAAGAAGAATTAGAAAGCAATAACCGGGCTCATTCCGCCAAGCTGCGCGTGGCCCGTAAGATACACAAGTGAGGAAGAAATGTCAGAAAAAAGACCAAACCCGCTTCAAGATCAGATGAGAAAATTTTCCCGAGTTGAGAAGGCCTTTTACGGCTCTATCGTTTTGACTGCCATTATTTTAGCGGTCAGCATCGTCTTTATGCAGACCAAGCTATTGCAGGTGGATCGGGATTTGACGGAAGTCAATACACAGATCGAAGCAGAGCAGACAGAGCTGGCCGACATCAAGCAGGAAGTCAATGAACTGACCCGCTATGAAAGGCTGTCCCAGTTAGCCAGCTCTCAGGATATGAAACTCCAGAAGGGAAATCGTAAAACAGTGAGTTCAACGGATGAAGAATAGAATTTTTTTGAAAAGAATTAAAAAAAATACGCCCTGAAAAAAATAGGCAAACCCCTGAATACAATCGGCGGCAAGTGGGAAAGAGCATGAGTATCTTAGCTATCTTTCTCTTTTTCGTTTTCTTGATTAATTTTGCCATTATTATCGGGACAGACCAGAAGTTCGGTGTTAATCTATCAAAGGGTGCAAAGTAGTCCATCAAAAAGACGGTCACAGTCGCTGCCCGGCGAGGGAACAATCTATGACCGAAATGGTGTTCCCTATTGCTGAGGATGCCACGACTTATAATGTCTATGCCATTATTGACAAGAGTTACAAGTCAGCTACCGGCAAGATTCTCTATGTAGAAGAATCCCAGTATGATAAGGTGGCAGAGATTTTCAATCAATACCTAGAGTTGGATAAGGACTATGTCAAAACCCAGCTGTCGCAGAAAAAAATCTCAAAGCAAGTTTCTTTTTTGGGGCACAGGGCAATGGCATTACCTACAGTAATATGAATGCTATGCAGGGAAGCCTTTGAAGCTGCTGGTATTGAAGGAATTGACTTTACTACCAGTCCCTAACCGCAGTTATAGTAACGGAGTATTTGCCTCCCAGTTTATCGGTCTTGCCCAGCTGCAGGAGGATAAGGAAGGCAATAAGACGCTGAAAAGGGACTTCTGGCATGGAGCAGGCACTGGATAGGATTCTTGCTGGTCAGAATGGGGTTGTGACCTACGAAAAAGACCGAAACGGTAATGTTGTTCCTGGATCAGAAAAGGTCTCTGTACAGGCAGAGGATGGCAAGGATGTCTATACAACGCTGTCAGCTGATTTGCAAACCTATCTGGAAACGCGGATGAATGCCTTTCCAGGAAAAAAAGTCAAAAGGCAAGTTTGTCAATGCAACCTTGGTCAGTGCCAAGACCGGCGAAATCTAGCCACCTCTCAAAGGCCGACCTATAATGCAGATACCAAGGAAGGCTTGAATGAGAAAAATCTGGGCACATGGAATACCATGCTCTATCAAGGTCAGTACGAGCCTGGATCTACCATGAAGGTCATGACTCTGGCTTCAGCTATTGATAATGGTAGCTTTTAATCCTAACGATACCTATGACAGTAGAGAGTACAAGGTCATGGATGCGACCATTCGGGACTGGAATGTCAACATGGGGATTTCAGAAGGGGAAACCCTGACCTTTGCCCAAGGATTTACCTATTCCAGTAACGTCGGTATGACCATTCTGGAGCAGAAGATGGGCAATGACAAGTGGCTGGACTACTTGAGTAAGTTTAAGTTTGGTCTGCCGACCCGCTTTGGAATGGGGAATGAAACCTATGGCTCCCTGCCAGGTGATAACTATGTTACGATTGCCATGAGTTCCTTCGGTCAAGGGATTGGTGTGACCCAGGTGCAGATGCTGCGCGCCTTCTCGTCCGTTGCCAATGATGGTGTCATGGTGGAGCCTAAGTTTATCAATGCTATCCATGATCCTAAAACCAATACAGCTCGTAAGACTGCGACGGAAATTATCGGAAATCCTGTCTCAGAAAAAGCAGCTCAAACCACTCGGGATTATATGGTTCAGGTCGGAACAGACCCCTACAAAGGAACCCTGAATGTCGGTGGAGAACCCGTCATTCAAGTGGCTGGTCAGAATGTCGCTGTCAAGTCAGGGACCGCTCAGATCGCTTCTGAAAATGGTTATCTAGAGGGTGAGAATGACTATATCTATTCAGTTGTTGCCATGACGCCGGCAGAAAATCCTGAATTTATCATGTATGTGACAGTTCAGCAGCCTGAGGAAAAAAATTCCAGCCAATATTCTGGCAGGAAGTGGTCAATCCGGTCTTGGAAGAAGCGGTCGCTCTCAAAGACAGTCTTAATCTGACGACAGAGGCGACTCCAGCTCTTGAAACAGTCACTGAAGAAACCAGCTATAAAATGCCATCACTGGAAAGATCTGACCAAGCAACTAGGGTCTGAAAACATCAAATCAGTCCTGGCGGTCTGGCAGATGAATTGCGCCGCAACCTCGTCCAACCAATTGTGCTGGGAACAGGTGGCAAGATTAAAAAAGTATCTGTCAAAGAAGGTAAAAATCTCAAGGCCAATCAGCAGGTTTTGATCTTGTCAGATGATTTAGAAAGTCTGCCTGATATGTACGGCTGGACCAAGGCCAATGTCGAACGTTTTGCGAAGTGGCAGGACATTGAAGTCACTTTCAAAGGAGAGGGCTCCAAGGTCGTCAAGCAGAGCGAAAAGACCAATACTTCGCTGAAAAATCTCAAGAAAATAACAATTACAATGGGAGACTAATATGCTTATTGCTCTTATTGCAGGAATCGTAACTTTTATCCTAACTATCATCGGCATTCCTGCCTTTATTCGTTTTTACCATAAGGCTCGTATCACAGGCCAACAGATGCACGAAGATGTCAAGCAGCATCAGGCCAAGGCCGGAACACCAACCATGGGTGGCACAGTCTTTCTCTTGACATCCGTTTCTGGCCAGCTTTGTTATCGGTCTGATTTTCGCATCAGCTGTCCAACGGCCTCATCATGATTCTTTTTATCTTGGTCCTGTATGGCGTTGTCGGCTTTTTGGACGACTTCCTCAAGGTGTTTCGTAAGATCAACGAGGGTCTAAATCCCAAGCAGAAACTGTTTTTGCAGCTGGTCGGCGGAGTTGTCTTTTACTTCTTTTATAATCAGCACGGTGCAGGTGACCAGCTGAATGTCTTCACCGTTCCTGTCCAGATAGGCTTCCTCTATGTCTTTTTCGTCCTTTTTTGGCTGATTGGCTTTTCCAATGCTGTCAATCTGACGGATGGAATTGATGGTTTGGCCAGTATCTCGGTGGTCATTAGCTTGGTGGCCTATGCTGTAATTGCTGTTGAGCAGAAGCGTTTTGATATTTTGATTGTCATCATCAGTATGATTGGTGGCTTGCTAGGCTTCTTTGTTTTCAACCATAAGCCTGCTAAAATCTTCATGGGAGATGTAGGAAGCTTGGCTTTGGGCGGTATGCTGGCTGCTATCTCCATTTCCCTTCACCAAGAGTGGACCCTGCTCTTGATTGGTATCGTCTATGTGTTTGAAACGACCTCGGTCATGATGCAGGTGACTTACTTCAAGCTGACCGGCGGCAAGCGGATTTTCCGGATGACCCCGGTTCATCACCACTTTGAGCTGGGAGGCCTAACTGGCCACGGCAAGGAGTGGAGCGAGTGGAAGGTCGATTTCTTCTTCTGGGGAATCGGTATCGTGGGCAGTCTTTTGACCCTAGCTATCTTATATCTATAGCAAGAAGCGAGTCTCTGGCTCGCTTTTTTGCTTCTTAGATTTGAGGATAAGCAGGATGGTCAATTTTTTGGTATAATAGTTAGGATAATAGAATAGAGGACAAGATGAAATTTACAGAATTTAAGTTTAAAGATTATATTCAGGAAGCGCTCAGGGATTTGAACTTCGTTGAAGCGACTCCAGTCCAAGAGAAGCTGATTCCAGTGGTATTGTCAGGTCGGGATTTGGTCGGTGAGTCCAAGACAGGCTCTGGGAAGACCCACACATTTTTGCTGCCGATCTTTCAAATGCTGGATGAGGAAGCAGACAGCGTGCAAGCTGTTATTACAGCCCCAAGTCGGGAGCTAGCAGCGCAGATTTATCAGGCCGCTCGTCAGTTGGCTAGTTTCTGAAAGAGAGATTCGGGTGGCCAATTATGTCGGTGGGACTGACAAAGCTCGTCAGATTGGGAAGTTAGAGTCTAGTCAGCCTCATATCGTCATCGGAACCCCTGGGCGGATTTATGACCTGGTAGAGTCTGGCGATTTGGCTATTCACAAGGCCAAGACCTTTGTCGTTGACGAGGCAGATATGACACTGGACATGGGCTTTTTGGCGACGGTTGATAAGATTGCGGGCCGGCTGCCAAAAGACCTGCAGTTTCTCGTTTTTTCAGCGACCATTCCGCAGAAGCTCCAGCCTTTTTTGAAAAAATACCTATCTAATCCAGTGATTGAGCAGATTAAGACCAAGACGGTCATTGCGGACACCATTGAAAACTGGCTCCTATCAACCAAGGGACGAGACAAGAATGCCCAGATTTATCAAATCAGTCAGCTCCTGCAGCCTTATCTGGCTATGATTTTCGTTAATACCAAGACGAGGGCAGACGAGCTGCACAGCTATCTGACAGCTCAAGGGCTCAAAGTTGCTAAAATTCATGGAGATATTGCTCCGCGGGAGCGCAAGCGTATCATGAATCAGGTTAAGAATCTGGATTTTGAGTACATTGTCGCTACTGACTTGGCAGCGAGGGGGATTGATATCGAAGGTGTTAGCCATGTTATCAACGATGCCATTCCTCAGGACTTGTCTTTCTTTGTCCATCGGGTAGGCCGCACCGGCCGTAATGGTCTTCTCGGCACAGCCATTACCCTCTACCAGCCGAGCGACGACTCAGATATTCGAGAGTTGGAAAAGATGGGGATTAAGTTCATTCCCAAGATGATAAAAGATGACGAATTCCAGGATACCTACGACCGAGACCGTCGGGCCAATCGGGAAAAGAGCCGGGAGAAGCTGGATACGGAAATGCTGGGGCTGGTCAAGAAGAAAAAGAAAAAAAAATCAAACCAGGCTACAAGAAAAAAATCCAGTGGGCGGTGAACGAAAAGCGCCGCAAGACTAAGCGAGCAGAGAATCGTGCACGTGGCCGGGCAGAGCGTAAGGCTAAGCGCCAAACCTTTTAGTGATATACTTTTCTTATCGCTGTGATAAGAAAAATATATTAGTCTTTATGAGATAGATATGATAGACTAGTGAAACTAGTCTATTTTTTTATATTGGGCTTAGTGTGGCTTATTTGATATTTAGGAACACGAGATTTGCACTAGCTGCTCATGTTTTGACTGCTCAAAAAAGACTAGTAAAAAGCGAAGCAAATTCTTTGTTTTGTTCCAGAATTGTGTTAAAATATTTCATTATCAAGAAAAAGGAAGTAATAATAGTGGTTACAACTTATCTTCTGACAACTGGTTGGTATGAGGAGTTTCCTCAAGTTCATTCCAGATGGTAAATTATTTAGTTTAAGGGCCGTTTTTGAGGCCATTCCGGGCATTTTGCAAAATCTGCCAATCACCCTTCTTTTGACGGCGGGTGGTGCAGTCTTTGGTATTCTGCTTGCCATGGTTTTTGCTATCGTCAAGATTAATCGGGTTAAAGTCCTGTATCCGATTCAGGCTTTCTTTGTCAGCTTTTCTGAGAGGAACACCGCTGCTGGTCCAGCTCATGCTGACCTATTTTGGGATTCCTTTATTGCTCAAGGCCATCAATCAGAAATATGGCACAAACTTTAATATCAACGAGATTCCAGCGTCTGTCTTTGCGATTGTTGCCTTCGCTTTCAACGAAGCGGCTTATGCCAGTGAGACCATCCGGGCAGCAATCTTGTCCGTAGATCCGGGAGAAATCGAGGCTGCTCGCAGCTTAGGGATGACCAACAAGCAGGTTTATATGCGTGTCATTATCCCCAATGCAGCAGTAGTCGCGACACCTAGTCTGATTAATTCCCTGATTGGCTTGACCAAGGGGACTTCTCTGGCCTTTAGTGCTGGTGTAGTGGAAATTTTTGCCAAGGCTCAGGCTATCGCAGGGGCAGACTACCGTTACTTTTGAGCGTTTTTATCTCGGTGTCACTGATTTATTGGGCAGTCAATATTCTCATTGAGCAACTTGGCCGCTGGATTGAAAAAGATGATGGATATCAAGCAGCCGGATAAATTTGAATCGCTTCAGCAAGCAGAAGGAGAAGGAATCTGATGATTAATATTTCACATTTAAGTAAGACTTTTTCAGGTCAAAAGGTTCTGGATGATCTCAGTTTGGACATTCAAAAAGGCGAAGTGGTAGCTTTGATTGGCTCTTCGGGTGCTGGGAAGTCAACCTTTCTCCGCAGCCTCAACTATCTGGAACAGCCAGATAGCGGAAAGATTACTATTGACGGCTTCAAAGTGGATTTTTCAAGGATTTCCAAAGATGAGATTTTGCTGCTGCGCCGCAAGCTAGCCATGGTCTTTTCAGCAGTTTAACCTCTTTTCCCGTCGGACAGCTCTGGAAAATGTCAAGGAAGGTCTGCTGGTAGTTAAGAAACTGTCAGACCAAGAAGCGACTAAGATAGCCAAGGAAGAGTTAGCAAAAGTTGGCTTGTCAGACCGAGAAACTCACTATCCTAGACATTTGTCAGGCGGTCAGAAGCAGCGGGTAGCCTTAGCAAGGGCTTTGGCTATGAAGCCAGATGTTCTTTTACTAGACGAGCCGACCTCAGCCTTGGATCCCTGAGTTAGTCGGAGAAGTAGAGAAATCAATCGCTGATGCAGCCAAGTCTGGCCAAACCATGATTCTGGTCAGTCATGATATGTCCTTTGTCGCTCAGGTTGCGGATAGAGTACTCTTTTTTTGGACAAGGGGAAAATCATAGAGTCTGGGACACCAGATGAGATTATCCATCATCCAAAGGAAGAAAAGAACCAAGGAATTTTTTTGCTAGTTACAAACGGACCTATATTTGATATAATAGAGACAGTGAAGGCTCAGTTGGCTAGACCAGCTGAGTTTGTTTTCAGTCTTAGCATGCAGTGGAGCAGACTTTCTTGTCTAGTGGGTGTTTTTATGCTGACAGCTAGATTTGGAGTTGTTCCCTTTCTTTTGCACTATGAGGCTGATTGACCTTTGAGGAGTTGACATGTTAGATCAAATATTTGCACTTTATATCGAGAGCCTGCTTTATACAGCAGTCGGTGTAGGGATCATTGCGGGTTTATGGATTGGACTGCGGATGATTCGCCGCAAGGACAAGACGGCTAAGGAGCGCCAGAGTCATCTGTACGATGTCCTTCTGATTGTCATTATGACGATTCCAGTCCTGTCTTTTGCGACGTTGGGCCTGCTCATTGTCCTAAAAGCTTAAATGCTTGTAAAACTGTAGAAAAGTTGTTAGAATAATTCTAGTTACAACAAGGAGAAAGAAGAGTTATGTACGATACAATTATTATTGGAGCTGGGCCTGCCGGCATGACAGCTGCCCTCTATGCAGCCCGCAGTAACCTAAAAGTTGCCCTGCTGGAGCGTGGTATTCCTGGTGGTCAGATGAACAATACTGCTGACATTGAAAACTATCCAGGCTATGCCAATATCAGTGGTCCTGAGCTAGCAGAGAAAATGTTTGAGCCTCTGGAGAATCTGGGTGTTGAACATCTCTTTGGCCTAGTAGAAAAAATTGAAGACCGAGGCGATTTCAAGGAAATCATCACAGAAGATGAGCGTTTTGAAGCTAAAACGGTCATCATTGCTTCTGGCGCTAATCATCGTCATCTGGGAGTTCCTGGTGAGGAAGACTTCAACAGCCGCGGGGTTTCCTATTGTGCGGTCTGTGACGGTGCCTTCTTCCGTGATGAAGATTTGCTGGTTGTCGGTGGTGGCGACTCAGCGGTAGAGGAAGCTATTTTCCTGACGCGCTTTGCAAAAAGTGTGACCATTGTTCACCGTCGAGATGAGTTGCGAGCACAAAAAGTGCTGCAGGATCGCGCCTTTGCCAACGAAAAGATTCGCTTTGTCTGGGATTCTGTGGTGGAAAGTATCCATGGTGATGAGCGTAAGGTTACTGGCGTAACCTTTAAGAATGTCAAGACGGGTGAGCTTAGTCAGGCAGAGTTTGGTGGCATCTTTATCTATGTCGGCCTGGATCCGGTTAGTGAATTTGCTAAGGATTTGGGCATTACTGATGAGGCTGGCTGGATTCTGACGGACCATCAGATGAAAACGTCAGTAGCCGGTATTTACGCTATTGGTGATGTTCGCCAGAAAGACCTGCGCCAGATTACGACGGCTGTTGGCGATGGTGCCATTGCCAGTCAGGAAGCCTACAAATATCTTACAGAGCAAGCATAAAAATATAAGCTAAGCAAGTGTGTCTATTCAAGTGAGTTGACAGGATTTGCTTAGCTTTTTTTGGAATTATGATATAATATAAAGGTATCTAGCATAAAGGAGCAAGAAGATGTACCCAGATGATAGTTTAACTCTGCACACTGATTTGTACCAAATCAACATGATGCAGGTTTATTTCAAAGCAAAATATTCACAACAAGCGTGCAGTTTTTGAAGTTTTTCCGTAAGAATCCTTTTTAATAACGGCTACGCTGTCTTTGCGGGCTTAGAAAGAATTATTTCTATCTCAATAATCTGACGTTCAGCCAGAGCGATTTAGATTATTTGCAATCCTTGGGCTATCACGGAGAGTTTTTGGATTATTTGCGAAATCTCAAGATGAGCCTGACAGTAAGGTCTGTTCAGGAAGGTGATTTGGTTTTTGCCAATGAGCCAATCGTGCAGGTGGAAGGTCCTCTAGCTCAGTGTCAGCTGGTTGAGACTGCTCTGCTCAATATCGTTAATTTTCAGACCCTGATTGCCACCAAGGCAGCTCGTATCCGCTCTGTTATCGAGGATGAGCCTCTGATGGAGTTCGGTACGCGCCGAGCACAGGAAATGGATGCTGCTATTTGGGGGACCAGGGCTGCGGTGATTGGCGGAGCGAACGGTACCAGCAATGTTCGGGCTGGCAAGCTCTTTGATATTCCAGTCTTGGGAACGCATGCCCATGCTCTCGTTCAAGTCTATGGAAATGATTATGAAGCCTTTAAAGCTTACGCTGAGACTCATCATAACTGTGTTTTCCTAGTAGATACCTACGATACATTGCGTCTAGGTGTTCCGGCAGCCATTCGGGTGGCGCGTGAGCTAGGAGACAAGATTAAGTTTCTGGGAGTCCGCATTGATTCGGGAGACCTTGCCTATATTTCTAAGAAAGTTCGGCAGCAATTAGATGAAGCTGGCTTCCCTGATGCTAAGATTTATGCGTCCAATGATTTGGATGAAAATACCATTCTCAACTTGAAAATGCAAAAAGCTAAGATTGATGTCTGGGGCGTGGGTACTAAGTTGATTACGGCCTATGACCAGCCGGCTTTAGGAGCAGTTTATAAGATTGTTGCTATTGAAGATGAGACTGGAGAATTGCGCAATACCATCAAGCTGTCCAATAATGCTGAAAAAGTTTCTACCCCAGGTAAGAAGCAGGTTTGGCGCATTACCAGTCGCGAAAAAGGGAAGTCTGAGGGAGACTACATTACCTATGATGGCCTTGATGTCAATGGCTTTGGAAGAGCTGGAAATGTTCCATCCGACCTATACCTATATCAATAAAAACAGTCAAAAAAATTTTGATGCTGTACCGCTTTTTGGTGGACATTTTTCCAAGAAGGAAATTTGGTCTATGATCAGCCGAGTCTGACCGAGATTCAAGCCTATGCCCGTAAGGAATTTGATAAACTTTGGGACGAGTACAAGCGGGTTCTCAATCCACAGGATTATCCAGTTGACTTGGCTCGAGATATCTGGCAGGATAAGATGGACTTAATTGACCAGATGCGCAAGAAAGCCTACCAGACAGGAGCAGAAAAATGAGTCTACAAGAGGAAATCATCGCTCAATTGGGCGTCAAACCAGTCATAAATCCGGAGGAAGAAATCCGCAAGTCGATGGACTTTCTCAAGGCCTATCTGAGGAAGCACCCTTTTTTGAAAAGTTATGTTCTGGGAATTTCTGGTGGTCAGGATTCTACTTTGGCTGGCCGCTTAGCTCAGATGGCTGTAGAAGAAATGCGGGCTGAAACTGTAGATGATGGCTATCGCTTTATCGCTGTCCGCCTGCCTTATGGTGTCCAGGCAGATGAAGATGATGCGCAAAAGGCTCTGGCTTTTATCCAGCCTGATGTCAGTCTGACAGTCAATATCAAGGAATCTGCTGATGCCATGACAAAGGCTGTAGAGGCAACGGGTGCCAAAGTCTCTGATTTTAACAAGGGCAATATCAAGGCGCGCAGCCGTATGATTGCCCAGTATGCTTTGGCTGGTTCATACAGCGGGGCTGTCATTGGGACCGATCACGCAGCAGAAAATGTCACGGCCTTTTTCACCAAGTTTGGAGATGGCGGAGCAGATATCTTACCACTTTACCGTCTCAATAAGCGTCAAGGTAAGCAGCTTTTGGCCGCCTTAGGAGCGGATCCGGCTCTCTATGAAAAGGTGCCGACGGCTGATTTGGAAGAAGAAAAAGCCTGGGATTGCGGATGAAGTCGCTCTGGGCGTGACCTACAATGAAATTGACGATTATCTCGAAGGCAAGTCCGTTTCAGCCCAAGCCCAAGAAACTATCGAATCATGGTGGCATAAAGGCCAGCACAAACGGCATTTGCCGATTACAGTTTTTGATGAAGTTTTGGAAGTGAAAATCTCTATCGAATCTTTTTAGTCCGAGCCAAGAAATGAGGAAGCTATGAAAAAGATAGGTACACAGTCCATTGAAACCAAACGTCTTTTACTAAGACCTTTTCTGGAATCGGATGCTCAAGCTATGTATGACAACTGGGCTTCTCGTCCGGATAATTTGCTGCATGTGACCTGGTATGCTCATGAGAGTCCTGAAGTCACCCAACAGTCTATTGCTCGCTGGGTTGAGAATTATCAAAACATGGATTTTTTTACAAGTGGGCCATCTGCCTGAAAGAAAATCCTGATCATGTAATCGGGTGATATCAGTGTGGTGGACATGGATGAGGCAGTCAATGCTTTGCGAGGTCGGTTATATTTTTAAGTAAAGACTATTGGGGACAGGGGGCTGATGACAGAAGCTTTGAAAGCTGTTTTTGAATCTATCTCTTGCAAGACGCAGGATTCAATCGTGTCACAGCAAGATTTGTACCAGCCAATCCAGCTTCGGGGCGTGTTATGGCCAAAGCTGGCATGAGCTACGAAGGCACTTTCCGTCAGGCTGTATTTCATAAAGGACAAGTCAAAGATGTTTCCGTCTATGGAATCCTAAAATCCGATTTAGAAAAAGGCTAGGACTCTTTTTGTCCAGCCTTTTTACTTACGCTCCTTTTTTTAAAGTTCTATAATAGATGTATAATGACAAGGAGGATTCTATGCATTCGTTAGAACAAGATTTTACAGATAAGCTGTATGCTGCTTATGAGGCCAATCCCAAGTTTGCAGCAATGGAAAATGCCATCAGCCATAATGGTCCTTTTGGCTTCCTTAGAGAAGCGAAGCGCCGCTGTGGAAAATACACCTATCTTTTCACTGGATCTCACTAAGGACAAGGTCAGTGACCAGAAAGCTTCAGGACGCTGTTGGATGTTTGCAGCTCTTAATACCTTCCGCCACAAGATGATTGCTGGTTTCCAACTGGAGGATTTTGAGCTATCTCAAGCTCATACCTTCTTTTGGGATAAATATGAAAAATCCAACTGGTTCTTGGAGCAGGTGATTGCGACAGCTGACCAAGAATTGACCAGCCGTAAGGTCAAGTTTCTCTTAGATACGCCACAGCAGGATGGCGGTCAGTGGGATATGGTTGTTTCCCTCTTTGAAAAATATGGTGTCGTGCCCAAGTCAGTCTACCCGGAGTCTATCTCATCCAGCAATAGCCGTGAACTCAATCAGATTCTCAATAAACTCCTGCGTCAAGATGCGCAGATTTTACGAGAATTAGAGCGGAAAGGGGCAGAATCGTCAGAACTTCAGGCCAAGAAAGAAGAACTTCTCCAAGAAGTCTTTAACTTCCTAGCTATGAATTTAGGCTTGCCACCTCGCCAGTTTGACTTTTCTTATCGAGATAAGGATAATCATTTCCACAGCGAGAGCGGATTGACACCTCTGACTTTCTATCAAAAATATGTCGATCTCAAGCTAGCTGACTATGTCTCTATCATCAATGCACCGACTGCTGACAAGCCTTATGGTCGGTCCTATACAGTTGAGATGTTGGGCAATGTCGTTGGCAGTAAGCCAGTTCGTTATTTGAATGTTGAAATGGACCGACTAAAAGAGCTGGCTATTGCTCAAATGCAGGCTGGTGAGACCGTTTGGTTTGGCTCGGATGTTGGTCAGTCTAGCAATCGTAAGGCTGGTGTTATGGCTGAGGGATGCACGATTTCACTGCCAGCATGGATATTCGAAATAACTCAGGACAAGGCTGGCCGCTTGGACTATAGCGAAAGCCTCATGACCCACGCCATGGTCTTGACAGGAGTGGACTTGGATGAAAATGGCAAGGCTAAGAAATGGAAGGTCGAAAACTCTTGGGGTGAAAAGGTTGGTAACAAGGGCTATTTCGTAGCCTCTGACGCTTGGATGGATGAGTATACCTATCAAATCGTCGTCCGAAAGAGGTTTCTGACAGCCGCAGAATTAGCTGCATATGAAGCAGAGCCTACTGTCTTATCTCCCTGGGATCCCATGGGTGCTTTGGCAAAGTAAGCTTTGATGAGAGAATAAGAAAAGAGTAAGAATTTTTTTCATTCTTACTCTTTTTAGTTTATGTTCTAATCTTCGTCACTCTAGTCATCTCCACCGTTACCGGAAGATGAGTCATTGTGGCTAGAAGAGTTATTGTTTGAATCACCAGAATGCTCACTAGAAGCTGATGTGTCAGAGCTAGCTTCTGTACTGTAACTGCTATAGCTAGAATAGTTATAGTACTGCTGGTTATTGTAGTAACGGTTATAGCCAGTACCACTGTTGAGGTAGACATAAGAGCCACTGCGGTAGAGACCATCTGGCATTTCCCAATCTTCTGAAGCAGAGCCATCTTGAGCTAGGTAAAGCATCATTTCGCGGTAGACATCTGTTGCAACCTTAACCCCATCATCAAGGATTGGAGTCAAGCGATTGGAGTAACCAGTCCAAACAGCCATGGAATACTTAGGCGTGTAACCAACGAAGAGCTCGTCTGGTGTGACAATGCTAGAGTAGTAGTAAGGCTTGGTCAGCTTGGCTAATTCATCATCAGCATAGTTGGAGGTTCCAGTCTTACCGGCCTGATAAACCCCAGAAATAGCAGCGTTTGTACCTGTACCAGACTGCAAGACTGTTTTCATCATATCGGTCATCATGTAGGCTGTCGTTTCCTTCATAGCCTTGGAACCATTGTTGGAGAAGGTCTTCTCCGTTCCGTCACTGAAGACGACGCGATTGACATACTGAGGTTTGTAGTAAGTACCGCCATTGGCAAAAGCAGCATAGGCAGCAGCCATTTTTTCACTGCTGGCTCCGTATTCGTTGCCGGATTTGCTGGTATTACTTGAAAAGGCATTAACATAGAACATTTCAGGATAGTTAATCCCAATACGATTTAGGAACTTGAGGGATTCATCCAGACCAACGGCTTCCAGCGTTTTCACGGCAGGAACGTTACGGGATTCCTGAATAGCGTATTGAATCGTCATTCCACCATAGTATTTCTTATCCCAGTTGTAGACTGGTGTGCTGGAATACGGGAAATTATATGGAGCATCCGTGATAGGAGCAGCTGTCGAAGTATAGACTTCATTTTCCAGAGCTGGAGCATAATCGGTGATTGGCTTCATTGTTGAACCGAAGTCGCGGTTGGTTTCAACAGCTTGGTTGGTACCAAAGGATACGTTGGTAGATTGGTTACGAGAACCGAGCTGGGCAATGACTTTACCAGTTTGCACATCCATAACGGTGGACGCAACCTGCATTTCGTCATCTGGATAAGCTACATAGTCTCCTGTGTTGTAAATATCCCAGAGTTTCTTTTGGGCATCAGTGTTGACATTTGTATAGACTTCCATACCAGTTGTCAGGACATTATAGCCAGTCTCTTCTTCTACTTGCTCAATTACTTCCTTAAGATAATTGTCCATGTAAGCAGGATAGCTAGTGGAAGCTTTTAGGCTTTGAAGTCCATCGGTTACAGGAGTATTCTTAGCTTGTTCATACTGCTCATCTGTGATGTACTTGAGATCATGCATCTCACGAAGTACCAGATTACGGCGGTTGGTTGCAGCCTCTGGATGGGTGTAAGGGTCGTATTGGTTAGGTGCCTGAGGCATACCTGCCAGCAGAGCCGTTTGGTGTAAGCTTAAGTCTTTTAGGTCCTTGCCATAGTAGCTTCGGGCTGCTGTCTGCATACCGTAGTTACTGTTGGACATGTAGACTTTATTGACATAATAGGTCAAGATTTGCTGCTTGGTTGCTTTACGCTCAAGCTGAGCGGCCAGCCAAGCTTCTTGGATTTTACGTGAAAGGGTCGCGTCCGAAGAAGAAGTTGAGAAATAAGACAGCTTAATCAACTGCTGGGTCAGAGTTGAACCCCCTTGACGGCCTCCGCCACGGATGTTACTGATAAGGGCACCTGCAATCCGAATAAAGTCCACCCCGCGGTGGTTGAAGAAGCGATGGTCTTCGATGGCGACAATGGCGTTAACCAAATCCGTAGGTATTTCACTTGTTTCAGCATTGACCCGCTTTTCAGCGCCTAGGTCCGCAATCAAATTGTTATTGCTGTCAAAAATCTTACTGGATGTGGTCGCGATGAGGTCTTTTTCAGAAAGCTTAGGAGCCTTGACCGCATAGTAGGTAAATACCAAACAGCCAATCACGAATCCAATCATAAGCAGGGTTATAAGTGCACTTGCAAGATATTTTCTAAAAGCCTGCATAAGAGTTTGTTTATTCATTTATAATACCACCTAGTAGTTTTTGTTCGATAATTTCAAGATAAGGGATGCTGGGAAGCTGCTGCATTTCAATCGGATAACCATGCTCTTGAATGTAAGTTAGAGGCATGGACTTCCCTCCCTTGTCGATCTTGTAAAACTCAATTAAATAAGAAGCGGGAAGCAGGTAAGTCTCCCTTAAGCTGGAAAAATGCAGTAAGACAAAACAGATGCCCTTTTGCTCAAGGACTGCCTCCATATGCTCAATCTGATGCGAATGAAAATTTTTCATGGGCATCGATTTTTTCTGTCGGGTTTCCTTGGCTTCAAAGTCAATATAATGGCCCTTGTAGACACCAGAATAGTCTGTTGTGGAAGCTTGCCGAAAAGTAAGCCTCTACAATCTTTGGCTCGGCTACGGTGCGGATAATCAACCTTGACAATCTGAATGGGGGTAGGCTTTTTTTATGGATGACAGCGAGTCCTCTGCTTAGATAGTAGCTGTTGGATTCGTTGATCATCTTTTCAAAAGACATCCCACGATTGGCAAAAGTTAACAATGCCGGGAACAGGCCTGTTGATACTGCTTTTTGCCTTTAGCTTATGCGGATAGTTGACCATAAAACTCCTTATTGGTACAATAGCATCACTCTATTATACCACAAAAAACTTTTTTAAGGGAGAATAAATGACCAGTCTATTAATAACAGGCTACAAAGCCTTTGAAATCGGCATTTCGACGGAAAAAAAGATATGAGAATAAAAACATCATAAAAAGAAGCCGCTAAGAGGGACTTAATCCGTTTTTTTGGAAGATGGAGTAGATTGGCTGGTTTTTTTATGGGCAATCTGGGCTTTCGAGTCTTGGGTTTTGGATCTAGCTAATGAATTGAAAAAGGACTATGAATTTCAGACGGCAACCATCTTTCTCTTTGAGAATCAAGGTGAAAATTGGAACGAAGCTAATCAAGCAAAAATTAGCTGCTTTTAAAGCAAACCGATTTTCGTCAAGTATGCTTATCCGACCTATCAAAAATCCTAGTCAGTTTCGTGATTACAATCAATTCGTCATTCAAAAATACAGATGGAGCCTACCTGTTTTTACGATGAAGAACAGGAGACAAAAGCTGAAATATCTTTACCAAGAAATGAAAAACAAGAACAATATTTTTATCAAAAAAATTAACATTTGATGACCTGAATGAAGTGGCTGAAAAATTTTTTTCAGGGAAATTAGATGATAAATCTTGATTTTTTTATTAGGCATTTTGTTTATAATTGAATATGATAAACTAGATTGGAGAGAGAAGATGGCAAGTATTATTTTTACAGCAAAAAGATATTTTTTTGATCAGGATTTTTAAACGCGAAGTACGCGGCTATAGTAAGTCCGAAGTGGATGAGTTTTTTTGGATGATATTATCAAGGATTATGAGACTTATGCAGCCTTGGTAAAGGAGCTGCGTGAGGAAAATCGCCGTCTCAAGGAAGAGTTGGCTGCGAAGCCGGTTGAAAAAGCACCGGTTCAGCCGACTCAGCCTGTCCAATCAACACAAGCGACTCAGTCAACTGTGGAAAGCTTCCCTCAGATGACTTCTGCGACTAATTTTGATATCTTGAAGCGCTTGAACCGTCTTGAAAAGGAAGTATTCGGAAAACAAATTCTGGATCGTGAATAATGGTTCTTTTTAGAACAGTGCAATTTTTGGATAATCGCGTGGAAATTTTAGATTTTCATGAGGAAAGTCCATGCTAGCACTGGCTGTGATGCCGGTAGTGTTTGTGCTAGGCGAAGAAATAAGCCTAGGGACGGATTTTTCCGTTACGGCGACTGAAAGGGCTAAGTCTTTTGATATGTCTGATTAGGTCTGAAAGTGCCACAGTGACGTAGTTCTTCTGGAAACAGAAGAAGTGGAACGCGGTAAACCCCTCAAGCTAGCAACCCAAACTTTGGTCGGGGCATGGAGTGCGTGGAAGCGAACATAGCACTCTGACTGGAAACAGTAGACAGATGATTATCGAAGGAAATGGTACCTAGTCATTTCCGGAACAAAACATGGCTTACAGAAAATTGCATATAGGCTGAGGCTGGGACGTCAAGTCCTGTCCTCTTTAAATTTTATAATAGAATAGCAAGAGAGTGGCTGAGCGCTCTATTCTCTGCCAAGTTCAACTAGCTGTTGCTTCATTTGTCTGATGGACATTTCAAGGAATGAGCTAGCTGATAAATGGCAGCGAAACCTTCTCAGCCCAAAATTTAAAAAGGGAGAGTGAGGAAAATCGATGTGACGAAATCACGATTTTTGTCTCACTCCCTTTGTTTGTATAGATTGGAATCCATTTAAAAAGCCAAGATGAAAGAAAAATTTAATTTAATTGCGACCGCAGCGGCAGGGCTAGAAGCTGTCGTCGGCCGTGAAATCAGAGAGCTGGGACTTGATTGTCAGGTCGAAAATGGCCGAGTTCGCTTCGAGGGTGATGTCAGTACCATTATTCAAACCAATCTCTGGCTGCGCGCGACCGATCGGATTAAGATTGTAGTTGGCAGTTTTCCAGCCAAGACTTTTGAAGAGCTCTTTCAGGGAGTTTTTTTGCTCTGGATTGGGAGAATTATCTACCGCTGGGAGCTAAATTTCCCTATTGCCAAGGCTAAATGCGTCAAGTCAAAACTTCACAATGAGCCCTAGTGTTCAGGCTATTTCTAAAAAAAGGCAGTTGTCAAGAAGCTGCAGAAGCATTATGCACGTCCGGAAGGGGTGCCCTTTGCAGGAAAAATGGAGCTGAGTTTAGGATAGAGGTTTCTATTCTAAAAGATGTTGTGACAGTCATGATTGATACGACAGGCTCTAGCCTCTTCAAACGTGGCTATCGGGCTGATAAAGGCGGTGCACCGATCAAGGAAAATATGGCAGCAGCTATTTTACTCCTGTCAAATTGGTATCCAGATAAGCCTTTGATTGACCCGACTTGTGGCTCTGGTACTTTTTGTATCGAAGCTGCTATGATCGGGATGAAGATGGCGCCGGGACTCCATCGTTCTTTTGCCTTTGAAGACTGGAATTGGGTGGATAAAGATCTGGTAGCACAGGCTCGCTCGACTGCACTCAGTCAGATTGATCAGACCATTCAGCTGGATATTTCTGGCTCGGATATCGATGGCCGTATGGTAGAACTAGCTCGAAAAAACGCTGAGCAAGCAGGAGTTGCAGAGCAGATTCACTTCAAGCAGATGCGTCTGCAGGATTTGCATACAGATAAGATTAATGGTGTGATTATCTCTAATCCGCCATACGGGGAGCGCCTCCTAGATGATGAGACTGTGACTCGTCTTTATCAGGAAATGGGAGAAACCTTTGCTCCGCTCAAAACCTGGAGCAAGTTTATCCTGACTAGCGATGAAGCGTTTGAAAGCAAATACGGCAGTCAGGCCGATAAAAAACGCAAACTTTATAATGGTACTTTAAAAAGTTGATTTATATCAGTATTTTTGGCCAGCGGGTCAAACGTCAGTTAGATTAGAAAAGGATTTGCCGTGACGAAAGAAGAAAACTACTCACCGGAAGAAGAAAAGAAAGAGTCTGTCCTTGATTTTTGAAGAGGCCAAGGAAATGACAGTCGGACAAGCTACTCGTAAGAAAGAGGAGCTGGAAGCCGGTGTGAATGAAAGCGACAATGTGCTGGATAAGTATATCAAGCAGCACCGTCAGGAAATCGAAGCAGGAAAATTTGAAACTCAGAAAATCAGAAAGCTGCAGGAGCAGGAAGCTGCTCAAGCTGAGCAAGCCTCTTCTGATTTGACCGACTTCATCAAAGAAAGACGGCAAGAGGTTGAAAGTGAACAGGAGATTCCAACAGCTCGGTTGACAGCCGCTGAGACAGCAAGTGAACCAGAAGCAGCTCCAAATCCCTTAGGATCTCGCAGTCAACGCTCAGAGCAGGAAGATGCGGTTCCTGTTGCTCCCGTTCAAAAGACATCTTACGGTCCTATTCCAGAACCGCTTGATGAGAAGGAATTACAGGTTCCTAAGACGCCTTTCTACAAGAAAAAAGCTTTCCTTTATCCGGTCTTAGGACTTTTAGGGATTGCTGTAGCGGGCACAGGGCTTTACTTTGCTCTGGGGGCATAATTGAGGGGCACAAGACTGTTACAAGCTCAAGTTCTTCAACATCGCAGTCCAGCAAAAAGAGCTCGTCTTCCTCTAGCTCTGATAATACTGCCAAGAATTTGAAGGCCTTTAATGATGAATATGCTGCATTTTTCACAGATAGCAATCAGACAGCTGTCAAAAACAGTAAATTCGGCGACTTGGAAAAATTAAAAACCTTTACTTGAAAAAGCTAAAAAGGCAGCAAAGACTATGATGCCGCTAAGAGCAAGTATGATTCCTTGGTCAAGCAGATTTCGGCTATCCAAAGTGTCAATTCACAGTTTGATGGCGGAGCGATCACTGACGGTGTCTTGAACAAGGAAGCCAAGGCCAATACCAAATGCGACCTTCTCAGATGTATCAAGTGGCAATGCTAAGTTAGATGAAGTTCTAAAGGCAGCGATTGCCCAAGGACGTAGTCAACAAGTACCAACACCAGCTCCCGCTACTGATCAAGGAGGTACAGGTGCAGGTACAAGTGGCGGTTCAAGCTCGTCTGCATCTGGTTCAGGGGCTTCCAGCTCATACTCTGGCTATGGTCTTCCTAGCAATGGAGTAAATCTGCAGAGAGATCTCAGTCGTGTCCCTTATAACCAAGCAGCTATTGATGACGTCAACAATCCAGCTTGGACGTTTAATCCTGGCGTTCTGGAGAAGATTTTGCAAACTTCTCGTGAGCGCGGCTATATTTCTGGAGACAACTATATTCTGGAACGCGTTAATATTATCAAAGGAAACGGCTACTACAACCTCTTCAAGCCAGATGGCACCTACCTCTTCAGTATCAACTGTAAGACTGGATACTTTCGTCGGAAATGGACCAGGTCATGCTGACTCACTTGATTTCTAGTCATCTTTGAACATTTCTTCAGCAGCTGGCTTTCTAGTTTGTTGATGGATTTCATTATACATGCACAAAAAAAGTTCTCGACTTCGAGAACTTTTTATTGTTTTAAATCACATGGCGTTCAAAGGCATCATCAGAGATCCCTTGGCTGAGAATAAGTTTAGCCCATTCTTTGGCTGAGAAAGAGGCTGTGATCCTTGTAGTTTCCGCAGGATTCAATGGTTGTTCCAGGGACATCTTCCCAGCTAGTTGACTCAGCGATTTCTTCCAGACAGGATTTGATGACCTGAGCAATCTGGCTGGAGCTGTGTTGGCCCCACATAATCATGTGAAAACCAGTGCGACAGCCAAAAGGTGAGCAGTCAATCATACCATCAATGCGCTTGCGAATCAACATAGCCAGCAAATGCTCAATGGTATGCAGGCCAGCAGTTGGGATTGAATCTTCATTAGGCTGAACCAGACGGATATCAAAATTGGAAATGATATCTCCTTTAGGACCAGTTTCCTCTCCGATGAGACGAACATAAGGCGCTTTGACGATGGTGTGATCCAGCTCAAAGCTTTCAACGATAACTTCTTTAGACATGGTTTCTCCTTTACAATGTAGTGAGTGCGAGAAGGTTTTTCTAGTGATATCAAGCCATAGGTTTGTCTTGTTAGTGAAGAAAAAAAGCCTGTCTCATATGCATCTTTTCTTCTCTGATTATAGCATAAAAAAATTTTTTTATTTGGGAATAAAGTTTGCATCTTAAAAGGAATGAAAAAAATTTGAACAATCTTGCTTATCTCTTGAAAAAAAGTTTTTGGTGCTCAGGCTTCTACAAACTTTGAAGATTTTAGTCGGTAAAAATTGGACAAAAGCTTTCTTGTTTTTTTCAAAAAAAATAGGTTTGTGAATTTTTTTAGATTTGTGATAGAATAGTATGGAATTTTGAATTCAACAATTAAATAGATTTGGAGTAAAAACATGGACCTATTTCCTATAATTATGTCTGTTTTTTTGCTGCCATCATTGGTTTAGTGATTGGATATGTAAGTGTCTCGGCTAAGATGAAATCATCTAAAGAAGCTGCAGAGCTTACTCTTTTAAATGCTGAACAAGAAGCAACCAATTTACGCGGACAGGCTGAACGCGAAGCTGATTTGATTGTCAAAGAAGCCAAGCGGGAAACAAGTTCGCTTAAAAAAGAAGCACTTTTGGAGGCAAAAAGAAGAAGCCAGAAAATATCGTGAACAAGTTGATGCAGAATTTAAGTCTGAACGTCAAGAGTTAAAACAAATCGAAAGCCGCTTGACAGAGCGCGCTTCTACTCTTGACCGCAAAGACGATAATTTAAGCAACAAAGAAAAGGCTTTGGAGCAAAAAGAACAAAGTCTCTCAGATAAATCTAAACACATTGATGCGCGTGAAGAACAAGTAGCGGAACTTGAAAAGCAGAAGGCAGCAGAGCTGGAGCGAGTTGCTTCGCTATCGCAGACAGAAGCGCGTGATATTATTTTGACGCAGACCGAGGACAAGCTTTCTAAAGAGATTGCGACTAGGATTCGGGATGCGGAGCAAGATATCAAAGAGCGGTCTGACAAGGTTGCGAAGAATATCTTGGTCCAAGCCATGCAGCGTATTGCCGGTGATTATGTCGCTGAGCAAACCAACTCAACGGTGCATCTGCCAGATGACAGTATGAAGGGTCGGATTATTGGCCGTGAAGGTCGCAATATCCGAACTTTTGAAAGTCTGACTGGTATTGATGTCATCATTGATGATACGCCTGAAGTGGTTACTCTCTCAGGTTTTGATCCGATTCGACGCGAGATTGCTCGTATGACCATGGAAGCACTCTTGAAAGACGGTCGCATTCACCCAGCTCGCATCGAGGAGTTGGTTGAGAAGAACCGTCTGGAAATTGACAATCGTATCCGTGAGTACGGGGAAGCCGCAGCTTATGAAATCGGAGCACCTAACCTGCATCCTGATCTGATGAAAATCATGGGTCGCTTTGCAGTTCCGCACTTCTTATGGTCAGAACGTCCTACGTCACTCTATTGAAGTTGCCAAGCTTTCCGGTATCATTGCTGCTGAGCTGGGTGAAAATGCTAATTTAGCCCGCCGTGCTGGATTTCCTCCATGATATTGGCAAGTCTATCGACCGTGAGGTTGAAGGCAGCCACGTGGAAATCGGGACAGAACTGGCTCGTAAGTACAAGGAGCATCCAGTTGTTGTTAATACGATTGCCAGCCACCACGGAGATGTGGAAGCAGAAAGTGTCATTGCCGTTATCGTAGCTGCAGCAGACGCACTCAGTGCTGCTCGACCAGGTGCCCGCAGTGAATCTCTGGAAAGCTATATCAAGCGTCTCCAAGATTTGGAAGAAATCGCCAATAGCTTCAAGGGTGTCAAGAACAGCTTTGCTTTACAAGCCGGCCGGGAAATCCGGATTATGGTTCAGCCGGACAAGATTAAGGATGACAAGATTACGATTTTGGCTCACGATGTTCGTGAAAAGATCGAAAACAACTTGGAATATCCGGGCAATATCAAGGTAACGGTTATCCGTGAGATGCGAGCCGTTGACTACGCAAAATAAAGAAGAAATGCAGTCTGGTAACAGATTGCTTTTTTCTTGAATGTTCTGCTGGTCTATTTTATTTTCCGTATGATTACTTGCTTTTTTTCTATTTTCTCAAAACTCTAGACACATACATTTCTTCCTATCCTCTTGAAATATCAGTCTAATTTTGTTACACTAGATAGAAAGACTGTGAAGGAGACATGATGACGGAACGAGGCTTACTAATCGTCTTTTCTGGTCCCTCTGGTGTAGGAAAAGGGACTGTTAGACGAGAAATTTTTGAAAGCACTGATAACCAATTTCAGTACTCGGTATCCATGACGACTCGTCCTCAGCGTCCAGGCGAAGTGGATGGAGTTGACTATTTCTTCCGCACTCGCGAGGAGTTTGAAGAGCTGATTCGTCAGGGCCAGATGCTGGAGTACGCAGAGTATGTAGGAAACTACTACGGGACGCCTCTGACTTATGTCAATGAAACGCTGGATAAAGGTATTGATGTCTTCCTAGAGATTGAGGTTCAGGGAGCTTTTGCAAGTCAAGAAAAAAAGTTCCAGATGCCGTCTTTATTTTTTTGACTCCTCCAGACTTAGAAGAACTTAAAGACCGCTTGGTCGGCCGTGGAACAGACAGTGCGGAGATTATCGCTCAACGCATTGAAAAGGCCAAAGAAGAAATTGCCCTCATGCGCGAGTATGATTATGCCATTGTCAATGATCAGGTGCCGCTGGCTGCCGACCGTGTCAAAGCGCGTGATTGAAGCAGAGCATTTCCGAGTAGACCGTGTTATCGGCCGTTATCAGGACATGCTTCCAAAAAATGAAACGATTATTCGATAGAAAGTTAGAAATTAGGTAGAAAATTATGATGTTAAAACCGTCTATTGACACTTTGCTGGACAAGGTTCCGTCAAAATATTCCTTGGTTATTTTAGAAGCTAAGCGCGCTCATGAGCTTGAAGCTGGAGCTCCCGCTACGCAGGAATTCAAGTCTGTCAAATCCACTCTTCGTGCTTTGGAAGAAATTGAATCTGGCAATGTCGTTATCCATCCAGATCCAGAAGGCAAGCGCGAGGCAGTTCGCCGTCGGGCAGAAGAAGAGCGCCTGCGTAAAGAAGAAGAAGAACGCAAGATTAAAGAGCAAATCGCTAAAGAAAAAGAAGAAGGTGAGAAGATTTAAGGTTGGGGATGCTCAATCTTATTTTTTCTGTAATGATGTTGAGGAAAGTGGGGTGAGAATGTGAAGCTAGCAAAGATTATTGTGGATGTTCCTCTGATGCAGACGGACAAGCCCTATAGTTATGCTATTCCAGAAGAGTTTGCAGGGATGCTGGCAGCTGGCATGCGGGTTCATGTCCCTTTTGGGCAGGGAAATCGCCTGATTCAAGGGATTGTGGTTGGTTTTGATGAGACAGGAGACCAAGAAGAGCTGAAAGGAGATTGCGGAAGTCCTTGATTTCAGTCCCGTGCTGAATCAGGAACAGCTCTGGCTGGCGGACGAGCTGCGCAAGTCAGTCTTTTCCTATAAGATTACCCTTTTAAAAGGCCATGCTGCCTAGTCTTCTCAACTCCAGCTATGATAAACTACTCTATCCGACGGAGCTGCTGAATGATGAGGAACGTTCAGCTATCTTTGGTCAGGAGGACAGTCTTCGCTTTTCTGATTTGGACAAGAAAAGCCAGGCCAAGCTGATGCGACTGACCCAAACTGGGCCGCATTCGGCTGGAGTATCAGGCGACGGACAAGAAGCATATTAAGACTGAGAAATGGTATCAGGTCAATCATACCGCTCTGCAAAATCATGACCTTCCCCGACAAGCCAAGAAAAAACAAGCATTAAAAGAAGTCTTGCTGGAGCAGCAGGATAGCCAGCTCTTGGCTGATTTGCGAGAAAACTTTTCGCGCGATATTATTAATTACTTTATCAAAGAAAATCTAATTAGCATTGAGGATAGAGAAATCAGCCGTTCTGCTGCTTATTTCCAAAAGGAGCGGCAGCAGCAAAGTCTGACCTTAAATGATGAACAAGCCGCAGCGGTTGCGGCAATCACTCAGAAAATTGGTCAGAGTCATTCTCAGCCAGTTCTCCTAGAAGGGGTCACAGGCAGTGGGAAGACCGAAGTTTACCTACAGGTCATCGCAGAGGCACTGGCCCAGGGTAAGACCGCCATCATGCTGGTTCCAGAGATTTCTCTGACTCCGCAGGTTACTGACCGCTTTATTTCTAGATTTGGCGACCAAGTTGCAATTTTGCATTCAGGTCTGTCTGACGGTGAGAAATATGATGAATGGCGTAAGGTGGAGCGAGGAGCTGCCCAGGTTGTTGTCGGTGCGCGTTCAGCTATTTTTGCTCCGCTGACAAATATTGGAGCCATTATCATTGATGAAGAGCATGAATCCTCTTATAAGCAGGATTCCAATCCTCGCTATCATGCAAGAGAGGTAGCTCTCCTACGAGCTCGGTATAATCAAGCTGTTTTAGTGCTGGGTTCGGCGACTCCGAGCTTGGAGAGTCGTGCTCGAGCAAGCCGTGGAGTCTATGATTTTCAACTGCTCAGCAAGCGTGCAAATCCGCTGGCGCAGATTCCTCAAGTGGAAGTGGTGGATTTTCGAGATTATATCGGCCAGCATGAAGCCAGTAATTTCACGCCAGTCCTGCTAGATGCTATTCAAGATCGTCTGGATAAGGGAGAGCAGACTGTTCTCATGCTAAATAGGCGGGGTTATTCCAGCTTTGTCATGTGTCGGGAATGTGGGACCGTTGATAGCTGTCCTAACTGTGATATTTCTCTGACCCTGCATATGGACACTAAGACCATGAACTGCCACTACTGTGGCTTTACTAAGAACATTCCTCAGAGTTGTCCTAACTGTGCCAGTCGTAGCATTCGCTATTATGGTACAGGGACGCAGAAAGCTTATGATGAGTTGGTTCAGCTCTTTCCACAGGCTCGCATTTTGCGGATGGATGTAGATACGACCCGTAAGAAGGGCAGTCATGAAGCCATTTTAGAAAGCTTTGGTCAGGGGCAGGCAGATATTCTCTTAGGCACTCAGATGATTGCCAAGGGATTGGATTTTCCAAACGTAACGCTAGTTGGTGTTCTCAATGCGGATACTGCTCTTAATCTGCCGGACTTTCGCTCTTCAGAGCGAACTTTTCAGCTGCTGACTCAGGTGGCTGGCCGGGCTGGTCGGGCTGAAAAGGCTGGTCAGGTCTTTATCCAGTCCTATAATCCTCATCATTATGCCATTGAGTTTGCTAAGCTGCAGGATTATGAAGGTTTTTATGCTTATGAAATGGGAATCCGCCGGCAGCTAGGCTATCCGCCATATTACTTTACGGTCGGTCTAACCCTGTCGCACAAGGACGAAGAGACAGCAGTGCGAAAAGCCTATGAGGTTATGGATATTCTGCGAAGCGGTCTGTCAGAAAAAGTGCAAATCCTGGGTCCAACGCCGAAACCCATTGCCCGCACCCACAATCTCTATCATTATCAGATTTTGCTTAAATATCGTTTTGAGGACAAGCTGCAGGCGACGCTAAATCAAGTCTTGGACTGGACACAGAATCGAGACAATAAAGATTTACGCTTGACAATTGATAATGAACCACAAAATTTTATGTAAAGCTTTTTAGGCGAGATTAAGGTAGTTGCAGGCGACTTCTGATATAATAAGGGAAGGAACGAAGAAGGAATTAATAGTTAAAAATGATGAAAATAATATTTATGGGAACTCCGGACTTCTCAGCAACTGTCCTAAAAGGGCTGCTGGATAGCGGTCAATACGAAGTGTTAGCAGTAGTGACGCAGCCGGACCGGGCCGTCGGCCGTAAAAGAGAGATTCGCATGACTCCAGTAAAAGAGCTGGCCTTGGAATACAAGCTACCGGTTTATCAACCGGAAAAGCTGGCTCAAAGCTCGGATTTAGAGGAGTTGATGAACTTAGAAGCAGATGGTATTGTCACAGCTGCTTTCGGACAGTTTTTGCCTAGCCGTTTGCTGGACAGTGTTGACTTTGCGGTGAATGTTCATGCCTCATTGTTGCCTAAATACCGAGGTGGTGCACCTATTCACTATGCTCTGATCAACGGCGATGAGCAGGCAGGCGTTACGATTATGGAAATGGTCAAGGAAATGGATGCTGGAGACATGATAGCCAGCAAGGCGACGCCGATTGAAGAGACTGACAATGTCGGAACTCTCTTTGAAAAATTGGCGCTTATCGGTCGAGAACTGTTATTGGATGTTCTGCCAGCTTATAGGGCAGGGCAGATTATCCCTCAGCCGCAGGATCCTAGCCAGGTCACTTTTTCTCCGAATATCAGCCCAGAAGAAGAGCGGATAGACTGGAGCAAAACAAACCGACAAATTTTCAATCAAATTCGTGGCATGTATCCTTGGCCAGTAGCTCATACCTTGCTGCAGGGGCAACGCTTTAAGATTTACGAAGCAGATATGGCGGCTGGCAACGGTCAGCCTGGACAGATATTGTCTATTAGTAAAAAAGAACTGGTGGTTGCAGCTGGTCAGGGAGCCCTCTCGCTGAAGACAGTTCAGCCTGCTGGTAAGCCCAAGATGGCTATCGTTGATTTTTTGAATGGACTGGGCCGCAGCCTGTCCATAGGAGATACTTTTGGAAAGTAAGCAAAAAACGGCCCGTTGGCAGGCCTTGGAAATTTTGGAAGAAGTTTTTGAAGAAGGAGCCTATTCCAATATCGCCTTAAACCGAGCTCTGAGTCAAAGTCCGCTGAGTCAAGCAGATAAAGGCCTGGTAACAGAGCTGGTTTACGGCACAGTTGCTCGGAAAATCACCCTGGAATGGTATTTATCCCATCTGATTGAGGATAGGGACAAAATTAGATAACTGGCTCTACATTCTGCTTATGCTCAGTCTGTACCAGATGCTCTATCTGGATAAAATCCCTCAGCATGCAACTGTTCATGAGGCTGTTGAAATTGCGAAAATCCGTAAGCGCGGCAGCGAGAAATTTGTCAATGCCTTGTTACGTAGGATTGAGCGTGAGGGTGTGGCTGATTTTGAAACAATCAAGCGCAAAAAAACAAACGCTATTCGATCCAGTATTCTCTGCCGGTCTGGCTGGTAAAAGCCTTGATAGAAGAGTATGGCGAAGAAAGAGCTCTAGCTATCTTTGCCAGTCTCTTTGTTCGCAGCAAGGCCAGCATTCGCGTGACGGATATGTCGCGCAAGGCAGAGCTTCGTCAGCTTTTAGGGGCTGAGAACTCGCTTTTATCTCCGTCAGCCTTGGTTAAAAGACAGGGGCATTTTGCTGGGCATCAGCTCTTTGAAAGCGGAGCGATTACGATTCAGGATGAGTCTAGCCAGCTTGTGGCTCCTACTCTGGCCATCGAAGGTGAGGAGCAGATTCTGGATGCCTGCAGTGCACCGGGGGGCAAGACTGTCCACATGGCTTCCTATCTGACGAGCGGCCACATTACAGCCTTTGGACCTCTACGATCATAAGTTAGAGCTCGTAGAAGAAAAATGCAGAAAAGACTGGGCTTGGCAGATAAAATCACCACTAAAAAAAGCTGGACGCGACCAAAGGTGTTTGAGACTTTTGGCCCAGATGCTTTCGATAAAATCTTGGTGGACGCTCCTTGCTCAGGTATTGGCTTAATTCGCCGCAAACCAGATATAAAATATAATAAAGAAAATGCAGATTTTGAGAATTTACAAAAAATTCAGCTGGATATACTAGACAGCGTTTGTCAAAGTCTACGTAAAGGTGGTATAATAGCTTATAGTACTTGCACGATTATGGCCAAAGAGAATTTTGAGGTTGTCGAGAAATTTCTGGCCAGTCATCCGAACTTTTGAGCAAGTCTTATTAGACCATGAAAGAAAAGATATCGTCAAAGACGGCTGTATCTTGATTACGCCGGAATTATATGAAAGCGACGGATTTTTTTATCAGTCAATTTAGGAAGATATCGGAATAAGAGGAGGAAACTGACAGTATGGAAATTTCATTATTAACAGATGTTGGTCAAAAGCGTACAAATAACCAAGATTATGCCAATCTTTTTTTGTGAATCGGGCTGGCAAGACCCTAATCATCTTGGCAGATGGTATGGGCGGTCACAGAGCTGGAAACATTGCCAGCGAAATGGCTGTGACAGACTTAGGAGCTGCCTGGGTTGATACACAGATTGATTCGGTGAATCAGGTGCGTGAATGGTTTGCGGAGCACTTGGAAGAGGAAAAATCAGCGCATTCATCAATTTGGTCAAGATGAAGAATACAAGGGTATGGGAACGACTTTTGGAAGCCTTGGCTATCATTGATAATCAAGCCATCTATGCCCATATCGGCGATTCTCGTATCGGCTTGATTCGTGGTGATGAATACCGTCAGCTGACTAATGATCACTCGCTTGTTAATGCTTTGTTGAAAGCTGGACAGATTACTCCAGAAGAAGCAGAGCGTCATCCGCAGAAGAATATCATTACCCAGTCTATTGGTCAAAAAGACGAAGTGCAGCCTGACTATGGCATGATTACCTTGGAAGATGGTGACTACCTTCTGCTTAATAGTGACGGTCTGACCAATATGATTTCAGACAGTGAAATTTGTGACATTGTCACCAGCGACATCAGCCTGTCTGAAAAAAACAGAAACCTTAATTCGCTTTGCCAACAATGCTGGAGGACTGGATAACATCACAGTTGCTCTGGTTCGCTTTGACAAGGAGGATAAGGCATGATTCAAATCGGCAAAAATCTTTGCCGGGCGATATAAAAATCATCAAGCAGATTGGCCGCGGAGGCATGGCAGATGTCTATCTGGCCAAGGACTTGATTTTTGGATGGTGAGGAAGTTGCGGTAAAGGTTCTTAGGACCAATTACCAGACAGATCCTATCGCTGTCGCGCGTTTCCAGCGGGAAGCCAAGGCGATGGCTGACTTGGACCATCCGCACATCGTTCGGATTACTGATATTGGGGAAGAAGATGGCCAGCAGTATCTGGCTATGGAATACGTGGCAGGTCTTGACCTCAAGCGCTATATCAAAGAGAATTCTCCGATTTCAAATGAAGAAGCAGTCAGAATCATGGGACAAATCTTGCTGGCAATGCGCTTGGCGCATACACGCGGTATTGTCCATCGTGACCTGAAACCACAAAATGTCCTCTTAACCCCAGATGGCAATGCTAAGGTAACAGACTTTGGAATTGCGGTGGCCTTTGCGGAGACAAGTCTGACTCAGACTAACTCAATGCTAGGCTCAGTTCATTATCTATCGCCTGAGCAGGCACGTGGCTCTAAAGCAACTGTTCAGAGTGATATTTATGCGATGGGGATTATTTTTTATGAGATGCTGACTGGTCATATCCCTTATGATGGGGATAGTGCCGTTACGATTGCTCTTCAGCATTTCCAAAAGCCGCTGCCATCCATCATTTCTGAAAATCCTAATGTGCCTCAAGCCCTGGAAAATGTGGTCATTAAGGCGACAGCCAAAAAACTGACGGATCGTTATCAGTCAGTTGCAGAGATGTATGTCGACTTGTCCAGCAGCTTATCTTATGAACGCCGTAATGAAAAGAAATTAGTCTTTGATGATGTTGCGAAAGCAGACACCAAGACCTTGCCAAAAATCTCACCTGTACCGCAGCCAGCAGTTCCACCTGTTAAGCCAACTCCGCCTAAAGCGGAAGCGACTGAAGTTAAGGAAGAGACAGCCGATGCGGTTAAGAAAGTTCCAAAGAAACGTCGTTTGAGAACGCGTTACAAAGTACTTTTCTTTGCAGTCCTATTGGTTTTGGCGGCTTTTGTTGTCCTTCTTTATAATAGCCCATCCAATACCAGCGTGCCAGATGTTTCTGGTCAGACTGTAGCAGAGGCTCGTTCCGCTATCGAAGCTAAGAAGCTGGTTGTCGGAGACGAAAAGGAAGAATACAGCGACAATGTCGAATCTGGCAAAGTCATTAAAACTGATCCACAGGCCAATAGTCAGCGCCGCGAAGGCAGCAAGATTGACCTGATTATCTCCAAGGGGCCCAAGACCTTTGTGATGGAAGATTATACTGAGAGACTGAAAGATGCGGCCGTCAAAGATTTGAAAGAAAACTTTAAGGTTCCTGAGAAATTGATTGAGATTGTTGAGGAGGAATCGGACGAGTACGAGCCAGGTCAGGTGATTCGTCAGTCACCAGCAGCTGGTTCGACCTATGATTTGACTTCTAATCATAAGATCAAGCTGACAGTAGCCAAAGAAGTAACTAGTGTATCCATGCCTGACTTTGGCAGCATGCAGTACACCTACGCCAATGCACGTTCTTACTTGATCCAAATGGGAATTTCTTCTTCCCGAATTGAGCGAGTTGTTGACCGTTCGGTCACTTCTACTCAGGCAGACTTGGTAACTTCCCAGTCACCAGCAGCAGGTCAGACAATCGATCTCAAGTCTAATGAAAAAATCACTCTTTACGTGACAGAAGCAACAACACCATCGTCATCTAGTTCGTCATCATCATCGTCTAGCAGTAGCTCAAAGAGCAGCTCATCGTCTGAAGATAGTGGACATGGAACAAGTTCTAGCTCATCTGATAGTTGATTAATAAACCGTCCATTTTAAGTTTTTTAGCTTAAAACGGATGGTTTTTCTTTTTTGCTGGACAAATTTCCCCATTTCATGCCTTGGACGGAGGTTTTTTGGTTTAATTTTGTTAAAATAGGAAGGTAGAGAAAGGAAACGGCTATGTGGAAGGTTCAATTATTTGTCTTTGTTGAAACAGTCTTATTATCCATGGCATTGGTGACCATGTTGGCAGCTGATTTTTTTCACGAGTTGTCATTATCTTGGTCCTTTTTGCTGCTGCTCTATTATTACTTCGGCAAGCAAAAAGGAATTTTCTGCTAGTCGCTTCCATGATTATGCTGTTTTTTTCATTATTATGCTCAATCCCTACGTCATTGCTGCCCTTTTATTCGCGCTGGTTTATGGGATGATTGTGGCCTACCCTTATATCTATAAGGAAAATCAAGAAACCCATCTCGTTTACGAAGAAGATGTGGAAATTCAGAGTGAGAAGAATCGCTGGTTGGGGGATCTGCAGCATTTTTCTAAGGACAGCTGTCAATTTCACGACATCAATCTCTTGCGCATTGTTGGGAAAGACACCATTCATTTTGGAAGACGTGATTTTTGGTCAACCATGATAATGTCATTGTCATTCGAAAAGGGTTTTGGTGATACCAAGATTATTGTGCCGCTGGATGTGGAAATTCAGCTGCAAATCAATACTCTTTACGGGGAGCTAAATTTTCTGCATCATCCATCCCGCAAGCTGCGCAATGAAACCATTTCGCTGACGACACCAGACTATAAACGGGCCAATAAGACAGTGAAGATTGTCCTCGTCAGCTTCTTAGGAAATGTGGAGGTTGTCAGAAAGTGAAGAAATCAAATTATTTTTCTCATTCTCCTCTATACTTTCTTTGTCTTTATTTATCATCTTTCCATTATATTTTTCAATATTTTTTTGATTTCACTTGGCAGGAGCTCTTTAATGATTTGGAGCTGTTGCAGTCTTTTGTTTTCTTTGTTGTGATTATCGGTTTATCACTGACCATTCTGATTGTGATAGCAGCTCGCTTGATACAATATCTATCGGTAGCCCATGTGCAAAAAAATCTTCGGCATTTGCTGGATGGACGGAGGCTGGAGCCGACAGACCAGCCCGAGCTGGATCGCTCTCTGCATCAGCTTGAGAGAAGGCTTCACCGTCTGACAGAAAATCTCCAAAAGTCTGAAAAACCAATCCCTGCAGACAGAAGAAAAAATTATCGAAAAAGAACGGCGGCGGATTGCGCGTGACTTGCACGATACTGTCAGTCAGGAATTATTTGCAGCCAATATGATTCTTTCAGGAGTGGCTGGAAATGTAGAACGGCTTGATGGAGAAAAACTGCAAAAGCAGCTCAAGGGGATTGCCGATATTCTTGACACAGCCCAGAAGGATTTGCGGATTCTCCTGCTTCATTTGCGACCTACAGAGTTGGAAAATAAGACTCTGGTCGAAGGTATGGATGTGATTATCAAGGAGCTGACTGATAAAAGCGACATTGATGTTCACTTCAATCATCAGGTTGGGCATCTACCCAAACAGATGGAGGAGCATGTCTTCAGAATCATGCAGGAAATTATCAACAACACACTGCGGCATGCCCAGGCCAGTCGGTTGGATATTTACCTCTATCAGGCAACCTAATGAGCTTAAAATCAAGGTATCTGATAATGGCGTCGGTTTTGATCCGCTGGCTCAGGATGAACTCAGCTACGGCTTGAAAAATATGGAAGACCGTGTACGGGATATGGCGGGCACCTTTTAAGCTTTTGACAGCCCCCAGAAAAGGTCTTTCTATTGAAATCACGATACCTTTACTAGAAGGAGAAGATCATGAAGATATTGTTAGTGGATGACCACCAGATGGTCAGATTGGGATTGAAAAGTTACCTGGAACTGCAAGAGGATATAGCTGAAGTATCTGAAGCAGTTAATGGCAAAGAAGGTGTGGAGAAGGCTTTGGCAGATCGTCCAGATGTGATTATCATGGATATCGTCATGCCTGAAATGAATGGTATCGAAGCGACACTAGCTATTTTAAAAGAGTGGCCGGAAGCAAAAATTCTGATTTTGACTTCTTATTTGGATAATGAAAAAATTTATCCTGTTCTGGATGCAGGCGCTCATGGATACATGCTTAAGACTTCCAGCGCTGAAGAAATTCTGCGTGCCGTTCAAAAAAGTGGCCAAGGGAGAATTTGCCATTGAAACAGAGGTCAGCAAGAAAGTGGAATATCATCGTAACCATATCGAGCTCCATGAGGATTTGACAGCTCGCGAGCGTGATATTTTGGGGCTTTTAGCCAAGGGTTATGAAAATCAACGGATTGCGGATGAGCTCTTTCATTTCCCTCAAAACGGTCAAGACTCATGTCTCCAATATCCTGTCCAAATTGGAGGTGAGCGACCGCACTCAGGCAGTTGTTTATGCTTTTCAGCACCATCTTGTCCCACAAGAAGACTTTTAATGGTATAATAGAAAAGATTAAGATTGGACAAGGGGAGATATGGACGCAAAAATTAAAGTATAAGGCAAAAAGATAAAAAAATTGTCTTTTTTTCGATATAGATGATACCCTGCGAGTCAAGGATACAGGTTTTATCCCAGATTCTATCCAGACAGTTTTCAAGCAGTTGAAAGACAAAGGGAATTTTGACGGGTATTGCGTCTGGTCGAGGAATGTTTGGTGTCGTGCCGGAGCTGAGAGCTTTGCAACCAGACTTTTTCGTTACGCTGAATGGAGCCTATGTCGAAGACAGCAAAGGGAAGGTGATTTCTCAGACGGTTATCCCGTCCGATAGAGTGACATCCTATATTGCTTGGGCTCAGGAGGAAGGGATTGACTATGGTCTGGTCGGCAGCCATGGAGCAGCCTTGTCCAATCGAAATTCTCTGATTTCAGAGGCCATTGATGTGGTTTATCCAGATTTGCCTGTAAATCCAGACTTTCATTTAGACAAGGATATTTATCAGCTTTGGACTTTTGAGGATAGAGGAGATGGCCTGCAGTTGCCAGAGGCGTTAGCGGAGCATCTGCGTTTGGTTCGCTGGCATCCTCATTCGTCAGATGTCGTGCCGACAGAAGGTTCCAAGGCAGCCGGAGTTTCCAAGGTTGTCGAGCATCTGGGCTTGAAACCTGAAAATGTCATGGTTTTTGGCGACGGACTCAATGATCTGGAATTGTTTGACTATGCCGGAATTGGCATTGCCATGGGCGTTTCCCATGAAGAACTGCGAAAAAAAGAGCAGATTATATTACAAAAAAACAGTAGAAGAAGACGGTATTTTTTTGCCGCTTTAGAGGAGTTAGGTATGGTAGAAAAAGAATTACATTTTCCACAAGTAGAACTTGCAGCAGCAGAAGGTCCAAAAGCGACTATCAAGACTAATCATGGGTGACATGAAAGTTCAGCTGTTTCCAGAACAGGCACCAAAAACAGTAGCCAACTTTATTGCTCTTGCTAAAGATGGTTATTATGACGGTGTGATTTTCCATCGCATTATTCAGGACTTTATGATTCAGGGTGGCGATCCTACTGGTACCGGTATGGGCGGTCAGTCTATCTATGGTGAGAAATTTGAAGATGAGTTTTCACCTGAGCTTTACAATATTCGTGGGGCTCTTTCCATGGCAAATGCTGGGCCAAATACTAACGGCAGTCAATTTTTCATTGTTCAAAATAAAAATCTTCCTTATTCAGCTAAGGAATTGAGCCGCGGCGGCTGGCCTGAAGCTATCGCTGAAGTCTATGCCAGTCAGGGAGGAACACCGCATTTGGATCGGCGCCACACTGTCTTTGGTCAGCTGGCTGATGAAGCGTCCTACCAAGTTTTGGACAAGATTGCAGCTGTTGAGACGGGGGCTATGGATAAGCCGGTGGAAGATGTTGTGATTGAAACGATTGAGGTTGAAGACTGATGAAAATCGGTGATAAATTAAAAGGCAAAATCACAGGGATTCAGCCTTATGGAGCTTTTGTTGAGCTGGAAAATGGTACGATTGGTCTGATTCATATCTCAGAAATTCGTCCGGGTTATATTGAAAATATCCATGATAGTGTAAAGATTGGCCAGCAGGTATTAGTACAGGTTGTGGACTATGATGAATTTTCTGGGAAGTCCAGTCTGTCCATGCGGACCCTAGAAGAAGAAAAGCACCGCCTCCCTAGACGCCACCGCTTTTCAAATGACCGCTGTAAAATTGGTTTTGAGCCTTTAGGCAGACAGCTGCCTATCTGGATCAAAGAGGCAAAAAAATTCTTAAAAGAAGAAAAAGTTTAAAAAATATCCTGTTCCATAAGAGAACAGGATATTTTGCTTGGATAGAATTGCTATTCAATTCATAGTTGAGTACTAAGTTGAAATGGACATGTTTTTCCAAAAAATACTAAGCATCAAATTCATAGAGAGCGGTAGACAGGTAGCGTTCGCCGTTATCAGGTGCCAGAGCAAGGACTTTCTTGCCAGCTCCTAGTTTTTTTCGCTACTTCAATAGCTGCGAAAATAGCAGCAGCAGATGAAATTCCCACTAAGAAGCCTTCCTGACCGCCAATATAGCGTCCGAAATTCCAGTGCTTGATCAGAAGTTACGCGGACAATACCGTTGTAGGCTTCTGTATCTAAGGTCTCTGGAATGAATCCAGCTGAAAAGTCCTTGGATTTTTGTGAGGGCCTGGCTTCTCACCAGAAAGGATAGCAGATTCGTCTGCTTCGACTGCGTAGATTTGGATGTCCGGATTAACTTTTTTGAGAGCGTGAGATACACCGGAAATAGTTCCGCCAGTTCCGACACCGCCTACAAAAGGCATCCAGTCCAGTTTCACCGAAAGCAGCGATAATTTCTGCTCCTGTTGTTCGTTCGTGAACCTCTGGATTGGCCGGATTGTTAAATTGCAGTGGCAGCCAGCCATTACGTTCTTGTGCGATTTCTTGTGCTTTTTGCAATAGCGCCTTTCATTCCCTTCGCTACCCGGAGTCAAGACTAACTCAGCACCATAAGCTTGGATAATCTTGCGGCGCTCCACACTCATGGTTTCTGGCATAACAATGACAACCTTGTAGCCTTTGGCTGCTCCAACCCATGAAAGGCCAATACCGGTATTTCCACTGGTTGCTTCAACGATGGTATCGCCGGGCTTGATAAGGCCATCGCGTTCAGCCGCCTCAATCATGCTGAGAGCAATCCGGTCTTTGACAGAAGAGCCAGGATTGAAAGCCTCTAACTTCACATAAACCTCAGCCGCTCCTTCTGGAACCAAGTTGTTCAATTTAACGATGGGAGTTTGCCCAATTAGTTCTGTAATGTTTTTGATAAATACGTGACATAGAATACATACCTCAATATAATTTAATAGAATTAGTATAAAAATGAAACAAGAGCTTTGTAAAATATAAAAAAAGCTATGAGAGCCATAGCTTTTTCTTTATGTCAAAAGCGTCAAGGGGACTTCTACTTGGCGCAGTCCTTGATCCATCATTTCTAATTTGCCCTTTAAAAAAACTCAGTTAGCTTATCTTTGAGCAGTTCTCTTTCACCTTTTGTCAACGAAAAAGAAGAGTGGAGACAGTATCTGTAAATTCAGTATCGTATTCAGCAAGATTTTTCTGCCTTCAGAAAAATTTGTAAAATCCTGATATTGGCTGTAAGACAGTCTTTAGGCGCAGGCCAGCTTGTTCTTTTATCTCAACCAGTCCCAATCTCCTTAATAGCCAAAGCAACACTGCCGGCATAAGCTCGAATCAGACCGCCGGCTCCTAGTTTAATACCGCCAAAATAGCGAGTAACCACCACGCAAAGATTGGTCAAATTGTGCTTTTCTAGGACTCCCAGCATAGGAACTCCGGCTGTTCCGCTGGGCTCACCATCATCGCTAGTTCGCTTTATATCACTCTTTTTCCCCAATGATAAAAAGCAGAGCAGTTATGAGTAGCCTTGTAATGTTCTTTTTTTATAGCAGCGATAAAAGCGCGAGCCTCTTCCTCAGAGTAAACTCGTTTTTACATGGCAGATAAAGCGGGATTTTTTAATTTCCTCTTGAACCATACCATCTTCTTTAATTGTCTTAAATTCCATAACTATATTTTTACAAGAAAAAAAGACGAATTTTGCCAAAAAATTACGAATAAATAAGTATGTTAGAGTTACAAGATTGTTTAGGACGGATATTTACAGAAAATCAGTTAGAGCCTAGCTTGCGAGCACAAGCAAAAGAAATTCCCAGTATCCGAGAAGAAAAAGGCAAGCTCCGCTGCGGACGCTGCAACAGCTTGATTGAACGAGAAAATCAGCTACCTGTTGGAGCTTATTATTGTAGAGAATGCTTAATATTGGGCCGGGTACGGAGTGACCAAAAACTTTACTATTTTCCTCAAGAGGATTTTCCTAAAAAACAGGTGCTTAAATGGCAGGGGCAACTGACAGAGTTTCAGGGGAAGGTCTCCAAAGGCTTACTGGATGCGCTAGAGAAAAGACAGAATACGTTAGTGCATGCTGTTACTGGCGCTGGAAAAAAACAGAAATGATTTACCAAGTGATTGCAAGAGTTATTGATAGAGGAGGGTCTGTTTGCTTGGCCAGTCCGCGGATTGATGTTTGTTTAGAACTTTATCGGCGCCTAAAAGAAGACTTTTTCTTGTGAAATAGCCCTTCTGCATGGGGAGTCAGAAGCTTATTTTCGCAGCCCCTTGGTAATTGCGACCACCCACCAGCTCTTAAAAATTTTTATCGGGCTTTTGATTTGTTGATTGTGGACGAGGTAGACGCTTTTCCTTATGTGGATAATCCCATACTGTATCACGCTGTAGAGCGTTCAGTTAAAGAGGATGCTACAACTATTTTTCTGACAGCCACTTCCACAGATGAATTGGATAAAAGAGTTCAAAAAGGTGAGTTGAAACGCCTGAGTCTTCCCAGAAGATTTCATGGTAATCCCTTGACCATCCCTCAGAAAGTTTGGTTATCTGATTTTCAAAAACATCTTCAGAAGAAGAAAATAGCACCTAAACTTTTTAAAATATAGAAAAAAACAGAGGAGACTCAATTTCCTCTCTTAATATTTGCTGCAGAAATTCAAAGAGGAGAGGATGTTGCTCAGGCTTTGCAGATAGCTCTGCCTGATGAAAAGCTGGCTTTTGTCGCCTCTACAACAGAAAATCGTCTAGAGATTGTCGAGCAGTTTCGTCGCAAGGAGATCACTATTTTGGTGACAACGACTATCTTAGAGCGTGGAGTAACTTTTCCTGGCGTAGATGTTTTTGTCTTGGAAGCCAATCATCGCTTGTTCAGTCGTAGTGCTCTGGTTCAGATTTCAGGCCGAGTTGGCCGTAGTATGGATAGACCGACTGGACAGTTGCTATTTTTTCATGATGGGACTACCCTTGCTATGGAAAAGGCAATTCGGGAAATGAGAGATATGAATAAGGAGGCGGGATTATGACAGAGTGTCTTTTTATGTAAGGGAGCAAATTGAGGAGAAAAGGTAGTTTTTTTACAGCTTTTTTTCTATTAAAAAGAAGAAGGACCAAGCTGCTGCTCCACTTGTTATCAAAAATTTTGAACGCATATCTGAAGAGCATTGCCCTCGCTGTTTTTCGCAATGGGAAATCAGATTTATGTGCAGATTGCCAAAAATGGGAGGAAAGAGGGAATCAAGTTCAGCATCAGTCACTATTTACCTATAATGAAGCAATGAAGAATTATTTCAGTCAATACAAGTTTCAGGGAGACTATGCATTGCGCTTTGTATTTGCAAAAGCAGCTAAAAAAGCAGTCAAAATGTTTAGAGAGCATACCATTGTTCCGATTCCAGTCAGTATCGAAAAATTTCAAGTGAGAGGTTTTAATCAAGTGCAGGGGATTTTAGATGCTGCAAACTTGTCATACAGAGATATCTTAGAGAAAAAAGACACCCTAGCACAGTCGAGCAAGACACGTGAGGAGCGTCTGCAGACGCAGCAGGCTTTTAAAATTAAGAATGGAGTTGATTTGCCAGATAAAATTTTGCTGGTTGATGATATCTATACGACTGGAAAAACCTTGCAATTAGCCAAGCAAATCTTGCTGGAAGCAGGAGTGAAAGAAATTTTGACATTTTCAATCGCAAGATAAGAAAAAATTTGCAAAAAAGGAATGAAAGCGTTATAATGATATTATAAATAAAACATTTATGTTTAGAAAGAAGGTACTTATATGCTTAAATATAGTATCCGTGGTGAAAACCTAGAAGTAACAGATGCTCTCCGTGACTACGTAGTTTCTAAACTTGAGAAGATTGAGAAGTATTTCCAAGCAGAGCAAGAACTTGATGCGCGTGTGAACCTCAAGGTTTACCGTGAAAAGACTGCGAAAGTGGAAGTGACAATTCCGCTAGGCTCCATCACTCTTCGTGCAGAAGATATCTCTCAGGACATGTATGGATCAATTGATTTGGTCACAGATAAGATTGAGCGCCAAATCCGCAAAAATAAGACCAAGATTGAAAGAAAGAATCGCAATAAGGTTGCTACAAGCCAGCTTTTCACAGATTCCTTTGCTGAAGAAGCAGAAGAAAGTTCCGTCAAAAGTTGTTCGTTCAAAACACATCGATTTGAAGCCAATGGACTTGGAAGAAGCGATTCTGCAGATGGATTTATTGGGACATGATTTCTTTATCTATTCCGATGCTGAGGACAGCAGCACAAATGTTATATACCGTCGTGAGGATGGAGATATTGGCCTGTTAGAAGTCAAATAAATAAGCAAAATAAGGTTGAGAGCATGTTTCTCAACCTTTTTAGATTATAGAAAGTCATACTCTCAGGTGACATAAAACAAGTACCCTAGGCACAAAGAAATTAACTTTATACTTACAGTTGAAAAAAATAAACTTTAAAAAAATTTAAAAAGATTGAAAAAGGTATTGACAGGTTGGTAGGTATAGGTGATATACTAATATAGTTGTCGCGAAAGACAAAGCCCTTTGAAAACTGAACAAGACGAACCAAGTGCAGGGTGACATAGAGATATGTAACCTGTCAAAAAACGAAAATAAATCTGTCAGTGGACAGTAATGAGTGCGAACTCAAACTTTTTAATGAGAGTTTGATCCTGGCTCAGGACGAACGCTGGCGGCGTGCCTAATACATGCAAGTAGAACGCTGAAGAGAGGAGCTTGCTCTTCTTGGATGAGTTGCGAACGGGTGAGTAACGCGTAGGTAACCTGCCTGGTAGCGGGGGATAACTATTGGAAACGATAGCTAATACCGCATGAAATTGATTATCGCATGATAATTAATTGAAAGATGCAATTGCATCACTACCAGATGGACCTGCGTTGTATTAGCTAGTTGGTGAGGTAACGGCTCACCAAGGCGACGATACATAGCCGACCTGAGAGGGTGATCGGCCACACTGGGACTGAGACACGGCCCAGACTCCTACGGGAGGCAGCAGTAGGGAATCTTCGGCAATGGGGGGAACCCTGACCGAGCAACGCCGCGTGAGTGAAGAAGGTTTTCGGATCGTAAAGCTCTGTTGTAAGAGAAGAACGGGTGTGAGAGTGGAAAGTTCACACTGTGACGGTATCTTACCAGAAAGGGACGGCTAACTACGTGCCAGCAGCCGCGGTAATACGTAGGTCCCGAGCGTTGTCCGGATTTATTGGGCGTAAAGCGAGCGCAGGCGGTTAGATAAGTCTGAAGTTAAAGGCTGTGGCTTAACCATAGTATGCTTTGGAAACTGTTTAACTTGAGTGCAGAAGGGGAGAGTGGAATTCCATGTGTAGCGGTGAAATGCGTAGATATATGGAGGAACACCGGTGGCGAAAGCGGCTCTCTGGTCTGTAACTGACGCTGAGGCTCGAAAGCGTGGGGAGCAAACAGGATTAGATACCCTGGTAGTCCACGCCGTAAACGATGAGTGCTAGGTGTTAGGCCCTTTCCGGGGCTTAGTGCCGCAGCTAACGCATTAAGCACTCCGCCTGGGGAGTACGACCGCAAGGTTGAAACTCAAAGGAATTGACGGGGGCCCGCACAAGCGGTGGAGCATGTGGTTTAATTCGAAGCAACGCGAAGAACCTTACCAGGTCTTGACATCCCTCTGACCGCTCTAGAGATAGAGTTTTTCCTTCGGGACAGAGGTGACAGGTGGTGCATGGTTGTCGTCAGCTCGTGTCGTGAGATGTTGGGTTAAGTCCCGCAACGAGCGCAACCCCTATTGTTAGTTGCCATCATTCAGTTGGGCACTCTAGCGAGACTGCCGGTAATAAACCGGAGGAAGGTGGGGATGACGTCAAATCATCATGCCCCTTATGACCTGGGCTACACACGTGCTACAATGGCTGGTACAACGAGTCGCAAGCCGGTGACGGCAAGCTAATCTCTGAAAGCCAGTCTCAGTTCGGATTGTAGGCTGCAACTCGCCTACATGAAGTCGGAATCGCTAGTAATCGCGGATCAGCACGCCGCGGTGAATACGTTCCCGGGCCTTGTACACACCGCCCGTCACACCACGAGAGTTTGTAACACCCGAAGTCGGTGAGGTAACCGTAAGGAGCCAGCCGCCTAAGGTGGGATAGATGATTGGGGTGAAGTCGTAACAAGGTAGCCGTATCGGAAGGTGCGGCTGGATCACCTCCTTTCTAAGGAGTCCGTAAGGACACACGGAATGCACTTGAGTCTTGTTTAGTTTTGAGAGGGCTATGTGGGGCCTTAGCTCAGCTGGGAGAGCGCCTGCTTTGCACGCAGGAGGTCAGCGGTTCGATCCCGCTAGGCTCCATTATCTAGTTTGACTAGATAAAGAACTTGTCCATTGAAAATTGAATACCGATATCAAATAGTAACAAGAAAATAAACCGAAAACGCTGTGAATATTAATGAGTTTAAGACTGAAAGGTCAAAAATAAGGTTAAGTTAGTAAGGGCGCACGGTGGATGCCTTGGCACTAGGAGCCGATGAAGGACGTGACAAACGACGAAATGCCTCGGGGAGCTGTAAGTAAGCACTTGATCCGGGGATGTCCGAATGGGGGAACCCAACAGGTTGATGCCTGTTACCCATTTCTGTTAAGGGAATGAGGAGGAAGACGCAGTGAACTGAAACATCTAAGTAGCTGCAGGAAGAGAAAGCAAAAGCGATTGCCTTAGTAGCGGCGAGCGAAGAGGCAGGAGGGCAAACCGAAGAGTTTACTCTTCGGGGTTGTAGGACTGCACTGTGGACTCAGAATTTATAGAAGAATGACTTGGGAAAGTCAGCCAAAGAGAGTAAGAGCCTCGTATTTTAAATAGATTCTGTACCCTAGCAGTATCCTGAGTACGGCGGGACACGTGAAATCCCTGTCGGAATCTGGGAGGACCATCTCCCAACCCCTAAATACTCCCTAGTGACCGATAGTGAACCAGTACCGTGAGGGAAAGGTGAAAAGCACCCCGGGAGGGGAGTGAAATAGAACCTGAAACCGTGTGCCTACAACAAGTTCGAGCCCGTTCATGGGTGAGAGCGTGCCTTTTGTAGAATGAACCGGCGAGTTACGTTATGATGCGAGGTTAAGTTGAAGAGACGGAGCCGTAGGGAAACCGAGTCTGAATAGGGCGCTTTAGTATCATGATGTAGACCCGAAACCATGTGACCTACCCATGAGCAGGTTGAAGGTGCGGTAAAAACGCACTGGAGGACCGAACCAGGGCACGTTGAAAAGTGCTTGGATGACTTGTGGGTAGCGGAGAAATTCCAAACGAACTTGGAGATAGCTGGTTCTCTCCGAAATAGCTTTAGGGCTAGCGTCGACATGAAGATTCTTGGAGGTAGAGCACTGTTTGGGTGAGGGGTCCATCCCGGATTACCAATCTCAGATAAACTCCGAATGCCAATGAATTATGGTCGGCAGTCAGACTGCGAGTGCTAAGATCCGTAGTCGAAAGGGAAACAGCCCAGACCACCAGCTAAGGTCCCAAAAATAATTGTTAAGTGGAAAAGGATGTGGGGTTGCACAGACAACTAGGATGTTAGCTTAGAAGCAGCTATTCATTCAAAGAGTGCGTAATAGCTCACTAGTCGAGTGACCCTGCGCCGAAAATGTACCGGGGCTAAAACAATTTACCGAAGCTGTGGATACCTTTTATAGGTATGGTAGGAGAGCGTTCTATGTGTGGAGAAGGTGTACCGTGAGGAGCGCTGGAACGCATAGAAGTGAGAATGCCGGTATGAGTAGCGCAAGACAGGTGAGAATCCTGTCCACCGTAAGACTAAGGTTTCCAGGGGAAGGCTCGTCCGCCCTGGGTTAGTCGGGACCTAAGGAGAGACCGAAAGGTGTATCCGATGGCCAACAGGTTGAGATTCCTGTACTAGAGTATGAAGTGATGGAGGGACGCAGTAGGCTAACTCGTGCGTACGAATGGATGTACGTCTAAGCAGTGAGGCGTGGTATGAGTCAAATGCTTATACCTGTAACGTTGAGCTGTGATGGGGAGCGAAGTTTAGTAGCGAGTGAGTGATGTCACACTGCCAAGAAAAGCTTCTAGCGTTGTATCATACTCTACCCGTACCGCAAACCGACACAGGTAGTCGAGGCGAGTAGCCTCAGGTGAGCGAGAGAACTCTCGTTAAGGAACTCGGCAAAATGACCCCGTAACTTCGGGAGAAGGGGTGCTGACTTTTGGTCAGCCGCAGTGAATAGGCCCAAGCAACTGTTTATCAAAAAAACACAGCTCTCTGCTAAATCGTAAGATGATGTATAGGGGGTGACGCCTGCCCGGTGCTGGAAGGTTAAGAGGAGTGCTTAGCGGTAACGCGAAGGTATGAATTGAAGCCCCAGTAAACGGCGGCCGTAACTATAACGGTCCTAAGGTAGCGAAATTCCTTGTCGGGTAAGTTCCGACCCGCACGAAAAGGCGTAATGATTTGGGCACTGTCTCAACGAGAGACTCGGTGAAATTTTAGTACCTGTGAAGATGCAGGTTACCCGCGACAGGACGGAAAGACCCCATGGAGCTTTACTGCAGTTTGATATTGAGTGTCTGTGCCACATGTACAGGATAGGTAGGAGCCTATGAAATCGGGACGCCAGTTTCGATGGAGGCGTTGTTGGGATACTACCCTTGTGTTATGGCCACTCTAACCCGGTAGGTTTATCATCTACGGAGACAGTGTCTGACGGGCAGTTTGACTGGGGCGGTCGCCTCCTAAAAGGTAACGGAGGCGCCCAAAGGTTCCCTCAGACTGGTTGGAAATCAGTCGCAGAGTGTAAAGGTATAAGGGAGCTTGACTGCGAGAGCTACAACTCGAGCAGGGACGAAAGTCGGGCTTAGTGATCCGGTGGTTCCGCATGGAAGGGCCATCGCTCAACGGATAAAAGCTACCCTGGGGATAACAGGCTTATCTCCCCCAAGAGTTCACATCGACGGGGAGGTTTGGCACCTCGATGTCGGCTCGTCGCATCCTGGGGCTGTAGTCGGTCCCAAGGGTTGGGCTGTTCGCCCATTAAAGCGGCACGCGAGCTGGGTTCAGAACGTCGTGAGACAGTTCGGTCCCTATCCGTCGCGGGCGTAGGAAATTTGAGAGGATCTGCTCCTAGTACGAGAGGACCAGAGTGGACTTACCGCTGGTGTACCAGTTGTTCTGCCAAGAGCATCGCTGGGTAGCTATGTAGGGAAGGGATAAACGCTGAAAGCATCTAAGTGTGAAACCCACCTCAAGATGAGATTTCCCATAACGCAAGTTAGTAAGAGCCCTGAGAGAAGATCAGGTTGATAGGTTAGGAGTGGAAGTGTGGTGACACATGGAGCGGACTAATACTAATCGCTCGAGGACTTATCCTAGAATAAGAGCTTCATCAGAGTGCAGCGAATGGTTTAGAGAAATGTGAGATTTGATATTGTATTCAATTTTTGAGTTGACAAGGCTTGTCTGAGAGGACAGGACAGTTAATTCAATAGTTAAGTGACGATAGCCTAGGAGATACACCTGTACCCATGCCGAACACAGCAGTTAAGCCCTAGAACGCCGGAAGTAGTTGGGGGTTGCCCCCTGTGAGATATGGTAGTCGCTTAGCGAAGGGAGTTTAGCTCAGCTGGGAGAGCATCTGCCTTACAAGCAGAGGGTCAGCGGTTCGATCCCGTTAACTCCCATATTCTGAAAAGAATAGGTCCCGTAGTGTAGCGGTTATCACGTCGCCCTGTCACGGCGAAGATCGCGGGTTCGATTCCCGTCGGGACCGTTGAAGTCGAGAAGATTTCAATAAAAGTAAGAGACTCGTTAGCTCAGTTGGTAGAGCATTTGACTTTTAATCAAAGGGTCACTGGTTCGAGCCCAGTACGGGTCATAAGAGCGGGTTTGGCGGAATTGGCAGACGCACCAGATTTAGGATCTGGCGCTTTAGGGCGTGGGGGTTCAAGTCCCTTAACCCGCATATAAGATAATAATGAGCCGGCTTAGCTCAGTTGGTAGAGCATCTGATTTGTAATCAGAGGGTCGCGTGTTCAAGTCATGTAGCCGGCATTTTTGAATAGGATGCGAACGTAGTTCAGTGGTAGAACATCACCTTGCCAAGGTGGGGGTCGCGGGTTCGAATCCCGTCGTTCGCTTGAGGCGGCCGGGGTGGCGGAACTGGCAGACGCACAGGACTTAAAATCCTGCGATTGGTAACGATCGTACCGGTTCGATTCCGGTCCTCGGCATAGACTTGTAAGAGGCAGTAGAAGAAGATGAGCACCCTTAGCTCAACTGGATAGAGTACCTGACTACGAATCAGGCGGTTAGAGGTTCGACTCCTCTAGGGTGCATTAAGTGTTTGATTTTTTCTGAAGTTTTGGTATAATGAAATTAATATGAATAGTGAGCACCCTTAGCTCAACTGGATAGAGTACCTGACTACGAATCAGGCGGTTAGAGGTTCGACTCCTCTAGGGTGCATTTGGAAGCGAAGTCTTAGGGCTCCGTTTTTAGATTGTTTAAAGCACCGGGAAGTAGCTCAGCTTGGTAGAGTACTTGGTTTGGGACCAAGGTGTCGCAGGTTCGAATCCTGTCTTCCCGACTAGATAACATAGAAGATAGATGTACTGATCTATCTTTTTGTTTTTAAGAAAACTGTGTGTCCAGTATCTATGACTTAGCTAACATATTTGTTATTAAGACTCTTACTTATAGTTGGATTTTAATTAGAGATACAATCTTTTAGAACTACTGGTTTTGTCTCTTTATGTATCCTTATATTGGAAGCAAGGGATTTGATTATTTAACTGGCTTTAGATTGATTTTAAAGACTAGTGTTCTCGGGGAGTTTAGGCTGTATCATGCTGCTCGAAATGTACTTTCCATTTGAGATGAGTAATATTAAAGATAAAAACCTCTGATAGCAGTGTTTGTTGCCTTCAGAGGTTTTTATATGTGCTGAGTTTGATTTACTACATCAAAGAGTATTCGTCAGATAGCATAATGGTTTCTTTGCCCTTGTTATCAACGATGTAGACTTTTCTGGGAAAGAAAGGGTCAAATTGATAGTTTAAAGTCAAATGAAATAATAGTGTTGAAGTTCTTTTTGTGAGAATCGTAGAGATACTCTTCCTTGGCGATTGATGATTTCGAACTTGAGGACTGGGCGAAGTTCAAAGACACCTTTGAGATTGTTATCAATGATGTACCAGAATGAGTCGACAATTTCTTCAGGGAGGCTCGTCATGATGCCAAAGCTGGCATATCGGCCGAGAGTATTTGTAAATGCCATGGGAGACTCCTTTCTTACAGTCTGGATTTTCTTATATGATACCCGAAAATGCTTGAGATTGCAAGAATTTGACCTCTGGCAGGTCTGAATTAGACAAAAGAAAAAGAGCTTGCGCTCTTTGACAACTTTATCGATTCTTTAGTTCAACATAACGTTTGTACCAAATATTGACATAAGCATCTGAAAATGGACCTCTTCCGTTGTTAATCCAATCAACTAGGATTTTGACATTTTCTTTGAGAATGAAATCCAAATCATCAGAATAGTGCATCTGCTTTTTGTGGCGTTCATATTCTTCTACATCCAACAGGCGTTTTTCACCATCAGCAAAGACTTTGACGTCTAAATCATAGTCAATGTATTTTTAGAGCTTCATTATCCAGATAGTAAGGGACTGGCTAGGTTGCAGTAGTATGAAGTTCCATTGTCTCGAATCATGGCAATGATATTAAACCAGTATTTTTTTATGAAAATAGACAATGGCTGGTTCACGTGTTACCCAACGTCGGCCGTCACTTTCTGTTACCAATGTGTGGTCATTAACGCCAATAATGGCGTTTTTCTGTTGTCTTTAGTACCATGGTATCTCGCCAGGTGCGGTGAAGATTCCCATCATGCTTATAACTTTGAATTGTAATAAAGTCGCCTTCTTTTTGGAAGTTTCATAACTTACCAACTTTCTACAATTTATAAGTTTATCTTCTATATTGTAACATATTTTCATAGAAATGCATAAGTTTTTCATTGAAAATCTTAAAGATATTCTCTCAGAGCGCTGGCGATGTCTGAGAAAATCATAGCCTTTGCGAGCTAGAGCTTGGGTCAGACGCTGTTTTTAAGTCATAGCCGTCATACTTTTTTTGAGTACTTGCGGTATTGCTTGTCTAGCTCTTTATAGAGCAGCTCTTGCTGGTTTTCTTTGGTCTTCTTCGATTTCCAAATGCTGATAGGCGGTTTTTAGCTTGACTATAGGAAAAAAACCTTTGTTTATCAAGGATTGAAGTATTTTTATCTTGTAAGGCCTTGCTGGGCAGTTTTTCCCTGGTGTTTTTTTGAGCAGCTTTTTCGGGCAACCTTGTCTGTTAGTTCAGTAAAATCAAACTGGCTCAATTCTTCCTCTATGATAGTGCTAGAAATCCCTTTTTGACTGAGCTTTTTGCTTTGAGAACAAAAAGCGCCTTTGTCACTCAGTGAGAAGGTTGGATTGGATAAAAAGAGTTAGCATATTTTCTATCATTAATCCAATGATCCTTTTTTTAGATTGTCCAAGACCTGGCTGATGATTTCTGGTTGGATGTCGTGCTGTGTTAAGTAGTCTTTAACTTCCTTGGCAGTTCTTTGCTTGAAGGAGAGATGGTAGAGGGCTAGATTTTTTCCGTAGGAAAATTGGGCATAGTCTTGAATTTCTGATAGCTCCTGCTCTGTGATTTCCATTCCTTTGGACAGCATGAAGCGAACGATGGTGTCTTCTGTAATATAGAGTTTTTCACTGTCGTCCAACTCCAAGAGGTAGAGTCTTTTTTTCTTTTCGATTTTTGTGATTTTCATAGGAGATTTTGGTAGAATCCTTTCTTTTAGCCAAATGCTTCAAAGGCAGCTATCAAGCGCAGTTTGTCTGTATCAACATCCTTCCTGCCATAGTAGTCAAGAAAGAGCTCTGCGTATTGGGGGTCAGATAAATTATAAGTAAGAGACCAGATCGCCCAGTAAAGGTCAATGTGGCGATCGCTAAGGCCAGCGAGGCCAACGTCAATAAAGCAGGAGAAGGTTGCTGCGTCTTTCAGAATGAAATTAGGCAAGCAGGCATCTCCGTGGATCAAGGCGTCCGCCGTCAGTAGGTGTCCCTGTTCTTGGATAAGCTGGTAGGCTTCCTCACGACTTGAGATGTGAAACTGAGGCAGTAAGGCTTTTTGATAAAAGCAGCCTTTCCGATAATTTTCCTCTGCTTGCTCTTTATAGTGTTGGAGGCGATGCTGGATTGGGAAATGCTGGGGTTGGAGGCTGTGAAGTTTTCTGAGCGCGGCAGCCATCGTTTGGCAAAGTTCTTCTGGCTGTTGGAGAAAGGCTAGGGCGTCCTTGCCCTCGGCTTCTTTAGTCAGCAGGTAGTCTTTATCTGCTGCCAGGTAGTGAATGACAGGTACACCGAGTCCTTGCTCTTCAAACCATTTGGCAAGTGTGGCTTCTTGGGCTAACTGGCCTTTTTGATCGATTTTCAAATAATAGCCCGTATCAGCATAGAAAACACTGGCTGCAGAATGTGAGGAGCTGTCGTAAAAGTTGGCCCCCTCTAGATAAGTTCGTATTTGCTCAGGGAAATGGGCTAGTGGAAGGGATATTTTTTCTGCTTTCATACTTTTATTGTAACATATTCTCAACTAATGCGAGGCAGCGTGGTATAATAGAAACATGAATGTGAAAGTGAAGCAAAGAATACCTTTGAAAATTAAGAAAATGGGGATTAATGGGGAAGGGATTGGATTTTTATAAGAAAACGCTGGTCTTTGTGCCAGGGGCTTTGAAGGGTGAAGAAGTCTACTGTCAGGTGACCAGGGTTCAGCGTAATTTTATCGAGGCCAAGCTCTTGACCATCAACAAGCGGTCGAAATTTCGGGTGGAAGCGCCTTGTGAGATTTATGATAGCTGCGGGGGCTGTCAAATCATGCACCTCCACTATGACAAGCAGTTAGAGTTTAAGGAAGATTTGCTGCGTCAGGCCTTGAAAAAATTTGCGCCAGCTGGCTATGAGAACTATGAGATTCGTCCGACCATTGGTATGCAGGAGCCGCTCTATTATCGGGCTAAGCTGCAGTTTCAGACTCGGAAGTTCAAGGATGAGGTCAAGGCTGGGCTCTATGCCCAGAATTCCCACTATCTGGTCTCGCTGAAAAACTGTCTGGTTCAGGACAAGGTAACGCAACAGATCATCAATAAGGTGGCTCGGCTTTTAGGCAAGTATAGGCTGCCTATCTATGATGAGAGAAAGACTGCTGGAGTGCGCACCGTCATGATTCGCAGAGCCAGAAAGACAGGTCAGGTGCAGATGATTTTTGTGACGGGGCGTAAGCTGGACTTTTCTCCAGTCGTTCGAGATCTAGTGGCTGAATTTCCAGAGTTGGAGACAGTGGCGGTCAATTATCATACGAGCAAGTCCAGTGAGATTTACGGGGATAAGACAGAGATTATCTGGGGAGAGGAGGCTATCCAAGAAGGAGTGTTGGATTATGAGTTCTCCCTGTCGCCTCGGGCTTTCTATCAGCTCAATCCTGAGCAGACAGAGGTGCTCTATGGGGAGGCGGTTAAGGCGCTGGATGTGACGGAAGAAGACCATTTGATTGACGCCTATTGCGGAGTGGGGACCATCGGCTTTGCCTTTGCTAAAGGGGTTAAATCTTTGCGGGGCATGGACATCATCCCTGAGGCCATTGAAGACGCTAAGCGTAATGCGAAACGGATGGGCTTTGCCAATACGCTCTACGAGGCTGGGACGGCAGAGGAGATTATTCCTCGCTGGTACGCTGAGGGTTATCGAGCAGATGCCTTGATTGTCGATCCGCCACGAACTGGTCTGGACGATAAGCTGCTGGAGACAATTGTCCGCTATGCACCTGAGAAGATGGTCTACGTTTCCTGCAATGTCTCAACTCTGGCTCGGGATTTAGTCAAGCTCTGTCAGGTCTACGATGTTCACTATATCCAGTCGGTTGATATGTTTCCGCATACCGCTCGGACCGAGGCAGTGGTGAAATTATCCAAGCGAGATAGCTCTCGTTCGAGTTAATCAGAAACAGCTCGCAGAGCTGACAAAAATCATTCTAAAAAGGACTTAGTTTTTCTTGTAATACAGAGCTAAGTCTTTTCTTTTGTCAAAATTGCAATGGTTTTATAGGGATTTAGTCTTAACCTAGTCAATTAGTCACAAAAAGAGAACACTCGTTAAGTGTTCTCCAATAGCAATTAGTTATATTAGAATAAACCAAAGACTAGGACTGCAAGGACGGCACCAATAATTGGTCCGACAACTGGAATCCAAGCATAGCTCCAATCACCATCACCTTTGTTTGGAATAGGAAGAAGACTGTGCATGATGCGAGGTCCTAAGTCACGAGCAGGGTTGAGGGCGTAGCCAGTTGTTCCACCAAGTGATAGACCAATTCCGATAATCAATGTTCCGACTGCAAAAGTGCCAATGCCTGCTTGCAGCTTATAAAGTCCTAGAGCGAAGATAGTCAGCACAAGGACAAAAGTTCCAAGGATTTCACTAATCAGGTTAGAGAAGGTATCTTTGATAGCTGGGCCTGTGCTGAATGTACCCAAGACGTTAGCTGGATTTTCTTCAGCTAGATAGTGAGGTTTGAACTGTAGGAAGACGAGGAACTGTCCGACCATAGCACCTGCAAACTGAGCAAGGATGTAAGGAAGAACAGATGCCCAAGGCAAATCACCTTTCAGAGCTACTCCGATAGTTAGGGCAGGATTCAGATGGGCTGGGCCAAGGTTGCCAGATACAAAAGCAGCGATGGCAACAGCAATCCCCCATCCCATGGTAATCACAATCCAGCCTGAATTGTGACTCTTAGTTTTGGGAAGAACCACACCTGCAACTACACCATTTCCCAGAAGGAGCAAGAGCAGTGTTCCTAAAAATTCGCCAAATATTTCTTTCATCATCTATATTACTCCATTTAAAAGAAGGGGTGGCAGACAGTTCTTGGTCTACCGCCTCTTCTCGTATTTTCTATTTTTTTAATTCTTCTAAATCGTTATTTGCAAGGGCAGCTTGAACATCGTTTCGATAAGCTGCTTTTTCATCTTCTGTCCAGTCGTAGAATTGTCCCATTTCATCCAGAACAGGCTCTACAATAGCATCTAAAGCTATCACGCATAAAGAGCATGTGGTTTGTCCGGCGCAGCAGGAAGTCAACAGGGCTGAGTGCTAATTCGTTACGCATAGCATAGTGCAGTGACAAGGTATCTGCCAGGCTGAGACCTGGTGCTTGCTCGATGCTGTGAGCGAGGGCAAAGACTTTAGGAGCATTTGAACCGTAAAGGTTTGCAAGATAGAAGGCTTCTTTGCTGTCTAAGCCACGTGATACACCGAGTTGCGCAAAAGCTTCGATTTCGGAATCCACATTTGCTGGATTGAGCTCTCCGCCTGAAACAGGGTAGGTCTTCGAGTTGATGAGCTTGAAGCTACGGTCGAATTCTGCTTTGAGGATGTCAACCACGCGCTCCATAGCACCTTCCGCCATCTTACGATAGTCTGTGATTTTACCGCCAGCAAGGGTCAAGAGGCCATTGTTATCACGTTCCAGGCTGGAACCGCGAGATACAGCAGATGGATCTAAGTGTTTTTCAGAAGTGCTGCTTTCGAGTTGAGTAACAGCCGCCTCGACATCCTCACGGGATTTTTCTTTAGCCAAATAGCTTTCAACGGTCGCAATCAGTGCATTGAAACTTTCGTCGCTAATGGTACCGTTGTTTCCGCCGTTGTAGTCAGAAGCACTGTTTCCTGCAATCAGAGGACGCAGACCAGCCCAGCTGCTTTCGATATCGTCAATTGTAATCTTTGCTTCTGGGAAGCGATTATTGACAATGCCTAAGAGGTAATCCACATCTTCTTGTGTTACTTTTGGATGCTCTAGGTCGCCAGTGTAGTCAGTGTCTGTCGTACCAAAGTAAGTTTTATTTTCACGTGGAAGAACAAAGACCATCCGACCGTCTCCCAAGCCTGTGTCAAAGTAGACTGGCTGAGAAACTTTGATTTTGCTAGAGTCAACTACCAAGTGAACTCCCTTGGTTGGACGCATTTGTGAGTATTGCTCACCGTCATTTGACAGATTGCGCACCTTGTCGCTCCAAGGTCCAGTTGTGTTGATGACCAAGCGAGCCTTGATTTCAAAGACTTCATCCGTCAAGAGGTCACGCGCAACAACGCCTGTAATCTTTCCAGCTTCATCAAAGAGGAAGCCTTCTGCCTTTACATGGTTTGCAATCAGTGCGCCGTCTTGGTTGGCGCGTTTGATATTTTCAATCACGAGGCGAGCGTCGTTGTTGCGGAAGTCAAGATAGACACCACCGCCAACTAAGCCTTCCTTCTTGAGTTCAGGTTCCCGTTCTAGTACTTCTTCCTTGCTCAAGACCTTGTTGGCAGCAGGAGTGTTGTTGACACCGGCCAAGAGGTCATAGAGGTCCATAGCCACTTTGAGGCGGAAAAGACTGAAAGTAGCACCCTCTTCTTCATAGACAGGAAGTAACATAGGATCTGGTTTTGGAATATGAGGGGCAATTTGCTGTACCACGGCACGCTCAGAAACTGTATCTGAGACCACCTCTACGTCGAATTGCTTGAGGTAACGAAGGCCACCGTGGACCAGCTTGGTAGAACGGCTAGAAGTCCCTTCTGCAAAGTCCTGCATTTCAATCAGACCAGTCTCCAGGCCACTTGCAGCTGCTTGCAAGGCTACTCCAGCACCGGTAATCCCGCCGCCAATAATCAGGAGGTCCAAGGTGCGTTCCTGCATTTTTTTTATCGATAATTCACGTGTTTTCTTTGAAAATTCCATTATTGTACACTTTCTAACTTAGTCGTTTCATGCTTCTACTGACTTGATTATCAAAATAAGAATCAGTATTAGTCGTCGATTTCTGCAAAAACTTGAGTTGCCTTAACGGCTTTTTTCCATCCTTTGTAGAGTTGTTCCTTGCGGGATTCATTCATAGATGGTTCAAAGAGTTCTCCAGTTTCATTGAGAGTGCGGAGTTCGTCTAAGTCTTTCCAGTAGCCTACTGACAGTCCTGCCAAGAAAGCTGCACCGAGAGCAGTTGTTTCTAAGTTTTTAGCACGGGCAATATCGATTCCCAAAATGTCAGCCTGGAACTGCATGAGGAAGTTGTTCATAGCAGCACCGCCATCGACTTTGAGGACTTGAATAGCAGTCTTGGCATCCACCTGCATAGTATCGATGATGTCGCGTACTTGGTAAGCGATGGATTGCAGAGTAGCCTTGATAAAGTCTTCCTTGCTGGTTCCGCGGGTCAAACCAAAGACAGATCCACGTGCATTTTGATCCCAATACGGAGCGCCCAGACCTGTGAAGGCAGGGTACGACATAGACTTCGTCATTGTTGTGAGAATCTAGGGCATATTTTTCAGATTCTGGTGAATTTTCAACCATCCGAAGACCATCGCGTAGCCATTGAATAGCACTTCCGGCAATGAAGATAGAACCTTCTAAAGCATAGTAAACTTTGCCGTTGATACCGTAGCCAATGGTTGTCAAGAGGTTGTTTTCAGATAGTTGCATCTCTTCACCAGTATTCATGATGATGAAGGAACCAGTTCCGTAAGTATTCTTGACCATGCCAGGCTCAAAAGCTAACTGTCCAAAGAGAGCTGCCTGCTGGTCACCAGCCATACCAGAGATTGGAACTTCTCCACCGTAGAAATGGAATGGAGCAGTCTTACCATAGATTTCTGAGTTAGAACGAACTTCTGGAAGCATAGCCTTTGGAATGTTGAGGATTTCCAAAATCTCATCATCCCATTTAAGTTCCTTGATGTTATAGAGCATGGTACGGGCTGCATTTGAGTAGTCGGTCACGTGAGAAGCCCCGTCAGTCAATTTCCAAACTAGCCAGGTATCGATGGTACCAAAGAGCAATTCGCCCTTTTCAGCTCTTTCTTGCGCTCCCTCTACATGGTCCAAAATCCAGCGAACCTTGGTAGCAGAGAAGTAAGCGTCAATAATCAAACCAGTCTTTTCGTGGAATTTTTCCACATAGCCTTGGCTTTTCAGCTGTTCGGCCAGAGGAGCAGTCTGGCGAGATTGCCAAACGATAGCATTGTAGATAGGAAGACCAGTATTCTTATCCCAGACGACCGTTGTTTCACGCTGGTTGGTGATTCCGATGGCTTCGATTTGATTAGGTTTGACTCCACTTTCGATGAAGGCACCTGCGATAACGGACTGAACAGAGTTCCAAATTTCATTGGCATTGTGCTCAACCCATCCAGCTTGAGGGAAAATCTGAGTAAATTCTTTTTTTGACTGGAGCTAACTTTTTCTCCTTTTTTGTTAAAGATGATGGCGCGGGAACTAGTAGTTCCTTGGTCGATGGCCATGATGTATTTTTCTTGTGACATGAACTGTCCTCCTAGTAAAAATCTTGAGGAGATTTCCTCTACAGTAACTAGTATATAAAATAAAAACGCTTTCTTTTTTTATCAACTTTTTTTAAATTTTAAAAAAAATCTGAGGAGATTGTGCGAAAATCACAAAAGAAACCTGGATTTCTCCAAGTTTCTCAATGAAATATCATGTTACGGATTTGTGCCAAATCTTCCAAATCCAAGTCATTTTTTAAATAATAGACGGGAATCTGCTGGTCCTGATGGATGGGATTGTTGGTGATGATGAGGTCATAATTTCTGGTAAGGTCGTAGGATTCAATGGTGATAAAGCGATTGTACTCTAAATACCGTCTTAAAATAGCCGTCATTCTGGAAACAACGATAAAGCTATCTGTCAAGTCCATTCCTATCTTGATGACTTGACCGTCGTTTTCATCAATGTACTCCATCAGCTGGAGCCATTCCCACAACACCTTTTTATCCAGAGATGTTCCCTGCTGGAAAATAGGCAGTTTGCTAAAAATAGTGTCTGCCACTTGTCGATAATCGTCTTCGCTCCATAAGTAAGGATGGCGCAATTCTAAATCATGCTTGTATTTGTCTTGCAAGAGACAGCCTTTGAAAAGAAAGACATGGGCGCAGAGCTGACTGAGTTCGTAGGTCACTTGATCTTCGATGTAGTCACCAAGCAAGTCCTGTCCTTTCATCTCTTGAATCAGTTGCGTAATCAGACCGGCAATTTCACCGCCAAAGCCCAGTATATACTCCATGGTGTGCAGGGGTAAAATCCGATGGGAAAGTAGAAATGAAAAGAAAATCATCATTTCGCCATCTTCCTGGCTCAGGGTAATGTGCTGTCCGGCAAAGAAATCATTTGTCCGGCGATGCAAGCGCTGGTAGAAGATATTTTCAAAATAGCCCTGCATTTTCTGCTCAATGTTTTGAAATTGACAGGCATTGACTTTTAGTCGCTGTTGGGTGATATGTGCCCAAAGGGCCAAGTCCAATCGCTGCCCTTGAGAGAGCTGAGCTCCACAGAGTTCTTCTAAGACGGCAACTTCCTGCCTTCTTTCTGATTTTTGAAGTTCTTTTTCCCAATCTTGGCTGGACCAAACCTTGCGAAAGAGGCAGAAATAAAAATAGCGGATCTGGTGTTCAGGCCCTTTCAGGCGGCCATTTTGGATAGATAGCTCAAACTCTGATAAAATCTGATTTAAACCGGATATATGACGGCCGAGTGTTGCTTCACTGATCATGAGCTCTTGGGCTAATTGATGGGCTAAAAACTGCTGATGATAGAGCAGGTGGGTTAAAATCTGGTATTTGACAGCATTGTCCCAAAAAGAGTCTGCGAATGTCCCGTCCCTTGGTATCCGGTCCGATGGACAGACTGAGCGTTTCATCCTGAAGCTGGATGGATAGGGCTGCATGATGGTCGCTAGCCTTGTCGTTAATCAGGTTAATGTACTTGGTCAAGGTTGCTTTTGAGAAGCCAGTTTCTGACATGACGTCCTTCAAACTGGATGTAGAATGCTGCTGTAAATAAGACAGGACAATAAACTGCCCCGCTTCACTCTTTTCCATTAAGTCTGCAAGATACATACGAAAACCCTCTCAATTCACTAATCTTAGCTTATCACAAAAGGGAAAAAAGACGAAGCAATGTGCTTTATATTTTCTTATCGTTGCTTGAGGCAATAATGGAAGGCAGAAGTCTGTCATCATGCCTATCTTAATTCGCTATTCCATTTCTTTTGAACAAAGCGTAAGAGGAGCAGATACTCACACTTTTTTTGCTTTGAGTCTGATAGCTTTTTTATGGTATAATTGTAGAAAAATGACGATGAGGGAGCAGCTATGGATAATGTGATTGATTTGTCTATCCCAGTGGCAGAAGTGATTGAGAAGCAGCCTGAAGTTTTGGATGTTTTGGTCGAGTTGGGCTTTACGCCTCTGGCCAATCCCGTCATGCGAAATACTGTCGGGCGCGTGGTTTCTATCAAAAAAGGAGCCAGCATGAATGGCATTGACCTGAATAAAATCAAGCAAACTCTGGAATTAAACGGCTATGAAGTGGTGGGGATTTAGGCATGGCTACTGAACGCATTGAAGTCCTCAAGTCTATCTTGCTGGATTTACATAACGGAGCTTCTGCAGAATCTGTTCAGGAGCTTTTCAACGAGCATTTTACTGGAGTGTCTGCTATTGAGATCAGCCTGATGGAGCATGAGCTGATGAACTCGAATACGGGAGTGACCTTTGAAGACGTCATGTCCCTCTGCAATGTCCATGCCAACCTCTTTAAAGGAGCCATTCAGGATGTGGAGGTGGCTGATACCGACCATCCAGGCCATCCTGTTCAGATCTTCAAGCAGGAAAATCTAGCGCTTCGGGCTGCCCTTATGCGGGTTCGCAGGCTCCTATCTACCTATGAAAGCACAGAAGATGAGGATCTTCTACCTGAAATCCGCAAGGGACTCCAGCGTCAGCTGAGTTTGGTGGGGCAGTTTGATATCCACTATCAGCGTAAGGAAGAGCTCATGTTTCCTATCATGGAGAGCTACGGCCACGATTCGCCGCCAAAGGTCATGTGGGGGGTAGACGACCAGATTCGAGAACTTTTTCAAGAGGCTAAGATTGCTGCAGAGCAGTTGCCTGATACTTCGATTGAAGAAGTCAAGGACAAGTTTGAGACTTTTGCTGCTGAGTTTGAAGCTATGATCTTCAAGGAAGAATCAATCCTTCTCATGATACTCCTAGAGTCCTTTCATCAGGATGACTGGCTCACGATTGCTGAGGAGAGCGATGCTTATGGCTATGCTATCATCAAGCCAACGGAGAAATGGATTCCTGCGCGGCACTCATTCTCGGAGGAGGAAGCTGGGGATGCTGCTGATGAAGGAAGCGAAGTGCCAGCCAGCACAGAGCAGACTAGTGATGGTAGGTTTCAGCAGGTCATTGATACGCCGGATGGTCAGGTCACCATTTCCTTTAAGCCTAAGGAAAAGAAGGAGCAAGCCTTTAATCGGGAGTCCCAGCAGCCTTTTGGTCATGGCTATCTGTCGGTAGCGGAGGCTAATCTGATTTTGGACCATCTGCCCATGGAGATTACTTTTGTCAACAAGGACGATATTTTTCAGTATTATAATGACAGTGTGCCAGCGGACGAGATGATTTTCAAGCGGACGCCGTCCCAGATAGGGCGCAATGTCGAGCTCTGTCACCCGCCCAAGTTTTTAGACAAGGTGCGGCGGATTTTCAAGGCTCTGCGAGAGGGAGAGCGGGACAAGTTTGAGATGTGGTTCAAGTCGGAATCACGGGGCAAGTTTGTCCATGTGACTTATGCAGCGGTGCGAGATGAATCTGGTGAATTTCAGGGGGTGCTGGAGTATGTACAGGACATTCAGCCCTTCCGTGACATTGACAGTGATTTTTACCGAGATTTGGACTAGGTATTGCAGTTAGAAAGTGAGAAAAATGAGTTACGAACAAGAATTTTTACAGGAGTTTGAAACTTGGGTCAAGACCCAGGTCATGATTAACGAGATGGCCCTCAAGGAGAGTCAGGCGGTCTACGAGGCAGACCAAGACGAGCGGGCCAAGGAAGCGGCCATCCGCTATGAGAGTCGTCTAGATGCCTACCAGTTCCTTTTAGGGAAATTAGCCAACTATCAGGCTGGCAAAGGATTTCACGACCTACCAGACGGACTTTTGGGTGAGAGAAATTATTGATTTTTCACTGGAAAGGTGATAGAATAAGTTCATCAGAGGTGTTTTGAGTCAAGCATTTTTACAGAAAGTGGCGGTGCTGAGAAGTCCACAAAGTGTGTCAAAACTGGTTGCTGATGAATGAAAAATGAAATATTATTGTCTTTTTATTTTTTAAAGATTAAAGTTGCGGGCATCTGCCCGAAATTGGGTGGTACCGCGGATAAACACATTCGTCCCTGTCATAGTTATGACAGGGGCGATTTTTTGTAGAAAGCGAGGGAGGAAGATGGAGCAAGCACGATTACCAGATCGATTAGAAACAGAACGTCTAGTCTTACGAGTCCGCACCGTGGCTGATGCAGTGGATATCTTTGACTATGCCGGTCGGCCAGAAGTCTCCTACCCAGCAGGTTTTCCGCCCGTCAAGACCTTGGATGACGAGATTTATTATCTGGAGCATATCCTTCCTGAACGTAATCAAAAGGAAAATCTCCCAGCAGGCTACGGGATTGTTGTTAAAGGAACTGATAAAGTCATCGGCTCTGTTGACTTCAATCATCGCCACGAAGATGATGTGCTTGAGATTGGTTATACCTTGCACCCAGACTATTGGGGACGAGGCTATGTCCCAGAAGCAGTGCGTGCCTTGATTGACCTAGCTTTTAAAGAATTGAATCTACATAAAATTGAATTGTCTTGCTTTGGCTATAATCTTCAAAGTAAACGAGTCGCTGAGAAGCTTGGCTTCATCCTCGAAGCTCGCATCCGAGACCGCAAAGATGCCCAAGGCAATCACTGTGACAGTTTGATATATGGCTTGCTGAGGAGTGAGTGGAAAGAGCAAATGTAAAACAAACTTGTAAGATTATTTTACAAGTTGAACTGTTCGGAAAAATCGAACAGTTGAGGGTTTATGAGCATTTGGAAGCGAGGTGAGAAAAATTGGATATAAGTCAGATAATTACTCTGCTGAGCGGCGCAGGTATTGGAGCGGTCTTGAGTGCAATTTTGGTATTTGTGAATAACAGCAAGAGGAATCAGCTTGATTATATTACCAAAGAGCGGTCTGAGTGGAGGAAGAAGATTGAAAATATTATTGAAGAGCTTGAAGGTTCCTCGAGCCATGAGGGTGTTCTGGCAAGATTAAAGAGCCAGATTAATCCCTATGGTTACAATCTAGAAATAAAAAAACACAAAAACCATATTTTATGAAAGATGGTCATATTTGGGATAGTATCGTAGATTGTAAATATGAGGACACCATTTACTTTTTTTAGAATTACTATTAAAATATGATTGGGAAAAGGAGAAAACAAGAGTCTAAGTTTCAATATTCAATTATATTGTTCCGGATAGTGCAAAATATTTTTCAGGTGTTTTTCTCTCTATTTGTTTTTATTTAGTAGCTCAGTATTTGGTGAAAAAAATCTATGGTCTCAGATAGTTCTAGGGGGACTAGTTTTATCAATATTTCTCATTATATTACAAGGCCTTGTTATTGATGGTTTAAAAATAAATCCATCTAAAAAAATGACGAAGAAAAAGAAATGGATATATATTATCTTTTTGCCACCCCATATGTTATTAATTGGGGGTAGGTGTTAACTATACGGATTTTTCTAAAAATCCTTCAATTGCCATCACCACTATTTTAGGAATTTATATCTACATGTTTCATTATTTGTCATTGGTAACAAATAGAGTAGAAGATGATTATGTAGGAGCTATAGAACGATTTCTAAAAAAATCTTCGGTAAATAAAAAGTAAAGCTAGTAGGCTTAATAATGATATAATACGCTTAGAATCCAAAGTTTATAGTTTTGATAACAGAAAAAAATAAATTTAGAATCACTAGAAAAAGAAACGTAGAAAGTTAAAAAGAAATTAGTTAATAAAAATCAACCCAATAAATTCCAACACCCAATACAATTTTATTGCTTTTTTTGAAGAATAAAAAAACGGATTTCAAAACTAGTTTTAAGAATGCTAAATTAAAGGAGAACACACATGTCTAAACAACTTTCACCTAAATACAATCCAGCCGAGGTTGAGGCTGGTCGTTACCAAAAATGGCTTGAAGCTGATGTTTTCAAGCCTTCTGGAGATAAAAAGGCCAAGCCTTATTCGATTGTGATTCCACCGCCAAACGTGACTGGGAAACTTCACCTTGGTCACGCTTGGGATACGACTTTACAAGATATCATCATCCGTCAGAAGCGAATGCAAGGTTTTGATACGCTTTGGCTTCCGGGGATGGATCACGCTGGGATTGCGACTCAGGCTAAGGTTGAGGAGCGCTTGCGGGAGCAAGGCATTTCCCGCTATGACCTCGGCCGTGAGAAATTTCTCGATAAGGTCTGGGAATGGAAAGACGAATATGCGACGACCATCAAGGAACAATGGGGTAAGATGGGGATCTCTGTAGACTACTCTCGTGAGCGTTTCACTCTTGATGAAGGTCTGTCAAAGCCGTCCGCAAGGTTTTTGTTGAACTTTACAAGAAAGGCTGGATCTATCGTGGTGAGTTTATCATCAACTGGGACCCAGCAGCTCGCACAGCACTGTCTGATATCGAGGTTATCCATAAGGATGTCGAAGGTGCTTTCTACCACATGAACTACATGCTGGAAGATGGCTCACGCGCCCTTGAAGTTGCGACCACTCGTCCTGAGACGATGTTTGGGGACGTTGCCGTTGCGGTCAATCCAGAAGACCCACGCTACAAGGACTTGATTGGGCAAAACGTCATCCTTCCAATCGCTAATAAACTAATCCCAATCGTTGCCGATGAACACGCAGATCCTGAGTTTGGGACTGGTGTCGTGAAAATCACGCCCGCTCACGATCCAAACGACTTCTTGGTTGGTCAACGCCATAACTTGCCACAAGTTAACGTTATGAACGACGACGGAACTATGAATGATTTGGCCTTTGAATTTGCAGGCATGGACCGTTTTGAAGCTCGTAAAGCTGTTGTCAAGAAACTGGAAGAAATCGGTGCCCTGGTTAAAATCGAAAAACGTGTCCACAGTGTTGGTCACTCAGAGCGTACAGGTGTTGTGGTTGAGCCACGCTTGTCTACGCAATGGTTCGTCAAGATGGACCAATTGGCTAAGAATGCTATTGCAAACCAATATACAGAGGACAAGGTTGAATTCTACCCACCTCGTTTCAACGATACCTTCCTGCAATGGATGGAAAATGTTCATGACTGGGTTATCTCTCGTCAGCTCTGGTGGGGCCACCAAATTCCCGCTTGGTACAATGCAGACGGCGAAATCTATGTGGGCGAAGAAGCACCGGAAGGCGATGGTTGGACTCAGGACGAAGATGTACTTGATACTTGGTTCAGTTCTGCCCTTTGGCCATTCTCAACCATGGGCTGGCCTGATGTCGACTCAGAAGACTTCAAGCGTTATTATCCAACATCGACCTTGGTGACTGGTTATGATATTATCCCATTCTGGGTATCTCGGATGATTTTCCAAGGTTTGGAATTTACTGGCAAGTCGCCATTCAAAAATGCCTTGATTCATGGTCTCATTCGTGATGAGCAAGGACGTAAGATGTCCAAGTCACTGGGAAATGGGATTGATCCAATGGATGTTATTGATAAGTACGGAACAGATAGCCTGCGTTGGTTCCTATCAAACGGCTCTGCCCCTGGACAAGACGTCCGCTTCTCTTACGAGAAAATGGATGCTTCTTGGAACTTCATTAATAAAATCTGGAATATTTCCCGCTATATCCTCATGAACAATGAAGGTTTGACGCTGGATGCGGCGCGTGAGAATGTCGCTCAGGTGGCGGCTGGTCAGGCAGGCAATGTCACCGACCGCTGGATTCTCCACAACCTCAACGAAACCATTAGCAAGGTGACTGAGAACTTCGACAAGTTTGAGTTTGGTGTGGCTGGCCATATCCTCTACAACTTCATCTGGGATGAATTTGCCGACTGGTATGTGGAGCTGACTAAGGAAGTGCTTTACAGCGACAATGAAGACGAGAAAGTCATCACTCGCTCTGTCCTCCTTTACACGCTGGACCAAATCCTGCGCCTGCTTCACCCAATCATGCCTTTCGTGACCGAGGAAATCTTTGGTCAAATCTCAGAAGGCACCATTGTGACAGCGGCTTATCCAGTGGTTCGTCCAGAGTTTGAAAATGCCGAGGCAGCAGCTGGCGTGGAAGCCCTCAAGGACCTGATCCGTTCGGTGCGCAATAGCAGAGCTGAGGTCAATGTGGCGCCAAGCAAGCCAATCACCATCTTAATTAAGACGACAGATAGTGCGCTGGAAACCTTCTTCAAGGATAATGTCAACTACATCAAGCGCTTTACCAATCCTGAGCATTTGGAAATCGCAGCAGACCTTGCCGTGCCAGAGCTGGTCATGTCTAGCATCATCACAGGAGCAGAAATCTACCTGCCGCTGGCAGACCTCCTCAATATCGAGGAAGAGCTGGCTCGTCTCGAAAAAGAACTAGCCAAGTGGCAGAAAGAACTGGATATGGTCGGCAAGAAACTCTCTAACGAGCGCTTCGTGGCTAATGCCAAACCAGAAGTCGTCCAAAAAGAACGCGACAAACAAGCCGACTACCAAGCCAAGTACGACGCGACAGTAGCGCGGATTGATGAGATGAAGAAGTTTTTGTAATATTGTATTGACGGTATAAAGTAACCATTTTGTGTAATCTTTTGCTAATTTTTACTTGCAGTTTACACTAAATGGTTTTTTTATTAGCTAATAATCCAGAAATAAATATTAATAAATATTCTTTTAGGAGTGAATTTTCATGTTAGAAAAAAATTCAATTTATAAATTATAAATGTTTTGAAAATGCTACAATCCCGTTAAGAGAAATTACAATTGCCGTAGGAAAGAATAATGCTGGGAAGTCTACTATGATTGAGGGGCTGCGATTGCTATCACTTGCAATAAAAAGTGGTTCAAAACAGAGCTATAAAGATTTGCCTTCTATTTTTTTCAGCAGAGAAACAAGAAATCAAAGAAACTTAAGTTAGATTCTTTAAAGATTGATCTACGTACAGTGTCTCATTTTTACAAAGAAGATATTATTTCAAAAAAATAATAGGATATTTTTAATGATAAGAATAAGATTGAAATTTATATTTCAGATGATGTGGCTTATGCTTGTTATTATGATAAATCGGGAAGAAATATAAAAAGTGCAAATAAATTTCTAGCAAGTAGCTTTTTCAAGAGTTGAGATATTACCTCAAATTGGATTAATTAAAGAAGAAGAAAGACAGTTAGCTGGAAGTACAATTGTTAATGGTCGAGATACTTATTTGTCTAGCAGGCACTTTAGAAATGAGATATTAGATGAGAAAACAAAGGATATAACAGTTTACGAAGAATTTTGTCAGTTAGCAGAGCAAACTTGGCAAGGTTTGAAAGTAAAAGAATTGATTGCACCGTCGAGAGGATTTACAGGGGATAGCACTCCTCCAATCCAATTAATGATAGAAGCAGATAGATTTACTTCGGAGATAGGTTATATGGGAAGTGGTCTTCAAATGTGGCTCCAGATTATTTGGTTTATTTGCAAATCTGCAAACTCTGAGACTGTGATATTAGATGAACCAGATGTTTATATGCATCCTGACTTACAGAGAAGTTTAGTAAAAAAATTGTAAAGAATAGATTTAAGCAGGTAATTATTGCTTCACATTCAGTGGAAATTTTATCAGAAGTTAATCCTGAAAAATGTACTAATGATTGATAAATCTAAACAAACAATGAAATTTTTCTTCGGATATCATTTCTGTACAAAATACATTGGAGAACTTAGGCAGCTCACAAAACATAACATTATTAAGGATTGCAAAATTCTAAAAAAATGCATTTTCGTTGAGAATTCAAGTGATTTAAAAATCTTAAATAAAATTTATGAAAAAAATATTATCCTGAAAAAAACGATTCATTACTGACCCTCCCGTTCGTAGAATTAAAAGGGTGCAAGTAATCTTCCACAAGCTTTTTGGGTTATCGAAATTATTAGCAAGTGAGACTAAAGGTAATATACAAGTCAATTGCATTTTGGATAGAGATTATTTTTCCACAAGCTTGGCTAGATAAAAAAATTATCTGAAGCAAAAAGATGCCGGTTTAAATTTAAAATTCTGGAATAAAAAAAGAAATTGAAAAATTATCTCATAATGCCCAAGGTATTGCACTCTATTTCAAATATGGAAGATGAAAATAAATTTAATGAATGTTTGAATAAAAATTGATGAATATTTTTAAAGATAAAGTGGCTGATTTATTAGCGAGCAAATTAAAAAGATATAAATAGAAATTGGGATATTTCTCGGTTAAATTCTGAAGCTAGACAGATTCGTGACGAATCTTGGGATACTTTAGAGGCAAAGTTAGCAATTATAGGTGGAAAAGAGGCTTTGAAAATGATACGAGATTGGTTTCAAAAAGATTTTTCAAACATCTTGTTCTATTGACGATATAATTAAAAAAATTCGAGTACAGAAGATTTTTGATAATGAAATTCTTGACGTTATTGAATCACTCAGAAATTAATTTTATTTACAGAGAATATTAGAATTGTGTAATTTGTGTTTTTAAGTTTTTAAGCGTTTTCTTTAAATTAATAAGTTGAAATCTTCAAATTTAGGGTTGATGTTGAAGATTTTATGATTATGAATATTCATGTAGTGAAGCACTGAGAACTTTATCAATTTAAAGGGTAGAATTGAACCTACGTTAAAAAAACTATCTAGCTTTTAAAGTAAATCCCCACAACCAAGTTCAGTTTCATCTGAGCTTGGTTTTTTTCTATCCCTTCCCGCCTTTCATACCTCACCGACTTAATACTTTCTTTTAAGCCTTAAAAATGATAAAATAAGACAAACAAACTATAGGAGAACATAATGACTAAAGCAAATTTTGGTGTTGTTGGTATGGCTGTTATGGGCCGTAACCTTGCCCTAAATATCGAATCTCGTGGCTATACAGTTGCCATCTATAACCGCTCAGCAAATAAGACAGAGGACGTCGTTGCTTCTCATCCTGAGAAAAACTTTGTGCCAAGCTATGATGTGGAGTCTTTTGTAAACTCTATTGAAACCACGTCGGATTATGCTGATGGTTCAAGCTGGTCCTGGTACAGATGCGACTATTCAGGCCTTGCTTCCTCACTTGGATAAGGGCGATATCCTGATTGACGGTGGGAATACTTTCTACAAAGATACAATTCGCCGTAATGAAGAGTTGGCTAACTCTGGCATCAACTTCATCGGTACAGGTGTTTCCGGTGGTGAAAAAGGCGCATTGGAAGGACCATCTATCATGCCGGGTGGTCAAAAAGAAGCTTATGAGTTGGTAGCGGATGTCTTGGAAGAAATCTCTGCCAAAGCTCCTGAAGACGGTGCACCATGTGTGACCTATATCGGTCCTGATGGCGCTGGTCACTATGTAAAAATGGTCCATAACGGGATCGAATATGGAGATATGCAGCTTATCGCTGAGAGTTATGACCTTATGCAGCACTTGCTGGGGCTTTCAGCTAGTGAAATGGCAGCCATCTTCACAGAGTGGAACAAAGGCGAGCTGGACAGCTATCTGATTGAGATTACAGCGGATATCTTGACCCGCAAGGACGATGAAGGTCAAGCTGGCCCAATCGTTGACTACATTCTGGATGCGGCTGGCAATAAGGGAACTGGTAAGTGGACCAGTCAATCTTCTTTAGATTTAGGTGTGCCGCTGCCATTGATTACTGAGTCAGTCTTTGCGCGTTACATTTCTACTTACAAAGATGAGCGTTTGGCTGCTAGCAAGGTATTGCCAAAACCAGCTGCTTTCACCTTTGAAGGAGATAAGGCAGAGTTGATTGAAAAGATCCGTCAGGCTCTTTACTTCTCAAAAATCATGTCTTATGCTCAAGGTTTTGCTCAATTGCGTGTAGCTTCTAAGGAAAATAATTGGAATCTGCCGTTCGGTGAGATTGCTTCTATCTGGCGTGCTGGCTGTATCATCCGTGCCCGCTTCCTTCAGAAAATTACAGACGCTTACGGCCGTGATGCTGACCTTGCAAACCTGCTCTTAGATGAATACTTCATGGATATTACGGCTAAGTATCAGCAGGCAGTCCGTGATGTTGTCAGCTTGGCTGTGCAAGCAGGAGTACCGGTGCCAACCTTCTCCAGTGCCATTGCTTACTTTGATAGCTATCGTGCGGAAAATCTACCAGCGAACTTGATTCAGGCGCAGCGTGATTACTTTGGTGCTCATACATACAACCGTAAAGACAAAGAAGGTACCTACCACTATTCTTGGTACGACGAAAAATAGGATAGGCCTATGGCAAAGCGAATTTTACTAGTAGAAAATGAAAAAAATCTTGCCCGATTTGTGAGTTTGGAACTGCAAAAGGAAAGCTTTCTTGTAGATTTGGCTGAGACTGGTCAAGAGGGACTGGCTTTGGCTAAAGATGTGGATTATGACTTGCTCTTGCTCAACTATGATCTTCAAGATATGACTGCCAGCGATTTTGCTCAGCAGCTGAGCTTGATTAAGCCAGCGTCCGTCATTATCGTTCTGGCTAGTCGCGAAGAGATTGCAGAGCAGCAGGAAGCAATCCAGCATTTTGCCGTTTCCTATGTGGTCAAGCCTTTCATTATCAGTGACTTAGTGGAGCGTGTCTCCATCATTTTCCGCGGGCGCGACTTTATCGACCAGCACTGCAGCCTCTTGAAAATTCCGACCTCTTATCGCAATCTGCGAGTGGATATTAAAAATCATACAGTTTACCGCGGTGAGGAAGTTATTGCACTGACGCGGCGGGAGTACGATCTGCTGGTGACCCTGATGGGCAGCAACAAGGTCATGAGCCGTGAGCAGTTGCTGGAGCGTGTCTGGAAGTACGAGAGCGCAACCGAGACCAACGTTGTAGATGTTTATATTCGTTATCTGCGCAGTAAAATTGATGTAGAAGGGCAGCCAAGCTATATCAAAACCGTTCGAGGTGTTGGTTATGGCATGCAAGAATAAAAAAATTCAAAACTCTGTTATCCTTGAGAGACGGAGTTTTTTTGCTCTTGTTATAGTAAAGATAGGAGAACTAATGGGATTTTTTTCTAACTATTTTATGCAATCGTTTTCGTTAGAATATAGCAAAAATGTAACTCTTGAAGAGAAAACACAGTATTTTAGGTGCAAAAAAAGAGAAAAAAATTTTTTTATAAAAGCCTTTACAAAATAAAAAAATCGTGCTATAATAGATGTATCTATATGCAAACGATTTCACAAAAACGGACTTGTTTGTAAAAAATATAAGGAGGTCTGAATGATGAAAGATTCATTCAAGAACATTTTTAGCTTTGAATTTTGGCAAAAATTCGGTAAAGCTTTGATGGTGGTCGTTGCTGTTATGCCAGCAGCAGGACTGATGATTAGTATCGGTAAATCAATTCCGATGATTAATCCAAATCTAGGTGTTTTAGTCACTATCGGCGGTGTCTTAGAGCAGATTGGTTGGGGGGGTTATCGGTAACCCTGCATATCCTCTTTGCTTTGGCTATTGGTGGAAGCTGGGCAAAAGAACGTGCTGGCGGTGCCTTCGCAGCAGGTCTGTCCTTTATCCTGATTAACCGTATCACTGGTGTTATGTTTGGTGTTACCAGCGATATGCTCTCAGATAAGGCTGCTGTAGTTAAAACAATGTTTGGTGCATCTATTAAGGTTTCTGATTATTTCATTAGCGTTCTAGAGTCACCAGCTCTGAACATGGGTGTATTTGTCGGAATTATCGCTGGTTTTGTCGGAGCAACAGCTTATAACAAATACTATAACTTCCGTAAATTGCCAGATGCCTTGTCATTCTTCAATGGTAAGCGTTTTGTACCTTTCGTTGTTATCTTGCGCTCAGTAATCGTGGCAATTGTTTTGTCATTCGTATGGCCAGTTGTTCAATCAGGTATCAACAGCTTTGGTATTTGGATTGCTAACTCACAAGATACTGCACCAGTTTTGGCACCATTCATCTATGGTACTTTGGAACGTCTCTTGCTTCCATTTGGTTTGCACCACATGTTGACCATTCCGATGAACTATACAGAATTAGGTGGTGTTTACCACGTTATTACTGGTTCTGGTGCGGGAACAACTGTAGCTGGTCAAGATCCACTATGGTTGGCTTGGGTAACTGACTTGGTTGGTACGAAATCAGCTGATCCTTCTACTTACCAACACTTGCTTGATACAGTTCATCCAGCTCGATTCAAGGTTGGTCAGATGATTGGTTCATTCGGTATCCTTATGGGGGTAGCGGCGGCTATCTATCACAATGTAGATGCTGACAAGAAGCACAAATACAAAGGTATGATGATTGCGACTGCTTTGGCGACCTTCTTGACAGGGGTTACTGAACCAATCGAGTACATGTTCATGTTCGTTGCAACACCGCTGTATATCATCTATGCATTTGTACAAGGTGCTGCGTTTGCAATGGCTGACATCGTTAACCTTCGTGTGCACTCATTCGGTTCTATCGAATTCTTGACCCGTACTCCTATGGCCATCAATGCTGGCTTAGGGATGGATATCATCAACTTCATCTGGGTAACTATCCTATTTGGTGTTGTGATGTACCTCATTTCTAACTTCATGATCAAGAAGTTCAACTATGCAACTCCAGGACGTAACGGCAACTATGAAACAGCAGACGGTTCAGATGAAGCTTCTTCATCAGAGTCAACCGGCGGTAAAGTTGCTGAAGCTTCTCAAGCAGTAAATGTTATCAATCTTCTTGGTGGTCGTGCTAATATCGTAGATGTAGATGCATGTATGACTCGTCTGCGTGTGACTGTCAAAGATGCTGAAAAAGTTGGAACAGAAGAACAGTGGAAAGCTGAAGGCGCTATGGGCTTGGTTATGAAAGGCCAAGGCGTTCAGGCTATCTACGGACCAAAAGCTGACGTTCTTAAATCTGATATTCAAGACTTGTTGGATTCTGGTGAAGTGATTCCTGAAACACTTCCTAGCCAAAAAGCAGAATCAGCAGCTGCCGAAGTTACTTACAAAGGTGTGACTGAGGAAGTTGAAACTGTTGCGGACGGTCAAGTCATTGACTTGGCAGATGTTAAAGATCCAGTCTTCTCACAAAAAATGATGGGTGATGGATTTGCAGTTGAGCCTGAAAACGGTATGATTTATTCACCAGTTGCTGGTACAGTAACTAGCGTCTTCCCTAGCAAGCACGCTATCGGTCTTGTAACAGATAACGGCTTAGAAGTCTTGGTACATATTGGTTTGGAAACTGTTAGCCTTGAAGGTAAACCATTCGAAGTTCATGTTTCAGAAGGTCAAAAAGTTGCAGCTGGAGATCTTCTTGTAACGGCTGACTTGGAAGCAATCAAGGAAGCAGGACGTGAAACTTCAACAATCGTAGTCTTCACAAATGCAGCAGCTATCAAGTCTGTGACGGTAGAAAAACTTGGTCAAGCATCTGCTAAGACAGTTGTTGCTAAGGTTGAATTGTAATATAGAAAAGAGAAATCATGGCAAAATTCCTGACATTAAATACTCATAGTTGGATGGAAGAAGAGCAAGAAACCAAGCTTAATCAGCTTGCAGAACGCATTCTTCAAGAAAAATATGATGTCATTTGCCTGCAGGAAGTCAATCAATTAACGGAGTCTGAACAGGTTGTTCAGGCTCCTTTCTATCAGGCGGTTGAAGGAGCGATTGCGATCCATCAAGACCATTTTGCTCTATGTCTGGTAGAAAAGTTGGCTGAGGCAGGACTGGACTATCATTGGTCCTGGGCTTATAATCATATTGGATTTGATATTTACAACGAAGGAGTGGCAATCCTATCTAGAAATCCTATGGCTCCTAGAGAAGTCCTGGTATCAGAGGCTAATGATCCTAGGGATTACCATACCCGCAAGGTCTTGCTAGCTGAGACTGAGGTAGATGGTCAATTGTTGACAATTGCCTCCTGCCATCTGTCTTGGTGGGACAAGGTTTCCAAGGGGAATGGGCTAAGCTTGAAGAAGAGCTGCTAAAAGCAGAAAGTTCTCTGGTCCTTATGGGCGATTTCAACAATCCAGTCGGCCAACAAGGCTACCAAACCATCTTAGCCAGTCCACTGAAGCTGCAGGATAGTCATACTGTTGCAAAAGAAGCTATCGGAGAGGCGACAGTAGAAGGGACTATTGCAGGCTGGGATGACAATAAGCACGCTCTGAAGATAGATTATGTTTTCACTAGCCAAGGGATGGACGTTGAGCGTTCCGCTGTCGTCTTTGACGGGAAAGAAACCCCTGTTGTCAGTGACCACTTTGGTTTAGAAGTGCAAGTGACTTTATAATGGTAAAAAGATGAGGCAAGACTGTGAATACAACAGATTGCCTCTCTTTTTCTTTTTGATAAACATATTTTTAGGGCAAAATGGTGAAATATTACCCTCCAAACGGCTGTCTTTTGTTATTCTTGAAAACGTGTTATAATGAAGTATTAGGATTCTAGGAGGAAATGGTATGCGTTGTCCGAAATGTGGTGGGAATAAATCAAGTGTGGTTGATAGCAGACAGGCAGAAGATGGGAATACAATCCGTCGCCGCCGTGAGTGTGAGGAATGTCAACACCGCTTTACGACATACGAGCGCGTCGAAGAGAGAACCCTAGTGGTTGTCAAAAAGGACGGGACGCGTGAGCAATTTTCTCGGGATAAGATTTTTAACGGTATTATTCGCTCCGCTCAAAAGCGGCCAGTATCTAGTGACGAAATAGAGGAGATTGTCAACCGAATTGAGCAAAAGGTCCGCAGTCAGAGCGATAATGAAATCAATAGTGAATATATTGGATCCTTAGTCATGGATGAACTGGCAGAGCTGGATGAAATCACCTACGTTCGTTTCGCCAGTGTTTACCGGAGTTTCAAGGATGTGGGAGAGCTAGAAAGCCTGCTCAAGCAGATTACTAAGGGGTCCAAGAAGAAAAAGGACAAATAAATGAAACCAAATGATAAATTTTACTTTATTAAAAATTATTTTGTAAATTTGAATATTGGTGATTTGATTAGATGTTACTTGCCCTATCATCGGTATGGGATCTTCTTCTGTGTACCAATTTCTTGTTGCTATTTGGGATAACGGTAGTAAACCACATCAATTTAGTGAAATACTTAATCATTTTGAATTTTTGGTTTTAATACTTTACAAGATAGTTTTGATTTGCTGTCAGCCATGCAGCTTATTGAAATTTATGAACAAAAAGATTCTCAAAAATCAACCAATTTTTGGGATTGTATTATATCCGCCGCTATCTACTCAAGATTTTTTTAAAGCATAATGTATACAGAACTTTACTTGAAAAATAGGTGAAACCTGTGTTTCGAACTTTGAAAAAAAGTAAATTTAATTCATGAGAAAAAAATATCAAAAAAACTTTTCAGATGTTTTTGATGATTCAGGAGAAAACTTTATTACAAATCGACCAAAAAAATGATTTTTGAAATAGAACATTTTGAACAACTGATGGCTAGAGATTTACTGAGGTTCGAGAATAAGGATGACAGTATAATTGCTCTCTATAACATTTCTGAAAAAAATATAAAAAAATCTTGGTTTGATGTGTATCAAGTTGCTAAAGGAAACAGCTGTTGATGATGTTATTTCTATAAAAAAAGAATTAAGAACTTTTTAAGAGCAGAACACAAAAATTCGAGTAAAGTGATATTTTCTGATTCGGAGAGATCTCTAATTTCAGTAGCAAAATCTAAAAACTCCAATTGATGTGCTGGCTGAATTTAAAGAGAGTAAGTATTCGGGTATTACTGGATCTGAAAAGGAAGTATTAAAATACGCTAAAAATCTTGGCTTGCTGGATGAAGTAATAAATGTAGCTCTGTTTGATTATTTTTAATAGATATACGGATACTAGTAATCTAAAAGCTAATCTTTTTAAAGCATTAGTGAATGATTATTCATATAGAGGACTAATTCAAGCTGAAGATGCTGTGGAGTTTTTATCTAAGGAAATAAAATCTCAAAAGCAAGGGGAGTTTAAAGGAAATAATAAAACTTATAAAAGCAACGTACCTGACTGGAGTCAGCCGGATTATAAATGAAACGAGCGCAGAGAAGCAGGCCGAGCTAGAAGAGCAGAAACGTCGGCTCTTAGCCAAACTTGAAGGAGGAGGCGAATAAATGGAGAAAATAGGACAGAATATGCCTCATATGAATAGGGTGCGGCAGTTTGACTATCAGGAGCTGGTTAAGCAGATTATGGCCGATCCAGATGTGGCAGCCTTTATCCAGCAGGAAAAGCTGACCCAAGCTGAGATTCAGCGCAGTGTCTCCAAGTTTAACCAGTATATTACGGAGCGCAACCGCTTTTTGCTGGGGGATGAGACCTATATTGCTAAGGGCTATAAGCCAATCTTGGTGAAAAATGAAGGCTATGCGGATGTTGCCTATGAAGAGACGCCTGAGTTGATTGAGCAGGAGAGACAGGAGGCTATTAGAAGCCGTCTCAATCTTATCAGCTTACCAGCCAGTCTCAAGGAGGCTAGTCTGGCTCAGGTGGATCTGGACGATGTTGGCCGCTACAAGGCTTTTGAACTGTTGACCAACTTCGTTGCTGAGTTTCCACATTACCAGAAGGCTGTTTATCTTTACGGGGATTTTGGAGTCGGTAAGAGCTACATGATGGCTGCTCTGGCGCATGATTTGTCAGAAAAACGCAGTGTTTCAACGACACTCCTTCACTATCCAAGCTTTGTTTTGGATGTTAAGAATGCGATCAGTTCCGGCTTGGTCAAGGAGAAGATTGATCAGGTCAAGACGGCTCAAGTGCTGATTTTGGACGATATCGGTGCAGAGCAGTCTAGCCCCTGGATGCGCGATGAGATTTTGCAGGTCATTCTCCAGCACCGTATGCAGGAAAATCTGCCAACTTTCTTTACTTCTAACTTTAGTTTTTCGGATTTAGAGCGTCACTTTGCCAGCTCTAAGAATGGCGATGAGACTTGGCAGGCCAAGCGAGTTATGGAGCGAATTAAGTTTCTGGCTCAGGAGGTACGCCTAGAAGGAGAGAACCGCCGATGAATGAAATAATTAACTTGATGAATGCTCACACGTCTGTTCGCCGCTTTACTGAGGAGCAGATTTCGGATAAGGAATTACGTGCCATCATTGATGCGGGGCGAGCTGCGTCCAGCTGGAAGAATTTTCAGTCTTATTCTATCATTGTGGTGCGAAGCAAAGAGAAAAAAGAAGCCCTCTTTGACCTGGTGCCCCAAGAAGCCATTCGGCAGTCTTCGGCCTTCCTGCTTTTTGTTGGCGATCTCAATCGAGCTCAAAAGGGCGTTCAATTGCATACGGAAGACTTTTATCCTGAGGGAACGGAGAATCTCCTGATTAGCTCAGTAGATGCCGCTCTGGCGGGGCAAAATACTCTCTTAGCGGCTGAAAGTTTGGGTTATGGTGGAGTAATCATTGGACTGGTTCGTTATGCTGCCAGTCAAATAGCAGAGCTTTTCAAGTTGCCGGACTACACTTATCCAGTCTTTGGGATTGCTCTGGGAACTCCCAACCAGAACCATGCAGTCAAACCGCGGCTGCCTTATGAAGCAGTGGCCTTTGAGGAAGAATATCGTGAACAGGATTGTTCAACTATCCAAGCCTATGACCGCGTACAGACTGAATATGCCGGCGAGCGAGCTAAAGAAACCTGGAGTCAGCGCCTAGCTGCCCAATTTGGTCAGGAGCCAAATCAGGCTATTGACCAACTATTCAAAGAAAAGAAATTAGAAAAATAGGGCGGAGTTTGGCTCTGTCCTAAAGAATGAAAGAGGAAAAACATGGCCTTACCAACTATTGCCATTGTCGGCCGTCCCAATGTCGGCAAATCAACGCTCTTCAATCGGATTGCCGGTGAGCGAATTTCTATTGTGGAAGATGTTGAAGGGGGTGACCCGCGACCGAATCTATGCGACAGCAAGCTGGCTCAACCGTAAGTTTAGTATTATTGACACGGGCGGAATTGACGATGTTGACGCGCCTTTTATGGAGCAAATCAAACACCAGGCTGAGATTGCTATGGACGAAGCAGATGTTATCGTTTTTGTCGTGTCTGGCAAGGAAGGTATCACGGATGCGGACGAGTATGTGGCTCGCATGCTCTACAAGACCCATAAGCCGATTATTTTAGCGGTCAATAAGGTGGATAATCCTGAAATGCGCAATGAGATTTTTGATTTCTATGCGCTGGGCTTGGGCGATCCATTCCCGGTTTCCTCAGTCCACGGGATTGGTACAGGGGATGTTCTTGATGCGATCGTTGAAAATCTGCCAAATGAAGAAGTGGCTGAAAATCCTGATATGATTAAGTTTAGCTTGATTGGCCGTCCTAATGTCGGTAAGTCTAGCTTGATCAATGCCATCTTGGGGGAAGACCGAGTCATTGCTAGTCCAGTGGCTGGTACAACGCGTGACGCTATTGATACGGTCTTTACGGACAGTGAAGGTCAGGAATTTACCATGATCGACACGGCTGGTATGCGCAAGTCAGGCAAGGTCTATGAAAATACGGAGAAATACTCTGTCATGCGGGCTATGCGGGCCATTGATCGCTCAGATGTCGTTCTGATGGTGCTGAATGCCGAAGAAGGAATTCGTGAGTACGACAAGCGAATCGCTGGCTTTGCCCATGAAGCTGGAAAAGGAATGATCATCGTCGTCAATAAGTGGGATACGCTAGAAAAAGATAACCATACCATGAAAGACTGGGAAGCAGATATTCGTGACCAGTTCCAGTATTTGTCTTATGCGCCAATTATCTTTGTCTCTGCCCTAACCAAGCAGCGTCTCCATAAGCTGCCGGATATGATTAAGCAGATTAGTCAAAGCCAAAACACGCGTATTCCGTCAGCAGTGCTTAATGACGTTATCATGGATGCTATCGCGATTAATCCGACACCGACTGACAAGGGCAAGCGCCTCAAGATTTTCTATGCGACTCAAGTAGCGACCAAACCGCCAACCTTTGTCATCTTTGTCAACGAAGAAGAACTCATGCACTTCTCTTATCTGCGTTTCTTGGAAAATCAAATCCGCAAGGCTTTTGTCTTTGAAGGGACCCCAATTCACTTGATTGCAAGGAAGCGGAAGTAGAGTTGGAAACCAGCAATTTGACAAACATACGTTTATATGTAAAAATGAAAGTAAGCATAAGAGCTTGCTTTTCTTTTTTTATGTCGAAAGTATGGTATAATGGTGAGATAAATGTAAGGTGGTAATTATGGCAAAATTAATTCCTGGTAAGATTCGGACAGAAGGAATTGCCCTGGTTGAAAACAATAAGGTAGTAATCCTTGAGGTCAGTGATTCACTTTTATATGCTCGTGTGGATGAGTGCAATCTGCGCTATAGCTTGGATGATGATGTCATCTTTTGTTATTGCGACTTTTTCCAGAAGAAAAAATATTGTGCCCATCTGGCAGCCTTGGAGTATTATCTGAAAAATGCTCCATCTGGAAAAGATGTGCTAAAGAGTATGGAAGAAGAGGAGTTGACCAGTCAGGAGACCCAAGAGCTGGTTTCTTTTGGAAGCTTGTTCTTGGATAAAGTCTTGCCGGATAAATCCAATCAACAGGTTCGTTACGAGCTCTCGGCTACTGGTCAAGAGGACTCTTATACTGGACAGTTTCTCTGGAGTCTCCGGATCAGCCGCTTGCCGGACGAACGCTCTTATGTTGTCCGAGACGTTCTTTCCTTCCTTCGGACCTTGGAAAAGGGCGGGCATTATCAGATTGGTAAGAGTTACTATGAGGCTATTCATTTGGAAGATTTTGATGAAGCCAGTCAAGATTTGCTCGTTTTTCCTGCAAGGACTAGTGTCTGACTATCAGGGGCAAGATTCTTCTTTGATTTTCCCAAATGCTGGGCGCAATCTTTTCTTCCCGGCTAGTATCTTTGAAGAGGGGTTATCTTCCTGATGAATCTGTCTTCTTTCCGCTTAGAGTACAGCCTTTATGACTACAGTGAAGTCTTTTTCCAAGATTTACATGAAGAGGCAGAAGTTTATACTTTCCAAGTGGAAGAGCATGAAGAGCATTTTGAGCTAGTCATTGCTGAGAAGAATTATAAGATGCTTTATGATGGGCAGTTTATTTTTTATGGAGATACCTTCTACCAGCTAAATCCTCAGCAGATAAGACTAATTAAGGCTTTACGGGAGTTGCCTATAGAGCATGATCGGTTGAAGCGCCTGCAATTCGACTTGTCAGAGAGAACGAAGCTGGCTTCCAGTTTGTCTGAGTTTAAAAAGGTTGGTCGGGTAGAAGCACCTGAAAGTATGATGATTCATGACTTTACAGCCAAGTTTGACTTTGACATCGGTCCTGACAAGCGTCTGATTTTGGACACTGTCTTTGACTATGGAGACAGGAAAGTGACGACTCGCAAAGATTTGGAACGTCTGCCTTTTGCGGGTAATTTTGAGCATGAGCAGCAAGTCTTTAAGCAAATGCTGCAGGCAGGTTTTGTGGCAGACTTTTACAGTCAGCGACCGCCTCTGAAGCCGGAAGAAATTTATCATTTCTTCTCAGAAGTCATTCCCAATTTTGAGGCTTTGGGCCGTGTTAGCATGACAGAAGAGCTAGAGGCGCTGGCACAGACAGAAAGTCCAAGGATTACTGTCAAGATGAAGGGCGGCCTCTTAGATGTAGGTTTCGATTTTGCCGGTATTGCGCAGTCAGAGATAGACGCGGTGCTTGATTCGCTCTTCAAGGAGCAGGACTTCTTTATCAGTAAGTCTGGGCAAGTCTTGATTTTCGATGAAGAGACCAAGGAGATGAGTCGGACTTTGCAGCAGCTGCGGAGTAAGCGGACTAAAAATGGCTTCATTCAGACCAGCAGTCTGGCAGCTTATCAACTGGCAGAGTTTTTTAAGGGCAGGGATAGAGTACAGTTTTCAAAAGATGTGCAGCAGCTGGCCTTTGACCTGACTCACCCAGAGGAATTCCCTCTTCCTAAGCTGCAAGTCAAGGCTGACCTTCGGGATTACCAAGAGACGGGCGTCAAGTGGCTATCCATGCTGGATGAGTATGGCTTCGGTGGCATTCTGGCTGACGATATGGGACTAGGAAAAACCCTGCAGACGATTTCTTTTCTGAGTTCGCGTATAGATGATTCTAAGAAAGTCTTAATCTTGGCGCCATCCAGCCTGATTTACAACTGGAGCGATGAGTTCGCTAAATTTGCTCCGCATTTGGATGTGGCGGTGGTTTATGGTCTGAAAAATGTTCGTGATGATCTGATCGCAGAGAAGCATCAGATTACGATTACTAGCTATGCTTCTTTCAGGCAGGATGTGGAAGAATACAAGGACAACCACTTCCAGTATCTGATTTTGGATGAGGCTCAGGTGATGAAGAATGACCAGACCAAGATTGCCCAGTATTTGCGGGATTTTGAAGTGGAGCATACTTATGCCCTTTCTGGGACGCCGATTGAGAATAATCTGGGAGAACTTTGGTCTATTTTCCAGATTGTCATGCCAGGACTTTTGCCGAGCAAAAAGGAATTTTTAAAACTGCCGGCTGAGAAAGTCGCTCGCTATATCAAACCATTTGTCATGCGGCGCAAGAAAGAAGATGTGTTGCAGGAATTGCCTGATTTGATTGAAGTTGCCTATCGCAATGAATTGGCAGATAGCCAGAAGACCATTTATCTGGCTCTGCTCAAGCAGATGCAGGACAGAATCATCCATGCGACAGAAGATGAAATCAACCGCAGCAAGATAGAGATTCTGTCAGGTCTTATGCGTCTCCGCCAGATCTGTGACACTCCGAAGCTGTTTATGGAAGATTACGAGGGCGAGAGCGGTAAGCTGGAAAGTTTGCGGGAATTACTTGAACAGATACAAGATGGTAATCGTCGTGTCCTCATATTTTCACAATTTCGTGGTATGCTGGATATTATCGAGAGTGAACTGGACAAGATGGGCATGGAGTCCTTTAAGATTACAGGCTCTACTCCAGCCAAGGAGCGTCAGGACATGACAACAGCCTTCAATGACGGTCAGCGTTCAGCCTTTCTGATCTCCCTTAAGGCTGGAGGTGTCGGTCTCAATCTGACTGGTGCTGATACAGTTATCTTGGTTGACCTCTGGTGGAATCCAGCGGTTGAGGCCCAGGCCATCGGCCGTGCCCACCGTATCGGTCAGGAGCGCAATGTCGAAGTCTATCGGATGATTACTCGGGGTACAATTGAGGAGAAGATACAGGAGCTGCAGGAGAGCAAGCGCAATCTGGTTTCGACTATTCTGGACGGAGCAGAAGCCAAATCCAGTCTCTCTGTGGAGGAAATTCGAGAAATTCTAGGAATTTCGGCAGAATAGCTTGAAAAATAGCCTGAATAGTTTATAATAATGAAGGGTTGAAAGGAAAAAGATATGACTGATAAACAATTTCCTCTGGTGTCAGATGATGAAATCATGCTGACGGAAATGCCGCATATGAATCTTTATGACGAACTGGATCTCATTAGCAACATTACCGGAGACTATACAGACCGTAATTATTTGGAATGGATGCCGATCGTGGACTCCAGCAGGCATGCTCCCATCGCTGCCAGTCAGGCTATCAGAAGACCGCTGCAAAAGCAGTCTGCTTTCAAGGATTTTAAAAAGCCGATTGATAAGAAAGATCCGGCCATTCGTTATGCTGAGCAGGCACGCGAGGAAGCTCGGGCAGATTTGAAAAAGAAGCGTTCAGCGCCTTATCTGACCAGCGACCTTCCGACTAAGGTCCGCAGCAGAAAGCTTCCAACAGCTTCTAATGCGGAAAGACCTAAGCCAACAGCCCCTTTTCAGAAGAACACATCGGGGGAATTTACGAAGTTTGGCGACAGGCTTCAGCAGGATAACTATATTTTGGCGGATATTCAGCCTGAGTATAGCCCTCAGTCGCAGGAGCCGGAAGAAAAGCCTAAGAAGAACAATTATGATTTTTTAAAAACCAGTCAGATCTATAATCAGGATAGAGCTAAGGAGGAGCAGTTGAAGCATTCTAAGGCTCAGGAGCTGAACTTGACAGGCTTGGACAGCGAATAAAGCTGGCTTGCTCGAGTCTTTTTGCCTGCAGTTTTTCTGATGTATAAAAGGAAATTGCTAGTTGATTATGTAAATGTAAAATCTATCTGCGTATAACATCCATCATCGGTTAAAGAAGGCCGATGCTAGAAGCTGGGACTTACTGATTGGTCCGGCTTCTTTGGTGTTTTGGTGGTGCCTAAAAGCTTGTAAAGAAAGAAAATCCCTGCGGGCTGATGAGGGTCTGCGGAGATTTTCCTCTTGGGACTTGCTTTTATGGCCTTGTATCTTAAGGAGTAATCATGACGAAAACCTATCATTTTATCGGGATTAAGGGCTCTGGTATGAGCGCTTTGGCTTTGATGCTGCACCAGATGGGCCATAAGGTTCAGGGCAGTGATGTTGATAAATATTATTTCACTCAGCGCGGTCTGGAGCAGGCTGGCATTTCCATCCTGCCTTTTGATGAAAAGAATATCCAACCAGACTTCGAAATCATTGCCGGCAATGCCTTTCGTCCAGATAACAATGTAGAAATTGCCTATGCAGACGCAAACGGCATCAGCTATAAACGCTACCATGAGTTTTTAGGTGGCTTTATGCGTGACTTTGTTAGCTTGGGAGTGGCTGGTGCCCACGGGAAGACCTCTACAACGGGTATTCTCTCCCATGTTCTCTCCAATATCACGGATACTAGCTATCTAATTGGTGACGGTACTGGCCGCGGTTCTGCCAATGCCAAGTACTTCGTCTTTGAGTCAGACGAGTACGAGCGTCATTTCATGCCTTATCATCCGGAATATTCGATTATTACCAATATCGACTTTGACCATCCGGATTATTTCACGAGCCTGGAAGATGTCTTTAACGCTTTCAATGACTATGCCAAGCAGATTACCAAAGGACTCTTCATTTATGGAGAAGATGAGCAACTGCGCCGGATTACGTCAAGGCTCCGATTTACTACTATGGCTTCAAGGAAGAGGGCAATGACTTTGTCGCTCACGATCTCTTGCGTTCCACCAGCGGTTCAGGATTTAAAGTTTCTTTCCGTGGGCAAGAGCTGGGTGAGTTCCAAATTCCAAGCTTTGGCCGCCACAACATTATGAATGCGACAGCAGTAATCGGCCTCTTGTACACTGCAGGTCTTGATTTGGATCTAGTTCAGGGAACACCTCAAGACTTTTGGCGGAGTTAAACGCCGCTTTACAGAGAAAAATTGTCAACGAAACAGTTATCATTGATGACTTTGCTCATCATCCAACGGAAATTATCGCGACTCTGGATGCAGCTCGTCAGAAATATCCAAGCAAGGAAATCGTGGCGATCTTCCAGCCACATACCTTCACTCGGACTATTGCTCTCTTGGACGAATTTGCGGAAGCCCTCAATCAGGCTGACTCAGTCTATTTAGCTCAGATTTACGGTTCTGCGCGTGAGGGTGGACAAGGGTGATGTTAAGGTAGAAGATCTGGCTGAAAAGATTGTGAAGCGGGCCAAGGTCATTGACGTGGATAATGTTTCTCCGCTTCTTGACCACGATAATGCCGTTTATGTCTTTATGGGAGCTGGTGACATCCAGACCTATGAATATTCCTTTGAACGTCTCCTGTCCAATCTGACCAGCAACGTTCAGTAGGAGGAGACTGATGGAAGCACCAATTCAGATCAGGCAGGCCGACTTGAGCGACTGGGAGGAAATTCTTGCAATTGAGCAGCTGAATTTTTCCATCAGCAGAAGCAGCCAGTTCAGAAGTTCTCAAAGAGCGGATTGAGCAGATTCCAGATACTTTTTTGCTAGCAGAGCTGCATGGTCAGCTGGCGGGCTATATTGTTGGACCAGCTGTTCAGGCGCGATATTTGACAGATGACCTCTTTAGCAAGGTAGGTGCTAATCCTCCAGAAGGTGGCTTCATTGCCGTCCAAAGTTTGTCCGTCCATCCGGATTTTCAGAGGCAGGGGGTCGGAACCTTGTTGCTTGCAGCTCTCAAGGAGATAGCTGTTCAGCAAAATCGAAGAGGGCATTAGCCTAACCTGTCATGATGAGCTGATACCTTATTTTTGAGATGAATGGTTTCGTCCACGAAGGGATTTCTGACTCAACTCATGGTGGAGCTATCTGGTCTGATATGGTGTGGGAAAATCCCAATTTTAAGGAGAAGTGATGATTATCCGTCAAGCTCAAATGGCTGACTTAGACGCCATTTATGTGATCGAATTGGAAAATTTCAGTCCAGAAGAGGCTGTTAGCCGAGAAAGTCTAGCAGCTCATATCCAAACTCTATCTTCGACTTTTTTGGTAGCAGAAGGGATGGTAAGATTCTGGGCTATCTGGAAGGTCCTGTCCGTCCAGAACGTTATTTAAAGGACATTTCCTTTACAGAGGAGATTGAAGATTATAGTCATCTGGACGGCGGCTTTATCTCTCTGACCAGCCTTTCTATCTCGAAAGATGCTCAGGGGATGGGGGCCGGTCGCAAGCTATTGGAAGCTATGAAAGAGATTGCTATAGCAGATGAACGCCACGGCATCAATCTGACCTGCCACGACTATCTCACCGCTTACTACGAGAAGCATGCCTTTGTAAATGAAGGTTTGTCACAATCAACTTACGCAGGTGCCACTTGGTTTGATATGGTCTGGGAAAATCCTAGTCTCAAACTGTAAAAAAACCAATAATAAGCTAGAAAATCCTACTCTTATTGCATTTATCTGACTTTTAAGATATAATGTTAGGGATTATGATGAAGGAGGTCAAATTTTTGACTGAAAAATCACAAGACAAAGAGAAGAATCTGAGCTTTAAAGAGCAGATTTTGAAAGACTTAGCTGGAGAAAAGGAAGAACAAACTCCCTCTTCAACTAGCCAGTCAGAAGCGGACTCTGCTTCTGCAAAAGAAACAGCAGCTGCGGAGGACTTTGAAGCTAGACCGGCTTCGGTAGATGTTTCCTACAAGGTTGCAGAGAATGAAAAGGCTCACCCTCAGGTCTATGGCCGAGTGGATGAGGAAGATAAGAAGCCCAATGAGGTCCTATCTCGGGCTAATCGGGCCAACAACACGGTCAAGAAAAAACGTCAAAACACCTTAGCCCGCAGGATTATGACAACGGTTCTGCTGATTGTCCTGCTGGGACTTGTGGTCACAGGAGTTGTCGGCTATACTTATGTATCTTCAGCTCTTAAACCTGTTGATGCAAACGCAACAGAGTATGTGACGGTTGAAGTGCCAGAAGGCTCTAGCTCTAAACAGATTGGGGAAATTCTCGAGAAAAAGGGGCTGATTAAAAATGCCCAAGTTTTTAGTCTGTATTCCAAGATTAAAAGCTTTAACAATTACCAGTCTGGCTATTACAATCTCCAGAAGAGTATGGACCTAGATACCATTGCTCGGCAGCTTCAGGAAGGTGGAACAGATACACCGCAACCACCAGTTGTTGGTAAGGTTACTATTCCTGAAGGATATACACTGGAGCAGATTGCAGAGGCTGTGACGGTTAATGCAGCTGCAACTTCTAAGAAGACTAGTAAGACACCTTTTAGTAAGGACGATTTCCTAGCTAAGGCGCAGGATGAAGCTTTCATTTCCAAGATGGCGGCTAAATATCCACAGCTGCTGGGCACATTGCCAAGCAAGGACAGCGGAGTCAAGTATCGCTTAGAAGGTTATCTCTTCCCTGCCACTTATAACTATGGCGAGGATGCGGATTTGGAAAGCTTGATTGACCAGATGTTGGGCGCAATGAATACCAATCTGTCTTCTTACTACTCTACTATCGAAGCGAAGAACCTAACGGTTAATGAAGTTCTGACTCTTGCTTCTCTGGTGGAAAAAGAAGGTTCAACAGACCAGGACCGCAAAGATATTGCCAGCGTCTTTTACAACCGTCTCAATCAAGCGATGCCGCTTCAGAGTAATATCGCTATCCTTTATGCTCAAGGCAAGCTAGGAAAGAAAACGACTCTGAAAGAGGACGCTGAGATTGATACCAATATCGACTCGCCTTTCAATGTCTATAAAAAAAGAAGGGCTATGCCTGGACCAGTTGATAGTCCGAGCCTATCAGCTCTGGAAGCTACCATTAACCCAAGTAAGACGGACTACCTCTACTTTGTGGCAAATGTTGAAACAGGCGCTGTTTACTTCGCTAATACTTATGAGGAACACGCTAAAAATGTTGAGGAGCATGTCAACAGCAAGCTCACTCAATCCAGCAGCAGTTCTAATTAGACTGCTATCATTGCAGATAAGAGAAAGCTAGTGCATTTAGTTCTAGCTTTCTCGGTCCTGCTATATAAAAAAGGGACTGATACAGACTTGTCTCAGCCTCTTGTTTTAGTTTTAAAAATAAAATAAAAAGAAAAAGAAAAAAATGGCTGAAAAAAACTTATCCTATGACCCTAGAGGAAAAGGAAAAAAACTAGAAAAAGAATTAGAAGAATTGAAATTGGTGCGTCGTCCAGAAGTGGTAGAACGTATTAAGATTGCCCGCTCATATGGCGATTTGTCAGAAAACAGTGAATACGAAGCTGCAAAGGACGAACAGGCTTTTGTGGAAGGACAGATTTCTAGTCTGGAAACCAAGATCCGCTACGCTGAGATTGTAAACAGTGATGCTGTAGCCAAGGACGAGGTAGCTATCGGCAAAACAGTTACCATTCAAGAAGTAGGCGAAAGCGAAGAGAAGTCTACATTATTGTTGGTTCTGCTGGTGCAGATGCTTTCGCAGGCAAGGTATCCAATGAAAGCCCGATTGGTCAAGCTCTAATTGGCAAGAAAACAGGCGATACTGCAACAGTCGAAACACCAGTTGGCAGCTACGATGTTAAAATTCTCAAGGTTGAAAAAACCGTTTAATAAATACCAAAAGGAACTGGCTAGAAGACTGGTTCTTTTTTCGTTTCTTTTAAGACAGAGAGTGTAGGCTAGATAAGAAGAGCAGGGAAAAAATAGAGAAAAGGCAGATGCTTATGCTATAATGAGAATAAGCTAGAAAAGTAGGAGAACTGTATGCAAGAGCAAGATATTTATGGGAAATATGGGGCCTACCTGCCCAAGATTTTAGAGGATCTTAGTCAGCGTATTCAAGAGGCTAATGATCGAGTCAAGCAGGAAACAGGGCAGAAGCTTTTTGAGCATTTTAATGCACGAGTCAAGCAGGCAGCCAGTATGGAAGAGAAATGTCAACGCAAGAATTTGCCTAGGGCGCCAGAGTCAGCCCTGAAAGAAATTCGTGATGCGATTGGGATTCGGATTGTTTGCGGTTTTATTGAGGACATCTATCAGACTATTGAGGTGATTCGTCAGCTAGAGGGCTGTGAGATTGTTCTGGAAAAGGACTATATCCGAGCTGCCAAGCCTAATGGGTATCGCTCCTACCACTTGATATTAGAGGTGGAGACTCCTTACGAGGACTGTCATGGTCAAAATCCCGGCCGCTATTTTGTAGAAATCCAGCTTCGAACCATTGCTATGGATTCTTGGGCCAGCTTAGAGCATCAGATGAAGTACAAGCATGAGATTAAAGACAGCAAGCGGATTGTCCGCGAGCTGAAACGCTGTGCAGATGAGCTGGCTTCCTGTGATGTGACCATGCAGACCATCCGCAATTTGATTCGAGAAAGTGAGTGAGATGATGAAGATTTTATTAGCTGAAGATGAGCAACAGCTGTCCCGTGTCTTGGAAACGGCGATGACCCATGAAGGCTATCAGGTTGATACAGCCTTTGATGGGCAAGAAGCTGTGGACTTGGCCAAGGAAAATGCCTATGATTTGATGATTCTTGATATCATGATGCCAGTCAAGACAGGCATTGAAGCGCTGAAAGAAATCCGCCAAACCGGCAATACGACCCATGTCATCATGCTGACAGCTATGTCAGAGGTAGATGACAAGGTCACAGGGCTGGATGCCGGTGCAGATGATTATCTGACCAAGCCCTTCTCTCTGAAAGAGCTTCTGGCTCGCCTGCGCTCTATGTCCAGACGGGTAGCGACTTTCACCCCCAATTTGCTGCAGATTGGCCAAACCAGCCTCAATGTCGGAGAGCATGAGCTCATTAGCTCCAACTCTATTCGACTAGCCGGTAAGGAATCTAAAATGATGGAATTTCTTATGCTCAATGCCCAGAAGAGTCTTTCCACTCAGGAAATCTTCCGTCATGTTTGGTCCAAAGACGAGGATGAGGATTTGGACGAAGGCTTCGTCTGGATTTATATTTCCTATTTGCGTCAGAAGCTGAAGGCTATTCATGCTGACCTTGCTATCTTGGGTGAGGAAGGCGGCAGTTTCACTCTGGTGCCGCTGGAAGGAGATAGCCATGTTTCGGAAACTTAAATTCGGTTCATTCTGCTGGCTTCGGCGGCTATTGTCTGTATTTTGCTGACCATGATTGCTGTCTTAAACTCTGTTCGTTTTCTGCAGACCAACGGAGAAATCCAAGCTGTTCTCAATATTCTATCTGCCAATAATGGAGATTTTCCCAGTGTAGAAGAAACGGCAGAGAGCTTGCAAAACGACCGTATCACCATTGATACCATCTACCAATACCGCTATTTCAGTGTGGTCTATAAGGAAGATAAAACTCTTTACTCCACCAACTTGGACCATCTTTCCAATCTATCTAAGGAGCAGGCGCTCAGCTATGCAAACAAAGTGATTAAGAACAGCCGCAGCAGTGGGGTTTTTAAGGTAGGCAGTCAATTTTATTCCTACCAGATAACGCAGGATTCCAAGACCAAGCGCTATTTACTGGTGGTCTTAGATTCGACCAATTATCTCGAAAGCCGCAATGACTTTTTCTGGCTGTCTATCCAGTTGTGTTTCTATAGCTTTATTTTCTTTGTCTTAGTCGTGTCTGGATTCTCCAACTTTGCCATCCGCCCCTATATCAAAAACTATGAAAATCAGAAGCGTTTTATCACTAATGCTGGACATGAACTGAAGACGCCATTGGCCATCATTTCAGCCAATACGGAGCTGCAAGAGCTGATGACTGGCGAAAATGAATGGACAGAAAGCACCAAGGACCAGATCAAGCGCCTCAGCAACTTAATCAATCAAATGGTCGTTCTGGCCCGTCTGGAAGAGCAGCCAGATGTTACCTTGGTGGATGTGAATTTCTCAGAAGTTGTCAAAAAAGTGGCTGGGAAACTTCAAGTCTGTCATTGAGAAGGCAGGCAAGAAGTACGAGATCAAGCTGCAGGAAGACATCCATGTCAAGGCAACTGAAGATGAACTTTATGAATTGGTTAGTATCCTGATTGACAATGCCTGCAAGTATTGTGACGAAGATGGACAAATTTTTGTCACCCTGACTAAGGCCAAGCGTGGGAAACGAGCCCGTCTGACGGTAGCCAATAGTTACGCGGACGGCAAAAATGTTGATTACAGCCGTTTTTTTGACCGTTTCTATCGCGAAGACGAATCGCACAATCAGAAGCAGCCTGGCTACGGGATTGGCCTATCCATGGCAGAAAGTCTGGTGCGGATTTTCAAGGGCAAGATTTGGGTTTCATATAAGAAAGGCTTGATTGAGCTTTTACTGTTCTACTGTGATAGAGTCACCTCGTTCATCAGTTATTGCTTTGTTTGCTGAGCTTTTTGTATTGACGATGCGGAGTTTTACTTGAGATTAAAAAAATTCTTCTAGTATTGTCTAGAAGAATTTTTCTTTATCTTGACCGTTGCTTACCAGCATTACGGTTCTTTTTCTTTTTGTTCTTTTGCTCAATAGCCGGCTGAGCTTTTGGAGTGACATCTTTAGCCCGACTCGCTTTTTTCAAGCCTTTAGGAGGATTTTTTTCAAATTCCTCTGCTACCTGTTTTCTCAAGCGAGGTCGAATGATGTAGTTGATGATAAATTGCTGGATGATTTGGATAAATCCACCGACTACCCAGTAGAGAGTGACTGCGGCAGGAGAGAGGAATGAGAAACCAACAATCATGATAGGACTCATATAAGAAGCCTGTTTCATGCTGTTCCTTTGAGTTTCATCTTCAATACCATGCAGAGAGAGCACTGACTGGATATAGTAGAGGACACCGACAATGGCGGTCAAAGCCCAATCGCTTTTGGCCAGGTCTTTAATCCAGAGGAAGGAACTGCCTGCAACTCCTTGAGTATACTGAGCGGCAAAGAAGAGGGCTGAGAAGAAAGGCATTTGGATAAGCAGAGGCAGACAGCCTATACCGCCAAACATGCTGAGTCCATTCTCTTTTTGAGCAGCCATCAGTTCTTGCTGAGCCTGCATTTTCTCTTCCTGAGTTTCGGCATTTTTGATTCGCTCTTGGATTGGGGCAAAAATCGGCTTAAAGTAGTTCATCTTTTCAGACTGAAGCGTTGCCTTCCAAGACTGATAGATTCCCAGCGGCAGAATGATAATCCGCACGATGAGCGTAACGATAATAATCGCCAGACCATAACGCAGACCTGAATTCTTGGCAAAGAATTGGATACCATCCGCCATAGGCTGACCAATGACGTCCCAGATCAGACCAGAAGGATTACCGGCCTTGTCGCGGCCCACACAGCCGGACAGGAAAAGAAGCGCAGCCAGTCCCATACCGGAGAATAAAAAGCGTTTGAAATGTTTCACGAGTTCATATCCTTTGTTTCTAAAAAATAATACCTATCTATTCTACTGTTTTTTTGCAAAATATACAATAGTTCTGCAGACCTAATTTGAAATTTTGAAGTCAGGATAGGAGTCGAAATTAGCCATGGTCACATCCAAATAGCTGACCTTAGAAAAAGGTGTCGGTCCCTTGCGGATTTCTTGGATAAATTTGGCCATCAGAGCTGGGTCATCAGCCTGAGCCAGAATGCCAACAGTACCGTCATCATTGTTCCAGACCCGGCCGGTAATACCTCCGATTTCCAGCGCTAGAGAATAAACTCCCCAGCGGAATCCGACCCCTTGTACTCGTCCTTGGGCTATCATTTTTACTTTCTGCATGGCGTCCTCCTTTAGTGAGCGGACCGAGGGGATTTAAGCCCTCAGTATGAGTGCAAGTCTGCTAAATTGTGGTATAATGTTCTTATGAATATTATAACCTCAAAGCCAATAATGTGGTAAAAAAAGCTAAAAAACTTCATCACAAAAAATACCGCAAGGATTCTTATTTGATCGAGGGCTGGCATTTATTTGAGGAAGCTGTCAGTAGCGGGGCAGAGCTGATTCGGATTTTTGCTTTAGCGGAATACGCAGAGCGATTAGCCGATTTTTCTCAGGTAATCTTTGTCAGTCCGGAGATTTTAGCAGATTTAGCTGATAGTAAGACGCCACAGGGGATTGTCGCGGAAGTGGCTTTTGAAAGGGAAGAGATACCGGCGGAGTTAAGCGGACGCTATCTTTTCTTGGAGGACGTTCAGGATCCAGGTAATGTCGGCACCATCATTCGGACAGCTGATGCAGCTGGCTTTGATGGAGTCTTCATCTCTAGCGCGTCAGCAGATATCTATAACCTAAAAACGCTGCGCTCTATGCAGGGGAGCCATTTTCATCTGCCAGTTTATCGGATCGATACGGCTGATTTTATTAGGCTGGCTCGTTCTTCCAGTCTGCCAATTCTAGCGTCGACCTTGTCGTCAACATCTATCGATTACAGAGAGGTGGTCAGTAAAGAGAGCTTTGTCCTAGTCATGGGCAATGAAGGGCAGGGGATTAGTCCAGAAATGACGGTAGCAGCTGATATTCTGGTCCATATTTCCATGAAGGGGCAGGCAGAAAGTCTCAATGTTGCTGTCGCTGCTGGTATTTTAATCTTTCATTTAAGCTAAAAATCAGAAAAAGAGATATAATAGTTGGCAAGGGAGGTGATTCTATGCCTTACAAACAGGACGAGGAGTTTATGGCCTATGTTGGGCACTTGATTGAAAAGCCCAGTGTTCAGCGCCTGAAAGAAATTCCCCATCATATTCATTCCAATAGACTTGAACATTCCATCAATGTAAGTTATACTAGTTACAGAATTGCTAAAAAATTTGGCTGGAATGCCCGCAGCACGGCACGCGGTGCCCTGCTTCATGACTTATTCTACTATGACTGGCGTGTGACCAAGTTTAAGAAGAGTCATGCTTGGGTTCATCCGAGGTTGGCAGTTCGCAATGCTCGTAAGATTACTAAGCTTAATAAAGTCGAAGAGGACATTATCGTCAAGCATATGTGGGGCCTGACCTTGGCACCGCCTCGTTACAAAGAATCATTCGTTGTGACGATGGTGGACAAGTATTGGGCTGTCAAAGAAGCGACGGCACCTTGGAGACGCAAGGGCGGTAATCGCAAGCTCTTTCATCGAAAGATGCTGAAACCGTAAATGTTTTATTATAAAAAGGAGTAACTATGAATCATTCTATTATTCAAGATCAATCAGATATTAATTCTTTCTATGCCAAGATTTATTCTATCGTTGGTGTCGGTATTGGAATCTCAGCAATCGTGTCTCTCTTGATGCTATTTGTCTTTCAAGATGCTATTTATACTATTTTGACAAGAGCTGTCTGGATCTATTATGCAGCTATTGCAGTTGAGTTTATCCTTGTGTTGGTAGCATCTGGAACTGCTCGGAGCAATAGCCCAGCAGCGTTGCCTATGTTTTTAGCATATTCAGCCATCAATGGTTTTACCTTAAGTATTATCATGGCGCTGTATCTTCAGTCAGAGGTTCTCTTAGCCTTTCTGACAACGACTGTTATGTTCTTTGCTATGGGGTTCATCGGCAAGGTGATCAAGAAGGATCTTTCTGGAATGGGCAGAGCTTGTATGGCCGGTTTGATTGGTATTATCGCTGCTAGCGTCCTTAATATCTTCTTGAGAAGCAGTGGCTTGGACTTTATCATCAGTATCGTTGGTGTCCTTATTTTCTCAGGACTTATCGCTTGGGACAATCAGAAAATCCGCTATGTCTATGAGCAGACCAATGGCAATCCAGGAAATGGCTGGGCAATTTCGCTGGCTCTGCATCTATATCTGGACTTCATTAATCTCTTCCTCAGCTTGCTGCGTATTTTTGGAAGAAACAAATAACTAGGTTAAATAAGACTCAAGCATTGGACGTTTGCTCCAGTGCTTTTTGTTTCTCCTATGGATTTATGGTATAATAAACCCAGTAAATAGAAAGCGAGAATAGTATGAAAACTCCTTTTGTCAGTCGTGAAAAGCTAGCTGAGATTACGGATCAGTTTCCAACCCCTTTCCATCTTTATGATGAGAAGGGAATTCGGGAAAGAGCGCGTGCCCTGCATGAGGCCTTTTCTTGGAATCTAGGCTTTAAAGAGTATTTTGCCGTTAAGGCCACTCCCAATCCTGCTATTTTAAAAATCCTCAAAGAAGAAGGATGTGGGGTGGACTGTGCCAGCTATGTTGAGCTGCTCATGAGCCAAAAGCTGGGCTTTGCTGGACAGGATATCATGTTTTCGTCCAATAACACACCAGCTGAGGAATTTCAGTTTGCGCGTGACTTTGGAGCGACTATCAATCTGGATGCCTATGAAGATGTTGCTTTTTTGAGGGAGTCTGCGGGTATTCCCAAGGTCATTTTCCTGCCGTTACAACCCTGGCGGTGTCTTTGAGCTGGGAACCAGCATTATGGATAATCCAGAAGAAGCCAAGTTTGGTATGACTAAGGACCAGCTGATTCAAGCTTTCAAAGAGCTCAAGGAGTTGGGAGCTGAGAAGTTTGGGATTCATGCCTTCTTGGCCTCAAATACTGTCAGCAATGACTACTATCCCGAACTGGCTCGTCAGCTTTTTGAGCTGGCTGTAGAAGTGGTGGCTGAGACAGGAGTTGAGTTGGACTTTATCAATCTATCTGGCGGTGTCGGCATTAATTATCAGCCTGAAGGTGAGGAAAATGACATTGCGGTCATCGGTCAAGGAGTTCGTCGGGCCTATGAAGCTATTCTAACTCCAGCTGGACTAGGACAGGTCAAGATTTATACGGAGTTGGGTCGCTTTATGTTGGCGCCTTATGGCTTGCTGGTCACCAAGGTTACCCATAAGAAGCAAACCTACCGAACCTATCTGGGAGTGGACGCCTCTGCAGTTAATCTGCTGCGTCCTGCCATGTACGGTTCTTACCACCACATTACTAATATGGATCGACCTGAGAGTGAGACAGAAATTGTGGATGTTGTCGGCAGCCTCTGCGAGAATAACGACAAATTCGCCATTAATCGTTCGTTGCCTGTCAGCCAAATCGGTGATACACTGGTGATTCACGATACGGGTGCGCATGGTTTCTCTATGGGTTATCAGTACAATGCCAAGCTCCGCTCCAGCGAAATTCTCTTGGAGCAAGATGGCAATGTTCGCATGATTCGTCGGGCTGAAAAACCAGAAGATTATTTTGCGACACTGTATGGCTTTGATTTTGAAAAATAGAGAAAATTTGATATAATGAAGAGCAATGTAAAAATGGAAATAGAGGTTTTTGACATGAGATGTATTTTTAGAGATTATCTTGATTTTTGGCAGCATTTGCTGGAGGCGTGATCTTGGGTATGTATTTGCTTCGTCGTCAAGTGGAGAAGGAATTTGCAGAAAAATCCGCGTTTGAATGTAGAAAGCAGTTCGGACCTTGCTTAGCGCTGTGATCAACGGCCAAATGAAGCGAAAAGTACAGCAAGTCTATCGTCAAATTATCAGCCAGCGAAAAGCTGCGCTTGCTAAAAGCAAAAAGAAAAAAATAATTTTTCTAGTGACTGGCTTTTTAATACCAGTAGAAAATCAATATGGGGATTTGGAATCGGCTTCCAGTCCCTTGTTTTAGAAAGAGACCTTATGGATAATCGACCAATCGGTTTTTAGACTCAGGAGTGGGCGGTTTGACTGTGAGTCCGTGAGCTCATGCGGCAGCTCCCCACGAAGAGGTCATTTATATCGGAGATTCGGCGCGGGCTCCTTACGGTCCAAGGCCTGCTGAGCAGATTCGCGCTTATACCTGGCAATTGGTCAACTTCCTCCTGACCAAGGATGTTAAGATGATTGTCATTGCCTGCAATACAGCGACTGCTGTTGTCTGGGAAGAAGTGAAGGAAAAACTGGATATTCCAGTACTGGGCGTGATTCTGCCGAGGGGCTAGTGCAGCTATTAAGTCAGCTGCCAGCAGCTGCATCGGTGTTATTGGAACGCCAATGACAGTTTCTTCTGATATCTATCGTCAGAAAATTGAAGCGCTCTCGCCGGAGATGCAGGTGGAAAGTTTGGCCTGCCCTAGTTTGTACCTTTTGGTAGAGTCAATGAACTTCATTCCAGTCTTACCAAAAAGTTGTCTATGAAACCCTGCAGCCTCTGGCTGGACGAGTAGATACTCTGGTCTTGGGCTGTACTCACTATCCCTTGCTCCGGCCTATCATTCAAAACAGGATGGGACCAGATGTGAAACTGATTGACAGCGGGGCAGAGTGCGTACGGGATATTTCTGTCCTGCTCAATTACTGAAATCAACCGCAGTCAGGGAAAAACAGGAGCTCAATCACCAATTTTACACAACTGCCAATGCCAAGAGCTTTTCGGAGATTGCGGAGAGCTGGCTGGGCCTGAAAGTGAATGTGGAGCATGTAAAAGCTTATGACAAATAAAAATTTATGAATACATTGACGAGAACAATTGGTATATCGGAGAATGGACCCGCTTTCGCAAGGCTGGCTATCATTTCAACGACATCCCTTATAGGTTCTTGGAGCATATAGATGCAGAGTTGAGTGAGCTGATTGAGCAGGATTTGGATGAGAATACAACGCCTTTTACCACAGTTGTGGTCAAATATGAGCTCGCCTATGTCCTATATCAGTTTGTCCTCAATATGATTAACGATCGTAGGAGCGGGATTTTAAGGCGACCAGCCATAAAGGAGCTATTCTGATTACAGAAAAGGACTTGCTGCGTAAGGTCTTCTTTCTGTCTAAGGATGGAGTTAAGATGACCGACTTTTTTGGTCAGGGGCAGGAGACCGAGATGGCTGTCGGAGATACCATCTTGATTGCGACTCAGCAACGAAGGTAAAGACAGCGAGTTTCGCAAACTCTTTGAGAAGCTGGGCTACAAGGTTGAAAATCTCAATGATTATCCTGATTTGCCAGAAGTGCAGAGGCTGGAACTACCTTTGAAGAAAATGCGCGGCTCAAAGGCAGAGACAATCAGTAGCTGACCGGTAAAAATGGTGCTAGCTGACGACTCAGGTCTGCAGGTCGATGTTTTAGGCGGCTTGCCTGGAGTCTGGTCGGCTCACTTCGCTGGAGTAGGCGCGACAGACGATGAAAAGCAACATCAAGCTCCTGCATGAGTTGGCTATGGTTTTTGATGTCAAGGACCGCTCGGCCCATTTTTCATACGACCCTTGTGGTGGCTAGTCCTGATAGGGAGTCTCTGGTAGTTGAAGCGGATTGGCCGGGCTACATTGCCCATGAGCCAAAAGGGGAAAATGGCTTTGGCTATGATCCCTTGTTCTTAGTGGGAGAAACAGGAAAAACGTCTGCCGAGCTAACGATGGAAGAAAAAAATGCGCAATCCCATCGAGGCTCAGGCAGTTAAGAAATTAGTGGAGGTATTTCCAGCATGGCAAAGCAAACCATTATAGTCATGAGTGATTCTCATGGCGACCGTGCTATGTAGAAGAAATTAGAATCATTATATTGGAAAGGTAGATGCGATTTTTCCATAACGGAGACTCTGAGCTTCCTTCTGATGATGAGGTATGGCAAGGGATTCAGGTTGTGGCAGGCAATATGGACTTTTACGACGGCTATCCAGAACAGCTTGGTGACGGATTTGGCAGGGAACCATTATTGCCCAGACCCACGGACATCTCTTCCATATCAACTTTTCTTTTTTCAAAAGCTGGATTTGTGGGCACAAGAGGTTAATGCAGACATCTGCCTCTATGGTCACCTGCTATCCCAGATGCTCGAATGGAGGGCAAAAACGCTCTTTCTGAATCCGGGCTCCATCAGCCAGCCACGCGGCCTGATCAACGAACGTCTCTACGCTAAGGTAGAGATTGATGATGACCGCTTTAAAGTTGATTTCTATACACGAAATCATAGAACTTTATCCAAAGCTTGTCTAAGGAGTTTAGCCGATGATTGCTAAGGAATTCGAAGACTATCTGCTGCAACATGAAGAAACTTTTTGACGCCTGGGGGAAAAATCTGGCGGTGATGATTGACACCCACAATGTGGATCATGCTATTCTACTATTGAGGCCAGATGACATACTCACGTGATACCGGTCGTGACAGCAGATAAAAAGTTTGTTGGCACGATTTCCTTGACGACATCATGTCCTATCGTATGCGTCATGATCTGCCAGAAGAGAATTCATGATGACAGACATCGTCCATATGACTAAAATGGACGACTTGACGGATTGGGCCAGATTATACTGTATCAGATGTACTTCATAAGCTGGTCGACGAGTCATTCCTGCCGGTTGTGGGCGAGGATCAGCATTTTTACGGAATTATTACTAGAAAGTCCATTTTGAAAGCTGTCAATTCTTTTGTTGCACGGCTTTAGCAAGAAAGTACGAAATTCGCAAAAAAATGAAAGAATACATTAGACCGTTTTTAAATCAAAAACATCTCAGAAAATTCTAAAATTGCCTATTCTTATGATTTGGAGCAGTTTATCGAGGAAGTGCATGGTCGGATTACCGAGACCAATCTGCGGATTTATCGAGGCCTCTATCAAGGATTTTTAAGGCGGCTGTTCAGAAGCGGAAGCTCTCAGCAGTCAATCAGTTTCTCTACTTCCTTTATCAGCAGCAGCTCATTGAGGAGTTTCACCGCTTGGTCCTGCCCAAGGTCTCCATATCGAAGGAGCAGGAAAATGAACTGCTGGATCTGTCTGCTTTTGGCAGGAATCAGAAAGCGTTCCCCAGGGGCGGCTGATGGCTCTTCTTATTTTGGAAATGGGCTTGCTGCCCAGCGAGATTCTGCAGGTCAGAGTGGCAGATGTCAATCTTGATTTTCAGGTTTTGAAGATTGAAAAGGCTGGTCAGAAGCGGGTCATCAAGATTCCTGAGAGCCTGACAGAGTGAGCTGGAAGACTATCTGACAGGGACATATTTGTTGAGAAAAACAGCAAATCCTATTCTCGTCAATGGGGCTTCCGTCAGCTAGAGGCCTTCTTGATTGAGCAGGGACAAGCCAGTCTATCTGCCCAAAAGTCTGCGTGAGCAGTTTATCTTGCGCCAGAGGAGAAGGGATTGGCGCTTTATGATATTGCCCAAGATTTGGGCTTGAAAACCATGATTACACTAGAAAAATACAGATAAAAATGGATATCAAACTAAAAAGATTTTTGAAGGCCCGCTGGACCTGCTGCTTCACCTCGTATCTAAGTACCAGGTGGATATTTATGATGTGCCCATTACGGAGGTCATCGAGCAGTATCTGGCTTATGTGGCCACCTTGCAGGCCATGAAGCTGGAAGTGACGGGCGAGTACATGGTCATGGCAAGCCAGCTCATGCTGATTAAGAGCCGCAAGCTTTTGCCTAAGGTAGCGGATAATGCTGAGCTGGAAGATGATTTGGAGCAAGACCTCTTGAGCCAGATTGAGGAATACCGCAGGTTCAAGATTTTGGGTGAGAAAATGTCGCTCCAGCATGATGACCGAGCGCTTTATTATTCTAAGCCCAAGCTGGAGCTGGTTTATGAAGACGCTGAGCTTCTGCATGACAAGTCAACGATTGATCTGTTTTTGGCTTTTTCCAAGGTTATCGCTAAGAAGCAAGAGGAGTTTTCTAAGAGCCATACAACCATTGTGCGAGACGAGTACAAGATTGAGGACATGATGGATGTCGTGCGTCAGCGCTGTGCAGGTAAGAGCCGTCTGGCTCTGCAGGAGATTTTTGCAGAGACCAAAGACATGAATGAGGTTATCACACTCTTTCTGGCGACCTTAGAATTAGTCAAGGTGCAGGAAGTGCAAGTCATTCAGGAAGAAAATTTTGGAAATATTTATTTAGTAGGAAGAGGAAATGAGTAAGTTAGCAGAGATTGAAGCCCTGCTTTTTGTGGCGGGAGAAGATGGACTCAAGGTTCATCAATTGGCAGAAATCCTTTCTTTGCCGCCGACCGGGGTTATTCAGAGTTTGGAGAAGTTGGCTGAGCAATATGAAGCCAATCCAGACTCTAGCCTGACCCTGCTGGAAACTTCAAAGACATACAAGCTGGTCACTAAGCCAGAGTTTGCTGAGATTCTGCGGGCCTATTCACGGGCGCCGATCAATCAAAGTCTGTCGCGGGCAGCGCTGGAGACCTTGTCTATCATTGCCTATAAGCAGCCGATTACAAGGGTCGAAATAGATGACATCCGCGGGGTTAATTCCAGTGGTGCATTGGCCAAACTCTTGGCTTTTGAACTGGTTCGAGAGGATGGCAAAAAGGAAGTCATTGGCCGGCCAAATCTCTATGTGACAACGGATTATTTCTTAGACTATATGGGAATCAATCACCTAGATGAGCTGCCGATTGTCGAAGAAACAGAGCTAGTTGCTGAAGAAAGCCAGCTCTTTATTGAAAGGACAGATATCGATGAGAATCAATAAATACATCGCTCATGCTGGGATAGCCAGCCGCCGTAAGGCAGAAGAGCTAATCAGGCAGGGGAAGGTCAGTATAAACGGCCAAGTGGTACGTGAGCTGGCGACGAACGTCAAGTCTGGCGATCGTGTGGAAGTAGAAGGCCAGCCTATCTACAACGAAGAGAAGGTTTATTACCTCCTCAATAAGCCGCGCGGGGTTATCTCCTCTGTCAGTGATGACAAGGGACGTAAGACAGTCGTGGATCTTTTGCCTCAGGTCAAGGAGCGGATTTATCCAGTTGGTCGTTTGGATTGGGATACTTCTGGTATCCTCATTTTGACCAATGACGGGGACTTTACCGACGAGATGATTCATCCCCGAAATGAGATTGACAAGGTCTATGTGGCGCGTGTCAAAGGATTGGCCAATAAAGAAGTTCTTCGTCCTCTGACTCGAGGTATTGAGATAGAGGGGCGCAAAACCAAGCCAGCAGTTTATGAGATTATCAAGGTTGATCCGGCGAAAAATCGCTCGGTCGTTCAGCTGACCATCCACGAAGGCCGTAACCATCAGGTCAAGAAGATGTTCCAAGCTGTCGGACTGCAGGTGGATAAGCTGTCACGGATTCGCTTTGGTCATTTGGACCTGACGGGCCTCAAGCCTGGTGAATATCGCAAGCTCAGCAAGAAAGAAGTCAGCCAGCTGCATACACTGGCTGTAACCAAGACCAAGAAATGATAAAGAAACTGCTCATTGCTCCTGTCCGTTTTTATCAGCGCTTCATATCGCCTGCTTTTCCTCCATCTTGCCGCTTTCGGCCCACCTGCTCTAACTACATGATAGAGGCTATCCAGAGCATGGTGCTAAAGGGGTTTTGATGGGTTTGGCGCGAATTCTCCGCTGTCATCCTGGTCTCAGCCAGGGAAGATCCTGTACCAGACTATTTCAGCCTGAGAAGAAATAATTCAAGAAAAAAAGTCACACTAGCTATTTAGCTAGTGTGACTTTCTCTATCTATATTCTCCGAATATTTCTATCTTCTAGACCAAGTCTTGAGGCAGGAAGAGCAGGAGAATCGGGTAGATTTCCAAGCGACCGCCAATCATAGCAAAGGCCAGCAGAAGTTTGGAAAAAGGACTAAAGATAGAAAAAGTATCTGTCGTCCCAATCATAGGACCGATATTGTTGAAGCAGGATAGAACACCACTGACAACTGTCATGAGATTGTTGTTATCCAGGCTGACGATGAAAACCAGCGCTAGCACGATCAAAACATAGGTTGCTAAATATTTGAGGACTTTGTGCTGGGTATCCTTATCTAAGACTGCACCATTGACATGCATGGTTAGGACCCGATTGGGTGATAGGGTAGAGAGGATTTGATTTTTTGCAATGCGGGAAATGATAATCCCCCGAATAACCTTGAATCCCCCAGCTGTTGATCCAGCTGAGCCCCCGATACACATGAGCAGGAGCAGGATAACCTGAGAAAAGAGCGGCCATTTGACTGTATCGCCATAGCCAAATCCAGTTGTTGTGATGACATTGGCTACCTGGAAGAAGGAAATCTCCACGCTCTTGGCAAAGCCTTGATAGAGGTGGAAGACATTAAAGGCAATCAAGGCTGTGGAAAGAAATACAATCAGAGATAGCCCCTAAGCTCTTCATCACCAAAAGCAGGCCTTAAACTTACGAATCAGCAGATAATAATAGAGGTTGAAGTTGACCCCGAAAGCTAAAACTCCAAAGCTGACCAGATAAGTAATCAGCGAGCTGTTATAGTGGGCGATACCGTCATTGTATACGGTGAATCCGCCCGTACCAGCTGTTCCCATGGCAATGACCAGACTGTCAAAAAGGGGCATGCCCGCTAGGAAATAAAGCAGAGCAAAGATAGCAAAGAGAGCCAGATAGATGATATAGAGGATTTGGGCCGTACTCTTGAGCTTGGACACAACCTTGCCAAAGACTGGGCCCGGAACTTCTGCTTTCATGACCTCCAAGTGACCATTTTTAGCATTGTCCATAATAGCTAGGGCAAAGACCAGCACTCCCATTCCTCCAATCAAGTGGGTAAAACTGCGCCAGAAGAGCAGCGAATGAGAGAGAACGCCGACATCGTTGAGGATAGTCGCTCCCGTGGTGGTGAATCCAGAGCTGATCTCAAAGAAAGCATCAATAACGTCTGGAATCTGCTTGGAAAAAACAAAGGGCAGGGCTCCGAAGAAGGACCAAAGAATCCAGCACAGAGCTACAATCAGGACACCTTCCTTGGCGTAGATATGCAGGTCCTTGGGCTTGAAATAAGAGCCTATGCCACCTAAAACGAGCAGGATGGCCATGGTTGCCCCGATAGAGAGAAAGACCTTTAAAGGTTCACCGTAGATTAGAGCGACTATAATGGGTACAATCAGCAGAGCCGCCTCAATCAGCAGTAATTTTGCCAGCAGGTAGCGAATCATAGATCTATTCATGGGGCCTACCTCGCTAACAGATCGTAAATCTGCGTGATATTTTGCAGCAGAGTGGTAACGATAATCTTATCTCCAACTTGCAGATTGTCATCGCCTGTAGGGAAGATAGCTTTACCTTGGCGGATAATGGCCGCAATCAGTACATCTTTCTTCAGATGAAGCTGAGATAGAGGAATACCAGTCATCTTGTTTCTTCCTTGATTTGGAACTGCAGGGTCTCGATTTGGCCGTTGGCTACATGGTGCAGAGCTTCTAGGTTAGAGAACTGAGCATTGTAGCGACCACGGATAAAGTGCATAACCGTATCAACAGCAATACCTTTAGGCGTCACGATGCTGGCAAAGTCTTGGTTATCAATGATTTCCAACAAACTAGTCCGGTTAACCTTGGTGATGTTTTTCTGTACACCCAGATTATTAAGGAACATGGAAGTAATGATATTTTCTTCATCTACACCAGTCAGGGTAGCGATGGCATCAAAGTTATTGGAGCGTTCCTCCAGTAGGATATCCTTGGCAGTACCATCTCCATGGACGACGTAGAGATCAGGAAATTCCTGACTGAAAAAGGTTGCCCGTTCATGGTTAGATTCAATGACTTTGAGCTCGATTTTACTATTCTTGAGAATATTGAGCAGGTAGTAGGCAATCTTTCCTGCTCCGATAATCATCAGGCTCTTAACCACTCTAGGTCGTACCATATTATGGAATTGAACGATGTCCAGGCGGTTACCTGTGACATAAATCTTGTCGCCGGCCTCCAAAGTGAAGTCGCCATCAGGAATTTCCAAGTGCCCTTTTCTCTCAATGGCACAAACAATGATATTTCCAAATTTCTTGCGGAACTGGGAAATACTCATCTGGCAGAGATTGCTGTCTTCCTTGAGTTTGAACTCCATCAGTGCCACTCGGCCATTGGCAAAGTGCTCTACTGACAGGGCATTAGGAAAGTCAATGATATTAGCGATATAGCGAGCAGTTAGGAGCTCAGGATTGACCACCAGCGAGAAGCCTAGGATGTTCTTCTCCTTAAAGTAAGGGTTGGAATATTCAGGATTACGCACCCGAACGACGGTTTCCTTAGCGCCCATTCGTTTGGCCAGAACAGCTGAGACCATATTGACCTCATCATGCTCAGTCATAGAGATGAAGATGTCACAGTGACTAACATCCGCTTGTTCTAAGATTTTGAAGTTAGCTCCATTGCCAGCAATACCGATAATGTCATAGCGCTTGGTAATCTGGTTTAGAACAGCCTCATCCTGCTCAATCAGGATAACATCATGATTTTCAGCCACTAGGGAGCGACAGAGGGCCGTTCCGACCTTCCCGCCACCAACAACGATAATTTTTCATAAGTTTAGATTCCTCCAAAGTATGTATCTATCATACTCTTTTTCATTTAAATTTCATCTATAAAATACAGAATAACTTGCTTATTTATAAATTCCGAATATTTTTACCAAAATGGTATCTTCCTGTGATATTTTTTAAAAAAAGTACAATTTTTGAGCATTTTTTTATTGACTTGTAGGCTGAAAGTGTTATACTAAATGAGTACCTTCATTGGTTTACCTCAAACCTGTTGTGATGTAAGTTAATGAAGCCTTAACCACGCTGTTTGCTGAGCTTGACTCCGGGCAGTGTGGCTATTTTTATCTAAAGAAAAAAATACTAGGAAAAAAATATTCTTATTATGAAAAAAATCATATCGTTCTTTTTGAGCCTCAGATTCCGCAGAATACCGGCAATATTGCCCGTACTTGTGCCGCGACTAATTCGCCACTTCACATCATCAAGCCCATGGGCTTTCCCATTGATGATCGCAAGATGAAGCGGGCTGGGCTAGATTATTGGGATAAGCTGGACATCACCTATTATGAGAGTTTAGAAGATTTTATGGAGCAGATGGATGGCCACCTTTATCTGATTTCTAAGTTTGCGGAGAAGGTCTATTCTGAGGAAAATTTGCAGCAGAAGGTTCGCACTATTTTATGTTTGGTCGTGAGGACAAGGGGTTGCCAGAGGAATTTATGCGTCGTCATCCAGAAAAGGCCCTGCGTATTCCTATGAATGACCAGCATGTCCGCAGCCTCAATGTTTCAAATACAGTTTGCATGATTGTCTATGAAGCCCTGCGTCAGCAGAATTTTGCTGGCTTAGATTTGGTACATGAGTATGAAGCGGATAAGCTGAAGTAGCGGAATGAATGTATCTAAGCAGTAAATTTTCCTGATTGATAGAATACTATTGTTGAAACACTCTTAATTACATCAATCAAATTGCTTGCTCTGGCAGGCTTTTTTTGTTATGATAATGATGTCTTCAGGGCAGGGTGAGATTCCCGACCGGCGGTAATTTTTGGATTGGAGTTTTTTTCTCAATGTCAAATCAAGTCCGCGAGCGCAAGCTGATGTGGTGAGATTCCACAACCGACAGTATAGTCTGGATGGGAGAAGACGAGAGGCAGTGAAGCATTCTTGCCGTTTAATCTTTATTTAAGGGCTGAGCCTTATACTAAATAATCATTAGCTGACAAGCTTTTTTCAGTGGCCTTTCCGGCTTCTCTAATTTTTATAAATTGGAGGAACCTGTGATGACAAATACTCGTAAGTTGGCGATTGTAGCAGTTTTATCTGCTCTATCATTTCTACTCATGCTTTATGGAGATTCCCTTGATAACTGAGTTTCTAAAGTTGGATTTTTCAATTATTCCGATTTTACTGGCTTTGGTAGTCTTGGATCTAAAAAGCTCTCTAGCAGTGCTCTTGATTCGCTCTGTCTTAAAGCTAGCTTTGAATAATAATGGCGTAGGAACTCTAATCGGTTTACCCATGAATATACTAGCGGTAGCTGTCTTTGTTTGTGCTTTTTCCCTCTTGTGGAAAAAAAGAAAGAGCTTATCTAGCTATGTGAAGGCTTCCTTAGCAGCAACACTTGGTCTAACGATTACTATGATCATTCTAAATGTCATTTTTATGCTGTGCCTCTCTATGCGAGGTTTGCTGGTTTTGATATTAATAAGGCATTTGGTCTTTCCAAGTATCTGCTGACTATGATTGTCCCCTTTAACCTATTAGAAGGAGTAATCTGGGCTGCTGTCTTTTGGCTAATTTACAAACTCTTGCAGCCCGTCCTAAAACGCTATGAAAAATAAACAATCTTATCTAACAAAGGGCTCTTTTGCCCTTTTACTTTTCGTCATGCTAGGCTACATGGTCAAGTTTTATCCTGAGCAGCTGACCAGCTTTGACACCCCGATTCAGATCTGGTTGAGGGAGACTTGCCTGCAACGACGACTTTTTTCAAACTTGTAACCAGTGTGATTGATCCGATGGGGATTATCATCTGGGTTTCAGCTCTTGTCCTGTTTTTCCTTTACAAAAAATGGAAGCTGGAGGCTGCCTTGCTAGCGGGAAATCTGGTCTTACATGGGATTTTTGATTAAGCTGATTAAACTCGTTTACCAAAAGAAAGCCAGCCCAGTCTTTCGCATTTTGGTCAAAGAGGGTGGTTACTCTTTTCCGAGCGGGCATGCCATGGCGACAGCCGTTGTTGTTGGGACCTTGATTATCATTGCCCAGCAACGAATTCAAAACCAAAAAATCAAGCGATTGGTACAAGGTTTGCTCTTGCTCTTTATCTTCATGATTATGGCTTCCAGAGTCTATCTGGGAGTGCACTACCCGACAGATGTAATCGGAGGAGCCTTGATGGGCTTTGCCATTCTCAATATCGAATTTCCCTTTTATGACAAGCTGCGCTTTCAGTGGCGTTTCAAGGGAAAGCAGAAATAAATAGAGATGAGAAAGGCTCTTTCTTTAAGATAGGAGCAAACTAGATTAGGAGCTTAGTATGTCCAATTCAAATCAAGAACTCATCGATGCTGTTTTGGCATTAGTAGATAGTATTCCCTCTGGGCGCGTGGCGACCTATGGTCAGATTGCTCGTTTGATTGGTCGGCCTAAAAACGCTCGCTTGGTGGGAAGATTCTCAGTCAGTCTGAGCTTTATGGCGGTAAGCATCCTTGCCATCGGGTGGTCAATGCAGCAGGGCGTCTCGTACCAGGCTGGGAAGACCAGAGACACTTGCTCTGGGCGGAAGAAGTGGACTTGAAGGTCAATGGCTGTGTGGTTGAGAAAGTCTATTTGTGGGAGCAGTGATTTCCTTCTTTCTT
>BNJU01002083.1_pt1 | contig 117017 bp, 145 predicted proteins | sample 8539281 | NCBI WGS metagenome assembly BNJU01 (sample SAMD00202456, study PRJDB9452) | human saliva metagenome | isolation source: human saliva | place: Japan
ACAGGATTCAATATACCAATCTGGAACTTGATGCTCAATCATCGATTTCTCCCAAGCTTCGGTTAAACCTTTACCCTTACGTACGGATTCCATAATCTTAAAGGCATCTAATGATTCTAAGTTATGGTCTAGAAGATAAGTCATAATATCATCACGACATCCCAATAACTTCATCAATTGTATGCCCTTGACGAATTAATTCCTGTGCATTTCCTGCCCATACATCTGTACCATGTGATAAACCAGAAATAATAACCAAATCAGAGAACTTCTTCGGACGAGTTTCTTCGAGTACTCCACGTGTCGTACGTGTACCAAACTCAGGTAAACCTAGCGCACCTGTTTCCTTCTTATAGATTCTCGTATCTGCTTTTAATGCATCATCACACGAGAATAAAGATAAGGTTTCAGTATCATTCATTGGAATATCCAAAGGTTTACTGTAGCAATCTTCTGCAATAAACGCATGGCTGTAGGATCGACGTGACCTAAGATATCAAACTTCAAGACATTATCATGAATATCATGGAAGTCATAGTGTGTAGTTTTCCAAGCAGATGTTGGATCATTTGCTGGATACTGTACTGGTGTAAAATCTTCCGCAATATATTCATGTGGAATAATGATAATACCACCTGGGTGCTGACCTGTTGTACGTTTAACGTTTTGACAACCGTGCGCAAGATAATCTTTCATTGGTCTTCGCATGTTGTTAATCTTCATTTTTTCGCAATAACCTTGTACATATCCAAAGGCAGTCTTTTCAGCCACCGTACCAATTGTACCTGCGCGGAATGCATGGTCTTCACCAAATACATCTTTAATAAATGCATGTGCACGCCATTGATATTCATTAGAGAAGTTTAAGTCAATATCCGGCGTCTTATCCGCGTTGAATCCTAAGAAAGTTTGGAATGGGATATTATGTCCATTACCGCGCATCGTTTCACCACAATGCGGGCATACCTTATCAGGTAAGTCAAAACCCGACGCAATCGTTGGATCATCAAAAAACTCACTGTAATGACACTTTGGACACAGATAATGAGGACGTAGTGGATTAACTTCTGTGATACCAGACATTGTAGCTGTAAAAGATGAACCTACCGATCCACGTGAACCAACAACGTATCCATCATCATTTGATTTCTTAACCAGTAAATGTGCAATGTAGTAATGTACACCAAATCCATTACGAATAATATTGTCCAATTCACTATTCAAACGGTCAGTTACAATCTCAGGAACTTTACCTTCGAAACCGTACATACGCATTGCAGTATCATGACAAATGTTTCGTAATTTGTCATCAGAGCCTTCAATAACTGGAGGGTATGTTCCAGCTGGAACAGGTCTTACCTCTTCAATTAAACCAAAAATACTATTCGGATTACGTACAACAATTTCCTCGATTAAATCTGGATCATCTAACCAAGCAAATTCATTTTTCATTTCATCTGTTAAACGAATATGTTGGTCAGGATTCTTTGTGCGTAAACGTAACGCTTCATCACGAATATAAAGTGGATGGATTGTACCACCTACACCTTGTGACATGATATATACATCACGGAATACTTTTTGTTCAGGTGTACAATAATGCGCATCGCTAGTGGCACAGACCGGAATATTTAACTTCTGTGCCATACGAATAATTCGTTTTTGTACTTCTTTTAAACGGTCAACACTAGGAATGCTACCTAATACAATGGAAGTAGAATAGTTACCTAAAGGTTGTAACTCAATGTAATCATAAAGTTTCATCGCTTCTTCTAAGCGAGCATCATCACCATTGCATGCAAGTTCAAATACCTCACCATTCAAGCATGCTGATCCAAGTAATAAATTTTTCCTATACTTTTCAAGCGTAGAGCGCACAACGCGTGGTTCGGCAGCCACGTCAGTACCCTCTTTTCCAGTTGCCTTCCCATTAACAGCTAATGTGTTTGTATTAGACTCTGTAACAAGTTTATATAGCGCAACTAAACCATCATGATTTTTTGCGATAGCACAAACATGACTTCGTCTTACTTTCATAAAAGACTTTGCAGACTGTAAATTGGATTGTAAGTCAGATATTGTCTTTGAGGCAAACTTATCCTTAGCATCCTTTAATAAACACAAGAATACATCTGCTAATGCACCCGCATCAAAATCAGCACGGTGAGCCTCTTCTTCATTGTAATTAACGTGATAGTATCGTGATAAGTTACCTAAACGATATGCCCTACGGTCTGGTAATACAGCACGAGACATATCCAAGGTATCAATTACAACGTTGGTTAATGGTTTTCTACCAATGCGACGTAACTCTTCATTTAAGAAATAGTAGTCAAACGTCGCATTATGTGCTACCAATACATCGTCTTTGATATAGTCTAAGATTTCATCAATCGCTTCCGCAAATGGTTTAGCATTTTTCACCATATCATTTGTAATATTTGTTTTTGATGTAATGAAATCCAGGAATTGATACTGGAGGCTTAATAAATAACTGTTTACGATCGATAATCGTTGAATTTTTAATACGAACTGCACCAAATTCAATAATGTGGTCAAAATAACAAGATAAACCCTGTTGTTTCTAAGTCAAAAGAGATATAAGTTACATCGTCTAGATTTTTCATTTGTCGCATTTTCGAACAATTGTAAGTTCATCATTTGCAAGATTAAACTCACATCCAAGACCCAACTCTAAACTCTCTATCAGGATCTTTTCTTCTTTAGTGATTGCGCTGTATTATACGCTTTTACAAGAGACTGTACATCCGCATGATCTGTAATCGCAATTCCACGATGTCCCTAAGTTATATACATAGGTTACGATATCCTTGATATCACAAACACCATCCATTTCAGATAGATTTGAATGCATGTGTAATTCAACACGCTTTTGTTTCTGCCGTATCAACAATCTTTGCTTTTTTTCTAACTTTACAACATTAGACGCAATACAGGTTAAAGTCCTTTGCAAAATTATCATAAGAAATCGTTCCATAGACACGAACATAATCACCATCATGAATTGATGAGAGATCCTCTTTCGTTACACCACGCCCTTCAAATCTTTTTTTACCGCAATCGCATCTGTACCATCAAATATACTAAATGATTGAATTGTTCTGCCAGTCTTACGTATTTCAATGTAATCATTTCCAAATACTTCACCTTCGAATTGAATATCTACAATAGGATCATGTACATCAACTAAGCTTATTTTCTCATAATCATCCATCTTGGTACGCTGGTATTTATAAGTTGGTTTCTCTTGAGGTTTTTTTCGACTTCATCACTAACAACCGTTACGCTAACTTCCTTAATTTCATTTTTGCATCACTGGAATTAAAGTTTCAGTTAAAACCGTCACACCATGCAAAACCAATGGTTCCTAAAAAGGACTCTACATGTTCAATATAACTACTTGCACGGTCGCAATCAGACGTACTAGCAAACGCATATTTGATAATGCACTTTTGCGCATCGAACTGGAAAGTACCACTTTCAAGAATACGCATTTCTGGATTTGCTTGAAAGAAAACATCCAAGTATTTTCGAATCTCAACTTGGTTACAACGAGTCTGTTCTGGCTGTATGAACAATTGGATATTTGAGCCGGTAAGTTTTTTTAATTTATGATGAATTTCTTGATAACTCTCAAAAGATAATACATTTGGAGTATGTAAGTGTAATTCTAAAAGATTACGTGCACGAAATAATCGAACTCTTTCAATTTCAATCTCTTCATATAAATCATCTTGATTATCAATCTTCACTAAATCTTTTTAAATATTGTGCCATACCTTACTCCTTTTCGTCCCCTTATTTTAACATAAAATTACATCTCATTCTTGCTATTCTTAAATAAGAAAATACATAGAATTGACGATAAAGAAAAGTGACTAGAAGTCCTAGCCACTATATCGTTTACTTAAAGAAACCGGATAAGAATTTCTTTGCGGAACGAATTCCAACATTGATTAATTCTGTTTCTGTACGATTACGAATCTTCTTAGCGATACGTCCAGTCCAGTCATTTTCTTTATTGCGTTTCGCATCTTCTTTTGCTTGTGCCGCCGCAAGTTTTTCTTGCGCTATTTTTTCTTTCGCAAGACGAACTTCTTCTTCCTCTTGTTCCTTGATAGCATTCATACTCTCAAAGGCGCTCTCTGGGTCAATATCTTTTTCATATTTACCATAGATAGAATCATGTTGAATTGTCTGCATCACTAGTGTATCATCCGCAATCTGCATCGATGACATTGGAGGTAAGATCATTGTTTCTTCTACTATTGTCGGAGCACCATCTTCATCCAACACAGATACAAGAGCAGTACCCGTCTTCATATTCGTAATACGTTCTGCGGTATCTAAATTGGGATTTGCACGGAAGGAATCAGCAGCTAACTTTACAGCTTTGATTTCTGTAGGTGTATATGCACGTAATGCATGTTGAATCCGATTGGATAATTGTGCAAGAACTGAATTAGGAACATCGTTTGGAGATTGTGTAATAAAGAATACGCCAACACCCTTTGAACGAACTAACTTAACAATCTGTTCAATTTTATCGAGCAATGCTTTAGGTGCATCCTTGAACAATAAATGCGCTTCATCAAAGAAAAATACAATCTTCGGCTTCTCTACATCACCAACTTCTGGTAAATCCTGATAGATACGATTTAATAACCATAACAAGAATGTAGCGTATAAAAGTGGATGTTGGAATAACTCTTGACACTCCAACATATTCATCATACCCAAGCCACCTTCAGTGGCAATTAAATCTTGAATTGAAAGTGCTGGCATACCAAATAAGTTTGTTGCACCCTGTTGTTCTAACTGTAATAACTTTCTTTGAATACCACCAATACTTTGTTTGTAACATTACCATATTTCAAAGAAAGCTCACTAGCATGTTCACCAACATAATTTGTCATCGCCTGAAGGTCTTTTAAGTCGATAATATCTAAGTTCATATCTTGCGCAACCTTCAAGATGATTTGAAGGTTACCTTCTTGTGCATCTGTTAATTCCAAAATACGCGCAAGCAATAAGGAATCAAATTCTTCCATGATGGCACGAATTGGATGACCCTTCTTACGATAGACATCAAAGAAATGTACAGCAAACTTACGCACTTCAAAATCAGTGATACCAAGTTTTTCAAGTCTAGCTGAAATTGCAGATAAATCACCTTCTTGGATCATTCCAGATAAATCACCCTTAACATCCGCAATGAATGTAGATACTCCCATTTGGCTTAATGATTCTGCGATAACCTTCAATGTAACTGTCTTGCCAGTACCTGAAGCACCTGCAATTAAGCCATGACGGTTTAACATGTTTGGCAATAAGCGAATCTCTTTATCGCCTGCTTTTCCTAATAAAATATAGTTTTCTTTTAACATTTTTTCCTCGCTAAATAACGCAAATACCACCACAGTCACGAATACGTAACTTGTAGCAACAATCTTTACCGAATGTAGATTCCATCAAGGTGATATATTCAGATGTCTTTGCGTGTGATACATATGCTTGAATTGTTCCAGCAAAACCACCACCATGAACACGACACGCACCATCATCACCAAGTACAGATTCACTCAAAGCTAACGCAATCGCGAGTGCTTGATTGTGACTATCACCTGGAATTAACACATTCTGTAGATACATATAAGATGAATGACCACTTTCATTTACCAAGTGTAAGAACGTCTTAATATCATTCTTCTTTAATGCTTCTGCCTGTAGTTTGGCACGACTTGTTTCATTTAGAAAGTGATATGCACGTAAGAATGCACGATCACCGACTTCCTTACGAATCTTAGCAGTATTCTCTAACAATTCGTTTAAGGAAATTTGGCTTAATACTTCCTTACCAAATAATTTCGCAACTGCTTTCATTTCATGAGGTACAGCACTATATTCATCACTCAAATCTGCATGGCTTGCCTTAACGTCTGTCAAAATTAAGTCATATCCATAATCTGCTGGATTAAATGGAATCGAGTTAACTTGTGGATTTTCTTTATTCGCAAAATCCATCGCCGCAAAGCTACCTACAGAACATGCCATCTGATCTAAAAGACCGCTTGCTTTCATGAAATATACATTCTCAGAAAACTGGCCAATCTTGGCTATTTCTTCTGAAGAAATCATTGCGCCATTATATAAGTGACTGAAGATTGTTCCGATTAATACTTCAAATGCAGCAGAACTAGACATGCCACCACCAGAAAGAACGTTACTCTCTGAGTATGCTTTAAATCCACCTACTTTATAACCTTTTTTTGTAAAGCCAGCAGCAATACCACGAATTAAAGCTTCTGTTGTATTCTTTTCAGCCTCATTAATTTCTAAATTATGCAAATCAACCGGGCTAACACTAAATCCCTTAGCGTGATATGTAACAATAAAATCATCTGTAGGAACAACTACCGCGATGACATCTAAATCAATACTAGCAGCGACTACACGACCTAATTGATGGTCTGTATGATTGCCACCTACTTCTGTTCTTCCTGGTGCACTAAAGATATGTGCTTCTTTATCCCCTAATAAATCTTTCGCTTTCAAAAGTACTTCTTCATAGCGTACTTTTTGTGATACAAGTGCTTCTGCACCATAGAGTGCTGTCAACTTATCGTCGAATTGACCTGTCTTAACTGCGTTAATGATATCTGTAATGACCATTATATCCCCCTTATTATTTAGCCATTTTTCTCAAATGCATTTCGAGCCGCATTTTTGCTCTGCTTGCTTTTTTTAGATTGTCCACTACCTGTACCAAGTACTAATCCATCAACCAAAACATTCATCACAAATTCCGGTGCGTTGCTTGGCCCTGTTTCACTAACCAGTTCATATTTTACTGTCTGTCGTGAATCAGATTGTACGTATTCTTGTAGTTTTGTTTTATAGTCATGAATCACTCCCACATCTTCAGGATGTGCAAGTCTTGGCGTAATCACTTCTGAAAGAATGTTATCAACTGCATTCATTCCTTGATCTAAGAATAATGCACCTAGGAATGCTTCAAACATGTCTGCGATAATCGCATCCTTGTTTCTACCACCCGTCTTTTCTTCGCCAGAACCTAATAATAAATAATCATTAAGATGTAACTGGCGACCATAAATTGCTAATGCTTTTTTTCACATACAAGTTGTGCACGTAAACGTGTCATATGCCCTTCACTTAGATTCAAAGGATAAATCGCATTACTAGACCATAGTTGTAATACTGCATCTCCCATAAACTCCAAGCGTTCGTTATCATTCTTACTCTTATGCTCATGTGCATAACTAGAATGTATAAAAGCCTGTTGTACCATCTTTTTATTATTTACCTTGATATGACGATTTTCTAGCCATTCAATAATATTCAAAATCACACCTCCTAATCCGCATATTCCGCATTTTTTTCATTCCGCTTTTGAACGGTTTCTAATAATATCTGATAATCCGGATTATCTGCAGATTCCATCACTTTTAAAGCGTCTTTTCGCGCTTGATTAATCATTGCGGTATCCTCAACGATATTTCCTAAAATAAAGTCTGGAACACCACTTTGTCTAGTACCAAGTATATCACCAGGCCCACGCAAACGTAAATCTTCATACGATATCTCAAAGCCATTGTTTGATTTAACAAGTACTTCTAAACGCTGTAATACACGTTCATCTTGACTAGCTGTTAATAACCAACAATATCCTTGTTCACTACCACGTTGGATACGTCCACGCAACTGATGTAACTGTGATAGACCAAACCGGTCCGCATCATAGATAATCATCCCTGTCGCATTAACAACATTGACACCAACTTCAACGACAGTTGTAGATACCAATATCTGTATATCATTGTCATGGAATGCTTGCATAATTGCTTGTTTCGTCTGTGGACATACGACCATGCAAGCAAGCTACTTTATATTGTGGAAATAACTTCTGTATCGATTCCATCGTATCATAGACATTTCTAGCATGATATTCTTCATTTTCATCGACGGCTGCACATATAACATATAACTGTCTTCCACTTATAAGAAGACGTTTTACATCTTCTAAAACTGTACGAAAACTATTCTCTTTGATAAGTGTAGTGATAGGCGTAATTCTTCCTGCTGGCATAGTCTCTATCGTACTAACATCCATATCTCCAAATAAAGATGCCGCAAGCGTTCTAGGAATTGGTGTAGCACTCATCAAAAGGAAATCAACTTGCTCACCCTTTTGTTTTAAAGCCTTACGCTGTGCAACACCAAAACGCTGTTGTTCATCCGCTATAGTTAATCCTAACTTATGAAAGGTTACAGAATCTTGAATCATACTGTGTGTACCTATCAAGATATCAATTTTCCCTAAAGCCACATCCTGTAATATCTCATTCTTCTTTGCAGATGATAAGGCTGAATATAACACTTCTGTTTTAACTCCAAATGGTGCAAGAACTTCGTTTACTGATTGGTAATGTTGTCGAGCCAGTATTTCCGTTGGTGCTAGCATTGCACCTTGATATCCGCTTAAGAAAGCTGCATATAAGGCAAGTGTTGCCACAACAGTCTTACCACAGCCAACATCTCCCTGTACCAAGCGATACATCGAATGCGTACTACCCATATCATACAAAATCTTCTCTAATGTATCTCTTTGATCAGCTGTCATTTCAAAGCTAAGACTTTGAATAGCTTGCTGAATCTTCTTTGACGAAAAGATTTTCGGCTTTTTTGCAATACGAATTCCCTCCGTACTACGCATGAGTTGAATTGCCGTAAAAAAACGTAAAAACTCAGCATACTTTAATGTACGTACTGCAGCTTGCACTTCATTCATACTACTTGGAATATGAATACAACGATACGCAAGTTTGAGTGGTAGTAATCGATATGTCTGTCTAAATTCATCAGGAATATCATCAATTATTTCATCCTGTAATTGATTTAGAACAGAATGAATAATTGTTTGTAATGTCTTTTGCCGAATCCCTTCTTTTATACTATAGATAGGTGTAATAGATGCATGTTCTGCCAAACTCTTTGTATCATAGCTCATTGCAGTAACTTTACAGTTACCCTGATATACACCTTGTATTGTCAATATCTGGTTTAAATTTAACGACTTCGCCCAAGGTCGATTAAATATAGTAACGGTAAGGATTTGCTCCTGAAAGCGCACATGAAAAGTAGTTGTTACAAGTCTACCTTTACGCCAACTTCTTGGTAACTGAACAACTTCTCCTTCAAACCAAACTTTATCTTTGACTTTCCAATTCTCAAAAGCTGTAGTCGTGATTGTCTCATAACGATACGGATAATACATTAAAAGATCATCCGTTGTATGAAGTCCAAGTTGATGTAATACTTCCAGTCGTTTTGGAGTTAATTTTAGTCTCTTGTCACTTAAATCCATGTGTTTATTATACCATTATAAATATTGCAAATTAGATATAAGTAAATTTAATTTTAACAGTAAACAAAAAAAGGCCTAAATAAGAATGTAGTATAATGACATAGCCAAATATTAAAATACTTAAGTAACCATTCAACTTATTGTTTTGTGATATCTCCGGTTGGATGGTTACTTAAGTGTACAGAGATGTCCTATGCCAAAAACCAATTTTTTACTTACCTTGTTTTCAATATGGATAACAAAGTCTTTGACTACTTCAAGAAGTGATTTCTGCACGAAACAATAAGGAAAGATACGGTGTATCTAACTTTGTATAACTGGCTGTTAAGTATAATCGAATCCCATCGTGTCCTAGGTGCAGTATCACATACCACAAACCAAGCAGCCATACTCCACAAGGGTTACATAGATATCTGTGTAATGAGTGTGGCTGTAGAAATACTTTGATGAGTAATAGTATCTTCTCTTCATCAAAGAAAGATTTAATACATGGGTAATCTATCTTACGTTGATGACATTCAACGTACCACTCAAAATGACAGAAGAGATATGTAATATATCACACCTTACTGCTATGTTATGGAAAGAAAAGGTATTTTCTACTGTCGATAAATACCAAGAACATCTATATTTGAATGATTGTGTATGGATAGACGAGACATATCTCTATGATAGTTCTCTACTTCATGAAGATGGTTATAAGAAGAGAGGACTATCTAAGAAGCAACTCTGTATCGTTGTGGCAATCGATTGTCACAAAAATACATACGCTGTTATTTGTGGTTACGGAAAGCTATCAGATTCGCGTATCTTTGAAGCGCTAAAAGATCATATCGTTTCAGGGTCAACACTAGTACATGATGGCGAAAGAGCACATGACAAGCTGATAAAAGAATTAGACTTGAAAGAAGACTTCTATAAAGCCAATACACATGACAAAGAATATCTAGAGAACATGGCATTGATAAACAATATGTGTTCATGGCTAAAAAGGTATATCTATCGCTTCATTGGAATGAGAATGACTAATCTACAATCCTATTTAAATTGGTTTGTATATCTGCTTAGAGTAAAAAGTGCAGTAGACCAATGGCCAAATATGGATAGAATTTTACGACATTTGATATTATATAATTGAACATAAAAGAGAAATACGTGATTTTAACCCATTACCATAGGAAATTTTTGTAGAAAAAAATTAAAAAAATGAAAAAAATACCTGCTGCTGATTTATGAGTATTTGTATTCGGATTTATATCTACAATAACATTATTTTTTATAATCACTTGTAAAAATACACTTTCTTACATTTTTCAAGATACTTTAAATCAGATATACTTTTTCCTGTTAATTTGAATATAAGGAAAATCAATAAGAATTTTATTACATTTTAAATATTCATCAATAATATTTAGATAATATCTTTCGCTCTTACCCATAGATAATCCATGAACGATAATTAAATCAGAATTACGGCACCATTTCATAAAAATCTGTATTTGTTTTTAGTTAAGACAGATTTTAAATTATCTTCAAAAATCATATCCCATTGTAAGCTGTAGATTGGGATCTGTTATTCCAAATTGAATCATTTGAGAATTATCATATGTATTTTTAATTGAACCGTGAATATAATGCAAATCACCAATATTAATTTTTTTATTTAAAATACTATACTTATCGATATCTTTTTTTAAACCTTTTAACAAATTTTTTTCAAGTGAGTTAGTATAGTTAAAATTCACAAAATTTAACGTGATAGAAGTATTTTCTGTATTTTTGTATTATATAATCTATAATAAATTGAGATTTATCATTCTCAAGTCTTTCATAGAATTTTTGTTACCGATAATACAAACTCTGAATAATAATCATTATATTTTTATAACTTTTAATTCACTATCCTCATCAATTTTCTTAGCCTCATTCAAAAAAATAATTGTCACCTGTATTCTTTTTTTAAAAAAATTAAAAAAATTTGTTGTTTTATCAGTTATTCCACAATCTACAGTAGTATAAAAATACGTAACAAGTAAATTTGATAAATCAGTCTTAAAAACGTTTAAAATTAATAAAATCATCCTCAGAATGTATATATTCTTTGCAATAATCAACTAATACTTCTTCAAACCTACACCATTGAGGTTCAGAATTTCTTCCATTGTTTCTCAATAAATTCATCAAATTATCCCATTCATTGCAACCGACTATTTGATTACTAAGTACACCCGGAAAATTAAAAAGCATCTTCATAAGTTGTTTTTAAGACCCTAGCGAAAGATCAAAACCGTTTCCAATTAAAAATGTAATATTCACAATTAGACTCTCCTTTATAGTATTAGTAATTATATACTATCACAGTTTGAGCTTATTTAAGATTTCATCTTTTGTTAGTTTAAAGTCATCGTGTCCACGTAAATAATATTCAAAAATCTAATCCTTCTAAAAACTGTATAAAAGATGCTAAACGAACAGGATCATACTGACTATTATTATCGTAATAATCTTCATATTCAGCATCAGCCGCAATCACAACCTTCTCTTCCTCAACATAATATAAAACTGCATCACGTGTATGTGGAGTATCTAAATGAATACCTTTGACATGAACATCTCCTAAATTAATTAAGATCTCTGAATCAAATGTAATATCTGCTTCACAAACCTGTATCATACCAATATCGGCATATTGCTTATGCATGCAGTCATAACAAAACTGAATATCTTCGCCTGTTTTTAAACGCTCTTGCATCGCCTCTTCTGTCCATTTCCAATTCTTTACTCTCTTTAAGTATTCATTGGTCTTCACAGAAGCAATCATTGGCACATCACAAGCAACCATGCCAAAGGTATGGTCCCAATGCCAATGTGTAATCGCTAAAAGCTTAGGTGCATTTAAACCTAAGTCTTTCACTTCTGATAAAAATTTATAGTAGTTTTCAGGACTATTACCAGCATCTATCTGTAAGTTAAACTTAGAGCCATGAATCAGATAGACGTAAGGTTGATCTGTATCTGGATTGTTATCCATGTAATAAATATGATTTGTAAATTTCTTCATAGTTACCTCTTTGTATTTGTATACCTACAAATGCAATCATCGTACCGATACAAGATAAAATAGCACCAACCAGTAATGCATGTGATATACCACTAAAGTCAATTAACCATCCACCGATGATTGATGAAAATACCGCACCACCAGCTTGCATTAAATTAAACATCATCTGTGCTTTAACTGTATCTTTTTCATCAATGATGATATTTGCATATTGCACAGATGCAGGAATATATATCGCAAAAGAAACAACCTGTAAAGCAAAACCAAAGGTTAAAGTCATCAAAGATGGAGATAACCAAACAATGATAGCTTTGATACTAAACATAATCATCGAAAATAAGAGTAAAGAAGATACTTTAAAACGACGACTAATCTCTTTAAAGCCAATCATACCTGGAAGTTCCATAAGTGCCATAAACGCAATGAGATATCCCATTTCACGATTGTCTCCACCAACATTACGCACAATAGAAATCGTAAAGTTTGTAATGAAGGCATGTGCATAATAGATAAATAACATTGCGATAGATAAAATCATAAACCTCGGATTTTCTTTGAAGAAGACAAACAACGAACTTGATCTCTTATTATCAGAGGAATTGATAATCCTTTCTGAAGTATGAATACGATGACGCGTGATATACATGCATAATATGATAATTAGTAGCGTGATGATAAACAGTGCAGTCGGAATCGACTTCATACCAATTCTTTCAATCATGACTCCCATCGCTGCAGAAAGAATCGCAAAACATAGAGATCCACCTGCACGACATAAACCAAAATTAATCTTTGACTTTGAAGCATCCATTAAAAACTGTATAGACGTCAAAAACGCAATCACCGCATTTGCTAGCGTAATCATTACGACATATATCAATGTCAAAAGAACTGAACGAATACCAATAAAAAATAATCCAATAGAACATACAAAAATGATTGCAATCGACACGAAAAATATAGACATCGCATTAATTTTTTTCGAACGATCTGCTAATTCCGCAAAGAATGACTGTAAGATTAATGCACATATATTTGCATAAGCCAAGATATAACCTGCTTCAGAATTAGAATATCCACATGATAAAAGATAGGTTACCGAAAAACCAACAACCATGCAGTATGTCATCCAAAATAATGATTGTAATGAAAAGTATTCAATGTTTAATTGCTTTTGTATTATTCATATATTCCTATATTCTTATATTCCTAACGTAACTATCATACATTATGATTTAAAATATTTAAATTATAAAAGGCTACTTAAATAGCCTTTTATGTAAGTTTCAACAATTTTTATAGTTTACTAGATAAATCTACACAAGCATCTAAAACAGTTTTACACATATTTAATTGTGGTTGTTCAAAAATTTACTAACCATTCATCAGTAATCCTATTTGCATGTACTGCGCAAATACTGCCAGTCATAACTCCGAAAATTGAACCTAAAGTCATAATAGTTTCTGATTCCATCTCTAAATTTAAAACATTTAAGTTTATATATTCATTTAAAACATTTTCAGAATTAAAAATCTTTACCTAATACTTTTTCTACCTTGGCCAGCAAAGAATGAACCAACAGAACCAGAAATGCCAAGGTGATATTTTTGATTATTTTTTTTACACGCGTCTACAAGAGTTTGTATTACTTCATAGGATGCTACTGCTGGATAATCGATTGGAGCATAGAAATTGCTTGAGCCTCCTCTACGTACAGCACCTGTATTAATAATTAAATCTCCTAATTGAATATCTTTCCTCAAAACTCCTGTACCACCAATTCTAATTAGAGCTTTAGCGCCCAATTCAATGAGTTCTAATACTGCTATTTCAGTAGAACTCGCACCAATTCCAGTTGAGCAGACAGTTATACGTATATTATTATATATTCCAACACCAACAGTATATTCGCGATTCTCTGCGATTATATTGAAGCTATCACATAATGAACCTACCATCTTAACTCTCGCAGGATCTCCGGGGAGTAACACAATGTCAGAGATGTCTTGCTTTGTACATTTTAAATGAGGGGCTTTACCATCAATAATCGGATTTGACGCATTTGTAATTATGTTATCATTCATATCATTTACCATATTTTAAAGTTTTTCTTCCAATTAAACCTTTCTTTTCTCTCATTTCCTTTTTTGTTAATTGATAGCCTCTTATCCACACACCCAAAATCGTAAATAAATACGGCATCATTGATGCAAACTGTGCTGGTAATCTAAATGATTGTGAAATATTACCAAGAGACATTGCCGCACCAAAAATAAAGGAAAATAACGTAGTAAGTATAGGATCTCCTTGACCAAGATTTTGAGCTGCAATAGATATAAATCCTCTTCCAGCAGTCATATCAGTCGTAAAATAAGGAAGATATGCCATTGATAAATACATACCACCAAAAGAAGCTAAAACACCACTAATTAATAACGCTGTCAACTTTGTTCTATTTACATTAATTCCTACTGATGCAGCAGCAGATGGATTTGTTCCTACAGCTCTAATATGAATGCCTAATTTAGTTTTTATTTAATAAAAAAACCATACAAATAAAAACTGATAAAAAAATGAAAGATAAACTAGTAAATTATGGCCCTGAAAGTAATCTTCCAATAATAGGAATATTCTCAATAATTGGTAAATTAATTATTGGATATTTTAAAGATAATAATGTCGATGTATCCTGTTTCATACCCGTCATTAAATAAACAACATATACTGTCATACCTGACCCTAGTGTGTTAAGTGCTAATCCAGCTAATAATGGTGGTGCATTTAAGTACAGAACAAAATAACCAAAAATTAATGCAACAATACACCCTGAAGCAATTCCAATTAACATACCAATAATCAAATTTCCACTGAAGGCACTTGCAATACACCACCCAAAAGCAGCACATAGCATAATCGACTCATATGCAATACAGAGAACACTTGCTTTTCCACCAATTACTGCAGCCATGGCTGTAAATAATAAAGGTGTCATCAATCGTAAAGTTGAAATAAGAAAATCAATAGATAAGATTTTTTCAATCATAATGTATCTCCTCCTGACATTCTTACTTGCAACTCTTTTTCAGCATTATTTACAATTACACGATGTTTCCATACGGATAAAAATCTCTCTGAAGCAATAAATATAATTATTATGCCTTGAATAATATTTACAATTTCTGGCGGTATACTTGATGAAAAAAATTTAATGCATCTGCAGATGTTCTAATATAGGCCAAAAACATAGCTGCTAAAGGCATATATTTCGGCTGATTATAACAAAGAACCGCAAGCATTACGCCATCCCATCCGTGATTTGTAAAACCAGTATAAACAAATCGTGGATAGTTACCCAAAAACTTCGCATGCTCCACCTAAACCAGCCATCATACCAGCAATAATAGATGTTAAAACAATGGTTTTTGATATAGGCATACCAGAATATTTAGCAAATTTTTTTCGTTAGTACCTATTGTTCTGATTTGTACACCAAATGCAGTTTTTATTTAAAAGTATATATCCTATAAAAAAACTACAATTAGACCAAAAACCAATCCTAAATGTATTCTAGTACCTGCAAATAATTTAGGGAGAATTGCAGTACTTTTGAATGGATATGAAGCTTCAAAACCTGCACTACCATCACGTAATGGATTTAAAATAATATATAGTCCTAAAAATAATGCAACATAATTTATCATTAATGATGAAACTATTGTTACCGCATTATATTTAACATGAAGAATACTAGGTATACCCATAAAAATTGCACCGACAATCATCGCAGCGATAAAACATAAAATAAAATGCAGTATTGGTGGTATATTAGGAATTATAGCAACAGCAGTAGCAGCGACTGCACCAGCAAAAAAGGATCCTTCTGCAGCAATATTTATTTGGCCGCATCTGTTTACTAAACATATTGCTGTTCCTGTAAATAATAATGGTATAGCTTTTGTTACGATAGTCATCAAGTTATTTACTGATTTCAACGGACCAATCATCAAAGTCATAAAATCTTTGATCGGTTTATCACTAACAGCATAGATTAAAAATAAAAAGCAATGGCTAAAGAAATTACAATTGCAAGAAATGTTCTTAGTAAAGAAAATTGCTTCTCAATTGACTCTTTTTAAAATTTTATTTTTCATTTAAGCCCAACTCCTTTTTCATATTTATTTTGCTTTTTAATCCAAGCATATATTCACCTAAATCTGACTCACTAAGATTATTAGTATTCTCAAAATATGCGACAATTTCCCCATCATAAATTACAGCAATGCTATCGCTAACTGCCAATAGTTCTGTTAAATCCGCAGAAATTAGTAATACAGCTGTCTGAAAATTATCCCGTAGTTCAATTATTTTTGTTTCGTATCATTTCTGCAGCACCAATATCTATTCCTCTTGTAGGATGACATGCAAGCAAGAACTTTGGTGTACTACTAAATTCACGAGCTGCAACAACCTTCTGAATGTTACCACCTGAAAGCGTATTAACATTAGAGTTAATACTATCGCATTTGATCATAAAAATCTTTCACGTATTTATTTACAACTTCTTTTTCTTTTTTTATATTTATTAATCCGTTAGAACAATATTTACTGGAATAATACTGGTCAGCCATAATATTTTCGTATATTGGCATTTTTACAGAAACTCCATATGTCATACGATCTTCATGAATAAGTGACACACCCAAATCCCTTATCTCACGTATATTTTTTTAATTCTTTTTAAAGAAGTGCCATTAATTATAATTTCACCATGTTGAATTGGTAATAAACCAGCAATCGTCTCAGATAATTCAGATTGACCATTACCTTCAACTCCAGCAATCCCAAGAATCTGACCTTCTTTAACAGATAAATTAAGATTGTTTAATACATATTTGCCATATCGATTTATATTCGATAAATTCTTAACTTCTAAAATCGATTTACCAAATTTTAAATTTTTATTATATGGATCTACTTTCAACTCTCGTCCAACCATTAATTTAGAAATTTCATTTTCAGATAAACCATTTATATCTCTAGTAACAATACTTTTGCCCCATTTTTAGGACAGTAATTCTATTGCATATTTCTTTAACTTCATTTAATTTATGAGAAATAAATACAATTGAAAATCCTTTTTCTCTTAATTTTTTTAATTGAATAAATAATTCCTTAGTCTCTTGAGGAGTTAAAACTGCAGTTGGCTCATCTAACAATAATAACTTTGCACCCTTAAGCAGTATTTTCAATATTTCTACTCGTTGTTTTAAACCAACCGATAGATTCCCAACAATTTCATCAGGATCAATAGGAAGTTCGTATTTCTTTGAAATTTCTAGTACTTTTTGTCGAGCCAATTTACGATTATACAAAAATACCTTTCGTGGGTTCATCACCAAGCACCATATTATCTAAAACTGATAAATTATTGACTAGCATGAAATGCTGGTGAACCATACCTATACCATGCTCTAAAGCATGTAATGGACTTTTAATATTTACTTCTTTTCCATCAACTTTTATTGTTCCTTTTTTTCTGGAATTTCTAAGCCAAACAAGACTTTCATCAATGTGGTTTTTTCCAGCACCATTTTTCTCCAACAAGACCGTGAATTTCACCATATTTTACAGTGAAATTAATATCATTATTTGCAACAAAACCATTACTATAAATTTTAGTAATATGTTCCATTTGCAGAATATCACCATGTGGTTGATTGTTTATATTTTCCATAATAGTCTCCGTATCATAAAAATAAATTGTGGTATTAATAAACACCACAATTTATTTCTAATAATAATTGTCAGATGCTTTTTGAAATAATTGATTTAATTTCGTCTATTGATGTGCCGTATGCTGTATCAATCTTTACCTTATCATTCTTAACATCTTCAATAATTTTTTTCAAATTTTTTTCTTTAATATCATCATTAACAATGGCTTGGTAATATTGGTTATCAGCAAGATATACTCCACCTTCAGCATAACTGATTGCTTTATGTGTACCAAACTGAGCTGTACCTGCACCTATCTCTTCTACAATTGGATAAACCATACTGTAATAATTTTTAATTACAGAAGTAAGGATGTGCTTTGCAGTATCTTCAGAAGTAGCAGAGATAGTCTTAGCATCATCTGCATCAGAACAAATTGCATAGAAATTATTTTCTAAAGCAGCATCGGCTACAGCTAAATCAGACTGAGAGACACCATATATTACATCTGCTCCATTTTGATTTTGGGTTAAAGCAATTTCTTTAGTCAATGCTGAATCCTTATGATTACCTACAAATGAATAAATTACTTTTACAGAATTATCGACATGTTTTGCACCTTCAATATAGCCAATTAAACAATCTTGAATAGCAGTTGATTCCATAGCTCCAACAAAGCCGATCACTTTTTCAGGATTAGTATTTTCAATGTTAGATTGCGTAACAAGCGCAGCTAATGCACCTGCTAAAAAAGCACCTTGATTTTGTTTTACTTGAACAGAAATAATATTACTATTTTGTCCATTGCTGTAATCAATAGCAGTATCAAAAATCAGAAACTTTTGATCAGGATAAGCTTTTGCTGTATTTGAAAGAGGCTCAGCCATAGTTCCAAAACCAGTTACAATTAAATCATAATTACCCGTTTGTGCAGCTTGCATTAATGTGCTTTCATATACGGACGTATCCATATTACATTCATATGAATCTAAATTACCTCCATATTTTTTTGTATAATCATTTAATGCAAGATTAACATCATCATTATTTGTCCCTCCGCCTAAATTACCGGTAACTACAAACATGATGTTCAATGCCTTCTCAGTTTGTTGAGAACTTTCGCTAGAAGCAGATGTTGATGGCTTGGTCTTACAACCTAAAAGTGAACCTACGAAACACAATGTTGCAAATAATTTGATGGCCTTTTTCATAATATTTTCCTCCCATAATTTGCCTCAAATGTTAAATTAGTATTTAAGTAGATGCTACTGTAACGAATCAGTAATAGCTTTTGAACAATTCAATAATAATTGAATATTGTCACTTGTAATTGGTTGGGATGTTTTGATAGTAGTAAATGCGACAGCACCAATCACCTTATTACAGTAATCATATATAGGGCAAGCTATCCCTTGCACGTTTTCTTGTAATTCTTCGTCTAAAATACAATACCCTTGAGTTTGAACTTTTGTAAGTTCAGATTTTTAAAACTAATTTATCAATAATAGACTTTTTTGTGATAGGTTCTAGATGGGCACTTTCAATCATTTTTTCTTTACTACCATGATCCATCATAGAAACAATTGCTCTACCAGCAGATGTAAGATACCATGGTGATTCATATCCTTTTTTTACTCTGAACATAGAAGTGTTTCCATATTCATACATTCTAAATTCATTACTTTATCTTCATTAAGAACATAAAATCACATTCTTTTGAAGCAACTGCGAGAGTTTTTTTCATTTCAAAATATGCATGATAAATTAGTGTATCATTTCTTCTAATATTCTGTGATATAGAAATAATTTTTATACGAAAGTTGATACCGTTTAGTAATTTCATCCTGAATAACAAAACCAGATGTTTTTAAACTTTGCAGGACTCGATGTGTAGAACTATTAGGTATCTGTAATTCATTAGACAGATCTGACAAGTTTAACCCATCTGAATATTTACTCAAGATTGTAAGTGTTTTTAAAGTTCTATCAACTAATTGCATTATAGTTATCCTTTTTCCGTCCAGTGGAATTAACTTTCACCTTGTAGAATTATTAATTAATTTATAACATCATTAAAAATCTCTGTCAATACTTTTTTGCAAACGCTTACATTTTAAGATCAATAAAAGGAACATTCCACACAATTGGAGTGTTCCCTATTGGATTTATTCAGCACCGATAATGAAACTGTATACAGGTTGTTGACCATCTTCAACATCGATATCAACGTTATAGTTCTGCTCAATGAATTGACGAATTTCTTCGCATTCTTCATCAGTAGCTTCAGAACCCTTGATAAGTGTTACAACTTCTGTATCTTCATCGCACATCTGCTTGATTAGTTCCTTCGTAACAGCTAGCTTATCCTTTTCATTGAAGATAATTTCCTTCTCTAAGATAGCCATGTAGTCGCCAGAATTAATCTGCTTACCATCTACTGTTGTATCCTTAACAGCGTAAGTAACAGAACCAGTCTTAACTAGTGTAATAGCTTCATTCATCGCCTCAGTATTTGCATCTACTTCTTCCTCTGGGTTGAAGCTAATGCAAGCACTTAAGCCCTGTGGTACAGATTTTGTTTCGATAACAATAATCTTCTTATCCTCTGTAACTTCAGCAGCTTGTTTTGCGGCCATAATAATATTTGAGTTATTTGGCAAGATATAGATTGTATCTGCATGTACCTTAGAAATCGCAGTAACAAAGTCTTCTGTAGATGGATTCATTGTCTGACCACCACTAACAACATAGTTTACACGATAATCAGTAAATAACTTCTTCAATCCTTCACCAGCAGCTACAGCGATAATACCATAAGCTGCATTTTCAATCACAGCTTCTTCTGCTTCCATCAAAGATGGTTGTAAGTCAGATTGAATATCTTCCACTTGAACCTTTGTAAACTTACCATACTTCTGTCCAAGCATTAATACTTCCCCTGGCGTCATGGAATGTACACTTAATGCAAATGTATCTTCTTTTACAGCCAATTGGATATCATTACCAATCTGTTCTAATTGCTTACGAACTCTTTCTTCCTTAAAAGTCTTCTTACCGTTATCGCTAAGAGTAACGATATATTCAACACGATATCCAGAAGCTTTTTCACTAACTTCGCTCTCTGCATTACCACCTGCAAGATTCTCAGTAATTGGATTTCCTTGTAGATAAGACTTGAAACCTTCAAGAATTGTTACATAACCCATCGCACCAGAGTCCACACAATGTGCTTCCTTTAGTACATCTAATAATTCAGGCGTACGCTGTAGAGAGGCATTTGCTTCATCAACAATATAATTTACAAACTCTTCCATAGAAGCTTCAGGATGGTCATTAATAAAGATTTCCCCATACTCTGAACTTTCTCTTACGACGGTTAAGATTGTACCTTCTGTAGGACGCATAACAGCCTTATAAGCCATCTTAGATCCATTTATTAAAGCTTCAGAGAATTCTTTTCACCGTAAGTTCTTCTTTATCTTTAGCATACTGTGCAAATCCACGGAAAATCTGGGACAAAAATAACACCTGAATTACCGCGTGCCCCCATTAATAAACCACGGCTGAAAATCTTCGCAACAGTTGATAGTGACTCAGACCCACTTTTTGTCACTTCTGAGATACCATTCAAAATAGTCAAAGACATATTTGTACCTGTATCTCCATCTGGTACTGGGAATACATTCATAGCATCAACTGCTTTACGTTGATTGCTTAAATTGTGTGCTCCACTTTCCAGTAAAATTTTTTTAAAAATTAAACCATTAATCTTTTTCCATTACAATAACCCCCATATCCTTATGCTACGACGCGAACGCCCTGAACAAAGACATTCACCTGGGCAACTTCCTGGGAGAGTGACTTTTCAAGCATATACTAACTTTCTTCTGTGCTTCGGTAACAACTTCTGAGATCTTAACACCGAAACTTACAACGATATATAAATCAATTTCTAAACCAGCTTTTACCATTACGAACAACTACACCTTTCGTATAGTTTTTCTTTCTTTAATAGTTCAGCCCAGCCATCTTTTTAAAAATTTGTTTGCTGGCCATACCAACAACACCATAAGATTCTGTAATTACCCCTACCAGCTAACGAAGCAACTGCTTCTTCTGAAACGGAGATGCTACCATAGTTTGTTTTTCTTTCAACTGTCATAAGTTACTCCTTACTAACGTTATGTATTATATCAAAATGGTTATTATTATACAAAATATGTTACCTGTATATCGTTTATTTCACAGGATTTTCATGTTACTGCGCAGGTGTTGGTGTATTCAAAACACCAGTCGAATAATATCCTGCTGTGTAATTTTCTTGGAACTTATCATCAATGACCTCAACACCTTTATCATCGATTGGAATTGCAATTGGATTACCATTTGTATCAACAGCTATATTACCTTGTGCATCTGTATAGAAGTGTTTCTCAATTGGTAAACCACTTGCATCAGTACGAACATTACCTTCTGCATCATACCAATAAGAAACATTTGTAACTGCTGTTGCTGTATCTGATGACTTCTGTTCCCATGGACAAGCAGCTGTATAGGCTACTTGATCTTTGCTAGTCCCCCACAAACACTTTGTTTTATCTGTAGCTTGACTGTAGATTGTAAAGTAATCGTTTAAAATCTTCAGATTGTTATACGATGCTACAAAGTAACTACCAATGCGCATGTGCACCAGTAATGCATGTGCATCGTAGCGTAATGGATATACAGAGATTGTAGAAATCTGTTGCAAAATAGAATCATCAATTTCATTTAATGCGACCGATACTTTTTTTAATAAATCTGTATCACTAAAACCAATTAGTTTTGGAAGCGATGCGACTACTTGTCGATTGCTATCATCAATAGTCGTTTGCTCACCATTGCCAAACCAAATCAGTTCAGATCCCTCAGATTGATAGCCAACTAACTTCTTTTCTTTTACAGTAATTGTTATCGTATTACCACTGTTTAGACTGACTTTTGCATCCTCAATTAATGGATTAACTTTCTAGTTTTCTTTCCACCAATACAGGTACTGTAAAATATAATTTTGAAGAGTTATTCACACCAGCAATTTTCTTAATATAGTCATCACTTAAATAATTTGTTCCATCAATTGATACCGCTCTAACAGAAGACATTGGTGATAGTAAATACATCACCATAATCACAACAATGGCGACTACCACTGCTAGATTAAATAACGCTGGTTGTCTCGAACGAAATAATTTAAGATTTGCTGCCAAACGCTTATTTTTAAAGATTCTTTCAACCGCTTCTGGAATCTTTTCGAAATCTGCGTTTAATCGATTCTTCTTTACTTCCAATTGAACTTCTCCACTTCCATCTTGAGATCAATATTATATTTATTTTTAACTTCTCTTTGAATTTCTTCAATCAAAGTCAAATACTCAAGTGCGGTTGCTTTATGAACGTTCAAGATAAAATTACAATGTTTATCACTAACCATCGCCCCACCAATTTGTTTTCCACGATAGCCAATACCATCAATTAGTTGCCATGCATTATGTCCTTCTGGATTCTTAAATACAGAACCACAGCTTGGAAAGTTTAGTGGTTGTGAGTCTACTCTTCTCTTTCGGCGAGAATCCATTAATGCTTCAATCTCTTCTCTTGGCTTTGGTGTTAAACCATAACGTACACCTAAAATCAACCAATTTGGATTAGATTGGAAGATACTATGACGATAGGAGAAAATCACATTCAGATACCTTTAACCATACTAACTGATGGTCACGATATACAAGTACTTCTTTGATAACATCTTTCATGCTGATATTATAAGCACCTGCATTCATAAAAATACATCCACCTACAGTAGCAGGAATACCACTAGCAAACTCCAATCCAGAAAGACCGCGCTTCATCGCTTCTGTCGATAAAGAAATAATTGAGCACCCTGCTTCTGCTACGAGGTCATTTCCATCAAAGTATTGATGGTTAAAGAAACGATCTAAGCAGATAACAACCCCATTAAATTCATCATCAGAACAAAGTAAATCACTACCCTTACCAATTACTTTAAATGGAAGTTGATTCTCTTCGATAATACGAAAGATTCCATCAATCGCAATATAAGTTTCTGGGTATACAACATACTTTGCGTTTCCACCAATACGTAGTGTTGTCATCATTCTTAAAGGTTTATCTGCTTCTGTAGTAGCGTAAAAGCTCAATCGCTCTAAAATTTTATCCATGTAATACCTCCTCAATCCAATCAATCATCTGATTTGCCGCATTCACTTTAGCAAGCTTATGGGCATTTTCTTTTAACTTGTTGCATCTTAGTTGATCATGAACAAGCATATTTACAGTTGTAGCCAGTAATTGGGGGCTCAACTCATTCTCTTCAATCATAATTGCCGCATCTTTTTCAGCCAGTTCTTTTGCGTTATAAACCTGATGGTTATTTGCAACAAATGGGCTAGGAATCAACACAGCAGCTGCAGGTAAAGCACAAATTTCTGAGATTGTTGTAGCACCTGCACGTGTAACAGCAAGTGTACATCCCTTTAATGCTTGTTTACCATCGATATATGGTACAAACTTTATATTGTTGAAATCTGTATTTTGAAACTGATAAGAATTTGCTTTACCGTTTACAATTATAACCTGAAAGTCATAATCAAAAAGTGGAATTGCTTCATCAATAACTTTTGAAACAGATGATGATCCTAACGATCCCATCATAAATACAACAAATGGAATATCTTTAGATAATCCTATTTTCTCAATCACTTCTGGATTAAAAACGACATCCTTTACAACAGATGCGGATGGATTTCCTAAAATACGTACATTTGCTTTCGACATCTGTAATTTATTGCTTTCATAACATCCTACAACCGCGTCTACAAAATGACTTAAAAATTTATTTGCTTTACCAGCAAAGCTATTCTGTTCATGTAACATTGTTTTGATGCCGAGATGATGTGCCGCAAGAATTAACGGAACACTAATATAATTTCCAAACCCAATACAAATATCTGGTTTCTCCTGCTTTAATATCTGTTTTAATTCAAAATATGCTTGCATCAACGACGTTGCATATTTCACTTTTGAAATAATGGAACCTGCTGTTGTTGTAATATGCAAACCATAGAATTTATAACCAGCATCTGGAATGACAGTGGCTTCCATACGGTTATCAGAACCCACAAAAATAACTTCATTTTCTGGATTACGTAGTTTCAATATATGTGCAAAATCTAGTGCAGGGTTAATATGACCACCAGTTCCCCCTGTCGCTATCATAATCTTCATAGGATACCTCTAATATTTCAATATTATTTTAGCATAATACGCTTTTAGATGGACAAAGTAAAAACAAAAGATGGTATCTACCGAAGTAGAAACCATCTGTTGTACTATAAGTTGGTCAATCTTTTTCCCAAACAACTTCTAAGCCTTGTTTTTTCTCCAGAATTCACAGGAATTAATGCATTCTCTTGGATACCTAGAGTTGCAGAAATCTTTTTTAAATTCTGTAACATTTGACTTCTCGATAACTTATCAATTTTCGTGCATACCGCAAAGATTGCTAGATGTGATTCTTTGCCATATTCAACCATTTGTATATCGTCATTACTTGGAACTCTTCTAGCATCCAATACAATAATCATTGCTTTTAACTGATCTCTTTTTGCAAAATATGGATCAATTAACTTAGCGAATGCCAAAGCACTTTGACGATCACTTGTCGCATAACCGTACCCAGGTGCATCCGTAAATACAACCTTGTTATCGACAGAGAAGAAATTCAAAAGTCTTGTCTTTACACTAGTGTCTTACCAGAGTATGCTAAGTTTTTTACGATTCACTAAGCCATTAATAAGTGTACTTTTTCCTGCATTCGATCTTCCTACAAAGATAATTTCAGGTAAATCACTCACAGGCCACTGTGTCTCTAACGCTGCTGTCTTTAGCAGGAATGCATCATGGTACTGCATTAGTGCACCAACGCCTCCCTAAGCACTTGAGAAACAGTCTCAACAGGAATAAATGTAACTGCCTTTTTCACTGTTTCTGGTACATCATCTAAGTCGCGAACATTATTCTTTGGAATCAAGACTTTCTTAATGCCAACACGGTGTGCAGCTAACGACTTCTCTTAAGCCACCAATTGGTAATACATTACCACGCAGTGTTACTTCACCAGTCATCGCAATATCACGATAGACCGGTGTATCTGTAAGTGCAGAAACAATCGCAGTTGTTAGAGTAACACCAGCTGAAGGACCATCCTTTGGAACTGCACCTTCTGGCACATGAATATGAATGTCATTGGAATCAAAGAATTTAGGGTCAATATTTAACTCTTTCGCATGAGCCTTTACATAGTCAAGCGCAATAGATGCACTTTCCTTCATAACATCTCCTAATTGACCCTGTAATAACAAGTCTCCCTTTACCTTCGAAGTGGTTTACTTCAATCTGAAGTACATCGCCACCAAACTGTGTATAGGCAAGACCAGTTACGCAACCAATTTGATTCTTCTTTTCTTTATTACCATATTCAAAGATAATCTTCCCTAACCATTCACCGATTTGTTTCTTGGTAACAGTAATTGATTTCTTATTATCACGTAAAATTGCTAGAACAGTCTTACGGCATAATGACGCAATAATTCTCTCTAATTGACGAACACCCGCTTCACGTGTGTAATGACGAATCAAGTATAGAATCTCTGTATCTTTCAATTTAAACTGAGCTGGCTTTAGACCATTGTTTTTTAGTTGTTTAGGCACCAAATAATCCTTGGCAATACTTACCTTCTCGAGTTCTGTATAAGAAGATAAATCAATAATCTCTAAACGATCACGCAAAGGACTAGGAATATTTCTAAGTAGTTTGCCGTCGCAATAAACATGACCTTAGATAAATCATATGGCTCTTCAAGATAGTGATCTGAGAATACTGCATTTTGCTCAGGGTCTAAAACCTCAAGCATTGCGTCACTTGGATCACCTTTGTAGTCAGCACCCATCTTATCTAATTCATCAATTAAAAATACTGGATTTAATACCTCAGCACGCTTCATTCCTTGAATGATGCGACCTGGCATTGAACCAAGATATGTACGACGATGGCCACGAATTTCAGCTTCATCACGCACACCACCTACAGACATCTTTACAAACTTACGGTCTAATGCACGAGCAATCGACTTTGCTAATGAAGTCTTACCAACACCTGGAGGACCTACTAAGCACAAGATCGGGCTGTTTAGAGATTGTGTCATCTGCTTTACGGCTAAATACTCCATAATACGATCCTTGATCTTATCAAGACCATAATGGTCTTCATCAAGGACATTACGTACTGCCTTTAAATCTTCAATATCTTCTGTAGTTTGCCACCACGGAACTGTTAATAGCCAATCTAAATAGTTACGAGAAACACTTGCTTCTCCACTTCCTGGAGGAAGCATTTCATATTTACGTAATTCTTCACGTGCCTTTTGTTTAACATGTTCTGGATAAGGATTTTTTTCAATCTGTTCACGTAACTCAGCGATATCATCTGTCATATTAGATACATCACCAAGTTCTTCTTTAATAGCCTTTAGTTTTTCGCGTAGATAGTATTCCTTTTGACTATCATCAATACGATCTTTAACACGATCATTGATGACTGTCTCAAGTTCAGAATAACGTTGCTGTTTTTCCAACTCTTCAACGATTAACAATAAACGATCATTAACGTTTGTTGTTTCTAATAAACGCTGACGAGTTGCTTGGTCAAATAAACTAAAATATTGACCAAATTGATCCCCCTAATGTTTCAGCATTTACACCAAGAGATAACTGTTGTACAACCTCAGGTGGAAATACTGCAGCTACCTGCGCCATTCCTTCTAATTTATCAACTACCTTTTTCACCAATGCGTATTCTTCGCTCTTATCACCATAAGAATCGGTTAATGGAGTAACATCTGCATACATTAGCTCTTTACTATCGTAAAGTTTCGCTAACTTCGCACGACGCATGCCAGTAAAAGTCACACGCATGAAACCTTCTTTCTTGCGTACAACTTTTGATCTTCGCAATTGTTCCGACTGTATATAAATCTTTCTCTGTTGGATTGTCTCACCATAATATCATTCTGACAAACAAGCCAAACCATACTGTCGTATGAGGCACCTGCCTCATTCACGGCATGATTGATTTTTGGTCTTCCCTACTTCAATCATTACATCATGTCCAGGGAATACAACAATTCCTCTAGTACATACGACAGGTACACGAACATTCACATTTTCGCTCATATTCATACCTCCTGAATCACTTTTTGAAAAATAAGACGCGAGCAGCGTCTTATTAACAGTCTATATTGTAAACGAATTACTCAGCAGTTTCTTCTACTTCGCTCTTCTTTTTACGTGTTGTCTTCTTTACTGGCTTTTCTTCTGTAGCTTCAGTCTTCTCTGCTTTCTTTGTTGTCTTCTTAGCAGCCTTCTTCGCAGGCTTCTTGCCACCAGCAGCGTTTTTCCTTAACGAATGCATAAGCCTTTTTCGTTACGAACATCACGCTTCAACATATCTACACTGATATATGTTTTCACTTGTTCAACCGGCATATTGTACTGTGCAGCGATGTTGTTGTATTCATTTTCAAGATCTTCTTCAGTTGGTTCTAAAGCTTCAACCTTAGCAATCTCTTCAAGAATCAATCTTAACTTCGCTGTCTTAGTAGCGTTATCTGTATATTCAGCACGAACATCTTCAATCTTCTTGCCCATCATAGATAAGTATTGGTTGAAGTTCATACCATATTGAGAAATCTGTTGTGCTAACTGTTGAATTTGGTTATTCACTTCTTCTTCAACAAGTACTTCTGGTAAGTCAATTTCTGCATTTTCAGCTAACTTATCCATTAGTGCTGTATCAGCCTTGTTTTCAGCCTGAGACTTCTTACCATCTTCGATACGCGTACGAATCATGTTCTTTAAGTCAGCGACAGTTTCAACACCTGCAGCATTAACATCCTTTGCAAAGTCATCGGTAACTTCTGGTAATACCTTAGTCTTAACTTCGTTAACCTTAACTTTGAATACAACAGCTGCGCCCTTTAAATCTTCAGCATGGTAATTCTCTGGGAAAGTAAGATTTAATTCCTTTTCTTCACCAGCCTTAACGCCAACTAACTGTTCTTCAAAACCAGGGATGAAGGAATGAGAACCTAATACTAAGTCATAGTTAGTACCCTTACCACCATCAAATGCAACACCATCCTTGAAACCTTCGTAGTCAATATTCACTGTATCGCCTTCAGCAGCAGCGCCATCCTTAGTCTGAACTTCTGCATATTGCTCGCGCATACGGTTTAATTCTGCATCAACTTCTTCATCACTAACAGCAACTTCATCAAGATTGTATTCTAATCCCTTATAATCGCCTAACTTCACTTCAGGCATAACAGCAAATGTAAATACTAATTCAACACCATTTGCGTCAATAGACTTGATATCCAACTGTGGTTGGCTAATAGGTACTAATTTTTCAGCTTCTAATGCTGCACGCATCCATACGTTTGCGTTATCATCTACAGCTGTGATGAATCTTTCGTTATCAGAAACACGCTTTTCGATTAAAGCCTTAGGTGCCTGTCCCTTACGGAAACCATTGATAGATACATTCTTAGCAATCTTATTGAATGCCTTCTTTACTGCATCTGCCCATTCTTTACCTTCAATTTTAACTGTTAAATCTCCAACTGATTTTTCTTTGAGTGTCCAATTTGACATCTTATTAACTCCTTTTCGCTTTTTTTATTGCTTGCATATTATACCAAAGATACAATATTTCGGCTATGTTTTTACTGTATTACGGTCGATTTTAGCACTCGGCCACTATGCCTGCTAATATCCTACAAAGTTTAGGGATGAAAGTCAATGCAATGTTTTCGCATATGCAAGTTGTTTAGATACTTTCTGATAGATTTCTCCTTCATCCATCATATCTGATACTTGTTTCAGCATTGCAAGTGCTAAATCTTCTGCTTCGTCCACATCATAAGACAGCGGTAAAAATACATATACTTCATGAATTAATAACGTCCTAGCCATCTCATAGAAATCTGGATGATCATTCTCTAACCAATCTTTTAGATAGGATTGTGCCTTCAAGAAACCTTCAGACTTATGTACAGGAACAATATCATCTGACCAGAATGTATATTCAATGCCATTCTTAATCAGTGTAAACTCATCAGAAATTTCTTGTTCAGCAAGACCTTCAATCAATAACGCAGCTGCCTCAGGACATGGATCTTTAGATAAATAATCTTTAATCTCAACAAGGCAATCTCGCAAGTTACGTGTTACCAATACACTGGCAGCTGCTAGCTGTGACTTTGGCTTTCCTTTTAACTTTCTTAATAGAGAATCTAAACTATCTTCTTTAATCTCTTTTACATCGCTCAAGCGATAGTTTAGTTCTCTTTTATAACTCTTTAATTTTTGTTCGATATCAATAGGAATATATGGCATATTCAATTCTTTTTGAACTAAGAAATTCGCATCACCATATTTGCCTTGTTGCATTAAATCCTCTATTTCAGTAAGAATTTCATCGTAGTAATTTGTCATATAGCCTCCTAGATAAAAGATACCGTCGACTGATTGCCGACGGTATCTTTTCTATATGGCGTCCTCGAAGAGATTCGAACTCTTGACCACACGCTTAGAAGGCGTGAGCTCTATCCAGCTGAGCTACGAGGACAGCACAAATAATATATCAAAATATCTATCAGTTTTCAAGATTAAATTTACATTTTATATCGTTTTAATTCTGCAGATACTTGTTGTCCATCAATATGTAAAATCATATACGATGGTTTGGAACCGTCACGGTTATAACTTAGTGACCCCGGATTAAATAAATGAATCTCTTCGAACTGTTCATCATATGGAACGTGTGTATGTCCAAAACATACGATATCACAACCACTCTCCCTTGCATGGCGTACTAAACCAAACAAAGACCCATACCCAATATCATGATGACCATGCACCAATAAAATATGGTGGCCTTCTACTTCAAATACAAGTTCAGACTCATAATCACCGTAGTAATCGCAATTACCTTGTACGCATGCATACCCTTCTGTTAATTGCCTAGGCAGTTCACTATCACCCGCATGTAAGTATGCATACGCATCGGGATACATCTTGCGAATCTGTTTTAAACATTCCGTTTGTCTATGAGAGTCACTCACCAATATAATATCTTTTGACATTTCGTTCACCGTTGTACATATTATAATGAATCTTTGTCATACGTAAAAAGAGATAAACATGTTAAAAATACCATTAAGGAGCGTATTTATACGAATATTTATCCCTACAACATGTATTTCTTATATGCTGCATGCGCATTTCTCATATGTTATCTCATCATATTTTTTTATTAAAAATGATGAACTTTTCAAAAATTAATAAAGACTACTAATATTAATATTCAAGTAATTAAAGCTAAAGTTGATCATTTACAATACGTTTCAAATGCAATCAATGAGCAAAATAAAGTAAAGAAGAAAATTCAGAAGCAACTCATTAAGATTCTTCTTCCTATCGTTGTTTCTATCATTCTAACTTATCGTCAAGATGAGGACTTACAAGGCCTTAAAGGTTACCTAACAGCTGGTAAACGTGAGTTTGTAAGACGTGGTAATAGTGAAGTCTTCAAACGTATATTCACCAAATAAAACGAATACCGATGTGCTTTATTCATCGGTATTTTCATATGCTTGATGCAATGCATCATATACAGCTTTTGCTACTTCTAAAGGTACAACCTTCGCAATGTCTTCAGCCGTTGCGGCTTTTAGATTTGTGAAGTTGCCGAACTCCTTTAATAATAACTTCTTACGTTTAGGACCTACACCGGCAATCTCATCTAAAACAGATTTAGTTTGTGCCTTTGCACGTAATTTTCTATGATATGTAATCGCTACGCGGTGTACTTCATCTTGCATACGTGTTAACAGGAAGAATAGTCCTGAATCTTTATCGATTTCAAAAGTATACCCATTGGTATCCATTAAGGCATTTGTGCTGTGTTTATCATCCTTTACCAAACCCATTAACTTGATTGCATCCGATAAATCAAGTGAATCTAGAATTTCCTTTGCTGCGTCAATCTATGTTCTACCACCATCGACGATAATACCATCTGGCATTCTAGTCCCTTCTTTTAGCATACGGAAATAACGGCGATAGATAACTTCCTTCATTGAATCCACATCAGAATTCCCTGTATGTAGTTTATATAAGCGATAACTCTTACGATCTGGATATCCATCTTCATATACAACACATGAGGCAACTGTAAAAGCCCCACTAATATGAGAGTTATCAAATAACTCAACACGATTCATTGGATGTTTTGCAATTTCACAAAGCTGTGATACAGCTTGTTCTGTTAATTTATCTTGTCTTGCGACCGCATTGAACTTAAGGTCTAATTGTTTTTTAGCATTTTCAACGCACATATCTAAGAGTTTCACTTTATAACCCTTTTGCGGTTGAAAGATAGGCATATCTAATACTTCTTGTAACGCTGTAATATCTAGAGTCATCGGCAATACCAGTTCGCGTGCGGATGGATGCTCTTGGTAATACTGTACTAAGAAAGATGTAAATTCTTCTTCTGCATCACCATAAAGTGGTCTTAAACGGAATTCTTTGTTCAGAATTGTTCCTTCACGCACTAAGAATCCAGTAATCGCAAGATAACCTTTTTTAGCATACCAAGCAAAAACATCACGTGAGCCACGGTTATCTTTTTCAATATTTTGCTTGTCATTTACTACATGGCGTATTGACTCTAACATCTCTTTATATTCTTGCGCTTTTTCAAACTCAAGTGCTTGGCTAGCTTCTAACATCTTTGTTTGTAACTCAGCTTCTACATCTTTGGTATCACCATTCATGAAACGAACAACTTTATCGCTCATCTCATCATAGACCTTTGGATCTATATCAAATTCACATGGTCCAATACATTGATGCATGTGATAGTACAAGCATACCTTAGGTTCCAAGTGTGTACATCTTCTGAATGGATAGAGTGATTGTATAGTTTTAAAGTTGTTCTAGCAGCAGTCGCATCCGGAAATGGACCAAAGTACTTTTGCCTTCTTATCTTTCTTTTGCATCGCGTACTATTAATAAACGTGGATACTTTTCTTTTCGTCAGTTTGATATATGGATAAGATGAATCATCGATAAATTGAATATTATATTTTTGGACGATATTTCTTGATTAAGTTAATTTCTAAAACCAAAGCTTCTTTTTCACTTCGTGTGACGATAAAGTCAAAATCATCGATATTACTAACCATTTTTAGTCGTCTTAAAATCGTGCGCACCAACAAAGTATTGGTTCACACGATTATGAAGATTCTTTTGCCTTACCAACGTAGATGATTTTCTCCGTTTTTATCCTTCATCTGATAACTACCTGGTTCATTTGGTAAGTTCTTTAGTTTTTGCTTTGATATATTCTTTATCCATTGTATTCCTTTAGTATAATGTTACTACAGTTGCACCAGTTCCACCTTCTTGAGGCATTCCTAGTCTAAATTCTTTAACCGACTTATCATTACGTAATCCATCATGTACAGCTCACGTAACTTACCTGTACCATCTCCATGAATAATACGGGAATGTCTTAAGACCATGAATCTTTGCTTGATCCATATAGTCTTTCATCTTTTCAATTCCTTCATCTACATGCATACCAATTAAGTTACATTCAAGTGACATGCTTGCATAGATGTTATGTGAACGTATATGTACAGATGTATTTGTCTTGTTCTTTGGAATGACATGTGAACTTGGGCGAATCTGATTTTTCTTTACATGAATCATTCTACCATTAAGACTCACAGTAATTTCTTTTCTTCCAATCTTGATTACTTCGCATACTTGATTGGAAGAACGTAGTTCTACCGCATCACCAACATGATAGGTGATATTGTCATAATTCGTTTCATCCACTTCTTCGAGTGGTTGAATCTTCTTTAATTGATTACGTACATTGAGCACTTCATGATACTTTGCTTGTTCATTGCGCATTTGTGCAAGAATTTCATCTGCCTTATTTTGTGCTTCTTCAATGTATTGGTTGGCTTCAGCTTGTGCATTCTTTTGCCAATCATCTTTTTCTTTTAAGAGTTGATTACGCTCTTTAATAAGAGATTCCTGTAATGCCTTTACTTCCGCAATCTTTTGACTAAGCTCATCATTCTTTAAGGTTGTTTCATTTAACTGTGTTTCTAAACGTTCAATCAAAATATCTTCTTGTGATTTGGCTTGTTCTTTTAAGAAAGAAGCATACTTAATAATTGATTTAGGCAACCCATATCGTTCCGCAATTTCAAACGCATTCGATTGTCCTGTTAAACCTTCGATAAAACGATATGTAGGCTCTAGCTTCTCTTGGTCAAATTGAACACTTGCGACCATAATATCGTCGTGGCGTTTGCCATATGCTTTTAAACGGCCATAGTGTGTTGTTGCAACGCATGTTGCTTTAACATCTCTTAAATAATTCAAGATAGAAATTGCTAGGCTCTCACCCTCTTTAGGATCTGTACCAGAGCCAACTTCATCCATGAGTACTAAACTCATTTTCTGTTGCGCTACGAATAATTTCAGCTTGTTTCTTGATATGCACTAAAAACTTTGATAAAGATTCTACAACAGATTGATCATCACAGTGTCCACAAACACGTTATCAAAGAAAGGAATGATAGCACTTTCTGCGGTGACAGGAATACCAACATAAGTCATTAAGACAAATAGACCGATCACTTTCATAGATACAGTTTTGCCACCTGTATTTGGACCAGTAATTAAAAGAATACGTTTTGGATCACGTCAAAATGATAGTTATTCGCCACTACCTTCTTTTGGATCAATAAGAGGATGTTTGGCACGTATAATTTCAATTTCCTTTTTGTTCTGTGAGTTCAGCGCAACACCATCATGAAGTTTACCTCATTGAGCTTTCGCAAAGATAGCATCTAAGATACCACATGTTTCAAACATTGGATATTTCTTCATCCGCAATCGATGCTACATTTCTTGATAACATCGTCAAGATACGATGAATCTCCTTTTTCTTTCTCAACAAGTTCCATCTTACGATTATTTAAACCAACAAGTGATGCAGGTTCAATATATGATGCTTGTTTTGACGCACTATCACCATGCAGTAAACCACCATATATATTCTTATCTGATGCTTTCACCAAGATAACTGCACGACCATTTCGCATTGTCAATAGAGTCAACCACACTATCTGAATGACTTACTACGAAATCGATTTGCGGCAGTTGCGATTTCACCATCAATGCGCGATAAACCATCTACGAATCGACTTTTAACTCTGTCGAAGCTTTATCCATTACTTCACCATATTGATTTAAACAATTACCTATCTCTTTTGCGATGTTTCTCATGAACAATTAATGTATCACTATAGGTCTTGTAGATGTCGTGTGCTAAAGCATTCATCGATTTAAAATAATTTAATATTCCTTGAATGCCTTGTATCAAAAACATCTCATCAATTAATTCTTGTGCGGTTAAAGTTCCACCCTTTTTGCGTTTAATAAAATATCTTTTAAATCCTTTATTTGAGACATTGGTAAACGATCTTCATGAATACACATTGCAAGTGCTTCTTTCATGTATGCATGTTCACGACGTATCACAAGTGGGTCAAATGATGGTTTGATGGTATCTACGTATTCAATGCCAAGTGAAAAAGAACATTGTTTTTTTACCTGTTCTAATATCACATTCAATTCTAGACTACCAATTACACTCATACTAACTCCTATTTCATCAGTTTACTTTCATCAACAAACCCATTATCTTTTAACCAGTTTTCAACTGCGTTTCGTTGTAAATCAGTTAATGTCTTTGTGCCATCTTCAATCTTTGAGAAACCTTCACTACTAAATAATGGCCCTAAATAATCCTTTGCAACCAGCTGTGTCACTTGGTTTACTTGTTTAAACAAGGAATTTTCTACAATATAGCTACTATTCTTAAAGAGTGGTGTACATAAGAATACCGTAATCACAACAATCCATACAAAGGCCTCTAAAACACCAAAAGCAGCACCTAATAGCGCACTAATCGCATGAATTCCAGGAACTTTATGTACGCCCTTTGCGATGCGGTCAACTACAAAGAATAAAATACGCAAAACTAAGAATAATAAGATAAACCAGCTATCTGATTAACATATGTTTTGCAACTTCCTCTAATGGCGAACCTGCTAAACCAAGATATTTACTCGGAACAATTGTAACGTATTTTGCAAATACACCACATAATATCCAAGCAATCCAATATGAAATAATAGAACCTACAAGTCCTATCAACCGGCGTAAAATACCGGTATTGTATCCTTGCGCTGCTTTTAAAACAAAAATATAACGATAAAAGCACTAAAAATAAATCGCCCAATTTTTCTTGTAAAGTGAACATAAAGAATCCTCCTCTATAAAGATGATAAAACAAAACAGTGCAAACTTCCAACAGCATGATAAAAATATAATGCATGAATAACACAATTACTTTTAAAACTCAAATCGTTTCAAGAGGAACAATTGTTCAAAACTTTTAGCGAATTTCAAACTACACCTCCACAGTATGCAAATGGCAATTAAAACCAGAAAACTGTGTCATTACTTGTTATACATCAGGTAAAACTGTATTCAAGGAAAAAGACGCAAAATGTATACGCAGCAGCTTTTATGCAGGGGACAAGATGAAATTCCAAAATACCGCTACGACAAATCAATATCCCCAAAGCGGGTGAGTGATGAAGTTGGTACTAGCGATTACTTTGGGCCAGTATGTGTATGCTAGTTACGTTACACAAGATAATGTCGATTTCCTTATAAAAGCTTGGTGACGTGACTCTAAACAAATGAGTGATGCGGATATGTTAAAAGATTGGACCTTTACTTATGGAGCGTATTCCTCATAGTTTATTGATTGTACCTCCACAAAAATACAATCGAGTACATGAGTCAAATAACCCTAAACGCTATTAAGGCAAAAGTTGCATAACCAAGCCTATATCAACTTTGCTAAGAAAATAGAACTTCCAAGTTTTTAAGATTATTGATCAATTTACACCAGAAACTTCTATTATCGCTATCTGAAAAATGAGCCACAAATTATTCGTGGTATTCATTTTGAAACAAAAAGCAGAAGATAAATACTCATCCGTCGCTGTTGGTTCTATCATCTCACGTTATGGTTTTCTAAAAACATGGGAAGAAATGGAGAAAAATATAACATGACCTCTACCGAAAGGATCAGGAGATAAAGTAGATATCGTTGCACAAGCGTTTGTTGAACGATATGGACTCGAGCGCCTTTGGGAAATTACAATTACATTTTAAAAATACAGAAAAATACGTGTATGAATCATCAATACACGTATTTTTATAACATATTACTATTATGAGAATGAGATGAAGAACGATTTGCGTTTCTTCTAGCCATCAGCATATTCTCTAACGTGATGACAATTGCGACTACAGTCGCTTCTTCATTCACATCATACAAATCAATGCAATATTTATCACGCATAGATAATAGTTTCTGTCCCTACAACTGCAATGACACGTTCTTGATTGTTATATAAAACAAAAGTTCAAATTTGTAAAATCACCCTGTAAAGTCCAACCAAGTTCATCAATGGTAAATTTCATATCCAAAAACCGGAATAGATCTTTAGAAAGTTCAAATGACGTTCCACCAACAATATCAATATAGTGAATTAAGTGAAGTGAAAAATAACTTTCTTTTCAATCGTTGCGACAACTCTATCTTGTACATCTGTAATCGTTGTTTCATTTGTAAAAGAAAATAATTTTTGAAGATGAATGATAGACTACATTATCATTTTCATCCGTTACATCAATATCTTTTATGAAAAGCTAAATAAATATCGACTCGTATAGAGTGATTTTGCTGGTTCACCATAGTCATTATAATTGCGAATATCGGTTTTCTCTCTGCAGAGTGATATCTTTTGCAATGTTGTCGCAAAAACAAAAATACCTACAACTAAAAATCACCATCAGAATAAACACTGGCTGCATTATCTCAATATACATAATGATTCCTCCTAATGAACGAACTTTATATCTACTACTATAGTATCACGTTCATATCATAAAAGAAAACAGAATATCACTTTAAGTGTATATTCCATTCTTCATTTATTTTTTTGATAGTAAAAACTCTGTAATATCAGGATCTTCAAATACACGAATCAAAACATCCATATCGACTGATAACTTTAATTTCAAGAAGTCTTCACGCTTTATCCAAGATACATTTCCCTCATTAGAAGAGATAATATCACCAGTAAAAGTATTACATGTATACAAGAATACGATATACCGGCTACCATCAGAATTTACCCAATCTTTTACTCCCAGCAAAGTTTAGGGGTTTTTGAATATTTAATCCTGTTTCTTCTTTTATCTCACGGATTACAGAATCAACAATCGATTCATCATCCTCCACATGACCACCAGGAAAGGTAAACCCCGGCCAATCTTTCTTTTGTCTATCGATAACAAGAATTTCATCACCCTTGGTAATCATACAAAGATTTGTAAGTGTTACTAATTTTCTTCTGTCCATGTATGTCATTATAAAAGAGTTAATGATAATTTGAAAGAATTATTTTTAACATCCAGCTTTCATCACTTGGATTATTTCTAAAGTGTAAGAGTGCTTCTACATCACTGTCTTTGATGTAATTTTCTGCTACTGCAACTGATAACAGTGTATCGTAATCAGAAGCAGATACATTCCGTACATTGTGTTCTGCCAAACGCTCTGTCGCCTTACGCATACCATATGTAAAGATAGATGCGATACCTAATACATCCGCTCCTTCTTTACGTAGTACTTCTACAACTTCAATGGCTGACCCTGCAGTAGAAATTAAGTCTTCAATAACCACAATCTTTGCGTTATCTATGAGCTTTCCTTCAATTTGATTTTGACGTCCATGATCTTTTGAAGATGTACGTACATACCCCATTGGGAAACCAAGTATTGTGGCAACGATTGCCGCATGTGCAATACCTGCAGTACTTGTACCCATAACCATATTACATGATGGATATTCTTTACGAATAATTTCTGCTAAAGCATTTTCTACATCTTCACGAACCTTTGGATAAGAAAGCGTCAAACGATTATCACAATAGATTGGAGACTTGATACCACTCGCCCATGTAAATGGGTCTTGTGGCTTTAAAAATACTGCTTGGATGTCTAATAGGTCTTTGGCAATACGTTTTTTCATCTTATTCTTCTCCTGTCTGAAATTGTTTTGTGGCTAAGCGATACGCTTCTACTGGATTTTCTGCTTTTTGTAATAGATCTTCCCTACAACGATATAGTCAGAACCCAATTGATGTGCAATTGCAGGTGTAGTCACACGCTTTTGGTCACCCTTGCTATCTGTCGCAAAGCGAATACCTGGAGTAACCGTTTGGAAGTCTTCGCCACATACCTTTTTAACAATTTCTACTTCCAATGGAGAACATACTACACCATCACAACCTGCCTTCTTCGCATTTAATGCGTATTGAGCAACTGTTTCCTGCATCGTTTGTGGAATGAGTAATTCTTCGTGCATAACTTCCTCTGTTGTACTGGTTAATTGTGTTACAGCAGATGGGTGCCTTTGCTTCCATGATCATCTAATGCCATGCGGGCAGCCTTCATCATTTCAATTGTTCCTGCCGCATGGACATTGACCATGTCAACATCTAACTGTGCAAGCATGCTCATCGCATGATAAACCGTATTAGGAATATCATGTAATTTCAAATCAAGAAAGATTTTATGTCCTTGCTGCTTGATTTGTCTAACGATTTCTGGACCATTACCACAGAAGACTTCCATACCAATTTTAACGTATGGTTTTTCATCCTTGAACTGTTGTAGAAATTCTAGTGTTTTTTCCTGGCTGTTAAAGTCACATGCGATGATTACTTCTTTACTCATTTTGTTCTCCTCCTGTATTTTATATATGAATTTGATTATAGTTTTTCGTATGCTTCTACGTCTAACGCTCCTTCACTCTTTGCAACCGCAATTGCACAAGCACTATCACCAACTACATTGAGCGATGTTACAAGCATCTCGATTGGACGATTGATTGCGAGGATTAATGTATATGTCATTAATGCAAGTTCATTGTTGAAGCCTACACCACTTAGAATTGTAAAGAGGATGACAGCCCCAGCACCAGGTGCTGCAGGTGTTCCTACAGATGCGACAATCGCTAAGAAACCGATTGTAAGGACACTTGTAAATGTCATTGGATAACCAGCACATCCAGCAATAAAGATTGTGGCGATAACCTGCATAATAGCAGTACCATCCATATTAACCGTCATGCCAAGCGGAAGTACAAAGGATGCGATTTCTTCATGTACACCAAGTTCTTCAATTGTTGTCTTCATGTTTAGCGGAAGTGTTGCGGCACTGGAAGATGTTGAGAATCCAAATAACGCTACTTTAAATATCTTCTTAACAAATGGAATTGGATTTAAACCAGTTGATAATTTTATAAATAACGCATAGCCAGTCACAAGCACAAGTAATAAGATGCATACTGTTAAGAGTACATAAGCAATAGCAGGTTGTAGGTGCGTTACACCATAACTTGCACAAGTTCTAACAATTAAGCAGAAGATGGCAATTGGTCCAAAGTGATTGATAACAATATCTAAGAATACAGTAATGATTGCGCTAATTTCTTCGCAAAGTTTTACTAGTACTGTAACTTTATCCTGCAAACGATTGATACATATGCCAACCATCGCTGCACTAATCACTACCGCAAGTACGGCACCGTTATTACCAAATGCAGTAGTAATATTATTTGGAATCGCATTAACAACAATCATAAGAGGATTTTTAGCAGCCGTTCCGGTAGCTTGTGTTAAGTCTACGGCACTATTGGTAAATGCCCCTGCATTATATGCTACAAGCCCTGCCAGTGCCGCAATTACAATGGCACATATCGTTGTTAACATAAAGTATCCAATTGTCTTACCAGAGATACGACCTAACTTCTTTGTATCTGAAATATGAATCATTGCTAGTACAATACTTGTAAATACCATTGGGATAATAACTACTTGTAATGCGCGTACAAATAACTGACCAATAATGTAGAAGATACCAATTGCTTTTTCATTTCCCTCTGCAGAAATATCTGCGAATAACAGATTGTTAATCGTATTCCATAAATCTGCTTGATTTCCCTTCAATAATGCTTCTCTTAGAAAAATCACTAATAAACCAACAATGAGACCACAGCCTAATGCACCCATCATTTTCACTGTCAGATTTTTCGATGTCTTCTTCATTTTACTTTCTCCTTCTTCACAAAAAAACAACCTTTGCACAAAATACACAAAGGTTGTAAGTAATCTATTACAATTTCCTCTAAAAAAACTACTAGAGTGTAATCTATCATCGCCTTCATAGTATCTCGTACTATATTAAAGCCTGTTTTTTTCTGTTAATTAGGATACAATATCCAATCTAATTCGTCAATCATGAATTGTAGAACTTGATACATCCCTCTTCGCTATCATCTGGCTAAGAATTGGTAAAGCATTAAAGATATATAATCTTTTCGCATAATAGTCATGTTCTTCATTTGCGGCAAGCAATAATGTAAAATTTCCTTTCACTTCATCACTATCATAGTGAAACATGTCTGGATGTTGTTTCATATCTTCTATCTGCATCTTAACTGTTCGATACGCAAAATCCTTTGTGCCTGTCAGGGTCAATACATAAAAGTCATCCGCTGTATATCCTTGTGCAACGATTGCATTTTCTAAAAGTTGTGCTGTCCAACTTGGATTATCCCACCCATATTGTGCAACTGTTGTACGATTACCCCAATATAACGACCCACTAAAAGGCACATAGTATCTAAAGTATCTCATGCTATCCATCATTCGATACCATGTTGTAACGGCACCCATGGAAAATCCTAAGAAGATACGATGATCTCTTGAAGCGATTAAGTCTTCTTCACTTGTAGAACTAGCATATGTACGATATGCATTTTCAAATTGCGGTATCAAATCATTCTGCAACTCTTTCCCAAATGCTTCGGTTAAACTTGCATCATAATCATCTGTATTCATATCGACGTTATCGTGATAATAGGACGCAAATACCATTAACATTGGTTTCATTTCTTTATTTTCAATTAGATGATCAATTACATTTTTAATATCTGTCAAATCATCTAATTCACCTGGAAAAGAAGTCACATCTCCCGTATGACCATGCATGGTATAGACAACATCATATCGCTCTGTACTTGTTTCTGTATCCATACGGAATATATACATACGCATATTTCTTCATGACTCTATCTTGATAATCATAGGTATTTGTCATGTAGTCAAAGCGTACAACTTTACCCTGTTGTTTTGCGACGGTCATATATCCTTCAGGTACGTTGTGTATCCCTAACGAAATAGACGAGTCTTTCTGGATTTCTAGGTATGGTTGAAACACTAGTTCTTCAGTATCTGTTTTATTGTTAATTCATTTGTCGTACATCCGACTAGGATTGAAGTCACTAATAGGATTACGATAATCAATTTCTTCATCATTACCTTCTTTCATTAGAAGTGAGAAGATTCCAAAATCTTCTGTAATTCTGGATTTGGAATCTTTTCAACATTTAAATGAATTGTATCTTTGAGTTGTACTAACTCTACACCAGCTGCTTTTAACATACGCTTGCTGGCGATATTAGTATCTACTCCATTATATTTATCAGATTCATAGACAATGCGATGAATGCCAGATTGTATAATTGCCTTCGCACATTCATTGCATGGGAATAAGGATACATAAATCGTACATCCTGCAACCGGCCACTTCGAATTTAAAATAGCATTCAACTCTGCATGTACGACAAAAGCATACTTGGAATCTAAAGTATCGCCATCACGTCCCCAAGGGAAAACTTCATCTGAACATCCTTTTGGAAACCCATTATAACCAACAGATACAACGCGGTGGTTATCATCAACAATCGCAGCACCAACCTTTGTATTTGGGTCTTTTGAACGTAAGGCTGATAAATGCGCAAGACCCATAAAATACTCGTCCCAACTTAAGATGTTATCTTGTTTTGTCATAAACTATTCCTTTCCTAGAACCTGTACAAATCCATCATCTAATCCATATACAGTATCCAATCTTTCAGCCAAGAAATAAGAATACTGATGAAGTGGACCATCATCCAAAATTTGCAATACCTTTAAATCTGTCCCTAGATATCGAGAGCGTGTTGGAATAAAACGATTCTGCCATGAAATAAACATAAAACTCCAACTAACCCAACAAGAGCCACGATATAATTTACCCGTTTACTAACCTCTGTTTTATCTGTTGTAATAAATCCATACATGATAAATCCTGTCACAAAGCCACCTAAATGTGCGTGTACAGAAATATTCGGCAAGAAGTTCAATAAGAGATTGATAAACAACATATTCATGAGCGCTGCACGTACCGGAGGCATTCTCCAACCACCTGTACGTAAAATTAGTGTCACATACGCTGCTAGTAACCCATAAATACCACCAGAAAGTCCTACAACAAAACTATTTTCTGGTGAAGCTAGTACAAATAGAGATCCCACAATAATTGAGGGTATTAGTATCAATAGATATCTTTTGATCCCTAATAATGGTTCAAAGATTTTACCAAGTGATAATAATGCCATCATGTTCATAGCTAAATGCCATAAATGAATATGAACAAAACCTGCTGTTAATAATCGCCAATACTCACCTGCTAAAATAAACGGTTTATAGAAAGCACCTATCAAAATAGAATTTGTAATCGTACTATCACTTGGAAACAACTGAATAAACACCCATACCACAAAACATATTGCGATAATACTATTTGTCGCAATTGTCTTTCTTTGTTTCATTAGGCTACCCTCTTACGTAGAATATTCAGTAATTTTTCAAAGTATTCTGGTAATGGCGCATGGAATGTCATCGTTTCCCCAGTTGTAGGATGAACTAATGTTAACTCACTTGCGTGTAGTACTTGTCCTTGTGTATCCATATATGGACATGGTTGTCCATACTTATCATCACCCATCACAGGATGGTTGATATATTTCATATGTGCTCTAATTTGATGAGTTCTTCCTGTTTCTAAACGACATTCTAGATAAGTTGCGACATTAAAACGTTCTAATACATGAAAATGCGTTCTAGCATCACGACTATTTTCTTCAGTTACCTTCATGCGTTGGCGATCACGCGGATCACGTCCAATCGGCGCATCTACTAAACCATCATCATGCGTAATGTTTCCAACAACGATTGTCTTATAAACACGATGACAAGTCTTATTCTCTAACTGCTTAGCAATCGCTTCATGTGCTTTGTCATTCTTGCATGCCACAATACAGCCTGTCGTATCTTTATCGATACGATGAACGATACCTGGACGAATCACACCATTAATACCCGATAAATCCTTACAATGATATAACAGTGCATTTACCATCGTATTGGAATAATTACCAGGAGCTGGATGAACGACCATACCCTTTGGCTTATTAATAACGATAATATCATGATCTTCATACAGAATATCTAATGGAATATTCTCAGGAAGAATATCTACCGGACGATCCTCAGGTACATCGCAAATGATTTCATCTCCAGTTACAACTTTCAATGAACACTTTGCGACTTTTCCATTAACCAAAATCATGCCATCATCTGCGAGCTGTTGCACGCGTGTTCTAGATAGTTCTGTATTTAAGCTTAGATATTTATCTAATCTTTCTTTTGTATCTTCACTTACGATCCACGTTTGTTTTGCCATTTTTCTCTTCCTTCCATGTTGCGATTAGCAATAAGAATACACCAATACATAAAGCCATGTCCGCAACATTAAACACTGGGAAATCATAGCCAAAAATATAGAAATTTAAGAAGTCTCTTACATAATTTAAGAAGAGACGGTCAATCAGATTTCCTGCTGCACCACCTATCATTAGCGCAAGAGATATTCCTGTTAAAATATCTGGTTTCTTTACAAATAGATACCAACCCATAAGACCAATCGCCACTGCCGCAACCAGTGCAAGTACACCTTGTTGTCCAGATAGTAATGACCATGCCATACCAGTGTTTTGTACATATGTAATATGAAAGAAACCTTCTATTACAGGGATATCATGAAACAACCCTAAACTAGCTGCCCACATCTTTGAAAATAAATCAATTAATACTGTGACGATAATAATACCGATATAAATCATAACTACCTCAATTCTTTCGTAAACTACACTTCTTTGTAAATACTGCAAACTCTAAGAGTTCAAATGGTTCAAAGCGAGAAATTAACTTTTCATACGCTGCTTCAAACATTGAACCATCCGTTTCTTCCACCAATCTCTTCTGCAATTTTTCGTGTAATGCAGTTGATTCATCTTTACTAAATCCTTCATGGCGAACAGCCACAACTTCATTATTGCCACTTACAGAGAGTATCTCAAATGCAAATGATTTTTTTGATTTGATTGATTCAATAAATTCTGCATCTCCATCCTTTGCATAAAATGGTAAATCACTAGCTTCTAAGCAATCAAATATCTCTAATACAAATGCATCGATAATACCCTTTTGAATAAAGGATACTGTCACATCAGATGTCTTTAATCTACTTCGTTCCTCTTGTGTCCAAATCTCATCCTTTATTACAAATAAGAATGTATCATCCTTAAAATCAATCCAAATCCCATTTTCACAAGAAGGATATTTCTGACCAATTTGAAAGACTGTATGTGTGTTATTTTGATTCATGTTACTCATTTTAACATCCTCCTATGAAATACTTTAGTGTTTCTTTAAGAAGTTTGTTACAAACTCAAGCTGTGATAATGCATAATGATACATATCACCAATCATATTGTATGCAAGATCTTCCGATAGAACCCCACAAGCTAAATCTTCAGGAAGTTTTCCTGCACTATGTGCTTGTGCATCATCAAACCAATCTTGGCTACTATAATACTTACTAACCGCATCATACTTTTTCATGACACGCTTTAATTTCTTAGTTGCCTTGATTGTTTCTTCTAGGACAGCAGTTACTTCGTTCATGTTTTCTTCCATTGTTTCAATACGTTGTACCTGTTTTGTTTTCTTTTTCATAGTTATACCCCACAATATTTTACCATAAGTTAGAAAAAGATACCCTAAGGTATCTTTATTCAATTGCATTTACAATTTCTAATACTGCTTCTTTAATCTTCGCATTCACTGCAAGTGCTTCTTTGCGAGAAGCTTGTTTTGTATAGAAGTAGAACTTGATCTTTGGTTCTGTTCCAGATGGACGTACAGCAAACCAACTATCGTTATCTAAATAGAAACGTAATACGTTAGATGCTGGAATATCTTCATATCCATGTAAGTAGTCAATTACCTTCTCTACTTTGTATCCAGCTACTTCTGTTGGAAGATTGTTTCTAATAGAAACCATCATACGCTTGATACGTTCTGCACCAGCGATGCCTTCTAATACTAGGTTTGGTTCATCTTCTGCATAGAAACCATACTTTTCATAAAGTTCCTGTAACACATTCCATAATGTCTTACCTTGCTTGCGATAGTAAGCAGCAGCTTCTGCTACTAACATACCAGCAGAGATACCATCCTTATCACGGATATCTACACTAGCTGCGTAACCTACAGACTCTTCATAACCGAAAAGATATGTATATCCCTGTTCAAGTAATGCAGGAATAAGTCCGCAGATGTTCTTGAAACCTGTTAATGCTTCGTACATCTCAACGCCATACGCATTTGCCATAACAGTACTCATAGTAGAAGTAACGATAGACTTAATCATGACACCCTTTTCAGGTAATGTTCCAGCACTCTTGTGGCCTTCTAAAATGTAGTTTACCAATAAGTATCCTGTCTGGTTACCATTTAATGGAATATAGTTACTATCATCATCACGTAATTCAATTGCGAAACGATCGCTATCTGGGTCAGTAGCCATTAATAATTCTGCACCAACCTTCTTACCAAGCTCTTCACTCATCTTGAAGGCTGCTGGACTTTCAGGATTCGGATAACCTACTGTCGTAAAGTCTGGATCTGGGTCCTTCTGTTCTGGTACGATGTGCCAATTTGTAAATCCACGATCCTTCATCATAGTCGCAAATGGAATAGACCCTGCACCATTTAATGGTGTATATACAAGTGGAATGTCTAAGTCAATTTCATCACCACTATGGATTGCTAGACTTTCTACAAGATCTAAATATGCACGGTCATATTCTTCAGATAATACAACAATCTTGCCAGAAGCTACGCCTTCATTGAAATCAGACTTTTTAATACCATTCCAGATATCCACTGCGTTGATTCTTTCTTCCATACCATCCGCAACAGTACTACTTACCTGACAACCATCACTCCAGTAAGCTTTATAGCCATTGTATTCCTTAGGATTATGAGAGGCAGTAATGTTAATACCAGATGTTGTACCTAACTTACGAATCATAAACGCAAGTTCAGGCGTAGGGCGTAAGTCTGGGAATACATACGTTTTAATTCCATTCGCTGCGAAAATACCAGCAGATAATTGTGAGAATTCTTTTGAGAAATGTCTTGGGTCATGCGCAATCACAATACCTTTATCCATCGCTTCTTGTCCCTGTGCACAGATATACTCTGCTACACCCTGGCTTGCTTTACCAACTGTATAAAAGTTCATGCGGTTTGTACCAGCACCAACAATGCCACGTAAACCAGCAGTACCAAATGCTAAATTTTGATAAAAACATTCTTTTATTTCATTGTCATCATCCTTGATAGCCAACAATTCATCTTTCAGGGGGTCACCCTCAGGTAACATTCGAACCCATTCTTCATATCTTTGTTTATAATCCATTATTTTTTTAACCCTCCGATTATGTATCTCCATTTTAAACTAAAACAAGAAATGTTGAAACAATGAAATATCATGAAAATACCTAAAAAAGCAGACCTCTTACAGTCTGCTTCATAACGATAAATCAAATTCTATGCTTTCGCTTTTAGTTGTTTCTTTGTACGAATACCGATAATAATCAGAATAACTAATACGGAAACGTAAGGAATAATATTGACTAACTCTGATGGTAAACCTTCTAGCAATAGTACATTTACAATCGCTTGTGCTACTGAGAAAATCATTGTCACAAAAACTACAACACCAAGGTTATTACCACCTACGGCTGCAGCCGCAATACCAATCCATCCACGAGATGCGACCATGTTACTGGAGTAGAATGACATATATCCCATCGAAAGATATGCACCACCTAACGCAGCTAAGAAACATGACAGTACTGCCGCAATCATGCGTACACGATTTACCTTGATACCTACAGATTCAGCCGCATGTGCATCAAGACCACAGGCCTTCATACGTAGCCAAATGGAGTCTTATAGACAAGGATGAATAGGAGAATTGTTAACAATAGACATACATAAGTTAAGAAATAATGTCCACTTAGAATTTCTCCTAAAACTGGAATATCTTTAATGAATGGAATATCAATCGTAGGTAATACTTTTGATGGAAGACTTGCTGTAGTTCCCTTTGATCCAGTCCATAGCAACAATAAGTAAATCGCAAAATCTGCTGAGAATAAGTTTAACGCAATACCTACCATAATAGGACTAGCTTTCATCTTGATTGTGAAGAATGAGAGTACTAGACCACAGGCAATACCTACCGCTATCGCGCCCAATAATCCAATCCATGCAGAGCCAGAAACAGCACTGAAGTATACTCCGAATAAAGCCGCAAAGTTCATAACACCTTCAATCGCAATATTAGGAATACCCGCAAGTGAAGCTACGTAGGAAGAAAGTGATGCGTATACAAGTGGAGCCGCAACACGAATGACAATAAAGATAAAACTTGCATTCAATAAATCCTTGAATAGATTAGCCATTCTTCTTTCCTCCTTTAGAAGTTGTCTTGAACGCCACTTTCTCAAGAAGAATTGAGATGAAATGAGTAACGTTAGAATAACTTCTACAATAGAGATCATCTTAATATCGATGTATGGTAAATCATTTGCGAGCAACTGTGCAGAAGCACGTAAGTAACTAATACCAAACGCCGCAATCAATACACCAATTGGATCATTTTTACCAAGCATTGCCATTAATGCACCAGTAAATCCAAGTCCTGGTAGTACTGTCCAAGTAAATGCTTGATACATACCTAAAAGTTCAACGGATGAACCCATACCACCAAGTGCACCAGCTAAGAAATGAACAGCCATAAACATACCAAATGCACCCATACCAGAGTACTTCGCAAAATTTGCGTTAATACCTGTCATACGAATCGCATATCCTAACTTTGTCTTATAGAGAAGAACATAGATAAAGATAACTGCAATAATCATAATGATAAAACCAGTATGTACCTGCGTCTTTGGAATCAAGTTCTGTAAACGAGCTGTCTTGACAAAATTTGGAGAGGCTGTACCATTGACACCTCCAACTGCTAAGAAATTCTTCAAGATGAAATATCCAATACCAAATAGAATACTGTTCATCATAAGTGAAATAACCATCTCATCAGCTTTATAACGTATACTGATAAGACCTGGAATAAGCGAAATGATTCCACCAAATAAAGTAGCCATTAAAATTGGAATCATTGAGTCAATCACAGTATTCCCTGTCATAAACGCTGGATTGATAGCGAATACTGTCGCAACAATACCAGAGATATAGAAAACACCTTCTGTACCTAGATTAAATAAGTTTGTTCTAAAGTACAGTAATGTCGCAAAGGCCTGCAAATGTTAAAGGAATAACCTTTACAAGTACATATCCAAAAATAACTTGGCTTACTAAGAGGATATGTAAGTAAGCGAATAAAGTCAGTCAGCGGTTGTTTTGACACGAATGCTAATACTACAAATGTAACAATTAATGCAATGCCAATGGAAGCTAGAATACGTAATGCTTCAAAAGGTCCATCATCAGTAATACGAAACTTTCTTTTCATCGTACTCATTTGCTTGCCTCCTTAATCTCTTCTTCACTTTGTTTCTTAGTTCCCTAACATGTAGAAACCTAATTCATTTGCGGAAACATCCTTTGCACTCTTAAAGTACGCAACGATCTTTCCTTCAAACATGACAATTAAAGAATCACTAACTGCCATTACTTCATTCAGGTCTGCGCTAATCAATAAAATTGCAGCCCCATTATTACGCATATCAATTAACTGGTGATGGATATAGTTAGCTGAACCAATATCGATACCACGAGTTGGTTGTGAGGCAATCATGCACTTAGGACTTGTTTGCCACTCACGTGCAACCACCACCTTCTGAATGTTACCACCAGAAAGAGAATTAATACGTTGTTTTTCGGAATTTGTTTTTACTTGAAACTTTTGAATTAACTCTTGGGCAATCTTACGAATATTCTTACCCTTCATAAAGACTTTTCCAGAGTACTCTGGCTTACGATAATATGTTGAAATCGCATTATCTTGAATACTTGCAGTAGCTGCGATACCATCTTGCATACGATCTTCTGGGATATATGCAAGTCCGGCTTCACGTTTATGCAAGATATCACTTGTAGAAATATCTACACCACCAAGAATCACCTTTCCTGATTGGAACGCTTCCATACCAGTGATTACTTTAATCAACTCTTCCTGTCCATTTCCCTGTACACCCGCAATACCTAGAATCTCTCCCGCATGTACCGCAAAATTAACATTATCTACTTTCTTAACTCCGCCAACTTCAAACGATAAATTTTCAACAGATAAAATTGTATCGCTATTCTTAGCTTGTTTTCGTAAAGAATCATATGAACTTTCAAGACTATGGCCAATAATCAATTCTGTCAATTTTTCAATAGAAACATCTTTCGTATCATATGTGCCCTTTGTTTCACCAGAGCGAATAACCGTGATACGATCAGAAATTTCTTTTACTTCATTTAGTTTATGAGAAATAAAGATAATTGTATGACCAAGTTCCTTAAATCCCTTTAATTGTTCAAATAACTGAACTGTTTCCTGTGGTGTTAAAACTGCAGTTGGTTCATCTAAAATAATGACTTCTGCTTTACGGTACAGTGTCTTAAGAATTTCAACTTTCTGCTTTGCACTAACCGTCAAATCACTGACTAAATCAGTAGCGTTAATTTCATCAAACTTATATTTTTTTGCTAATTCATTCGTAATTTGATTTGCTTTATCCATATCGATAAAGCCGTTGCCTTCTTAGGCTCTGCACCTAACACAACATTTTGTGCAACAGTAAAGGATGGAATCAACATAAAGTGCTGATGCACCATACCGATACCATTCTCAATTGCATCTAAACTAGAGGAATAATTGATTTCCTGTCCTTTATAAGAAATCTTACCCTCTGTTTGTTTTTCAATCGCAAAGATAATATTCATCAATGTTGATTTACCCGCACCATTCTCACCGCAAATGGAGTGAATTTCTCCTTTATTAAAGGAAATACTGATATTACGGTTTGCTACAGTACCATTTGGATATATCTTTGTGATTCCATCTAACTTCAAAATCGTATTGTCCATATTGTTACCTCTTTTAAAGAAGATGCTCTACCTTTCGATAGAGCATCTTTGGTATTCAAAACGTGAATTACTTGAGACCAACTTTATCTAACCAAGTATCGTAGGCTTTATCATCCTTCAACTGATCGTTAACCTTGATTTCTCCAGCTGCTAGCTTCTTCTTCATTTCTTCAACTTTAGCAAGTTGATCAGCAGTCATATTAGCCTTATAGTTTTCATTCTCAGCTAAACCAACAGCACCATCAACGAAGCCTAAAGTCTTCTGTGTACCATATTCAGCCTTACCATCCAACATTAACTTGATAGATTGTAAGATAGCAACGTCGCACTTCTTCTCAGAAGAAGTTAAGATGTGCTTAGCTAATTCAGGCTTACCACTCATAGAAGCATACTGGTCAGCATCAACACCGATTGCCCAGAAGTTTGCTTCAGCAGCAGCTTCAAATAAACCGTTACCAGAACCACCAGCTGCATGATAAATAACATCAGCACCCTGCTTGTTCATATTTAATGCAATTTCCTTTGCTGTAGCTGGATCACCAAATCCACCTACGAAACCAGAGATTACTTTCGCATTTGGATTTACATCATAAACACCCTGCATATAACCAGCTAAGAACTGACGGATACCAGGTGAGTCTACACCACCAATACATCCAACAATTCCAGATTCTGTCTTAACACCAGCAACAACACCAGCTAAATAACCAGCTTCGTTAGCAGCATAAGTAATTGAATATACGTTATCTAATGAGTTTGCCTTAGCATCACTATAGTCGAAGTTTAAGAACTTGATTTCAGGATGTTCTTCAGCAACAGCCAACATGTAAGATTCATATTGGAAGTTACCAGAGATAATGATTTGATAGCCATCATCCGCAGCTTGACGATATGCTGTATCCCAACCAGCAGCGTCTGTACCCATTTCAATTAACTTTGTTTCAACCTTGTCGCCAAGTTCTTGTTGAACCAACTGTAGTCCCTTGTAAGTTGTGTCGAAATAAGACTGGTCACCAATATATGGCAAGATCAATGAAATCTTTGTCTTATCTCCTGATTCTGATGCAGTTGTTGATGACTTAGAATCTGTTTTTGCTACCACATCCAACCATGGATAAAGCAACAACGGACCCAAGCACTAACTTGGAAATCTTATTCATATTTTTTTCCCTCCTGAATTAAATAAGATAGTTCTTAAAACATCGAGTGAATCAAAAATGAAAAATGCACTCAAACCGACACTAAAACAACTTGTTAAAAGAGTGTTTCAGTGAGTTGTAGATGCATTTGATTTGTCATATTTTTGCATTCCTCTATTAAGCAGTTGAACTCATCTGCAGATTTATTTTTTCATAATCATCTAGAAAAATGCAACAACAAAATCATGAATCATTATTTCAAAATCTGTAACTATTACACGATAATAACGTTTTTTGCCCCATGTTCTTCACACGCGACTTTCAACAAATGAATTTCTTCATCCGTTGTAATCGTATTACCTAACTTCTGCAATCCCTCTTCTCTAACACCGAATGGACGATATTTAATCAGTTTATAACGGATGTTAGGATCTAAGTTAGCTACAACACCTAATGCTGTCGATAAGTTATCTTCATGCATGTTTGGCATACATACTGTACGGACTTCATAGAGCTTATTATGTTCTTGTAACCATTTTAAATTACGAAGAACATTTTCATTCGAGATACCCGTTAGTTTTTCATGCCATGACTTGTTCCATGCCTTTACATCAAGCATCACAGCATCAGTCACCGCCATTAACGCAGGCATCTGTTCATATAAGTATGCTCCATTAGAATCTAAGAAACATGTTTTGTTATACGTATGTATTTTTGTAAATAATTCTGTTAAAAATTCAGGATAATTCGTACATTCACCGCCAGATACCGTAATACCTTGAATATACGGAAACAACGGTTTAATCTGCTCTATAACATCATCCGCAGTCATCTCCGTAATTTTCGGAGATGATAAATGCGGACAAACATGAATGCATGTATCACAATCAATACATTTTTCTTTATGCCAAACGACTTTGCCGTTGACGATTTCTAAGGCCTCACCCTTTTTTGGACAAGTTTCTACACATATACCACAATGTACGCACATATGAATCGTCTCAGGATTATGGCAATACAGACATTTGAAAGGACACTTTTGGACAAATATCGATGTACGATTACCCGGACCATCGACATTTGAAAATTCGATAATTTTATTGATTGGAGCTGTCGCCATCATTCACAATTGTACGGTCTAATGCAGCGCCGAAATCACGTGCACCCTTACCGAAGATAGAAACGTTATTTAAAGACTGTTTACCAGCATCAAGTTTTGCTAGTTCACTCTTCTTAACAAGGTAACCTGTAACGCGAACAACATCGTTATTCTCAAGATAGCCAGAGAAATAACGCATATCATTTCTGATTGCTCCATCGATAATATCTAATACAGCTTCTGGTGTATTCTCCCATGTCTCTTCAAACTTGAAGATATCACCAATACCTGTTGGGAAATACTTATGGAATTTTTCAGAGTGATTAATTTGTAATGGGATAATTGGCTCTGCACCAACAGGGATACGTGCACCAGGTGAATCTTCACGTCCATCACTATCAATACCAACTTGCGCATGTAAACGATACTTATGATTGAAGCTGCAGCGTACTTGGAGTCATGCGCATTTACAAGTGACTCTAAACGATCCATAATACGTAAACCTAAAGCATCTGCTTCTGCATTGTTACCAAAGCCCTTCTTAGGATCCTTAATACCAAGTAAGTGGTTTACACATTCAGCTAAACCAACCATACCAAACATACCTGTAAAGTTATCTAACTTCACAAATCCTTCTGTAACAAGGAAGTTAGACTTAAAGAATGCAGTCTTTTCAACTAAGAACTCAATACGATCATCCATCATCTTTAGCATGATAGAAGTATAGTAAGGTAAAACATTCTCTAAGAAATCTTCAGTATCCTTCGCCTTTAAAGAACATTCATACATACGTAGACGTGGTAAAGTAAATCCACCTCCACATACTTTTAATCCGTTATAGCATGAAGCAATCGCATACTTATCACCCCATTCTCTTGTAAACATCTTGTGGTTTGCAAAAGATGGCTTAGAAGTCTTCATCATGCATTTAACAGCTAACGCTGCAAAGTCACGTGGTGTAATATCAGGATCATACTTTAAAGTAAGATTAGGAACTGCCAGCTGCATCTCTTCCGTTAATTCAAATAAGATACGCGCAGTTTCAGAATCCTGAGGTCCTACATCCGCATGTACAAAAGAGTCTGTTAAAGTACGGTCAATATTCAATAAGAATAAACGCATTGCTGCCTTAGCATTCTCGCGACTTTCCTTTAATACAAATGGTTCAAGTAAATCATCAAGATCGCCCAAATATACAGGGAAAGACGTAATACTTGGAACACTATGATAGAAAATCAATAGTGTATTTAATGCTTCATAAAGATTTTTTGGTGCATCTAGTTGCAAGAACTTGCAACCCTTCTCCATCAGCAACTCATAATCTGGACAGATATAGCGTGGACGATACGGAGCGTTGCCCTCACCTAAATCACAGATAATACGATCTGCTTTTGCTTGAATTAATTCAGGACTTAATTCAAGTGTATGGTCAGTATTTTTCAGCATATCTTGCAAGTGCTAAAAACTTGCTGATGATATGTCAAAGTTTCATCTGCGATGATATTTAAAATATCACTCATAGTCGAAAAATTTCCTCCTCATTTCTATTTTTTAAATATAACATACTTTTATCAATATGCATGTAGGATGCATTAAATTTTCGCAAAGACTATAACTAATATGCCACCATTCCATAAATATGAAATAATCGGTATAATATTTTCCATACAAAGGTGACCTTATGACTACATTTCAAGATATTTACAAGAGAATATATGCTTCTTGGTTAGGAAAAAATATTGGCATACGCTTAGGTGCCCCAATCGAATCATGGACTGGTCCTGAAGTGCGTAAATGTTATCAACCTATTACCGATTATCTTACAGATTATTCACAATTTGCGGCTGATGATGATGCCAATGGTCCATTGTTTTTTGCAGATGTCATGAAACATCATTCATTCAATCACGTAACTGTACAAGATATGGCAAATAATCTACTAAATGTTGTCCCATATGAAAAAGGATTCTTCTGGTGGGGAGGAAAAGGTATTTCTACAGAACATACTGCATGGTTAAACCTGATCAATCATATTGACGCTCCCCTTTCTGGTTCTTGTAACCAAAACTCAAAAGCAGTTTCTGAACAAATCGGTGGTCAAATTTTTAGTGATTGTTGGGGATACCTTGCATTAGATAAACCAGATATTGCAAAAGATTTAGCAGAAAAAATGAGTAGTGTCACCCATGACCTTGATGGGATTGAGGGTGGTAAGTTTATAGCTGTATGTATTTCCCTTGCTTGGAATATCCATGATACAAGAGAACTAATTCATACAGCACTACAGTACCTCAATCAAAACTCTAACTATGCCCATTTAATTCATGAAATGTTAGACTTTCATCTTCAATATCCTAAAGACCCTGCTAGATGCCTTGCGTATATTGAAGACAAGCATAGTTATGATCACTACGAAGGCCTCTGTCATATCCTACCGAATACTGCAATCATGTTGTATGGCATGTTATATGGCAAAAATAACTTCGATTTAACAATGCAGCTGATTGCAGAAGCCGGTCGCGATACAGATTGTAATTTAGGAAATGTAGGTTCCATCATAGCAATGATGGTCGGACTAGAAAACATCAATGAAAAATGGATAAAACCAATGAATGATACCCTTTTATGTTCTTCATCAATTGGTTCAAAAAACATTACAACAATTTCTAAATCTGCATATTATTTTGCTACATTAGCTTGTAAAATCTATAATATCCCATATCCTACTGAAATAGTTGGTAAACATAGTACAGATTTTTCTCTTCCTTATGCAACAAACGGCTTTCAGATAGAAACAAGTCGTTACCATGCATGCAATTTACGTGTACAAGATAATCAATTAAAAATATGTTTAGATGATATACTTTCAAATCAAGAATTCAAAGTATATAAACATAGTTATTATCGTCCACAAGATGTATATGATTGCAGGTATGAACCAGAATTTGCCGCAATCTTAGAACCGAATGATATCATTCACTGTCAATTAGACAACCCAGAACATCTCCCCCCTTGAAATAGCTATCTACATCAAGGGATATTCGGGAAAAATCTATCACAGCAATTTTACACAAGACTTGAATTTAGAGTATCAACCTACCATCAACGATATCCCCTATTTAGAATACGGATTAATCATACGTAGTCAAAATCGTATTCAGCGAAATTATTTCGCTGTAAATCAGTTTGAAATCATAAAACAACCATCTTACCAAATTGATTTTTCAACATTAGCTATTGAAGATTGGGGATATGACATCGGATTGAAACAACATTACGGAATCTCTGGAATACGTATTCATCGTGGTTCAGCAACCATTGAAGAAAAACAATTCTTATTAGATGCTCATAGCGAATTCAACTTCAGCGGTCCAGATGTTTCAATCCATCGTATGTCCCTTGAATGGATGCCACAAGATAACATTCATCTTCACATGTGTTACCAATGGCATGGCTGCTATGACTATCAAGCTGTTGAAGTTGATCAACACAATGTTTATTTAACCAGAAATCAAAATCGTAAAGTAACACGAAAACGTATTTCATGCATGAATGAAATGTTTACATCAATCGCTATTGATTATCAAAAACAAGCCATCTATATAAATTCACAGAAATTTGATGTTTCACTTACACTTGAGCCGTCATGTGTTGCGATTATCAATGAATCTGATGAAGCAATTCAATTATTAAGTTGTAGAATTGAGGGAAAATAATGAAACAGAAATATGTACTCATTGATTGTGATCCAGGCCATGATGATGTAATGGCCATCCTTTCCACAATTGCTCACCCAGATATCTTTCATATTCTTGGTATCACAACAGTATGTGGCAATAACCTAGTACCCCTTATCACAGAGAATATACTAAACGTTCTTCACTATATCCATAGAGAAGATATTCCAGTATGTATGGGTGCCGAAAATCCACTCGTGTATCCACCATCCCCACAAGCTGCACATGGATATAATGGCCTAGAAGGATTTGAATTTCCAAAACATTCTCTTAAAACTGTACAGCAAGATGTCATCTCATTTATGAAGGAAAAGATTCTTTCTTCCCCAGAACCAGTAACCATCATGGCACTAGCCCCTTTAACAAATATTGCCACTTTATTGCAAAAGGAGCCTACAATCATCGATCATATTGAACAGATTGTTGTCATGGGTGGTTCTTGGTATAGAGGTAATGTAATCCCACATGCGGAGTTTAATATCTATGCCGACCCACATGCAGCAAAAGAAGTATTCTCTGGTAAAGTTTCAACTGTGATTATCCCACTAGAATGTTGTGATGATTGCACCATCAGCGAAGCAACTGTACAAAGTTGGATACACGATGAACGATATCTTACAAAAATGGTTGGTGGCATCATGGATTTCTTTGCGATATATGGCCGCCAGCATCAACGCACAAGACATACCATTTTTGATTTGGCAGTCACTGAATACTTACTACATCCAGAAATTTTTGAAGGTGAATATTGTAATTGTGATGTTATACTCCTTGGTGAAGAAACACGAGGACAAACAGTTTTTACAACAAACCCGAACAGTAAGATACTTGTCTTAAAACATGCAGACACAAATCGATTTGAACAACAAATCATTTCTGATATCAATCTACTAGCAAACGAAATTATCTAAAAAGTCATGTACCTCTCATTATGAAGTACATGACTTTTTTATTTAACAATAGGAAACTCAAACCAAAACGTGCTACCCTCTTTAAGATTACTGATAACACCATATCTGGCATTATGTAATTCAAGTATCTCTTTAACAATTGCTAAGCCGATACCAGAACCATTTGAAACTCTAACATGTTCCTTATCAATCTTGTAATAACGATCCCAGATTTTAGAAATATCATCCTGTGCAATACCTTCTCCGAAATCTTGAATTTCAACACGTACTTTATCATTTTCTAATATTTCACGAACAATGATATGTTTCCTATCACCACTATAATTGATAGCATTTGTCATGAAGTTATTAAATACCTGTTCAATACGTTTGATATCTGCGTTAATAATTGCTTCAGACGATAACTCTGTATCGATTGTAAATCCTTCTTGCATATGATAGACATCATATTTTTTTGAAGTTGTGTACGCAATACCTTAGTTAAATCAAAATTCTCTTTCTCTAAATGAATCTTTTCTTCTTGTAATTTTGATAAATCCAATAGGTCGTTGACTAGTGATGTTAAGCGTTTGGATTCATCGATGATTACCTGAATATTTTCATCTGTCTTCTCTTCTGGAAGATCCTTCATCATCTCACCATAACCAGAAATCATTGTTAATGGTGTACGAAGGTCATGCGATACATTCGCAATTAAATCACGTTTTGCTTTATCGGCTTTCTGAATATCTTCTGCTGCCGTTAAAAGTGTGTCGTTTAACTCTTCTGCCTCACGATAATTTTGAACGGTAACACGTTCATACTTTCCTTCCGGTAATGTTTTCGCAGATTGATTAATCAAAATCAGTGGACGCGCGATTGTACGATACATGATATACGTTAATACTAATACTGCTACCAAGATAATTGCAGAGATATACCACATCTGCATCGACAATGTCTTCTTTGTCGTAGAAATTGGTGTGATATTACTATAAACCATGACAATTGATTTATTGCCATCATGGTCTTTAATAATGCGTGTATAAGTAATATTGCGGAAACGTTCACCATTGGTTGGTGTAATCAAGTTTGTATCTTGTACAACCATCGACTCACCCTTATCGCTGTTCTCTGCATTTGCAATCTGCGTTAGGATTTCATTCGATGACATTTTGTATAAACGACAACCTAGATTTACCACCCGATTCAAGATACGTATCTTCATACGTACCTGGAAAAACATTTGATTCACGCAACACACGGATACATGTTTCGTTGGTTTCTTGGGCAATGTTGATGTATTCTTCTATATCATCCGCATCATCATCTTCTTTTACAACATTTACAACCGCATTCGATACATTCTCAACCGTACGTTTTTTACTTGCTTCATACATCGGCTCCAATAATAAAGCCTGAAATATAAACACAATCGCAACAAGCGCAAATGAGAATATAGAAAGATATAGACCAATCTTCCAGCGTAAACTAATATTCTTTTTCCGTTTAGGCGTTAACTTTTTCAAAACGATAGCCAACTCCTCTCAACGTAATAATATACTTTGCGTAATCACCTAGATTTTTACGCAATAGTTTGATATGTGTATCAAGTGTACGATCATCTCCAAAGAAGTCATAACCCCATACATTCTGTAATAGCTGTTCACGCGTTAAGGCAATACCCATATTTTTCACTAGATATACTAGAAGCTCATATTCCTTTGGAGATAATTGAATACGTCGACCTTCAATCGTTACAGTACGTGCAGAATAATCAATCACCATACCATCAATCTTGAACTGTTCTAAAGATACCGCTTCTACAGGATGTACTCTTTTTAAAATGGCATGAATACGCATCATTAACTCTTTCGAAGAAAATGGTTTAACAACATAATCATCAACACCAACATCAAAACCATGAATACGATCATATTCCTCACCTAGAGCGGATAAAAGAATAAAAGGCAACTGTGGTTTTGTTTTCTTGATTTCTTTCACTGCGGAGAAGCCGTCTAAGTGAGGCATCATAATATCCATGACAACAAGATCATAGTTATTCTTTTCGCACAGTTCTACTGCTTCCATGCCATCGGCAGCTTCATCTGTTTCAAAACCTTCATGTTTTGCATATTTAATAATTAGTTCGCGAATCTTCGCTTCATCATCTACAATCAAAATCTTTGTCATGAAACATCCTCCTTATAAGTATCTTAGTAGAACTGTGTGAACAGTATGTGAATACTTTAAATACTTTCGATGAATTCAGCTACAACATCTAATTCCGGAACAACCACTTCATCGATGCAACCCTTATCTGCAGCAGCAGGAATCTCTGGATTCATCGGAATCTGTGCAAGTAATGGCAAATGATACTTCTGTGCAACTTCATGTGCATGTGATTTGCCAAAGACATAAATCTTTTCATCACAGTTAGGACATTGTACATAAGACATATTTTCAACAAGCCCCAATACCTTAATATTCATCATTGATGCCATGTTAATTGCTTTTTCAACAACCATGGATACTAAATCCTGTGGACTTGTTACTACGATAATTCCATCAAGTGGTACAGATTGGAATAAAGTTAATGGAACATCACTTGTTCCTGGAGGCATATCTACAAACATGTAGTCTACTGCTTCCCATATTACTTCTGAATAGAATTGTTGCAGAATAGAAGCCACCATCGGACCACGCCAGATAACTGGGGTTTCATCCTTATCCAATAACATATTAGAAGAAATTAACTGCATTCCATTCTTTGTGATAGCTGGATAGATTGTACCCTTAAAGCCTTCCGCTTTTGATGTAACACCAAAAGATTTTCCTTGGGAAGGACCTGTAATGTCACCATCTAATACAGCTACTCTATGATTTCTCTTTTGCATCATAGATGCCAGCATAGATGTCACGAATGACTTACCTACACCACCCTTACCTGATACAATACCAATTACTTTCTTGACACTAGCGCCTTCATGTAATTCGAATTTCTGAATACCTTTTTTATTAGGCATACGGAAGCCATAGTCTTCCGGTGTTTTTCCTTTTGCGTTTCTTTCACTCATTTTCATCACCTCTTTACCCATTTTACTATAAACACTGATAATTTTTCTCTATTTTGCCTATATTCAAGTTATATATGATATTATTGTTGCGTTAAAGGAGATTTATCATGTCAGGATATGTAGTTGTAGGTTCCCAATGGGGCGACGAAGGAAAAGGAAAAGTCGTAGATTTATTGGGTACTAACGTCAATATGGTAGTGCGTTTCCAAGGTGGTAATAACGCAGGCCATACCGTTGTCGTTAATAATAAAAAGATCATTTTACACTTATTACCATCAGGTATTTTAAACGCAGATGCTACATGCATTATTGGACCTGGTGTTGTTGTAAACCTATCCGTATTATTCAAAGAAATTGATACATTAGAATCACAAGGATTTACATGTGATCACTTAAAGATCAGTGACCGTGCACACCTTCTTATGCCATATCATGTAAAGATTGATGAATTGCAAGAATTACGAGCTGGAGCTGGTAAAATTGGTACAACCAAGAATGGTATCGGTCCATGTTACGCCGATAAATACACACGTATCGGTATCCGCGTTTGTGATTTACGAGATTGGGATGTATTCCAAGAAAAGTTAAAGGTAGTACTTGCACAGAAGAACGAAGAAATTGTTAAACTCTTTAACGCAGAACCATTTGATTATGATGAAATGGTAGCTACATTTAAAGAATACAGAGAACGTCTATTACCAATGATTTGTGATGCGACAGACAAGATTAATAAAGCATTAGACGCAAAACAAATTGTATTATTTGAAGGTGCTCAGGCAAATATGTTGGATATCAACTATGGTACATATCCATACGTAACTTCATCATCCCCTACAGCTGCAGGCGTATGTGAAGGAGCTGGTGTATCTCCACGCAAACTAGACCATATTATTGGAGTAACAAAGGCTTATTCCACACGCGTTGGTGAAGGTCCATTCGTTACCGAGTTACAAGGCGATGATGCACACGCTTTACGTGAAAAAGGTTCAGAGTATGGTGCTACTACCGGAAGACCACGTCGTGTAGGCTGGTTAGATTTACCAGTTGTTCGACAAGCAGTATTAATTAATGGTCTAACTGAAATGGCACTCACAAAACTAGATATCCTAACAGGCTATGAAAAGTTGCCAGTTTGCGTAGGCTATGAAATCGAAGGCAAAGAGTATGATACAGTTCCTGCTTCCCTAAAGGACTATGCAAAAGCAAAACCAGTCTATAAGTACTTCGATGGTTGGACAGAAGATATCTCGAATGCAAGAACATTTGATGAATTACCTGCTAACTGTCAAAAGTATGTACGCTTCATCGAAGAATACACAGGCACAAAGTTCTGCTTAGTATCCGTTGGACCTGATCGTAACGCAAATATCGTATTAAGAGACATTCTAAAATAGTCATTCAATCCATATCACACATTGATATGGATTTTTTAAGATATACAGGCCTAGGAAGCATTAAAAGAAGGGCTTTTATTGCCCTTCCAGACTTGCAAGACGATTATTCGTATCTCTCACTTTGCCACCACCGTGAGATAAGCAACCACATTTAACAGGTTTATTGTAAAGTTCTTCAAAAATTTATTTCATCAATTAAGAAATCCACATTTTTTTATAGCAATAATTCATCTCCTTTTTATCATCAACCACCTTGAGATGAATAATGCCGAATTGATTTGTTCCAAATAACTATTAACAGAAAGATACCTAATATTAGCCATAACCCACTAATCACAAAAATCAAAACTTGTAGGTAATGCAATATTTTTGTGTAAAAAAATAACTGGCTTATAATAGATGTACTCAAATGGTAAAAATTTCAAAATTTTTCTCTATGTTAAATGGATAATAACTTAAAGGTAAAATAGATCCTGCCAAGAGACGGATTATATTCCAGATATTATCTCTAAGTGTTAAGATATTCTCAAATTTGAAACTTAATATACCAACCATTGCAAAAATGACATAGATATATGAAACACTAATAATATAGAAATATAAAATACTTATATTATGAAAACTAAAAAAATATTTACTTTATATACAATTTTCAAAAAGCATCATTACAATCACAAAGAGAAAAAAATATATGTAGCTTCGAAATAAATCTATAGCAAAGATAATGAATTGGCTTAACAATATACATATCTAAATCACCTGTGTGGATATCTTGCATAAGATTATATGCTATTTCACAATACGGCATCGTTATAAACTCCGTAAAACTAACTATTATTGAATAGAAAACTAACCATTGTAAATCAATGGAATAATTGTATGTGGATAGATTCGCCCATATTAAATATGTCAGTATAGCCTTGATAGGTAGTGTCAACAATAAAGAAGATAACTGTCCAGAATATGCTTTCATTTTTTTAATTCAATCTTCGAAAATGCTAGCATCCTTTGTATATATCTAATTATTTGATGCATATTTTTTTAGTCCATTCTTTGAAATAATTCTTACAAAAAAACATCAATACTGCCAAAATAAGCAAATATCTAAGTATAATCCCAACTGATATATTTATGTGCCCAATTACAATTTCAAACGGATAGTACGTTACTAAACCAATAGGAATGATGTTCAGAAAAAAAGTTCTGAAACCTTTTCGCAAAAAAATCCCATTGGGTATTTTTTTATATCACTTACTGAATATAATAAGTTTCTAAAATTATCAATATTTTTCTAACCAGAACGCTGAAAAAAACTTATTAGTAATTCAAGTAAACTGAAAAATAAAATTTGCGAAAAAAATAAAAAGTACAAATGCTAGTATTGTTCTCACAATATTGACATCAATTGCAAAACAATAAACAGAAACAATGAAAGCAATTAAACCAATTATTTGTTTTTTTCTAATATAATTGGAACGTTTATGGTATCCAACATATAGTGTATCCACATATTTTTTTAGGTTTGATAATGTAATTATCCAAATTCCCATCATTTATGTCATATGGTAATACATTTTATTCCAAAGAATATTTCTTGGAATCCACTTGAAACCATTAACATTGCCGAGAAAAACAAACATATCTCCCTGCTCATATCCATCAGGTAGTATAAAGTTGCTAGAAATAGACCACCAGAAAAAGTAAAAATAAATGATAATTCAAAAAGCGAGTAAATAAGCAACATCCATACTTCAAAAGGATATGCGAGTACTTTTTTTATAGAGTTTTTCAATCATTATTTTTTTATGTATGTCCACATAATCTAACACCTTATCTTCCAAAGTAACTCTCTTAATCTGCATCTCTTGAATTGAATACATATTAACTTTTTTTCTAAAAAAATATATTTATTTTTGTCATTTTCTAGATAAAAATTTACATGTGTAGTCATCTGTCTTTTCATATTTATATTCCGAGAAAACAATATCAAAATCAATTTTCTCATTAAAAAAATCAGTTCAACTTTTGTTGCTTCTTTTCTTGCACCAAACCTATCTACAGGCCCATCATATGTAATTTCACCTTTATCTAAATAAATAATTTTGTCGCAAATTCGTTCAACATCATTCAAATCATGCGAAGTATAAATAATTGTTGTATTATATTGTCTCTTTAAAAACATACAAAAAAATTCAATACTTCTATTTTACTTTGAATATCCATTCCTATTGTTGCTTCATCTAAAAAAATAATATTTTTTTGGATTGTGTAAAATTGTGGATACTAATTCCATTTTTCTTTCTTTGTCCAAGCGATAGCTTTACGAACAGGAATATCTAAAAGTTCAATTGCATTAATTTTTTTAATAACACTAATGCATCCTTGTATTTTTCACTATCAACATCATAAATAATTTTTAAGATACTCAAAGGAATCACGAACAGGAAGATCATAAATCAAAGAACTTCTATTCCCCATCATTAATCCAATAGATTTCTTAAATTTTTTTCTTCACGTTTAGAAGGAGTAAATCCGTTCACAGAAATACTCCCTCTGATGGCACTAAAAATACCTGTCATCATTTTTATTAGCGTACTTTTACCAGCTCCATTTGATCCTAAAATACCTGTTATGAGATCCTTCTTCAACAGTAAAATTAATGTTTTTAATCGCTTCAACTAATGTATATTCAGGATATAAAAATCCTGAGATTCCTTTCTTTGAAACTCTGATTTTATATGTCTTTTTTAAATCACTGCATATAATACTTTTTCATTTAGCTCATCCTTTGTTTTCTTTTTGATTTTTGGGCAAAATGGGTCAATAGAATAATATTTCCCAGAATTTATTTTTTTGCTCTAACATAGCATATTCCTTTTCCATAAATACATTCTTTAAATTTGCTACAATCATAACATTCTGTATTTACAGAAAAGTTCTCTGCTAGGTTCGATTATTTCCCTAAGCTTTTTCTGATTTCCAAATATCATAAAGTGATGACTCATATACATTTCCTACTTGTAAGTTACCTTGAATCAACCATTCACATATTCCAACTAATCCGTCATTATATATAACAAGCTCGCTTTTTACCACCGCTACAAGTTTGAAAATCGTTATAATTTTTTTAATTTGTGAAAAAAACAATTGGTTTACAATCAATTTAGATAAATATCATTTGCAATAGGATGCTTCAAATAAATGTATATTGCTTCACTACATTTACTTGATTTTAAATAGATATATTCTTCACGGCTCATATGTTATTTCTTTCACATCTATTGTAGTACTTTTTAATAGATATGTTAACCGTATATTATAATTTTTAAACTAAGTTAAGTAATTTTTTGAAGATTTGCGAAAATATTTACATAATCTAGAAGAAGTAAGTTTTAAACTTCCGACCCCCCACACCACAGTACGTACCATTCGGTATACGGCGGTTCACAATTTAATAACTATACACTTCTTGGTAGTGGGTTGTTGTGATAACAGACCTTTTAATTTTAGAATCTTCTTGCTGATTAATGGTCCTAGCCGATCTTTGACACTGATAATACCTCCCAGAGTAAGACATACATCTTTCCTGCCATCTACCCGCCTCATTTACCAATCATACTATTGTAGTTATTTGGACTTTACGTTGTTTTGTACGCTTATCCGTATGACCGGCCTCAATTGAGATTCGTGACCCTCAGGCCAGTAGTTTGCCTAGTTCTTCCTTCAGATTCCACCTCACGATGGACACCCTTGAATTCGGCTAAACCTTAGGGACTACATCCCTTGGTTAGAGGTACCTTTCAACCTCCAAGATATATGCCATGTCTGGCACAATCGAGTAGGAGGAAGTTTTAAAGAATTTTAAAACTTCCGACCTCTCACACCACCGTACGTACCGTTCGGTATACGGCGGTTCACAACTTAATAACTATGCACTTCTTGGTAGTGGTCTGTTAGTGATAACAGACCTTTTAATTTTAGAATCTTCTCACTGATGATTGACCCTAGTCCACCTTTAGCGATTGCCATGCAACCTTTGCGCGAGTTCGATAGTCCCTCCGCCAGCCATCTTGGTGCTCCTAGTATCATGAGTGCTCTTCTTCTTTTCTGTATGGTCTTCCACTGTTTCCATATGCACATCCGGATACGCACTCTCAACCACTTGTCGATTGTTCTTAATACTGTTTTCATTTCACATATCCGAAAGTAGTTTACCCATCCTCTTATCACTGAATTGATTTTCGCTATTCTGCTTTCCATCGAGATAGACTTGCTACGTATCGTTAGTTCATGCAGTTTTGCTTTCAACTTCTCCACTGATTTAATGTGTGGCTTTGGTTTCCATCCATTTCTTTGAAAGAATGAGTATCCTAGATATTTTAGACCATTTGGTCTGCACACCTTTGTCTTTGTCATGTTCACCTTGACTCTCAAATGTTTCTCAAGCCATTCTGTTACGGTACGCATGACTCTGTTGGCGGCCACCTCACTTCTTACGCATATGATGACGTCATCTGCGTATCTTGTAAATCTTAGTCCTCGTTTCGTTAGTTCCACATCCAATTCATTTAAATAGATGTTCGCTAGTAGAGGACTGAGGTTACCACCTTGTGGTGTTCCAATCTTGGTTTCTTGGAATACACCTTCTACCATTACTCCACTTTGTAGTATTCTCCGTATAAGGGATTCAGTATCTGGGTCTTTGATGACCTTATGCACCAATATCATGAGGATGTCTTGATTGACGTTGTCAAAAGAACTTCGATAGGTCCATGTCAACTATCCAATCATATCCATCGTTCATATACTCTAGCGCCTTGATGACTGCACTCTCGCAACTTCTTCTTGGCCTAAATCCGTAACTATATTCTGAAAATACTTCTTCAAACTTCGGATTCAGCACCTGATAGATTGCTTGTTGTATCCATCTGTCTTTTACCGCAGGTATCCCAAGGTCTCTTTTGGTTCCATCTGGTTTTGGTATCTGTACTCTTCTGACTGCTAGCGGCTTATACTTTCTTTGTCGTATCTTTTGTGTGATACTATCGCCATGCTTGCATATGTATTCTTTGAGTTCATCTACCTTCATCCCGTCAATCCCGCTGACGCCCTTGTTTCTAACTACGGCTATACATGCCTTTTCTAGATTCTCCTTACTTAGGATTTCCTCCAATAGTTTCGTTGTCATAGTTTGTTTTCTCCTTTCCTTCGCTTGACCACTCCCAGTCCTAAGTCCACTCTTGGGACAGCACAGACTGTTTCGAGGAATCGGTCATACAATTTTTGAAACTCGTAAAACTTAAGTTCTGTTCGGCCCTTCATCCTTTCGGACTACTATGGCCTCTGCTGACTTCTTATCATTCGTTGTTACTATGTCTGTCGACTGCGTAGCGTTCTCTACCTCATCTTTGACACTGATAAGACCTCCCAGAGTAAGACATACATCTTTCCTGCCATCTACCCGCCTCATTTACCACTCATACTATTGTAGTTATTTGGACTTTACGTTGTAGTGTACGCTTATCCGCATGAGTGGCCTCAATTGAGATTCGTGACCCTCGGGCCAGCAGTTTGCCTAGTTCTTCCTTCAGATTCCACCTCACGATGGACACCCTTGAATTCGGCTAAACCTTAGGGACTACATCCCTTGGTTAGAGGTACCTTTCAACCTCCAAGATATATGCCATGTCTGGCACACCAAGAAAAAACAGTAAACCGATTTGATTTACTGTTCTTATGGTATCTCTTATCAAATTATTAAATTGTTTATGCAACTCTAAATTTATCTTCCTAATAATCCAACAATCAAAGCTTGAATCGCCGCTACAAACGGTATGATCAGAAACGGAGTTAATACAAAATGTTCCATGATTGCTAAATGCTTCATCCAGTTGCCGAACTCATAATCAGGGTGTCCTTCTGTCCCCAGAATTACGATTTTATCCTTATATTTGCCTTGAAACAGCAAACAATCCAGCAGAAAAAAATCCCCTAAGTTCAATATGCTCCACTGAATATATCCCATCCAAAAAAGATTCCAAAACCCCGAAACATTTGTATGCAAAAGACTTACAGCCGAATATATAAAACAAATCCCGCAAATTACGATTGTTAGGATGAGATTTATCTTTTTCTCTTTTTTGGTCATTTGTTCAGGTGCAGATTTCTGAATCGCCTTTGGATAAGAATCAAAAAAATATCTCGGATTAATAAGCACCCAAGCAGCTACTGCACCGTTAAAGATAGCAGCTATTGCAATTCCGTCCAAAATAGCTCGTATTACATCCATAAAACACTCTTCCCGCAAGAAAAACAAGTTTTTCAACATTTCCTTTTGTGATATTCAAGCATATTTTGCCAACCAGTCTTTGATTCTTTTACAATCGGAAAAAATGGATAACAATGATATAAATTTTTCTCCTATTTCCGAAATAACTCTTACACCACACTCTTCTAATTTAGTTTTGATAGGTTCATATGCGGCATATAAGACTTCATCACTTCCATAGGAAAGATAAACCTCCTCCAATCCGTGATAATCTCCCTTTTTCAAGATAAAGCATGTATTCCGGAATAGTTTTCCCATGAGTCATGATTTTTATCAATAATTTCCATATAAGATACACTTAATAAAATATCCTTTTTATCAAGTATGCGCCCTTTCCTGATCAACTCTTCATCTGTAAAACACTGTCCGGGAGATGATGCATATATTCGTTTGGGCACTTCAATATTCTCATGCATTACATTTATATGCGACACAAGACCTAATGCAAGTGTTGCGCCTGAAGAACTTCCTGTAATAAGAATATTCGAAGCACTATAAGTATTTAGCATGGACTTATACAAAGCATAGAATCCAGTCAAAGACTTCATCAATTGTATGGTTTATGCAAAGTGGATAATATGGAATTACCATATCACGACCGCTTTCAACAGCTATTTCCAAAGCCTTTTTTAATAGAATTAGGACGAGGATGTACAAGCATTCCACCTCCTATTAAAAAAACAAACATACTTCCTTTGTCGGTTCCTTGTGAGTTATGTAAACAACTTTCTCTCCATAAAAATCTTTAATTTCATAATTTATTTCACTATGGGAAAGCACAGGAATTTTTTTGTTTTTATCCATACTCTTTCGAGCTTTTTGCAATCATATCCCGTTCATTTGCATTAAAATATTTTTTTAAATCCTATTAGTTTAAGAATCAGTTTTAATAAACGATATTTTAATGATAATCCGGACATTATTTCACCTATCCCTTTCTTTGCTTGTTCGTTTTTATACATCAAATCAGTGCCTTTGATTGTTCATTTTTCTTTTTTGTGACCCAGGCATTTTTCTAGGTTAGTTTATTTTTAACATTATATTCCTGTTTACCTTAATTCTCAAAAATTTTGTTTTTTTCTCTAATGCAACTACATTAAAAATAACTTAAATATTTTACATTTTTGTTGTTATTTTTCATAAATAAAAACTGCATGGAATTCAATCCATACAGCCTTCATTCTAATATTGTAAATTTAAAGAATCCCAACACGTTTATAGATTGTGTCAACATTACGTACATGGTACATCGGGTCAAAACAATCATCAATTTCTTCTAATGTTAAGGTGCTTGTTACATCAGAATTTGCTAACATCAACTCTTTAAAATTGAGATTATTTCCCATGCTTTAATTGCCTGTGGTTGTACCGTATCATATGCCTTTTCACGTGACCAACCCTTTTCAATGAGTTTTAACATGAAACGTTGAGAGAAGATAACACCATTTGTTAACCAGATATTCTTCTTCATATTTTCTGGGAATACTGTTAAATCTTTTAGAATTCTTCCAAAGCGATTTAACATGTAATCCAATAGTTCTGTTCCATCAGCACAGATAATACGCTCTACACCTGAATGAGAAATATCTCTTTCATGCCATAGTGGAATATCTTCATACGCTGCTAACATATATCCACGCATTACTCTTGCAGCACCACAAATATTCTCTGAGCCAATTGGGTTACGCTTATGTGGCATTGCACTGGAACCCTTTTGTCCTTTATTGAAATGTTCTTCTGCTTCGCGAACTTCCGTTCTCTGTAAGTGACGGATTTCCGTTGCCATCTGTTCTAAGGATGAGGCAATCAAGCCCAAGATTGCGAAGTAATGTGCATGACGATCACGTTGTAATACCTGTGTTGAAATAGCAGCACTTTGGATACCCAACTTTTCACATACATAATCTTGTACGAATGGAGGAATATTTGCGAATGTTCCTACTGCACCAGAAATCTTACCTGCTTCGACATCCTTGCATGCAAGTTCAAAGCGTTCTAGATTTCGTTTCATCTCTTCATACCATAGCGCAAACACAAGACCAAAAGTTGTGATTTCCGCATGTACACCATGCGTTCTCCCCATCATAACCGTATCTTTGTATTTCAGAGCATTTGTCTTAAGAATATCCATAAATGTATGAATATCTTCGCGTAAAATCTTATTTGCATTCTTGAAGCGAATACCATTTGCAGTATCTACCACATCAGTGGAAGTGACACCATAGTGAATCCACTTTTTTTCTTCACCAAGACTTTCAGATACACATCTTGTAAAAGCGACTACGTCGTGTCTTGTTTCTTGCTCAATTTCCAGAATACGATTTACATCAAATTTTGCATTCTTACGAATCTTTTCAACATCCTCAGCTGGAATTTCGCCTAGCTTTGACCAAGCTTCATCAATGAGAATTTCTACATCTAACCAAGCCTGGAACTTTGCTTCTTCACTCCATACATCACGCATTACTTGTCGGGAATATCTTTCAATCATAGCCTCTCTCCTTTTTTCCATTAGAAACAACTGCCTGATTTATTTTTCAAGTATGTCATTTACATACTTGCGCGCATCCTCAATGTTATCAGCCACAACGAGCACAACAACTCTACCATTATCCTCCAAAACTGCATTTGATATCTTAAATACTTCGGTTGGATAATTATTTTCAATCGTTACTTTTTGTGAATCTAAATATGTTAGTAAGTGTTGGCGGAGTACATCAACACTTGTATCTTCATCTGCCACAAAAACAGCTATAGTATTCGAGTTTCCTTTATCGCTTGCAAGATAGGCAACCTTATCATCTGTTAAATCTTCACCTTGCATAAAGACACTATCCATAACCTTATCGCTTACTTGTTCCATAGAGTCTGATAGGTTTAATTTTCGTAGTAATTGGGAAGCGACTTTTCCTGCGTCTAATACACGATTTGTATCATGGGTCACTGAAGTGTTATGACGAGTAGTACAACCCACCAGGAAACATAGCGTTAATACAAGAATTAATTTCTTTAACATGAATCTATTCCTCATCTCCATTAAGAATGGAATAACTCCCCATTATCCGCATCTTCTGTTCCGAATTGAGGAAGCTCTGGTAATTCATCTAAGCTCAATAGTTTAAAGGAATCTAAGAATTCATCTGTCACAGAATATAGAATTGGTCTTCCTGCCGCTTCACTACGACCATCTTCTTGAATTAAGCCTCTAGCTACTAACTTTCGTAACATTACATCTGCGCCAACACCACGAATTTCTTCAATTTCAACACGTGTGATTGGTTGTTGTATGCGATGATTGCCAGTGTCTCTAAAGCCGCATTGGAAAGTTTAGCTTCGGTAGAAGTTTGGAATAATTTTTTAGCAGCTTCATGAATAGATGCCTTGGATAAGAAACGATACTTCTCACCAAAACGTGCTATTTCAATACCACGACTTTCTTGTAAGTAGTATTTCTGAAGATCATCAAATAACTCTGCCACATATTCTTCTGTCGCATCCATGGATGCGGCAGCCTGCTCAATTGATAAACCATCATCCCCACAAAGAAATAATAGTCCTTCTAATATCGCAAGCATACGCTCCTTTGGGTCTGGTTGTTGTTCCTCTGATGATGAAGTTGCTTCATCAAATTCTTCATCCAATACAGCAGCGTTATCTTCTACGATTGTCTGATTTTCCATTTCACTCATTCATCATCTCTCCCTCTTCTAAACCAAATTACTTCTTGTTCATCAACCGTAAAGAATAACTTATGTTGACGAGCAAGATCTAAAACAGCTAGGAATGTCGCAATGAACATCTGCGGTTCATGCACATCGTCTAATAATGCCTCAAAGCGGAAGGTTTCAGGTAGATGGTCTAACTTTGCACGTACTTCAATCTGACGATCTTCCATTGAGATCTCTTTGACTGTATAACGTGCTTCTATTGGTTTGGACAATTGCATACGCATCAAGATGCGCTTCATTGCCTTCATTAAATCATAAGGATTTCCTTCAACCTTTAACTCTTCATCAGAATGTTTCATCCATTGATCAACTTCAGTACTAAGAGGTCTACCCATCATCATTTGACGTTCTTCAAACAAGGCATTCAAACTTTCACTGATTTCCTTATATTGCTGGTATTCCAACAAGCGACGAACCAAGCGTTCCTTTGGATCTTCCTCATACTCATCTTCTAATTCTTCCTTATTACCAGGAATCATTTTCTTAGACTTATATTCGATTAAAGTCGCAAGTTCCGCCAAATATTCACCCGCAATCTCTAAATGCAATTGTTGCATAGAGTTTAAGTACGCAATGTACTGGTCAGTTAACTCGTTCATATCTAAGTCCATTAAATCCATTTGTTTCTCTTTGATGAGATGTAACATTAGATCAAGAGGACCATCAAATTTTTCTATCGTTACCTTGAATTCTTCCATATTTTTTACCTTTTGCATTATATCAAATAATCCCCCATCTAACCATATCAATCTGATGTTACCTATGATGGTAAATAAAAAAACTACCCGAAGGTAGTTTTAATCAATCCATGATAGTGCCATTTTTAAATTATTTACTTCTACTTTAGTATCTATTCTTTAAAAATGGAATTTATATTTTACTTGAAAAACAATTACTGTTATAGATATAAACCTTTTTTTGATACTTTCCTTAACTAACTCTTCCGTCAGTTTCCATAATTTTTTTCCGATTCATCTTTTATAAATTTTTTTCTTTTCTAATACCATATCAGCACTAATATTATCTGGATTATAATTTGGTTCTGATACTTCTAAGTGATTGATAAGTGGTACAAGTGCATCGATTACTCTTGCATATCTTGCTTCAAAACTCTGCCCTGTTTCAAATTCCAACCAGGTATTTTTCATATTAAAATATTGCTCTTCTGGAAGAATGCTCATGGTTTGATTGATAGATTCTAGTTCTCTATCATGTGAGTGAACTTTATTTTTATTATCAAACACCCAGGTATCTCCCGCATAAATTTCGCCTAAATCATGAATCAGTAACATAGAGACCACCTTTTCTATATTTAACTTTTCAGGATAAAATTCTTGAAGAACCATCGAAGCTATCGCACATTGCCAAGAATGCTCAGCACTATTTTTCAAATCTTCCATCAAGGGTTCTGTTAAATCTTGTTACTGTCTTTAATTTCTCTATTTCTTTAATAAAATCAACTGCTTGATTCAAATTACTCATAGTAATTTTTAACCTCCTGATATATTTACCTTGAAATCATCCATAATTTATTTTTTTGGATTATATCAAACAATCTACTATCCAACAATATTAATCTGATGTTACCTATGATGATAAATAAAAAACTACCCAAAGGTAGTTTTTTATCCAACAACAATATTTACAATACGATTTGGCACAACAATAAGTTTACGTACTGTCTTTCCTTCCATCTGTGCTTTCACAGATGGTAAAGCAAGTGCCATCTCTTCTACAACCTTCTTATCTTCGTCGATATTTGTCATGAATTTACCACGAACCTTACCATTGACTTGTACAACCATTTCAACTTGATTCTTTACAAGTTTACTTTCATCGTACGTTGGCCAAGCTTCAAATGTCAGAGTAGTATCATGACCTAAGAATTGCCATAGTTCTTCACCTAAGTGTGGTGCATAGCACGCAAACATTTGTACAAAGCCTTCCATATATGGCTTGTAGAGAGTTTCAGCCTTATAACATTCATTGATGAAAATCATCATCTGTGAAATTGCAGTATTGAGATTTAAGCTTTCGATATCACTTGTAACCTTCTTAACAGTCGCATGATAAACCTCATCTAAAGAACCATCATTTGTATCACTAAGTTTATTAGACTCTACGATTAGACGATGAACACGCTCTAACCACTTGTGCGCACCATCTACGCCTTGTTCACTCCATGGCTTGCTGGCTTCTAATGGTCCCATAAACATTTCATATAGACGTACAGTATCTGCACCATATTGTTCAATTAATACATTTGGATCAATCGCAAACTCTGGATAACGCTTACCCATCTTAATACCATTTGCACCTAAGATCATCCCTTGATGAACCAACTTCTGGAATGGTTCTTTTGTAGAAACGATACCCTTATCATATAGATAACGATTCCACATACGAGAATACAACAAGTGTCCTACTGCGTGTTCTGGACCACCAACATAAAGGTCAACCGGCATCCAATGTTTAAGTAGTTCTGGATCTGCGATAGCTTTATCATTTTTTGGATCAATATAACGTAAGAAGTACCAACTACTACCTGCAGAGCCTGGCATTGTACTTGTTTCACGCTTACCCTTGATGCCATCTACAGTTACATTTACCCAATCTTCATCTTTGGCAAGTGGTGATTGTCCACCCTTACTTGGCTTATAGTCATCTAGTACTGGAAGTACAAGTGGTAATTCATCGTCGCTGATTGCCACATAACGGTCATCTTCAAGGTGGATAACAGGAATAGGTTCTCCCCAATATCTTTGACGAGCAAAAATCCATTCACGAATCTTATAGTTGATTTTCTTTTGACCGATATGATTGGATTCCAACCATTCAATCATCTTATCAATAGCCTCTTGCTTGTTTAAACCATCTAGCCATTCTGAGTTAATGTGTAAACCATCTTGTGTCCAAGCTTCTTGTGTTACATCACCACCAGCTAGCACTGGAATAATTTCCAAACCAAACTTCTTCGCAAAAGCGTAGTCTCTTTCATCATGGGCAGGTACAGCCATGATTGCGCCTGTGCCATAGCTTGCTAGTACATAGTCAGAAATCCAGATTGGAATCTTCTTACCATTCACTGGGTTTATCGCATATGCACCAGTGAATACACCTGTCTTATCTTTGTTTAGTTCTGTACGTTCCAAATCAGATTTTGTTGCACATTCTTTACGATATGCTTCTACTGCTTCCTTTTGCTCGCTACTTACAATTTTATCAACAAGTACATGTTCAGGCGCGAGTACGCAGTATGTTGCGCCAAATAATGTATCACAACGAGTTGTAAATACTACAAAACTGTCATCATAATCATCAACCTTAAACGTTACTTGGGCACCAATCGACTTACCAATCCAGTTGCGTTGAATTTCCTTTGTGGACTCTGGCCAATCGATGGTCTCAAGACCTTCCAATAGTTTTTCAGCGTATGCTGGAATATCGATAACCCATTGACGCATATTCTTACGAACAACAGGATATCCTCCACGTTCACTCTTACCATCAATGACTTCGTCATTTGATAGTACTGTTCCCAACTCTTCACACCAGTTTACTGGCATATCAACACACTTTGCTAGGCCATCTTCAAAAAGACGTTTAAAAATCCATTGTGTCCAATGATAGAAAGAAGGATCTGCTGTAGAAATCTCACGGTCCCAATCATAACTAAAACCAAAGGCACGTAACTGTTTCTTAAATGTCTCAATATTCTTTTCTGTAAATGTAGCTGGATTATTACCTGTCTTAATCGCATATTGTTCTGCAGGTAAGCCAAAGGCATCAAATCCCATTGGATGTAACACGTTAAAACCCTGCATACGCTTCATACGACAAATAACATCCGTCGCTGTATATCCTTCTGGATGACCTGCATGCAAACCAGAACCAGATGGATATGGAAACATATCTAACGCATAATACTTAGGTTTAGAAAAATCATAACCATCTGTTTTAAATGTTTGATGTTCATCCCAATACTGTTGCCACTTTGCTTCAATCTTCTTGTGATCAAATGCCATAATCAATCTCCTTCTCAAAATAAAAAACGTCCCACTCTAAGGACGTTATATACGCGGTACCACCTTAGTTTATGATTGTAAATCAATCACACACCTCAAATCTTCTTTAACGCAGAAGATACGTTTGCTCAAAAGGTGAGTTCATGTAGGTCATCATACCGTGTCACATCAACCCACGGCTTTCTGGAAATGAATCACTCACTACTATTCTTTATCACTGCATTACCAATATATTAACAATCATCATCTGATTTTTCAATGCTTAATGATGACATCCACAATGATGTGCAATATTTGCATTATATGTAAGTGTACCGTTTAGATATGCACTAACAGCCTCATCCGCATTTCCACTTACCCCACCAAATATCCTAACTCCATGCGAAGTTAAAGTCTCCTGCACAGGCATACCATAACCACCTGCAATAACTACAGTAGCTCCTAAATCAAATATCATTTGACACATTACAACATGACCACGACCGCTTGTCGGATACTCTTGTGTATGTATAATCCGATTCTCTTCTATCTCGTAGAGACGAAACATTGGTGTATGACCAAAATGTTGATAAATCATTTCATCTTCAATAGGAACTATAATCTTCATTTAGGTTTCCTCCAAAAAATTAACGTAATATTCCTGTTAAATCATCCAAGATGTAATCTGGATGAAGTTCATCATTTATACCTTGCTTCATCATTTCTTCACTACCAGCCACATAGAATGTAAGCATCCCTAACTGTAATGCAGGTACAATATCTTTTTTAAAGCGATTACCAATCATGATTGTTTCACTTAAGGAATACGGTAGATGACTGCTTGCGGACTTCAGTAATATCTTTGTGCCACAACCAAAGTTCATCGCTTTCACACCTGCCGCATACTCTAGCATACGCACAATCGTACCATTACCAATCTTCTCAACTTGATCAACCATTTGAATACGACGATGATCAACGGATACAAGTTGGCTCCCCTTCCTTAACTGTGTAAAGACATCCTGATATTCATCATAAGATAAATTACTATCCATCCCCACAAAGAAATACTGTGGACGATGGTGGGTAATACGAAAACCTGTATCAGTCAAAACCTGACGAATCCCTTTACCACCAATGTAATCTACATCAATCGCCTTTTTATCATGTGTAACGATATATTCCACTGCAGCCATTGTCGAAGTATAGACATTCTCTTTTTTAACGCCATGGATTCCACAATGTTCTAACTGATTCAAGATATCATCAACCGTTACAGAAGAACGTTCTGTCAAAATCAAATAACTGATATTCTCCATTTGGAATGCATGAATGAGATCCTTAGCACCTGGCATTGCTTGTTTTTGTTGCATCAATGTTTCTAATTGTATGATATAGCCTTTACTTGTTAACATTTTCTTCCCTCGTGTGCTTATTGTATCACATAGATGTGGTATGATAATACACGCGAGGAAAACACATGAAACAAATACAAAAGATATTACTGATTTTGGGTATTATATTCGGTTTGATTCTATATCTATTGGTCGACGCATTCTTACTTTCACCAAGTAAATTTACAGTGCGTTACCAGACACTTACATCGGATAAGATTCCACAAGATCTAAATAACACCAAAATCTTATATGTCTCTGATATTTACTATGGCAATCACATCAATCAAAGTCGTTTGCAAAAGTTAGTGGATACCATCAATCGTATTGCTCCTGATGCGGTGGTGTTTGGAGGAGATATCTATGCACCTAACGCAACAATCTCAACAGACTCTGATGGTGAAATCGCAACTGCTCTATCTTCCATCAAAGCCCCACTCGGTAAGTTTGCGGTATTAGGTGATCAAGACTGTGCAACTGCAGATATCAAATCACATGTATTATCTATCTTACAAACTGCAAACTTTGAAGTGATCTCCAACAGTTCTGTATCGGTTCATAACGGTTCATCTGGTTTTATTACATTAGTCGGACTTGAAAATGAATTAAACAGTACTCCAGATGTAAATACAGCTTACGCTAATGTAAGTAGTGATAACTATGTCATTACAGTATGTCATACCCCAGACACCGCATCACTAGTACCTCTTGATACAACAGATTACTTCTTAGCTGGCCATTCTTTAGGTGGTCAAGCATATTACATCTTAGGAGCCTACTATGCACCTGAAAAAGCAGTCAATTATCTGCGTGGAAAACACTTAATTCAAAATTCATTTATGCTCGATATCACAAATGGAGTCGGTACAATCGGTATCGATATGCGTTTCTTAAGTCCAGCTGAAGTTGTATGCTACACACTAAAATCCACAGCACCTACAACAGAAACAAATACAACGCCAGGAACATTCAATGACAATCCACAAGCAACACCTACTCCAATACCAGAAACCACTCCAGAATCAACACCAGAACCAACAATAGAGCCAACCCCAACACCAGAGGTGACTCCTACTCCAACACCTACACCAGTTGCTGATCCTAACGCTACCCCAACACCTGTTCCAACCGTAGCACCATAATAATCATAAACAACAAATCCACCGAAAGGTGGATTTTATCATGTCTTATTCAATTGTCGGAAATGTACTACGATCATCCAAATAAACTGGTGCTTCAATCATGCATTCATGTGCTGTTGCAAACTGAAATTCAATTAGCACAGTTTTCGCAACTCCACCAACACGGTCATAAGCAAACGTCACCTTTACCGGTAACATACCCACTCTACTAGCATATTGATATAACTCATTGTATCTACTTGCACGATGTACAAGATAGAATGAACCATTTGACTTTAACAACCGTTTCACTGCTGTAAATAGTTCGCTAAGCGGTAAATTTTCTTCATGCCTACCTGCTCTTTTATACTGATTTACATTCATTAAGCTTTGATTGGTTGTAGAAAAGTATGGTGGATTACATGCGATAACATCAAAGGGTTTATCTTTATAATCTTGAATCCTGCAAGCATGTAATTGAGCATTTACTCGATAACGTTCTAAATTTTGTCTTGTTAGTTCAAAAACTTCTGAAAACAAATCTACTCCCACCACTTCTTTCGGTTTTCGTAATGATGCATACAGTAAGATAGCACCTGTATTACAACCAATCTCAAGAAAGCGATGTTGGTGTTTAATACGTATAAAACGACCCAACAATTCCGTATCCGAATTCATACGATAAAACTTATCTCCTTGGTCGATGAGAAAATCTGTTCCACCTAAATAATCAAGCTTCATGTGTTTCCCTTAATTCAAACCAGAATGTTGAACCCTTTCCAACAATACTCGTAACACCATACTGTGCATCATGTGCATCTAAAATTGCTTTAACTATCGCTAGACCTAAACCTGTATTTAACTGATTCCGTGAGAAAGAACGCGATGTTTTATGATAACGATCCCAAACGTATGGTAGTTCACTTTCAGGGATTCCTTCACCATCATCACGTATTTCAAAATGCATCGTTTCTTCATCAGGCTTACGATAAGCTTGTATTGTGATGTGCTGTCCTGTAGCAGTATGTTTTAAGGCATTGGTTAAAAAGTTTGTAATCACTTGTCCAATCTTCACCTCATCCGCATAGATATAAAGAGTCCCTGGAATCTTTAGTTCCACAATCTGTCCACCTTGTGCAATAGACTTTTGATTTAACTCAATAATTTCACGGATCTTATTCGCCAAATCCATATTCGTACGATTGAGTACATAATTGCCTGATTGCATCTTAGCAAGCTCACTCATGTCATTGATAAGTCTTGTCATATAATCCGTCTCTTTAATAATGACCCCTAAATGTTTATCGCGTTTAACCGGGTCATTCCCAGAGATATCTCGAATCATTTCTGCGTATGCACGAATGTCCGTCATTGGCGTACGAATATCATGTGATACATTTGCCAAAAGATCTCTTCTTAACTCATCAATTTTAGATAGTTGTCGATTTGCTGTATTCAAACTATTTGCTAGTTGTTGTAGTTCTGTTAAAGAACCACCATCAAAATGCGCACTATAGTCCGCTTGTGATAGTTTCACAGCTTCTTGTTTCATACGGATGATAGGATCAGTTACCAAACCTGAAATCATCAAGGCTACTATGGAAGCGACAACGATCACAATCATCGTATAGAGTGCATATTGTCGCGTAAAAAACGTCACGACGCTATCAATAGGCTCAAGTGCAGTATTAACAAACAGATAATAATTGCCGAGATTTTCACGAATATGACGAGCATAGATAATCATCTCTTGTCCAGTACGTTCATTAGTCATATTCATACTGAGTTCGCCATTTTGTAGTTTACTGTCAATCGTGGAAAGGTCTAAAAGACCCTGAATCTCATCAGACTTAGGATCTTGTAAGGCACAACCTGCACCTAAACTATCTGCACTGTAAATTTTTGTTCCACTGTCATTATAGATAACAATACATACGTTGTTATTGACCGCTTCACGAATCGCAGACTCAACCCCATTTCCACTTGCATTATTTTTAATCAATGTTTGTTGGATGTGATCTGCGACGGTACGTACTGCCGCAATCTTAGAATTACGATAATACGGACGAATTAAGCCAGTTTGTAATAAAGCGATGAATAACGTAATGCCAACAGCCATCGTAAAGAACGCTAGCCACAAACGAAAGCGGATACCATGTGTATCAAGCTTCAAACTTATACCCCATTCCACGAACTGTTGTGATGAAATCACGGTAAGGACCCAAATTATGTCTTAGCATCTTGATATGTGTATCGACCGTGCGATCATCCCCAAAATAATCATAATTCCAAACTTCTACAAGAAGCGTTTCACGTGATAACGCAACATTTGGATGTGTTGCTAGATAAAGAAGTAAATCGATTTCTTTTGGTGTTAATGGAGCTTTTTCCCCATCAACGGTTACAACTCTACCAAGCACATCAATTTGTAATCCCTTGAAAATCATCACATCGGAATTTGTCTGCGTCTTTTTACCACGCTCTAAAACAACCTTAATGCGCGCAATCAACTCCTTAGGTGAGAAAGGTTTTGTGACATAGTCATCAACACCTAATTCAAAACCAAATAACTTATCATATTCCTCTTGTCTTGCGCTTAACATAATTACAGGAACTTGATCAATACTCTTGATTTGTTTACAAGTAGAAAAACCATCTAACACTGGCATCATGACATCTAAGATTACACAATCAAAATGTGTATTCTTTACCTTCTCGATTGCCACCAGACCATTCTCTGCTTCTTCTGTTTCAAATCCATTGATTTCACAATACTCACGTACGACTTCACGGATATTTGCTTCATCATCTACAATTAAAAATTTTTTTGCCATACTATTTCTGCCTTTACTATTTCTATTTGATTTGCTAAAAAGGAAGCTTCATCTTGAATTTTAGCATAAAACTGGATATATACACCCTTCACTAAATACTGACTATATTGTGAATAGAGATTTGGCATGACTGCCATATCACTTTCACCGGTTTCATCAGTTAGTTTTAGGAAGCACATTAAGTCCCCTTTACGTGTACGAATTTGTCTTACACTTTGAATATATGCAAAACCACGATATAAACCTCGATTACTATTTAATTCCGCTAGCGGAGGATATGTAATTCCTAGTTTCTGTCTTAAATGAACGATTGGTTGTTCACCCTAGATTAAACCCAAGTGCTGCCTTTTTCATTTTCACTGAGTTCTTCTTGATTATCCTTCATACGAATTACAACCGGTTTGGAAACAAGTTGTGGGTCGATGGATAATTGTGTGCCGAAAGGCACTTGTATCAACTTTGCATACTTGATAGCATCATCCAAAGTATTCAGCATTGTGGTTCTACCTAAGTCAAATTCATCAAGGGCACCTGCAGATATCAAGCGTTCTAGTTGGGTCTCGATTGATTTTTGCGTAACACAACCCTCTTGCGACAAAGTCAAAGTAATCACCAAAATTTCCGCTCTTGGTACGTTCATCAAGGATAGTTCTAGCCGCTAGTGTTCCGACGTCTTTGATGATAGATAGCGGTAAAAATAATCGACTTTCCATTGTGATAATAAATATCTGTAGAACAATTTACATCAGGTGCTTCGATTGAGATATGCTTTCTTCTACATTCAGTAATATAGATTGCACTCTTAGTACTATCCCCAATCACACTATTTAGGATTGATGTATAAAACTCTAATGGGTAGTTTGCCTTTAAATACGCCAATTGATACGCAACCAAGCCATAGGCAACCGCATGTGACTTATTAAAGCCATACCCTGCAAACTTCTCTGCTAAATCAAAGAGATCGCTAGCTATTTCATCACTATAGCCATTCTCTTTGCAGCCACGTACATACTCTTGTCTTAATCCTGCTAATTCTTCTTCATTCTTTTTCGAAATAGCCTTACGAAGAATATCTGCTTTCACTAATGAAAACTTCGCTGCAATCTGCGCCATCAACATGACTTGTTCCTGATAGATTGTAACACCATAGGTTTCCTTTAGAATCGGTTCCAATTCCTTGGATGGATATACAACCGATGACGGATTCTTTCTACCTTCTAAATAAATATTGATTTGATCTTTCGGACCCGGTCTAAAAAGCGCTAAAGCCGCAATAATATCCTCAAAACATGTTGGTTTCATCTTCCGCAATAAATTACGCATGCCATCCGATTCAAACTGGAAAACTCCAATTGTATCTGCCTGTGCAAATAACCGATATGTTTTTGTATCATTCAGTGGGATAGATAAAATATGGAAATCCGGATTATTCTTATGAATCATCTGTACGATTTCATCGATTGTTGTTAGATTTTTAAGCCCAAGGAAATCCATCTTAATAAGACCTCTTTCCTCTAGGTAATTTCCAACAAACTGCGTCGTTTTCATACCTTCTGCCATTTGTATTGTTGGAACGATCTCTTCGATTGGCTTTCCTGACATGACGATACCAGCCGCATGAATACTCTTATTTTTTGGAAGCCCTTCAATTCGTTTTGCCATATTAAAATATGCCATCAATTGTGGACTTGCATTGAGTAATACACGTAATTTTTCTTTTTGTTCATACGCTTTCTCAAGCGTAATCTTTGGTGTTTGTGGAATCAAGCCAACAATCATATCAATCTCACGCTTCGAGATATCCATAGCTTTACCAACATCACGTAAGACAGCACGGGCTGCTAAAGTATCAAAGGTAATGATGTTGGCAATATGTTGTTCACCATACTTTTGATAGACATAATCAATAATTTCTTGGCGATGGATATCCGGAATATCTGTATCGATATCTGGCATTGATACACGTTCTGCATTTAAAAAACGTTCAAATAACAGATTATATTGTAAAGGGTCTACCATCGTAATACCCAAACAATACGCAACCAAAGAACCAGCAGCACTACCTCTTCCAGGTCCAATATAAATTCCCTTTTGTCTTCCATAACGAATAAAGTCATAGACAATAAGGAAATAATCTTCAAAGCCCATTTGGTGAATGACTTGTAACTCATGTTTTAAACGTTCAACATATGCAGGCTTTAAATCACCATTCAAACGCTTTTTCAATCCCGCCAGACATAATTGCGGTAAATATTGTTCTGCCGTAATTCCATCTTTTAATGGATATACAGGAATACCTGTCTTTTCTAGATTTCCATCACAAAGACATTCACTTGCGATTTCATCTGCTCTATTCAAATCATCTGTATCATATATCTGTTCCATTTCAGGGATTGATAAGAAGTATCTTCCTGTAATTGGAGTCACATTCTTGTCACGTAATGTTGTACCCTGCTTGATGGCCGATAATACCTTTAATGTTTCATAATCTTTTTGTCCAAGATAATAGATTTTATTTACAGCAACCGTCTGAATTCCTTGTGCTTTCGCTAACGCTTTTAAAACTGCATTCTTAGAGTGCCATAAAGATGTTTCCTCATATGAAATCGCAATATCAAAAGAAGGTAATTCCGATTTCATCTGTGCTAATTTCTGTGTGATTCCAGTACGATCTTCGCTGATCAGTTCTGCGTCAAAATATCCACCCTCACCATATACAATAAGGAAATTATGTTCACAATATTGAATCAGTTCTTCATATGTTGCATACTCTCTACCATCGCATAACATAGAAGATAGTTTCATCAAATTTGAATAGCCTCTATTATTTTTAGCAAGCAATAAAAATGGAACTTTCTGTTCATGGTAGAAAACATCAACTTCCAATCCTACAATCGGATGAATTCCCTCTTTTTTACATTCATGCAGAAAACGCGCTACGCCGTGCATCACATGATGGTCGGTCAAAGCGACACTTTGATATCCATATTTTTTCGCTGTTGAAACAAGCTCTGGAATGCGAATTGTGCTATCCAGTAACGTGTAACAGCTACGTACGAATAGATGTGTAGTCATACTACTATTATACCTTAAGGGCATACTATTAAGAAATAACTTAAAAGAAAAGTTAATGTTGACGTATAAAATAAAAAAATGAGACGAAACTGCGATATAATATTAAATGATACATTTTTAGAAATGAGGTCAAACAGTATGAAAGTTGCATTTGTTACAGATAGTGGTACTGGAAAATCTATTCACGAATACGCAGAACAAGGAATCATTAGTCTTCCTTTGCAAATCAGCGTAGATGATACAACATATCAAGATATGGAAACATTGAATCGAAATGACTGCATTCGCTTAATGAAGGAAGGAAAAGTCCTAACAACTTCCCAACCATCTGCAGGCATTATTGAAGAATGTTTTGAAAGTCTAAAAGCACAAGGTGTTGAATTAATCATCGCCGTACCTATTTGTAATGGACTTTCTGGCACAATCAGCACAATGACCGCAATTGCAAATAGTTTAGATATTAAGATTATTTGTATTGATACTTATGTTACAGCGGTGGTTCAGGATTATCTAATTACAAATATTAAAAAGTGGTATGACGAAGGTAAGTCTCATCTCGAGATTCAAATCTTAGTTGAAAATATCATTAACTCTACGAATACATTGCTTGTTCCAGAGACTCTAGAACAGTTTATTCGCGGAGGTCGTATGACACCTCTTGCGGCAAAACTTGGACAACTTTAAAGATTATTCCAGTTTTACAAATCAACAAAAAAACTGCAGGTAAAGTTGATACCCTAACAAAAGTTCGAACTTTCCGCAAAGCGCTTAGCACAGCGGTAGATGAAATTGCAAAAGATAACCCAGATGAGAATACACTCATCACAATTGCGCATGTCGCAAATGTTTCTGAGGCAATGAATTTATATCACACAATGACAGAACGCTTCCCTACTGCGAAGATTCAAGTCATTGAATTACCTAATGCAATAGCGGTACATACAGGCATTGGTTGTATCGCAATCCAATATTTTAAAACCTGCTAAGAAATGGAGGTTCCATGACACAAAAGAAAAAGTCATTTTTGCCTGACTTTGATCATCCGGAAAAAGTTGAACAGCCAGATGAAAAGCAGCGCGAAAAACTACGTAAGAAATATATACGTAAATTACGATGGCAGAAAATCTTAACTGTATTTATGGTCTTGGTCGTCAGCATCTATGTCGTTGGTGGTATCTATGCTGTACGTTATGCAAGTAAATTATTAAAAGGGATGCCGACGTTAAATGTAGATGATTTAATTAGTACAGAATCCTCAAAAATATATGATGGAAATGGTACACTTCTAACAGAAATTGGTACCTACTACCGTGAAAATATCCCCTATGAACAAATGCCGGAATCCTTAATTGATGCGTTTTTATCTGTTGAGGACTCTCGTTTCTTCGAACACAATGGTTTTGATATTCCACGCTTTACAAAGTCTATTTTAGAAACAGTATTACATCATAATACACAAGGTGGATCTACCTTTACGATGCAGCTAGTAAAGAATACTTACTTCTCCATCGAAGATGGCGATAACAGTACAGAGCGTTCTGCTACCCTTTCCTATAAGGCACAACAAATTGTGTTAAGTATGCAGTTAGAAAAACAACTCAGCAAGCGAGAAATCTTTGAGTTATATGTAAATAAGTTAAACTTTGGCGACCGTATTCGTGGTGTACAAAAAGCTGCTCAATACTACTATGGTAAAAACGCAAGTCAACTTACACTTGCGGAATCTGCACTACTCGCCGGTATTATCAATTTGCCAAATACCTATAATCCATATAGCTACTTAGACTACGCAACAGAGCGTCGTAATAACGTATTAGACCTGATGCAATATCACGGCTATATTACAAGCGAAGAATGTACATTAGCCAAATCAATTAAAGTTGAAGATACGCTTGTTGGTAAATCTAATTTCAATACAGGTAATACGCGTTTTGCATCTTATTTAGATGTTGTATTAGATGAAGTACAACGTATGACAGGCCTCGATCCATTATCAACTGGTATGTCTATCTATACCGCATTAGACCCGACGATTCAAACAGAAATTGAAGCGATTCAAAACGGTGAAGTTGTCGACTTTGAAAGTGACCTTGTTCAACTAGCAATGATTACCCTCAATAACAAAAACGGAGAAATCGTTGGTGTCGGTGGAGGTAGAAACTATGGTGGAGATGGTGGATCACGACTATTAAACCGTGCTCTACAACAATACAAGCAACCAGGTTCCAGTATCAAACCGGTATTAGAATACGCACTTGCATTCGAATATTTGGGATACTCATTGGATGAAGTCTTAATTGATAGACCAATTACCTATCCTGCAGAACAACGTGTTCTTGTAAACTATAATGGCAAATATGAGGGCGATGTTACACTTAAAGACGCAATGGCAAACTCTTTAAATACCCCTGCAATTCAAACATTAGAGAAAGTTACAGCCAAGATAGGCTCTGATGCGATTGTCGATTACCTTAAAAAGATTGGTTTTTCACAGGTGAAATATGGTAATTACCACCTATCGTACGCAATCGGTGGTAATGACTTTACAGCTTCCGTTGCTGAAATGGCAGCTGCACATGCAATGTTAGTAAATTTAGGTGTTTATAATGAACCGCATACCATCCGTCGTATACAAACTGATGATGGTAATGTATATGAACCACAAAATCAAAATGTTCGTGCACTTTCATCCGGTAGTGCCTACCTTGTAGACCAATTGATGCAAAATAACGTTAATCAAAACAAGTATTATAACCACATGCAAATATTACAGAGCGGCTATCCAGTATATGCTAAGACTGGTACAACTGACTGGGGCAATGATGGTTTACAATACGGTATTCCAAGTGGTGCTGCGAAAGACAAGTGGATGATTGCAAGTACATCTCAATACACCAATGCAGTATGGTATGGATTCGACCAAGCAATTGATGGTGAAATGACATACTTCCCTACCTGGCGAGATTTGAATACACCAGGACAAATCAATCGTCATATGTTAGATATTGAATCCTATATCTCTCCAGATACAATTGGAGGTGTGTCTCAACCAAGCGATGTACAAGATGTAACTTATCTATATGGTACATACCCACACGTTGCAAATGATGGTTCAAGCTATGGCGGTAAGACAATTACTTCGCAAGTATCTTCTAGTGGTTTAAATTACACACCAACACAATACGCAAGTTCTTATCGTAACAATAACAGCTATTTGGCAGGACTTAACGCTTCTATTTCAAATGGAATCGTGTATATTAATTGGCTTACACAAGATACATGTTCCGGTAGTCGTAACATATCCCTCAAGGATAACTATAACAACATTTCTAAATCCGGTGCTTGTCTTGCCTATAATAGCTTTCTACAATCATCCGCAAACAGTAAATTCTATGCAGACTTATATCAGGATGATGTCTATATCACTTCTGTAACAAGTAAGACAAACATGTATGCAGGTCTGCCAGAATACTTCAAAGGAAAAGTCAAAGCTTGTGGTTACTTTGTAACTAGTAGTGGTAAGAAATCAGATACTATCTGTACAGATGCTGGTTACTATGATCCAGACGCTACTGCCGCAAAGGACAATAAATAATCTTGAAAGAATCTATAGCAATATAGGTTCTTTTTTGAATACAAAAAAGACATCTACTAATAGATGTCCCCTATATACTACTCAGCTTTTAAATCTCTTGCCATTAGATCTCTCATCGCATCTAATGGTGCTTTTCCTTCATAAAGTACTGCATATACTTCGTTTGTGATAGGCATTGAAATATTACGTTTCTTTGCTTCTTCATAAACAACTTTACATGCAAATACACCTTCTACCGTCTTTTTATTTTCTTCCCAGAACTTCTTCGCACCCTGATCTAAACCAATCTGATAGCCAGCCATAAAGTTACGGGAATGACGTGATGTACATGTAACAATCAAGTCACCTACACCATCAAGGCCTAAGTAAGTTTCTTGCTTACCACCTAAGGCAACACCATAACGAGTCATTTCCGCAAGACCACGTGTCATAAGACCAGCTCTTGCATTATCACCCTGTCCACTACCTTCTAAGATACCACTGGCAATTGCCATGACATTCTTAATCGCAACACCAATTTCAGCACCAATCACATCAGAGTTACGATATACTCTAAAGTACTGATTAGAGAATAAGTGTTGTACTGTCTTAGCTGCTTCTTCGTTATCGCTTACCGCATTAACAGAAGTCATCAAACGTAGAATAACTTCTTCAGCGTGCGATGGGCCAATCAATGATACGATAGCCTTACACTTTTCTTGTGGAACAATCTTAGAAATCACAACACTCAAACGTTCGTGTGTAACTGGATGAAACCCTTTTGCAACATTGATTATAATCGCCGCCTTTGTTAGATGTTGACTAGCTTTTGTAAGTACTTCTTCGAGTGCCATTGTTGGAACTGCTGCTAGCACTACATCCGCATCTGCTACAACTGATAAATCTGTACTTGCATGAATGTTATGATTGATTTCCGTTTCAAAAAACTTTGTATTATGATGATTCACTTCGATATCTTCAACTTCACGTGGATCAATACCCCACATGATAACTTCTTGTTGATTATCTGCCAAAACCTGCGCTAGAGCTGTACCCCAGCTACCTGTTCCTAATACACATATTTTCATTCGGATACCTTCTTTCTAACAACAATACGAATTGGTGTACCACTAAAATCAAATGCTTGACGTAACGAATTCTCTAAGAATCGCTCATACGTAAAGTGCATAAGTCGTGGATCATTACAGGAAAGTACAAATGTTGGTGGTTGAATTGATACCTGTGTACCATAGTATACACGGAAACGTTTTCCATTTCGAGCCGGAGCTGGTGTAGTAATCTGTGTATCTGTAATTACCTCATTGAGAATATTTGTAGCGATACGACGGCATGAATTTTCATATACCTGATCAACAACAGGAATAATTGTATCTACTCTTTGATGTGTTAGAGCACTTACAAATACAATAGGCGCATAACTTAGATACGCAAATTCAATCCGAATACGTTCGATAAACGCATTCATTGTCTTGTCATCCTTCTCGACTGCATCCCACTTATTGACAACAATAACAATTGGTTTCCCCTGCTTCACAAGCATACCCCGCAACATGTTTGTCTTGTTCACGGATTCCTGCTTCCCCATCAATAACAAATAAAGCCACATCACAACGTTCAATCGCTGTCATCGCTCTTAATACAGAATATTTTTCAACAGATTCATATACCTTACCACGTTTACGAATACCTGCTGTATCAACGATAACATACGGTTTACCTTCATAAACAAATGGTGTATCTACCGCATCACGCGTCGTACCTTGTACGTTAGAAACAATAGAACGTTTTTCCTTTAAAATAGCATTAACAAGTGAAGATTTGCCAACATTTGGTTCACCAATGACAGCGATATGAATACCTGTGTGCTTATCTTCTTTATCCTCTTCAGGCATCAAACGTAAGCATTCATCCAAAACATCACCAATACCGATACCATGTACACCAGATACAGCAATTGGATCACCTAAACCAAGATTATAGAACTCATAGATATTCATCATACGAGTTGAATCATCAATCATATTTACAGCAAGTACAACCGGTTTTGTCTGTTTCTGCAAGATTCCTGCAATATAAGAATCATCATCTGTCAAACCCATCTTACCATTTACAACAAAAAGGATAACATCCGCTTCATTCATTGCAATCTGTACCTGGGCACGAATTTCTTCTTGATAAGGTTGATCTGCTAATTGGATACCACCTGTATCAATCAGCTGGAACTTCTTTCCAGTCCATTCACCAGTCGTATAAATACGGTCACGTGTTACACCAGGAAAATCCTCCACGATAGATACACGAGAACCTGCAATACGATTAAAAATTGTTGATTTTCCAACATTCGGACGACCAACAATTGCGATTACTCCACTATGCATTACAAAACCTCCTTTTCAATAAAAGGCTTAGCAAGATCATAGATACGTTCTGTTACTTCTTCGATTGACATATCACTTGTGTCAATTTCAACCGCATCATCCGCTTTTTTGAGTGGCGAATTAGCACGTGTCATATCTTGTAAATCGCGTTCTGCGATTTCCTTCGCTATTTCTTCAATACTTCCAGTCGGAATATTCTTTGCTATATTCTGATCATATCTACGCTTTGCACGGGCCATTGGAGTAGCAGTCATATAAATTTTCACTTCCGCATCTTTTAAAACAACAGTTCCAATATCACGGCCATCCATAATAAAGCCCTTTTCTTTTGCCATTTCTTGTTGACGTGCAACAAGCATATGACGTACATTTGCTAGCTTAGATACAAGACTAGCTGCTAGGCTTATCTCATTCGTACGAATTTTATCAGATACATCTTCTCCATCCAATAAGATAGAACCATCCGTCAATAACTGAATCTTCGTATGTTCTAACATTTTACATACAGCCTCTTCATCTTCTAAACAAATATGATTTTGTAAAGCCTTATATGCTGTACTACGATACATCGCACCTGTATCTAAATGTACATAATTTAATTTTTTTGCCAGACACTTAGCAATGGTACTTTTTCCCGCTGCACCAGGTCCATCAATCGCAATATTTATCTTCATCTTATGCCCTACCACTATTCATTACAATGCCATAAACTGCTAGTAATAATAAGATTACAAGCAATAGAATTAGCACAACAACCACAATGTTTAACACATGGTTTGTATACTGCATCTTCTCATTAACATCTGTTAGATTTGCTTCATAGTTGTCCAATTGAACACGCATCTGTGTTGTTTCATTCAATAGGCGTTGATTTGTACTTTCATAATTCTCCGTCTTTCTTGGAAACATCGCAAACGCATCATCATTATTAGTTGTCTGACTTGTTTGTGCTTCTCTACGTGGTTCTTGTGGATTCATTAAATCCCCAAATACATCACTAAATTGCGCAGTATTTTCAAGTGGTGGAAAACTAGTTGTATTCTGACTCATATAGTCTCTAGAATCCATATGACTAACACGTGGTGTAAAAGCAGGAATCTCTGGAAGAGAATTGTCTGGATTCGATCTCTTCTCATTCATTAAATTCTTTACTTCTGCCATGATATCTTCTTTTGTAAGACTCATTGGATCATTAATATGGTTGTTATCACCTGTATAAGGTACATCAAACAGATTATCCTGCTTTGATGGAGTTAAAGGTTTTGCAGGTTGAGATGTACGTTGTTTAGTTGATGACATAAATGGAATGTCAGTTGTTCCTGTACTATTAGAATATGGCTTTTTTACAGACTCTTTACGTGCTTCTTGAATCTTCTTATTCGCAATAGAATCACCCTTGATCTTACGTAAGATATCCATGGATGTATTTTCTAAAGAAGAGTTTCCCTGTTCAATATTATATTGTTTTACTTCACGAATATACTGATCTAGATAGTCATTATCATATCCCGCTAAGTCATTTACAGTCGTAAAAGCACCAGCCTCAAAGTTTGCCAATGTTGGTGCTGGCTCTTCATGACCAAAAGAAGTGACTGGTTCAGAAATCACTGGTTTAGCAGGTTCGACGTCTTTGATTGGTGCACTTACACGACGGTGAACACCTTCGTTAGCACTCTCTGTATAATCCCCACTTCTGTGGAAATTATTCGCGTCGATCTGATTCAATCTCTTTTGGAAACGAGATAATTCTTTGGTTGTTGTTACGTCATTACTATCTAAATCTTGCGCAATTTTCTCGCGCAAATCTTTATATTTCTTAATACGTGATAATTCAGCCATATGTACATCTCCCAATAAACAGAAATATTATACCATATCCGTATTTATTTCACTTACTCGCTTGGATATTTTTATTATTTGCATATGAAAAAAAGGCGTATTATCACGCCTTTTCACTGAATTTTCAGATTAATGCAAAAAACCTGAGATACGCTTGTACAGTAGTCTTGTGATGACACTTACAACAAAGCCCTTGATTAAGTTAAATGGTAATACGCAAACAAAGAGTAATCCCCATACACTCTTAATAAATGGGAAGATTGCTGCACCCATCTTAACAAATGCATCAATAGGCATTCCATATAGTGTTGAATAGAACGGTAATAGCACAAAATAATTCGCTAGAATACCAACAGCAGCCATTACAAGTGTACCCACTACCATACCAATTAAAGCATTTTTCTTTGACTTTTGCTTGCGGTAGATAATCGCAGCTGGCACAGTAAAGGCAACACCGATAATGAAGTTTGCAAGTTCACCTACAAACATTGTCTGTGTAGGTTTAAATAATAACTTCAAGATAATTTTGATTGCTTCAATCAGAACTGCTGCCCATGGTCCAAACGCAAATCCACCAATCAATACACTGACTTCACTAAAATCTAACTTGTAAAAGTTAGGCGCGATAAATAGTAACGGAAAATCAAATAGCATCAGCACAAACGCTACCGCACTGAGGACCGCTACATTCGCAATAAATTTTGTTGTTAAAACTTTCTTACTTCCTGACATGGTTTCATCTCCTTGCCTCAAAATAAAAGAGGCTATCTAAGATAACACCTCGGGTAAAAATTGATGATGAAAAAACATTTTACTCTTCCATCCAGACTGTACTGTCGCCATCGGAATTGCACCGATTCAACCTTTCGGTTCGCGGGGTATACCGCCGGTCGGGAATTGCACCCTGCCCTGAGTTTTATCTTCTTTAGTATATACCACTTTATATACACTTACCAGTAAAAAGAAAGAAGGATTTCTCCTTCTTAGATATTTAAGGCACTCTAAAATCAGTCGGGGTCGGGGCGACCCTGTAAAATAACTCGGGGTCAAATTTTGACCTCTTTTTTAACAACTCGGGGATACCCTATAAAATCTCACGGGGTACGCTGTTTATAATAAAAACTCCTATGTTAGAATTCAGTCTTGCAAGTGATTGAAATTAAACATAGGAGGCGCCATATGGCTATAAATGATTTTATCATATCCACACTTAATGTTAGTGACGATATGATTTTTTGATTGATACACATAAATCATCTGATAAATTACACATCTTAATAAAACTGAATGATACTCATCCTTCCTGTCCCTGTTGTGGAGGTCATACAAAAGTAAAGGATTATTCTTCATACAGCTATAACCACCTTGACGTTGCAGGGATTCCATCCATCATTGATTGGACAAGAAGACGCTATGTCTGTAAAGAATGTGGGAAGTCCTTCTCTGAGCCAAGTCCATTTGGCCCAGAGAACTTCCACCAGTCATACGCAGTACTCAATGCGATTGCCTTAGATCTACACAACGTTCGTATGACATACAAGGATATTGCACATAAATACCATGTATCCAACACGATTATACAAGTATATGCTGATAGTTTCATCCGTGCACCTAGATTAACACTTCCTGAGAATCTTGGCATCGATGAGATTTCTTCTTCTATGGCGAAATATGGTGGTTCATACTTGTGCGTATTCGTAGACAATAATAACAGGACATTAAATGAGATACTTCCAAACCGTTCGAAAGTAACACTATCGAAACACTTTGAAATGATTCCACAATTGGAGAGAGACAAGGTAAAGTACGTGACGATCGATATGTGGGAACCTTATAGGGATGTGTGTAAAAAGTACCTGAGACATTGCGAAATAGCGGTAGACCCTTTCCATGTCATCAAACACCTTACGGAGTGCTTTACGCGCATACGTGTAGGAATCATGAAACAGTGTGTCTATGATAGTCCCAGTTACTATCTGTTGAAGACCTGGCATAAGTTATTGGAATCTGATTCATTCAATCTCGATAACGAGCCAAGATACAACTCAAAATTTCGCCAGAAGATGAATTACAGGGACCTTTACAACATGTTGTTGGATATAAGTCCTGATTTAAAGCTTGCGTATGAATTAAAGGAACTATATAGAGACTTCAATAAACACTGCTCCTTTGAAGAAGCTAGTATGAAACTTGATTATCTGATTGAGCTATTTGAACACGCAGACTTAGACTGTTATAAGGAATTTATATCTTTACTGAAACACTGGAAACCAGAAATCATCAATAGTTTTAGAAGACCGTATGACGATAGACGACAATCCAACGCACTGGCTGAAAACATCAATCAGAAACTTCGGTTACTGATCGAGATATCCAATGGATATACAAACCTAGAACGCTTTCGTGCACGTGCACTATACTGCCTAAACGACAAACTATTCTATTGCTTGACGACATGTTTATATTCCAGAAAACGAGAGCACAAAAAACGTGGCACATATACCAAACATCTCTCTGATACACTAACTAACGACTAATAAACTGTTACTATTAATCACTTGCACACACAAAAGGATGACTACATCAGAATGCCAGTATTCGCACTCTCTATAGTCATCCTCTTTTACTATTCAAAACCCATTACTGATTTTAGAGCGGAGTTTAATAAAACCCCCGACTGATTTTACTTAAGCATATTTAATAATGTTTTTAGCATCTCCACTGTGCTTTGCATTGTAAGTGGAATATAGAAGTATGCAGTACAAATAAATCCAGCGACTACTATCATCAGAACAATCATCTGTGCACTTGTCGCAAATGGCGCAGACTTAATGTATGCCTGAATACGTAGATATACACCAGCCACCATACCAAGAGTTCCTAGTAAGAATCCTACTGACATAGACTTCGATAACAATAGAATCGCAAGAATATACATCACTGTTGGAAGTAAACTTGCGATAGAAGTTAATGACGCAAGTTGATGACGATAGTTATAAGATACCTTGATATTTGCGATATAGCCACTAATTACCAAATAGATTCCTTCAAATAAGATGAATAAGAATGCTAGTTTTAACGACATGATAAATGTGTCACTAAAGTTCATTCTAGTAAACCCAAAAGGTGAAAGATTAATATAACTAGCAAGCATTGCAGATAAGAAATACGCAAACGCAATCCAATGGATTGAATTACGAATCGCAACACCTATAAACATCATGAAGTCATCGTGGTTTTTCGCAAGACGATCAATCGCATACGCCGGGAATAACAGTCTTGTTAAGAAGTCTGTCTTTGCAGTACTAATATCTCTATCTGCTTCCGCAATCAATCTTTCTCTTCGCGTCATCTTGATAGGCTTAGACTTTTCTTCTACAGTCGGTTGCTTTCTATCCACTTCTTCTGTTTTCGCAACTTGTAGTGTCTTCTGTTTTTCTAAACGGTCTTCTTTTTTCTTTTGAAAATCATCTTTCAGCGATGCATATTTTTCCTGTAATAGTTGCCATGCATGCTTAGAAGATTCTTTTGCCTTATTGCCAGCATCTGATAAGAAAGATTTCATCTTTCCACCTACATTGCCAATTGCAGCTTTTGCTTTATCAAGATTCTCATCTAATTTGATATCTTCAACAAACTTCTGAGGAATCAATTGGTTCATAACTGATTCTGACTTAGATATTTTCTCACTTTTATAAACTGCATGTTGCAGAAATGGTCTATGACGATACTGCACAACACGCTGACGATAGCTAATAGGAGTATTTGTTCTTCTTTTACTGCCAATAAATCTTACTTTCTCCATGAAACTCGCCTCCAGTAGTTTCATTATAAACAAAAAGACTATCTTATAACACTCTTAATTATGAAGAATCTGAAAAAACATCGCTTTATCGAGTGACCTCATAATCTAACACAACTTTTTTTATCTGGATCATATTCCACAATAACTATCTCATTTGTCAGCTGGATATAAATATATCGATCTCTGATTTGATATTTATCTTCTAAATTCATTTCAGTACATAATTCTTTTTTAATCTAGCAATCGCTGAAAGTTCTTCTTGTTGATAGGCATAGATTATTTCTAAGTTCTCTAGTGTTTTTTGCTTGGTAATTCAAATTGGTACTCAGTACTGTTACAAGTGTTATCACATATAGAAAGATAACGAGAAAATATGCACTGATAAAAACCTTTATTGTTTACATAAGAATACTTCATATTCTTGGTTCTCTCTAACATACCGTAGAATCACGCTATCATTTTCTAAGTAAAACATTGCACTCTCTATATCCATTAAGAATATTTGTGTACCTGGCTGTATGATAAGATTCTGATTCACAAGACGTAATCTCATTTCTTCATGTTGTCTTTGAAATGAAATCATAGTTGGTTGTAATTCAATGTCATACGCTACTGCTAGATAATGCCGTAATTGCACTAGCGCAATCTGATCTTGTAATGGTGTTCTATCTTTTAAGACATTACGTGTTATAGAGATAACTTGTACTGTCATTGGAATGCAGATACATACTGTTAAAATACATATTAAGATTTCGATGAGTGCGAACCCTCTTCTATTTGACATGCTTGTAAACACCCTTCTATATCATTCATCGCATCCAACAATGACTCTTCCATCTCACGTATCTTTCTTTTAAATACAGTATGATGTGCGTAATTTGCCTGTATGATACTTGTAAGTAAACCAACCAGCAATAATGTGATACTTAAACTAACAAATGCTTCTACGGTAAATAATCCCTTTTTATTGAATTGCAAGTCTACCACCACCAAGTTCTACAATAATTGTATGTTCATTTTTAAAATAGATTGTTTTTGCTTGATTCACATTTCCCTTTTGATTAAAACGTACATTATATTCTTCAAAAGATATACTTATTGCTTGTTTCATTGCGGTACTTTGTAAATATAGATATTTATCCACAAATGCATAATATTCCGTTTCTAACGAATGTATATTCGTCGGTAACAACATCATAAATACCGATATCACAAAAAGAACTACGCACATCTCCAACAAACTAAAACCTTTATTCGATATACGCATGTCCATCACTGATTACAAGACTCTTCTCGCCATCACAGGTAATCTGCTGTTCTGTTAATAATCCAGCATTCACTAAATCACTCACACTTCCAGGATAACTATCGTATTCTAGTTTATATTGGATAATCGCAGAGTCCGCAATCTTCTCCAATGCCTTACAACCTTTGTCATTTACAATCGTTAGTGTCTTTTTAATATTTGGTATTACTAATAAAAACAGTATTGAAATAATTAAGATAACAATCGTCATCTCCAGTAATGTAAATCCTTTTTTATTCATCATTCACCTCCTATATATTCTGCAACATCTGCATTGGTAACATGAGTATCTGATAAATCACAAGCAGTATTAATCCTATCGTTCCATAACAAGATAGTTGTACGCTACGCGTAAAGATACGTACTTGTTTGATATGTCGTTGTTGGTTCATCACTAGATATCCTTCTAGCATCTTCTCACAGTTTGAACCATGTAAGGCAATTTGAAAGAACTGTTGTAATGCATGTTCTACATATGGTGTATGTAATGTATTTTCAAATGATTCGCCTTTACATAAAGATTCGTTCAACTCATGTGCTATTAAACACACCAAAGGTTTCTCTTTCATATCCAACAAAATTTTCATCGTTTGTATCGTTGGGATACGTACCCGAACGCATTCAAGGAAGTATCTTGCAAATTCTGCAGATGCCTTTTGAACCAAAAGCGAATCTGGCACGTGTTTTACAAGTAAACGATATAACCAACACTTTCTTTGTGGATGTTGAAACACAATCCACAACAAGATTCCTATAACAATTACAAAAGTCGCTAGCCACGATAATAGTTGTATCAATCCTCGTAAGAAGTAATAACTTGTGACATTCACCTCAAAACTAGTCATTAATGCAATCATCTGTGGAAAGACAAAACCATTAAACAAATACATTCCAAAAAACATCACAAATAACATGACAATCGGATAGATCATATCCTTCATCATCTTAAGCTTTGTTTGTTCTTCATGACTTGCAAGTTCAATTGAAATCCGCATACTATCAAGTACTGGCAGATAACGAATAAAGTTATCAAAGTACTTTCTATAACAAACCGGCAATAGTGAAGAAAATGCATCTTTAAACGTCTGTCCTTGTTCAAGTTTTTCCAATACATGCTTGATATGCTGTTTATTTCTTTTTGTCTTCAAAATTTGTAATGTATCGGTAAAACTAAACCCATTTTCCATCAAACTTACAATTCCTTGGCATTCTAGTTTATCAAAGCGAGTATTCCTCAAGACAATCCGACGCAATATATCCCTTCTTAACTGCATTTTGTAATTGTTTTTGGAGTGTGATAAACGTTTCGGAAACACATCGATGTTCCAAGGCATAAGCCACCTCCTTTCGGTTCATATATTCATACACACCCGAGCGTTTTCCAGCCCCCAAATTGAATAAGCGTTGATTAGAAATGCCTATCAGCACATCTTTCAATTGGTACATATCTACTCCTAAATCTAATAGACGGTCAATCGCAGACATACAATTTTGACTATGTAAACTCGTCACTACCAAATGCCCTGTTAGTGCACTGCGCACTGCCATTAATGCAGCTTGACTATCACGTATTTCTCCAATCATGATGATATCCGGATCATGTCTCATGAGTTGTTTAATACCCTCGTCATAAGATAAATGTTGGTGGTCATTGATCTGTATTTGCACATAGTTTTCGTGATATACCTCAACCGGATCTTCCAGAGTAAATATCTTCTTTCCCTTAGTTTCATTGAGAATGGTATAAAGCGTTGTTGTCTTACCAGAACCTGTTGGTCCAGAAAATATAAAAAGCCCTGATGTATGTTTTGTAATATTCCTTAGCCATATCGAAGTATCATAATCAACTGTTAAATCTTCAATATGTAGAGGTGAATGCTGATTCAGAATACGTAGCACACCTGATGTATTGTGATAACTTGAAACTAGCGCAAAGCGTAAAGATACTGGTTGCCCATCAATTTCCATCTCAAATCTTCCCGTTTGTGGATGGTGGATATCTGATAAGTCTAGATTTGCCTTATACATCAGATAACGAAATAAACGAATATCATCTTCTTTTGGGACCATTTGCTTAACATCCTGTTCAATCTTCATCTCGATACTCAAACTTTCTTTCGGATATGTTTTTAGATGAAAATGGATATCGGTCACATGAAACTCCATCGCTATTTTTAAACACTCAATCAATCGTTCTTCCATAGTAGTCCTCACACTTTTGTATTCACTAAAAATACGAAAACTCCATAAAAAAATGTTCGATTTTCTCGAACATTAGTATTCATAGTTTAAATCAAATTTTCCATCCGACTTCTGTACAATCAGATAATAGTAACCTGGAGGCGTCTGTGTCGTTTGATCATATTCTCCATATCCTTCAATATTTACCATTTCCGCAATAAGGTTCTGTTCTAAATCATATAGTTTTGCCACAAAAGTACCTTGACCTGTATGCTTACCATAGATTCTTAGACTTCCTGCATTAAGATAGAAACGCACAATGTAAAGTCCTCCAGAATTTTGAATCTCAGTTGCCTGTTTACTCGTGGTAGAATCTGGATCATCGACCGTTGTTGGTAAATCAAATTCCTTTTCTTTTTCATCCTTTGGTTTTTCAACAGTATTATCAGTAGGAATTGTCTTCTCCTCAATCATCTGTGTGATACGATGATCAACAGCCCCAAAAGAGCTCTGCAAGTAGATAATATCATCATGGTCATTCTTATTAACAGAAACTGTATAGAGAGAGACCTGTTGGGTCATTGTACGTCCATTTTTCTGATACGTGTATATACCATAAACATTATTTCCCTTAATAATTGTCTGGGTGACAGTACATTCATATTGTGGAAACTGCTTCTTTAGTACAGACTCCACCAATTTTTGTGCATCTGCATCTTTAAAATCAGTTGTAGAAATCGAAATCTGATCTTCCTTCGCTACGTAGCTTGATTTGTCTTGATGACAACCTGCCAGTAATATCGAACTCAAACATAAACTAATCAAAAATTTCTTCATATTACTTCCTCACTTCTATTCTACACGAAACTAAGATAAAACAACTTTGATTTATTCTTAAAAGTAAGAAATCATATAGGGATTATTACGAACTTCAATTCCTATTGTACTTGCAGGTCCATGCCCTGGGTAAATTTGTAAATCATGTGGAAGTGTCTTGAGATAATCCAGTGTATCACGCATCTTCTCATCACTACCAGAATATAAATCTGTTCTACCACAACTAGACGCAAATAGCGTGTCACCTGTAAAAAGAATATTCTTATAGCGAACACAGATACTACCATCCGTATGGCCAGGTGTATGATGAATTTCTAAAGAAAATGTTCCAATCTTAATTTGTTTCTCATTTAAATCATGTATTGGCGCATATACAGGTGCACTATAGCCATAATGTCCAGCGTTACTTGGTGATACAAGTGGTAAATCATGATGATCCATAAAAACAGGACAGTTGTATACATCACACAAATCATCCACAGCCCCCGTATGATCAGAATGTCCATGTGTCAAAACAATACCATCAACAACTTCATCTTTGCCAACACACTCCATAATCTTCTTGTAATATCTTCCTGGATCAACAAACAGCACATGACCATTATCATGTAATACATAAGAATTTTCTTCAAATTGACCAATTGGTAATATATCTAATCTCATACAAAATATAAAAAAATAACCAACAAAGGTTATTTCTTCTCCTTATGCAATGTCATTTTGCGTAAACGTGGACAGTACTTCTTAACTTCCAACTTTTCTGGGTGCTTACGCTTATTTCTTGTAGTGATGTAGTTTTCTTCACCACATTCTGTGCATACCAAGATTACATTCTCTCTTGCCATTGTTAATAATCCTCCTAAGATTTTGCATGATGAGTATATCATATTCATAAATCAATTCCAAGTGCTTTATGGTTTTATGAGATGAAAAACTCGATAAAATTTTATAATCGTGGGATAATAGTACTCATAAAGGAGAAAAATAATGAAACGTACTGAAACACGTGCTTTATTTGTAGGAAATGTCCAAATTGGTGGTCAAAATAAATGTGTCTTACAATCGATGACAAATGTCCCTGCAAAGGATGTAGAGCGCTCAGTCGCGCAAATCAACGAACTAGCCGCAAATGGCTGCGAACTTGTCAGAACAGCCGTATTAGATGAAGAAGATGCTCGTGCTATTCCAGCTATCAAAGCTCGCATCAACATTCCTCTAATCGCAGATATACACTTTAACTATTTACTCGCCCTCATCTGTCTAGATGGTGGTATTGACGCAATTCGTATCAACCCTGGTAACATCGGCTCTCGTAAAAATACAGAAGCTGTCGTTGCCAAATGTAAAGAAAAACATGTACCAATTCGTATTGGTATTAACGCTGGCTCTTTAGAAAGAGAACTATTAGAAAAATATGGTGGCCCATGTGCAGAAGCTCTTGTCGAAAGTGCTCAACGTCACGTTGATATTCTTGAGAGTATGGATTTCTATGATATCTGTCTATCATTTAAATCTTCGAATGTAGAACTTACGATTGACGCATATGAACTTGCCGCAAAGACATTTAACTACCCTCTTCATTTAGGTGTTACAGAAGCTGGTGGATTTGCGGATTCTGCTGTAAAGTCTTCTGCCGCATTAGGTGTACTCTTACATGAAGGAATTGGTGATACAATTCGTATTTCTGTATCTGGTCCTCCAAAGGATGAATTGATTATCGGAAAGGCATTACTACGTAGTTTCCGTTTGATTGAAGATGTACCTGATTTAGTCGCATGTCCTACATGCGGAAGAATCCAGTATGATATGATTCCACTTGTCAAAGAGATGGAGGATTATCTCCACAGTATCAAAGCGAATATCACAGTCGCAGTCATGGGCTGTCCTGTCAATGGTATGCAAGAAGCTAGCCGTGCAGATATTGGTATTGCGGGTGGTTCAAAATCCGGTATTCTCTTCCGTAAAGGAAAAGTAATCCGCACCGTTCCACAAGCAGAAATCAAACAAGCATTGATTGAAGAAATTGAAAAAGATTATAGAAGAACAGAGAAGCCAAAAATAGCTTCTCTGTTTTTACTATTTCTTTTGAAATACAATTGGATCCGTCAACTTGATATAAACAACCAAGTATCCAAGTGAAAATAAGAATCCTGCAAATACATCAGATGTATAATGAACACCCAAATAAATACGGCTTAAACCAATAATGAGAATCAATAGACTAAAACATGTCATCAAAGTCCAACGCAATTTCTTATTTCGAACATTTTTTATAAATCAAGTAGATTAGATATCCATAGAATGCCATACTTACCATAGAATGGCCTGATGGAAAACTATATCCCGTTTCCGTAATCAAACGAAATCCAGTAGGACGAGCACGACGTACGATCAATTTTAGTATGTTATTTAGTAGTGCAATCAATACCAAGTTTGATACAACACTGACTGCGATTCTTTTATTTGTAATGAGAACTAATGAAGCGATAGCCCAAACAATCATCAAAATAGTACCACCAAACTGTGTAATAACTATCATAATTGGGGTTAAGGTATCTGATATAAAATGCTTTATTGCAAAATTATAGACAGAAGTATCAATCGGTAATACATGACTACCCCATACTGCTTGCATCAAATATACGAAGATACTGATACAAACCAGTACAATAACCCACTTTATATTTTTCTTTTGAAAAACCTGCATGCATATCTCCTTTTAAAAATCGACGCATCTTCGTCGATTAAGCAACATGAGGTTTATTACCACCTTGGATGAAGTATACATCATACCAAGTGATAAATGTATAAAGTGTCCAAATCTTACGACGAGCATCCACTTTACCTTGGAAGTTGTCGTCTAATAGTTGTAACACTGCCTTTTGGTCAAAGAATTCACCAACGAAGTCTTTTGATAATTCTTCACGTACAATCTGATAGAACTTCTCAGTACGTAACCAGTCTTTGATAGGAACTGGGAAACCAAGCTTAGGACGTGCAGCCCACTCCTTAGGAATATGACGGAACGCAGCTTGGCGGAAAGCATACTTCGTATTGTGCTCGTTGAATAAATACTTTGTAGGAATTACCTCAGCGCATTCCATCATCTTTTTATCTAATAATGGAACACGCAATTCAAGAGAGTGTGCCATAGACATCTTATCAGCCTTCAATAAGATATCTCCAGGCATCCATTGGTGCATATCTAAATACTGCATCTTCTTGATTTCAGATAAGTTCTTAACCTTCGCATACTTATCCATCACAATTTCTTTGACTGATGGTGCATTACGATATTCCGGTTTCACGATCGCGGAAGCTTCCTCTTCCGTAAATACAAGTGCTTGGCCAATAAAATATTCTTCAGCTGGTTGTACGGCCTTTAATAGATGTAACTTACCAGGGAAGTTCGGCAACTTCTTTAAGTACTCAGATAACTTATGACGTTTACTTTGGGATAACTTCTTAAGAGCCTCACCAAGTTTACGAACAGTCATAGAGTTAGAATGCCAACCATAATCAATATAACCAGCAAATAACTCATCAGCACCCTCTCCACTCATAACAACCTTCACATCGCGTGCAGCGAGTTCTGATAAGAAGAACAGTGGCACAACGGATGGATTGGAATCTGGTTCATCTAAATAATATTGAATCTGTGGGAAGTATTGGAATGCCTCTTCACCAGTTAACGTACGAGACGTATTATGTAATCCTAAGATATCCGTTAAAGCTTTTGCTTCTGTAGATTCATTGTACGATGTTCCAAAACCAACAGAGTAAGTCTTCGCAGGTTTCAAGATAGACGCAACCAAACTAGAGTCTACACCAGAGGATAAAAACGAACCCACTTCTACATCCGCAATCTTATGTGTAGCGACAGACTCCTGTACGGTTTCATCAATAAAGTTTACAGCCTCTTCTAGAGTCATATCCTTTCTTCTTGATGTAAGTCCCAATACTGTTGAATATCTAACTTACCATCCTTCAAGATGAAATAATGTCCTTCTGGTAAACGATATACATTCTTAAAGAAACACTCTTTGATTGCAGGATATTGGAATGTTAAGTATGGTTTTAGGGCTTCCTTATTTAACTCCTTTTTAAAGGATGGATGATGTAAAAAAGACTTTATTTCAGAACCATACATAAATACTTCATCCGTATTATAATAATAGAATGGCTTAATACCAAAGTGGTCACGAGCACCAAACAATTCCTTCTTTTCTGTATCCCAAATAACAAAGGCAAACATACCACGCAACTTTTGTAAAAGTGCTACACCATATTCTTGATAACCATGGATCAACACTTCAGAGTCAGTATTCGTTTTAAAGTGATACCCCTTTTCAACTAGTTCCTTACGGATAGACTGATAGTTATAAATCTCACCATTGAAAGTTAAAACTTTTGTTTTATCTTCGTTATATAATGGCTGACTACCACCTTCCAAGTCGATAATACTCAAACGACGAAAACCTAAAGCCGCATCATCATCAATATATTGACCAGCGCTATTTGGACCACGGTGGATAATCGCATCCATCATGTCTTTAATAATCACTGCTTTTTCACTCTGTGTTTTTTTATCTACAAATCCTACTATTCCACACATAGAACCACTCCTTTACACAAACATATTTGCATTAGTTAGTATATCATATATATCTATTGATTACTCGCCCCTTCCAACAAGCATTTTCCAAAACTTTTTATTGAAGTATCGATTCTCATTTAGTATAATCTATTAGCAAGCTTCAATAACGGCGCGTTGGTGAAGCGGCTTAACACACCGCCCTCTCAAGGCGGCATTCACGGGTTCGAATCCCGTACGCGTCACTGTCAAATCGACCACGGTCGATTTTTTTATTTTCGTCAAAAAAAGAACAGACATACTGTTCTTTACAAGATATAGTCTAATCATCAACTTTATAGCTATATGCAATATCAATACCTAATTTTATAAATGTGATAATTAGTACTGCAATAATCAATGTAGTATTATCGAATAGAAAACTGATTATTACAATGATGACTCCTGCTATAACACCTGTAAGACCTGAAAATCTTTGACATTTTTTTCCAAATCTCATCATTCTTCATCGTCTGTTTTTGTCCGAAAGCCTAATACACTATTTCTTTTAACTTTAGGCATGAGATTATTGATTACAATTAAGAAGATTCCTATGATAATAAAAAGCTATTTGAATAAATGTAAGTGATGCAAACTCTAATTTCTCAATCTTATGAAGACTTGAATAAATCATAAATCCACAAAGTAAGTTAAAGATAAGTAAAACACTGGTACCAATAAACAAACTACTCTTCTCATTATTGTTGCCTTGAGACTCTTGTTTCTGTGCAAGTTTTCCCATCGCTAATGAAAAGAATCCAAACACAATCGTTATCACCGGTAATATCAAGATTTCATATTTGCTTCCCCAGCGATCAACTACGTTATCGATATTATAGTGAGCTGGTATCACATCAGGTAAAAACTGTAATGCAATCAGACTAGCAATTAGAGGCAAAAACATAAGTAGATAAAACAGTTTTTTATTCTTCATTTTTTTCTCCCTTCAATTCAGAAATCCACATGAGTGCTTCATCTAAAATAGATAAGTTTAATTCATAGTAGATAAAATTCTTATACTTTGTTTCGTAAATCAAATCAGCTTTTTGAGCTTTGCTAGATGGTACGATAACGCTTGAGGAGACATTCCTAATTGTTCAGCTAAATCTCCAGAACTGATTTTTCCCTCTTTTAATTTCATCAAGACATTCCTTCGATTATCATCCGCAAGAGCTGTTAAGATATCTTTGATTGCCATTCCATCACCTCGTAATCTATTTAAGTATTTCTTTAAATAGATTATAAATCTATCAACTAATAAATTCAACTCTATTTAAAAATATTTTTTAATAGTTAGAATAAAATATGAAAAAAAAGGACTTATGAAAGTCCTTCTCTATCTTTTCTTGCACGTTCTTTGTACATAGCCTTCTTCTCTTCACGAATCTTGCTACGAATCATTTCACGTTTCTTTTGACGATGAACGCGGTCAATTGCGGCTGCACGTTTCTTCTTGTAGCCTGGCTTAACCTTCGTATTCTTCTTCGTCATAATCATGGCTATCTTCTTCTCTAGCTCATCATCTGTCTTAAGACGTCTTTGTCCGTATGGATGCAATGTCTGCCATCCCGTCGAACGGTGACGAGCATGGTCAAACTTAATGCCACGCTTTTGTAAGGAACGAATTGCTTGATCATCACTTTCTTGATACAAGGCATAACATGTACCTGTAGAACCTGCTCTACCTGTTCTTCCTGCACGATGAATATAGTATTCTAAGTCTTCTGGAAATCCACAGGAGATAACATGTGTTACTTCTCCAATATCGATACCACGTGCAGCTAAGTCAGTAGCCACAACGTATGTATGTTCCGCATTGGAAATACTCTTCATTGCCTGCTTTCTCTTGCGGCTTGTAAGATCACCGTGAATCTCACTGACAGATACTTTATTCTTGCGAAGTTCTTCCGCAATCGCAGATGCTTCTTGACGTGTATTTGCGAAAATCAAACATACATAAGGCTGAAAGCCAGGTAAGATAGATAAAATCGTTTCCGCGTAACTATGATGATAACAAGGTACCAACACATGCTTAATATCTGGATTAAAACGTACCTTCTCACCAATCTGATATGTAATTGGATGATGCATGTACTTATTGATAAATGGCTTTAGCTGATCTGGCATTGTAGCAGAGAATGCAAGCATCTGTAAGTGTTCGCCTAGTCTTCCCGCAAAGGCATCAATTTCATCTAAGAATCCATATTCTAGAGTCATATCTGCTTCATCGACCACAAGCATACTTGCTTTATCAATACGTAAAGCACCACCATTTAAGAATAAGTCCTTAATTCTACCTGGTGTTCCAATAACGATATGTGGTTGAGACTTTTCAAGTTGTTCAATATCCTTACTTCTCTCACGTCCACCAACATATAAACGTACACGTATTTCTGGCACAATATCTGTCATGACTTTCGCCATCTCATAAATCTGTGTCGCAAGTTCACGCGTTGGCGCTGTAATAACAACCTGTGCTTCATCCTTAGTAGGATCTACCTTCTCCATGATTGGAATTAAGTATGCATGTGTCTTACCAGAACCTGTACTAGAAAGACCAATCACATCTTTGCCACGTAAAGCAGCTGGAATCACCTGTTCTTGAATTGGTGTTGGTTGTTTGAAATGGTTTTTCTCAATAAAGGCCATTGTTGTATCTTTTAGATTAAAATCTTCAAAATTTTTTTCATCTTATCACCTATAATTAGTATAACCGATTTTTATTTACGGTTTGAAAGGACTCTGATATGGAAATCATAAAAAGTCATTCCGAGAGGTATTGCCAAGGTGTTGTTCGTGCAATTCTCATTGCCAAAAACTGTCAAGGAAAACCCGAGATACCCCTGTCACAATGTTGGGTATGATTGTACATAATCAATTTGTGATTGATGCTTGTCGCAAGTTAGGTATCAACTTTGTTGAGGATAAAAATAAGACTCGCATGGAACTGTTAGAAGAAATCCCTAGTGGTATCGTTATCTTTACTGCTCATGGTGTTAGTGATGACGTAATCGCAGCTGCAAAAGCCAAGGGACTTACTTGCGTTGATGCGACTTGCCCTGATGTCATACGCACACATAACCTCGTCAAGGAACACAGTGCAGTTAGTGACATCATCTACATTGGCAGAAGAATCATCCTGAATCAGAAGGAACTGTTGGTATCTCTGATAAGATTCATCTTGTGACATCTATTGAAGATGTAGATGCACTAAAGAATGTATCTCTTAAGAATATTCTCATTACCAATCAAACAACACTTTCCATGTTAGATACAGCGGAAATCATTGCCCACTGTAAGAAACTCTTCCCTGACGCAATCGTCGCAAAGGAAATCTGTAACGCTACTAGTAAGCGACAAGAAGCGGTACTACAACTACAAGATGTTGATTTACTCATTGTTGTTGGCGATGCACGTTCCAATAACTCTAATCAACTTGCCAAGATTGCCAAACACGCAGGTATACAAGAATCCTATCTCATTGACAGTGTTCTAGATTTAACTCCAGATATGATTAATGGACATAAGCGCATCGCAATCACAAGTGGGTCTTCTACACCAAACTCTATCACCGACCAAGTCGTTGACTTTTTAAACGAATATGCACGCACAGGCATCTGGCAATTACCAGAGACTGTTAACGTGCAATTAATCTAAGATCTTCTAATTCCTCTTTGGTAAGAGGTCTATATTCGCCTGGTTTTAAAGTTTCATCTAAAACAAGATTCTTCATACGAAGACGTTTCAGATAAACAACTTTATCACCAACAGAATTGAATATGAATTTAATCTCATGGTACTTCCCTTCTTGAATAATCAGTGTACAAGAAGTATCAGAGATTTTTTTATATACTGCTGGTTTATAACTTACACCATTGTATGTAACACCAGATTCAATCTTTGCGATATCCTCTTCTGTTAGTGGTAGTGTATGTTCTACATAATACTCTTTTTCAACATGTTTCTTTGGCGATAATAGTTCATGTGCCAAAGGACCATCATTGGTTATCATAAGTAATCCTTCAGTATCTTTGTCTAATCGCCCACATGGAAACATGCCTTTATAGTCTTCCGCAATTAAGTCTAAAACTGTAGGACAGTTTTTTCCTTCCGTTGCGCTGATATAACCAGCCGGTTTATTTAACATATAATAAACATATTTTTCATAAACCACAGGAATATCATCCACAAAAATCTCTGCTGTATTTTCATCAACACGCATGTCAGATGACTTTGCGATTTCACCATTGACACGAACACGTTTCTCTTTGACAAGTTTCTTTACTTCGCTACGACTGCCAACACGTGCATTTGCTAGAATACGATCTAAACGTAACATTTAGGCACCTCGACGTAGAATACGATTGAACATTCCACGTAAATCGCGATGGAAAATAGACTTAGGCAGACGGAATAATTCACTACTAGCAAAGTATACTCCCATTCCTAATGTTCCAATGATAGCTACGAATACAATCGCTAATAAACGAGAATATTGTGTTGGATCAATGCCAATCCAGCGTACGATGACATAGATACCATTCATCGCAAAACAACAAATAATAATCTTCACTAAGCGAATAATCATATTCTTCACACGTACAGGATATGTCTTTTGAATCTTATAGATACTCAGTGCGATGAATGTAATTTCACAAAGAATACTAGAGATAATTGCGCCTGAATATCCAAATAAATAACAACATGGATAGAATGTCACAACCTTTACCAAGAATCCAATTGAGAAGTAAATCAAAGTATGTCTTCTCATCTTTAAGGATAATAAGATAGATAGCAATACAGGTGTTACTGTAGTACCAAACGCTAAGATACTAGACCAGAATAACGCTACTTGTCCATACTCTAGCTCTTTAGCACCATACATGATGTAATAGATAGACCTGATAAAGCAGCCATCGATACACAGACCGGAATGACAATATAGAATACTGTCCCAAGACAGTCTTCTAGCGACTTACGTAGTCCCTTCCAATCCGCATGAACCAAAGAAACAGTGATAAATGGAACAGCACCAGCCGCAAAACCATTACCTATAACCTGTGGAATGGAAGTTAACTTATCACAGTTTGTCTGGATAATACTCAATAACATCGTTGCTTGGCTATGTTGCGTGCCTAAGCCTTCCATCACAGACACAAGAAGTTTGTATTCACAAGTACCTGTGAGTTTGCCAAGATAGAACTTAATAGGAATGGAATTACATACATCACAAACTCATGAATGAGTTCTTTAATTGCAACAGAGTTTGTAGATTGTAGTTTGGCTTTTTCCTGTACATCCCTAAAGTGTTTACGGTCAAAATTCATAAACTGCAGTAAGGCTACCATCGCACCGACACCAGTACCACCAACTGCTGTATAGATATACACAATCTTTGGAAGATGAAGGATGTATACCACAAACCAACCTGCACCAAGTAAGAAACCTACACGTACAAATTGTTCAATTACCTGTGATAAGGAATACTGTTGCATTTCCTTAGCACCTTGATAATATCCACGATAACTGTATAAGACGGATACTAAGAATAGAGCCATCGCAAGAATGACAAACGAGTTCTGCATCGCCGCAAGTTCATTTGCTGAGTAGGATGTACCACCTAATGCGCGAGCCGCTAAAGGACCTGAAAAGCCAATGAATAACACAGCCATCACAAAACCAGAAAGCATTAATAAACTTGTCGCTAAGATACGTACTAACACAACCGTCTTATAGTCATTTTTAGAAAGATACTTTGCGACGAGTGCTGCTAAGGCAAACGGGACACCCGCACTACAGATTTGTAATAGAATCGTATAATAGTCAAACGCTGCAGAATAATAAATCATATCCTGCTGACCAACAATTGCTTTAAATGGGACAATATAGAATAAACCGATTAACTTTGTAATAAAGATACCAGCAGAAGTCGTTAAGGAACTGGCAATAAACGATTTTTTAATTGTATTTGTTTCTTTCATGTATCCAACTCCTCTTACTTCTCATATTTCAACTCTTTTTGTATGTATTGTTTGACAACTTGTTTGTTATCTTGATCACGCCATTCCACCACAAACTTTAAATTGACATGGTCTTTAGAACTTTCTCCACTAATAACAAGTCCTTTCATCAGACCCTTTGATTTATCTACTTGATTTGGTACAAGCGATACATCTGTATCAAAGATACCTAATGATGGCATCATTTTCTCATTATCCGCAAACGCTATATCATTTTCCACCGCAAAAATACGGCAATGATACATCTCTGTCTTGGGATTATCTATAATCACATAATAACGATAGGTACCATCAGATAACTGTGTCATCTCAGTACTAATCGAAAAATAATCACTAGATTCTAGATAGTTTTTTGTATTTAGGACTTCCGTATAATAACTTTCATATAATTCCATAGCCGCATTTTTTTCTGTGTCTTTTTTAGCACATCCAGATAACATGCAGATACAGATTGCAATGACCAATAAATATCTATACATACAAATACCTCGCCTGTAATTATACCATAGAACAGTTATAAAAACGGATAGCCTTTTGACTATCCGCATGCTTTAGAATGTTAATACAAAGTAATTCTTTTTACCTTTTTTAAGGATAGAGAATTCTTTGTTAATAGCTTCTGACTGATGTAATACAGCCTGAATATCTGTAACCTTATTACCATTTACTGATACAGAACCTTGTTCAATTAGCTTACGTGCTTCTGATTTAGACTTGCAAACTTCTGCAGTCACAAGCGCATCAATCAAAGTCACACCATCTTCTACAGCTGCCTTCTTGGCATCTGCTAGACCTTCCTTCATCTCCTCTGGAGATAGAGTCATAATATCACCCTTGAAGAATGTCTCAGTGATACGTAACGCCTTCTCTAAACCATCTTTACCATGAACTAGTTCTGTGAGTTCAGCAGCGAGTGCTTTCTGACCTTCACGCTTTTCAGGTGCACTCTTAAGAGATTCCTCGTAACCCATGATCTCTTCTGGTGTATGGAAGCTAAGTCTCTTAAGGTAGTCTACGATATCCGCATCTGGTGTATTTAACCAGAACTGGTAGAATTCATATGCATTTGTACGAGTAGGATTTAACCAGATGTTCTTACCTTCTGACTTACCAAACTTAGAACCATCACTCTTTGTAATTAATGGAGAAGTAATACCGAATACCTTCGCATTATCTCCTTCCATCTTACGGATAAGTTCCATACCTGAAGTTAAGTTACCCCATTGGTCAGAACCACCAATTTGAATTTGGCAGTTATACTTCTTAAATAAGTTATACCAGTCGATAGACTGTAAGATTGTATAGCTGAATTCCGTGTAAGAAATACCAGAATCTAATCTCTTCTTGATGGTATCCTTTTGTAACATGTAAGAGATGTTAAATAGCTTACCATAGTCACGTAAGAAGGCTAATAAGTTCATCTCACCCAACCAGTTATTGTTATTCTCCATAATGGCTGCGTTAGAGCCTTCAAAGGATAAGAATTTAGCTAACTGTTCACGGATGCACTCAGCGTTATGAAGTACTTCTTCATGTGTTAATAGTTTTCTTTCTGTTGTAGGACGTGGATCACCAATCATACCTGTAAAACCACCACATAGTGCAATTGGTTGATGTCCTTGTAATTGGTAACGACGTAATAACAGGATTTGTTGTAAGTGTCTACATGGAGAGAATCTGCCGTTGGATCAAATCCACAGTAGATTGTTGTTGGATTCTTAAGTTGTTCGCCTAGTCCTTCTTTATCTGTACAATCTTTGACTAAGCCACGCCACTGTAATTCTTCAATAAAATTCATATACTAATCCTTTCCTAGCGCCATAATAAAAGGCGCCCATATTTCTAAGGACGCCTCAGCGCGGTACCACCTTAGTTTACGAATCATCGTACACTCATTTCTCTTTAACGCAGAGTAACGGTCTACCTTTTGAGATAAACAGCTCCTAGATGTATTCATCACCGATGCAGGATTCCTTTCACCAACCGGAATCTCTCTACACATGCATACATGTGACTACTCATTCTATTCAACGCTTTTAGTTCTTTGTTGTCTGTCTTGGAGTAAACAGATAACTTAATTCAATGCTTTCGCCCTTTTCTTCGTGATTTTCTTCTTCATTCTGTAATAACTTTGTCATAACACGCATTGAAACTGCGCCTAAGTCATAAGATGGAATGGAGAAACTAGAAATCTGTGGACGTACCATGGAATTATACTTCGTATCGAGTACACATACAACTTCCATTTCATCTGGAATGGAAATATTATTTTTCTCTACTTGCATTCAACAAGGCGAAGCATTGGGAATCTCTATTTGCGATAACCACATCATAGCGATGGTCTTTCATCCACTTCGATAAGAAGGCATACGATGTACGAGCATCAGAAGGAATCGAAATTGCGCCAGTAAACTTCTTACCACGAGCTTCATATGCTTTCTTCGCTCCAGCAACCATCTTTTCATACTGCTGTGGATTCTTACGGTCTTCTAAGATACCAATGTTATCTTTACCTTCTTCTAAGAACTTCGAAACAAGTTCAAAGACAGCTTTCTTAATATCAACATAAACACTACTGATACCCTTACCGTTAATCTTATTACCAATGACAACGATTGGGATATTGTATTTGCTTAACGCATCCATATCACCAGCTACTAACTTATCATTGAAGATAACAACACCATCTACATGTGACTTGATAATGTCTTCAATCACAGTATTAATATCTGTAATACCAGCAGTAATTGTATGTAACATGATATTGTAGTTATAAATCTTAGCTACATCAATTAAGCCATTAATAACTTGGCCTGTATATGTAAAGCTTGCTTCAGGAACCACTAAACCAATAGAAGTAGACTTCTGTAATGCTAGACCTTGTGCAATCGCATTTGGTTTATAACCTAACTTTTCAACAGCAGCTTCAACACGCTCCTTCGTAGGTGCCTTTACAACGTTTGAACCGTTGATTACACGGGAAACGGTAGCCAGCGAAACGCCAGCTTCTTTAGCGACATCGTAGATTGTTACTCGTTTCATCGTATACCTCCTACTTCTCATCCTTTGAATGAATCATATTTCTTACTGTTTCAATACCCTTATCTACAGCTTGTTTTGTAGTATCCTTCACTTTTTGAATCGTATCTTGTACATCAGGACGACTTACAAAATCATTTACCTTCGTAATTGTCTTTTGTGTTGTATCCTTGATAACATTTGTAATTTCTTTGTCTTAGGTACGATATAATCTTTGGCTTGTTGATAAGCATCACTCGCTTTATCTGATACATCCTTTACTTTAGGATCTTGTTTGAGTTCATCAAGTTTGATCATCGCTGTATCATAAGCCTTAGTCGCATTCTTCTTAATATAATCTAATGTCTTACGAATATCTTCGTTTTCATTGAGCTTTTCAGCCTTTTCCTTTACGACAGACGCTGCCTTCTTTGTCTTATCGACAACTTCCTCTTTAACCGTATTAAAAGTCTTCACAGTGGTATCCTTCATCTGTTGTAATGTTTCCGCATGCGGCGCAATAAAATCAGGAATCTTAAACTGTTCATCTTCTTTTTCAGAAGTTTCTTCAGTTGTATTCTTTCCTTCTTCTTCCGTACTTAGTTCTTGAATTTTACGTTTGAGATCTTCAACAGTCTTTTGAATTGATTCGATAGGCTCAGTACTATCATCAAACTCGTTGAATGTGGATTTTTCATCTTTCTTTAATTCATCAGCCATTTGTAGTCTCCTTTTCAACTTCCTGAACTTGTACAGGAAGATCTTCCTCTGGATTTACACCAGTTTTAATTGTTTCTTTTAAAGAATCTAACTTATCATTTGCAAAATCTGTCATCTTGCCAATCGCAGCAGATGTCTTGTCATGAACCTTATCAAAGGTTTTGCTGTATTTAGCAACAGTATCTAGCGGTGCTTGAACCTTCTCGATACTCTTATCTACTAAACGTAGCATAGGATCTAAACCTTCGATTGTTTTCCTTAAAACATCGACTGTCTGCCACACCTTTCGTAATAAGATACACAAAAAGACCAAGACAACCGCTCCTATGATTGGTAATAGTTGTGTACATACGATTTGTAAATCCTGTATCAATTGATCCATATTGATTACCTCTTTTTAACATTATAGTCATTTATGAAAAAGTTTTTCAATCATAGAATATGCTATTTTCAAATAATTCTCACAATTGATAAATTCGCATTTTTTTATAACATTATTCAATATTTTTTTGGTGTAATTATCTACTTATAATTCGATTGTTAGTTTCAACATGAACATCAGATTAAATATTATAAATATGAAACAATTTCAAAAAAATAAGTGGTTACGCTTACGATTCTATATAAATCATTTTTTTAATCAATCAAATATTCAATATCGATTTCTAATAAATCTACCTAATTCCAATCGATAAATAATTGAAAATGAGTCTTGAAAATAATTGAATACATTACAAGGCTCATATTAATAGGATTATTTCTTATCTTTATTCACAACATTTTGTTACCATCGATTTTTACTCTAAACAGCATCCTTTTCGTTATTAACGTATATATTACCCTTTTTCAGTTACGGCATCATAGTACATGTGATGAATTTCATATGATTATAGACATCTTAAATTCATTTAATAATA
>BNJU01002062.1_pt1 | contig 116999 bp, 165 predicted proteins | sample 8539281 | NCBI WGS metagenome assembly BNJU01 (sample SAMD00202456, study PRJDB9452) | human saliva metagenome | isolation source: human saliva | place: Japan
TGTTTTCTTGATTGATGCAATTTTTGCTTTCATTTTTATACCTCCGCTTACTATCTCTATTACATCAATAATTTTAATAAATATTTTTCCCCTATTTTTCTCTAAAAATAACTCATTTTTTCTCTTTAGTATTTACTTATTATAATTTTTTAGTTATATGATTGGCAAAGAACCATCTTAAATTCTAATTTCAAGATGGCTCTTTCTATTAATCTATCTATATTTTTAAATTTATCTTTTAATCCATTTTCATAAATAATAAAAATCTTCAACTTCTCCTACTTCAGGAAATTTCTCTTCAATTTTTTTCTAATTACTTGATTTATCCCAGTAATGATCTCTTTTAATTTAGTAATACTTTGATTTTTTATATTAAATTTTTTTCCTGCATATCCTTTTTAGAAATTTTCAAATTTATTTTTCAATATTATTAAATAATTCTACTATCGGAGTATTAACTTTACCATATGAATTATTATTTTTTTCAGTTTGTGTTTTTCTATCAGTTTTAGTGACTACTTTTTATTTTTATTTTTGAATCTCTACTATATCTGATTTTTTCTGATATTCTAAATGGCAACTTTTATTTCATTATTATCATATTTATCACATATTGTTTCTAATGTAAAATCAACTTTTTATTTTTTTATTCAATTTTTATTCTATTTTTCATTAGATATATCAAATTCTTCCTGTTTAGATCTCTTTTTCTTATAAAATATTCTTCCTTAAAATTAATTTTTAGCAAATCTTCTTTTCCTTCATTTTTCAAAAAGGTATATCCAATATACCTCCCTTATATCTAATCAATCCTATATTCATATCTGCTAAATCTGGTATTTCAATTCTTTTAATTCATATTCCACACTAAATTCATCAAATAAAATATTTTTTATAAGTTTTATTTTTACGTTCACACTTTTATCTTTTTGAATTTATTATACTAATTATTTTTTGTACTTGTTCTTCTTCATAGTAATCTTTCAAAATATTTTTCACATTTTTCCAAATAATAACTGAGACTTTTTTCAAAAAGCAGTTTGCTTTTAGTAACAGATAGAAAAATAATCTAGTCCATCAATTGAAAATTTCTTCATCCTCAATTTCATAATCTTCATAATTTAAATCTAAATCAGAAGTTTCTTTTCTCTTTCTCTCGATAACTCTTTTTGCTTTTTCTTCTTCATCATTTATTATTTCATTTTCTGTTATTCCAAAAATATTTTTACTAAATTTTTATCCAATTTATATTATCATTTTTTTCTACTCTGTATACTATTCTTAAAAGATACTTTATGTACTCTCGCAATCTTGAAATATTTTTCTGATAAAAATTTATATTTAAATATTTTTTCAATGCTTCATTTAAATCGCTATAAAAATTTTCAATATCTTCGCTATACTCTAACATTTTTAAAAAAAATTAAATAGTTTTCCAATTTCTTCATAGAAAAATTTTAAGTCATCAATTCCTACTACTTCATATAAATCTGAAACAAAGTTTTACAATTTACTTTCAAAATATTTTTCATTTATTTTTTTCTATATTCTATTCGATTCTTCTAATGGCTCTTTCATCAAGTTTAATTTTTGTAACCAGACTCATTCTAGGTCCTTGACCTTTTTCCTTTTATAAATTCATTTTTATTATCATCAACAGGCTTATAATTAGGTAACATTGTTTCACGCCAGTTAATTGATTTAATTTGTTTTTTTCAACTGAGATTCTATAAAATACAATTCCTATTTCCTTAAAACCAAGTGTTGTATCTAAAAACTGTGTTATTTTTGAAATTTTTTTCCATCTTGTATTAACTTCACTATTTCTTTATATAACATTTCTATACTATTCTCAATTAAAAATACCTTCTATTTCTATTTTATCTCTATATTTACTTGATTCTTTATATTCCAAAAATTTACTTTCAGTTTGATCAGTATACAATAAATAAAGTGTTTTTTATATTTGGAAATATTCTTAGATCTTTTTCAAACGGTAATTCTTCAAGAATAGAGTTTTTCACTGTAACTATGACTAAAAAGTTCGAAACTATTTTTGTTATTTCGCTTGTATCTACTCCATCTTCTTCAAGCAGTTTCTTTTTCATTTGATAAATGATTCTTAAAATCTTCCTCAAAAATTTTCAAATTAAAATTATTTTCATCAATTTTCATCCCTGATTTATTATTTCTTTCATCATATCTATTAAAAATAATAATCTACTAAAAAAATTATCATCTATTTTTGAATACTCCTGAATATTTCTATTTTTTTACAAATAATTTTTCTTATTTCTCGTGCTAATTCTATTCTTGAGATTTTATTTTTCCACTTTTTAATTCCTCCTATGTATCATCATTCTAAACTATATAAAATACTAAATAATTTTTTTATTTTATTTATTCTATTGCTTCGTATTCTTTCTCATATTTTTTTCAATATCTTTTTAAAGTTAATTTATTCATAATTTTCAATTGCTTTTTTCTAATGAATCTGAAAAAAATTAATTAGATTTACTTCCTCTCTAATATTAATATGTCCTGCATAATTTCTTATATTATTTAATTTATTTAAACAGTCAATTAATTTTTTTAATTTATTATCTACATATTTATTTTTTTCAACTTTTTCTATTTTTTTATAAAAAGTTTCGCTTTTTTTCTTTTGAATCAATTTTTAAAAATTTTATATTTGTAAATATCTATTAAGAAAAAAATGACGCCAATGCATAATTTTTAGAATTTTTCTGATTTTTTTACAAATTTCATTAATTCTTCATATGTTTCATTTTTTTATTAATTTTACTTCTATAATTTCATATATTTTTTTATTTATTAGATCTAATTCTTTATTATTTACTTTTTCAAATTCTTTAGATATTTCTATAATCTTTCTATATTCATTATATGTATATGCTTCTGAAATTTTTTCTCATAATTTTTAATAATTTTTTTCATCTATCATTTTAGTATTTTTCTAAAAATTTGTATACTTCGTATAATCTTTAAATTCTACTATTGATTTATACAAATTAATTATTTCTAAAATTGGTATTTTATAAATACTTCCATACTCAGAGTTTAATATTCTTTCTCCATAATAAATTGAACGAAGTACAATATTATCATTTAACAATTCAAACAATCTCAACGAAGTCAACAAATTAAACGGAATATTTCTAAATGAATGAGTAATATCCATATCTATTTCTATTATTTCTTGTTTTTTTATCTTTATTTCATTTCCTATCTTTTGATTTAATTCATTTATATTTCCAAAATTATCAACATGAACATATTTTATTTTTCTCATTTGGTAACATTATATCCTTATTTTTTTAAAATATTCTGTTAAAAGATCCCATCCACCTGTTTCAAGACCAAAAAAATATAAATTTCATCATAATTTTTCTATATAAGGTTCAAATGTATACTGTGTTTCAATAATTTCTTCTTGTCCTTCACTATTTATATATCTATATAATATTTTTTTCATATCCTCTTCCAAATTCGCCTGTTCCTAAGTTCCAAATTAATATTTTTTTCTTTTTGATAAATTTTTTTACAAGCATTATTATTTTCTATATATTTTCCCAAATTTATTTAAAGGATGAACAATCTTATTTCTTTGATCCTTTAAACTCTTATATTTTTTTATTATCACTTTCATATTTATTGACTATTTCTATTCCATAATTTTTTTCACTTTATTATGATATTTTTTCATTTTTCAATGTTTTTTTAATTCTTTAATTCTTTCTTTTTAAAAATTTTTTTCATTCTCATTTATTTACATTTATTTTTTTGCTAAATCTTTGTAAGTATCATTAATATTTTTTTAAAAATTAAATTGTAATTTTACATACAATTCTTCTAATTTATTCAATAAATTATTATTTTTGAATGATTTCTCTTAATTTATCTACACTTCCATATTTTTGTAAAAAGAACTAATGGCATCTACAAAATCCAATTTTTTTCTAGCACATTTGTTATATCAATTATTTGAAAATAATCTAAATTTATATCATTTTGAGAATATAATACTTTTAATTTTAATTTACTATAATATTTTTTTAAAATATTAATAATTGAAATCAATGACAAAAATATTATTCTAAGTCCTCCTGTTATATCAACATAAACCTGATTTCTGCTTTGTTCATCTAAAATATTTTTTTATTTCTTCTATTTGAAAAAAACTAAATCTGAAACAATATTTTTCGTTATCAAATTTATTTTTTTACTTTCTATAAAAAAATATTTTTACATTTATCTGAAAATCTTTCTTTAAAAACTTTTCTTATATATTCAACATCATTTTTTTGTTCATCTAAAAAAAATAACATCTTCTTTTTCAGAATAAAAAAATACTTTGTTTAATAAATTATACAAATAATTCCAACTACTTTGATCTGTTCCAAAAACTATTATTTTTATTAGGTTTTAATTCTTCTAAATATACTTTTGTCAAATACTCATATTTTTCCAAATCATATTTTTTTATTTTTCCCATCTGTATTCTTTTTTTATTTTTTTGCTTTTTCTATATTTTTTTCAAGATTATTTGATAAAGACATTATTAAAATATTATTTTCCATTTTTTTCCTTCTTTCCATAAATTTATCGAAAATTTATTTTTTTATTACTACTCATACTCAATAAACTTCACATGTTTAAAAATAACTAATCTTCTTCACATTCTCCCCATCTTTTTATTTCTTCAACATTTCTTTCAGTATAACTATACACAGGAACCAATCTTTTTTTCTATCGACCATTTAACAATATTATATGTATATCCCCAATTTCCTTGAACCAACATCACATCATTTTCATTAAAATTTTTCTTCAATATATTTTTTTATTTTTTTCTAGATTCTCTTTATAATTTTTCCTTAATTGACACATTTGACCACATTTCTTGTAACTCACTAGACAAACTTACTATTTTTTTACCTTAAAATTTTCTACCAATTCTTTTTCTTGATTTTTCCGTCAACTGATGTGAAAATAGTAAAAGTGCTTTTTCTCCATAATATCATCTCCCTCAATTTTTTCTACATTTCAAACTAAAATTTCAAACTTCTTTATTTTTACATAGCTATTTAAAAATCACAAAAATTCCTATAACATAATTTTGAAATTTAATATTCATAAAATTCTACTTTTAAGTAAAAAAATTATCAGTCACTTTTCTCAACTCCATAAATTGCAATAATTCCTTTTTCTTTTTGCCCAATTTACCAATTCAAAAGTTATCCCAACTTCTCCTTCTATCAATAAAATATCACCTGAATCAATATTTCTGTCTATTATATCTTTTAAATCTTTTTTTATATTTTTTTCTTTGTTGCTATCATTTTCAAGATTTTTGCCATTCTTTTTATAGTTTCACTACTCAATTTGCTTATTCTTTTTTTATCTTATATTTTTTTATTACTTCTTTTTTTCTTGCTCTCCAAATATTTCTTTTAAATACTAAAAATTTTTTTCTGTCTTCTTTATTTAAATTTATTTTTAGGTGCCTGTTTTATTTGAGAACTTCCTTTATCATTTTAAATTTACATTTTCAATAGCTTCCAAAAAAATGATTTTTTCGTTAATATATTTTTGTAAAGTGTCTTATCTTCTTAACTATTTCTTTTCCTGTGATACTTCTGCTATTATTTTTTTAACTTCTAAAAACAACTTCATTAATTCAGACAACTGCTCTTTTTCTAATTCTTTTTCAAAAATTTCCTTTTTTTATTATCCAGCCAATTTTTTTACAGTATTTTTATTTTTCTCCTGACTTCTGTACTCAAGTTCCTCAAACAAAAAAATCATAAATTCCATTAGATGCTACTTTACCAATTTCTACAAACTGACCATTTTCAGCTAATTTTTTCTAAAAAAAGTATATGTCTGTTGCATTTTTCAAATCTTGTGACTCATGAATCTCACCTTTTTTTATATTCAGTTTTAAATATCTCTCTTAATTTTTTTGTATATTTTTCTGGGATTTTTTTGAAATAATTTCTTGCATTTCTGCTCTACTTTCCAATGTATGCGAAACATTATTTCTAATAACCCTAGAACTTTCAAAAATTTCACTTAATTTTATTCTATTACTTATTTCTTCTTCTGACAAATCTTTATATTTTTATTTTGTTTTCTTCAGTTATTCTATTTATCCATTCTCTTAATACTTCTTTACTTTTATTTGATATCTTCAACTTCTAAAATTTTTTTCCTGTAAAAGTATAAATAGACTTCAATAATATTTACATAACTCATTGAATATCTTTTTTTGATTATAGTGCCATTCCGCTAAACCTAATAATATCTCAAATGTCTCCTGCTTTTTCACCAAAATTTTTGGGCAAATCTTTTCTAAAATATCTGGTAATAATAGTTTGGCAGGTCCATCTAATGTTTTTATTATTTTTTTCCATTTGATTAATTTTTTTCCGATATTTTCTTTTATATTCCCAATATAGTTCATATTCATTGAATTTGAAAATTCTTCTAATGTATTTTTCAACTTATCGTCTTCAATCATATCTAAAAAAATTCATAAGTATTCCCATATTGCTTAAAAACCGTTTGCTCCTTTTATCCATTTCATTAAATCATAAAATGATTTCAAATTAATTATTAGAGCTACTTTTAAAGGATTTCCCATTTAAATCTTTTTCTGTTTCATCATCATCCATTTCTTCTAGCATTCCATATGTTATCATTTTTTTATTTTTTTATATTTTTTTATCAATAACTTCTGTAATATAGTTCATCACTAAAAAAATATCCACATTGCATTTGATCTGAAAGAATGGGTTATATCCAAATAAATTTCATCTTCTTTATTTAAAGAATTTACGATTTCTATAATTTTTATTAAAGTTTTTCAAATATTTCATTTTTATTCATTCCATATTTTTGTCACTATTATTTGTACTTTTTTTCTCTGTATTCTCAAATATAGAATTAAATTTTTTTCACTGTTTATATTTAAAACATCTGTATTTTTTTATTCGCATTTTTTTAGTAACATTTCTCAATTCATCTCTATATTTTTCATATTCTTCACTTTCAGTCGAAAATCCATTTTTTTCTTACAATAATGTGTATAAAGTTTATCCCACATCGACCCTGCTGTTCCAATATATATTGTTTTATCTATACCATAATGTTTTTTTCTAATACTGATGTTACAAAATATTCATCTCTATAAATTTTATATTCTCCTGTTTCTTCAATTTTTTTATTTTTATAATCCGCTTTTCTGTAATCTCTTTCTTCACTATTACGATCTATCATCCCTTTTCCCAACCCTGCTATCAATATTTTTAGCCATCTTTCTTCTCCTTCTAAATTATAATTTTTTTATTAAAAAAATTAATCTTAATAGTATTATTTTACCGCATTTATTTTTAAAAAAATCAATATAACAATTAATTTGAGTTTTGGCAATTCTACTTCAAATTCAGAATAATTCTTCCTTCAAAATAGAACTACCATTTTTCTCTAAAGATCTCCTCCTAAAATTACTAAACCTATTAAACACAACAACATATTTATCACCTTCCTTTCATTTTTTTATTCTATTTAATTAAATTCTAATAATCTAGCTTATAGCAATCCCATTTTAGATTCAGAATAATTCCTCCTCTAAAATAGAATTACTACTTTTTACTAAAAAAATTACCAACAAAAACTATCAAAAAAATTAGACACTTCATTACAAAAATCTTCTGCCATATCTCCCATTGTTGTAAACATTTCATCTGCTGTATTCACTGTTTCGTTCAATAATTTTTGCTGTTTCATTTACACCTTCTGCCACTGCAACTACGCCTGCTGTTACTAATAATACTGTGCCTACTGTTTCTTCAATTCCTGTCATGACAATCACTTCCTTTTCTTTTTATTTATTTTTTTATTATAACTCTCTAACATAAACTATTTTTTTCAAAAATTTAACCTATCTTTTTACTTGAATACATCAATTTATTTCTTAAAAATTTGTTTATCTCTTTTTATTTTTAATTCCATAATATCTCATTTCATTTTCCTTAATCAATCTTCCCATATTTTCATTCCTCCAAAAATCAAATTTTTTTATTATAACTTATGATAACATTTTTTTAAATAACTCATTTTTTTCTTTTTTTACTTAACTTACAAAAATATTTTTTTATATCCAAATTTCAATATTTACCACTCCAAAGAAAATTTAATATCTACATTATGCTCTAACTAACGGTCTTCTCTCTACAATCATATTATCTATTATGAAATCTAATAATTTTTTTCTATGTTATAACCATATTCTGCTGAATAGTATACTGGTTTTCTTATTGTTACTCCTGTTGCTTCTTTTACCCTATTTTGTATAGATAACGCTTGTCTTTCTAAAAAATCTACTAACACTTCATCTGGTCTATTTGTTTCCTTATTCCAATGTCTGCCTTTCATTGCCATATCCGCTTGATTAATCACTACCAATATTCTATCTGCCTGTATATTTGGAACTATTACCTCATTTAACAATGTATATGTACTTCCCATATCTCTATTCAAACCTTCTAAAACCACAATTGCCGAATCTATCCAACCATAAATATTTCCATCTAATGAATAAGTTTTATACAGCAAATCTACCAATTTTCTTTTATGAATCTCATCATTCGCAACACCATCTCCTAATCCAGGAGTATCCCACAATCTAAATACATCATTTAACGAATAAGAATCTAAATCCATTGTTTCAGGATCCACACCATTACCAACTGTTGCTACATTTTTCTTAAAAATTGTATTTAATGTTGTCGATTTACCTGCTCCTGTTACTCCTGTTACCATCACATCCAAAGGTCTAAATCTAGCTTTTTCCAATTTCTTTTCTATATCATTTTTTCTATAATATTTAAAACTCGTCATAATCAATCACACTCCATCTTTTTTTCTCTTCCTCATTTACAAAAATTATTATACCTTTTTCTCTCTAACCTATTTTTTTCCTAAAAATAACTCTTTTTTTATTTTTAAATTTCAAAAAAATTTTTTTCTCTCATTCTTTTCATAATAATTATATCTAATTCTTATAACTTATTTTTTTACTAATTAACTTATTTTCAAAAAATCACAGTTTTATAACTTAACTGTGATTAAATATTTTTTTAATTTTTTTATCTTTATTTTTAATAGAATTATTATTTCAACTTGAGGCCACAATGACACCCGATACAAAATTTATAGTTTCAATCCTTATTTTACTGGATATACTACTTTTTACCGGTGTAGTATTGAGGTAAACGATTCAGAGATGATCCGTTTCAATCCTTATTTTACTGGATATACTACTTTTACTCCACTCAATAAAGGTTGCTCTTGAAGCAACTAAAAAGGGTTTCAATCCTTATTTTTACTGGATATACTACTTTTACCTTGAAAGAACTAGAAGAAATGGGATCAACGATGGATTGTTTTCAATCCTTATTTTTACTGGATATACTACTTTTACAATGACAGAATATGTTCTACTTGGGGACGACTTAACGCGTTTCAATCCTTATTTTACTGGATATACTACTTTTACAGTTTATCGAGTTTTTCCTTTATTACTAAAAAACCCAAAACGTTTCAATCCTTATTTTACTGGATATACTACTTTTACATGTAAATACTGATATATAAAATACATCGGATTGCAAGGGTGTTTCAATCCTTATTTTACTGGATATACTACTTTTACGTTTTTCAGAAAAAGGCTAACAGAAAGATGTTAGTCGAGTTTCAATCCTTATTTTACTGGATATACTACTTTTACCTAACGTAAAGGAATACCTTGAATAAAGGTATTGTTTTCAATCCTTATTTTACTGGATATACTACTTTTTACTAGACCAGTTATGGTTAGGTGTGCATAAATACATTTCGATGTTTCAATCCTTATTTTACTGGATATACTACTTTTACTTTTTTCATCTAGTGCTTCTGGCGTAAACCGCCATAGTTTCAATCCTTATTTTTACTGGATATACTACTTTTTACTAGACCAGTTATGGTTAGGGTGCATAAATACATTTCGATGTTTCAATCCTTATTTTCACTGGATATACTACTTTTACTTTTTCATCTAGTGCTTCTAGCGTAAACCGCCATAGTTTCAATCCTATTTTTACTGGATATACTACTTTTTACTCATCTAGTGCTTCTGGCGTAAACCGCCATAGTTTCAATCCTTATTTTTACTGGATATACTACTTTTTACTAGACAATAGTGGCTATAGTGTAATTAAACTAGAAAGTTTCAATCCTTATTTTACTGGATATACTACTTTTTACAAGGGAATGGTAGATATGAAATGGACTACTAGAAAAGAGTTTCAATCCTTATTTTACTGGATATACTACTTTTTACCCGTACTTTTTGCGAAAAACCCTTTATTTATCAGTGTTACAGATTTTTTCAGACATTAAAATTACAATTTTTTGAATTAATTTTTATCATTTTTGTTGTTTTTTAGCATTTTCCCGTAACTCCTAACCCCCATTTTTACTGACTTTGAATGGATTTTCTTAACATTTTTTTATTTCTTGTAGTGGTAGGAACTTTTTCTACAAACTTATTTTACCATATTTTTTTCTCTTTTGTCAAAATTTTTTATTAAATATTTTTTTCAAAAATGGAAGCTCCTAATCAAAACTTCCATTTTCACTCATCTTTTTAAATTTAAATCAATTCATCTGCATCTTCATCATCAAATTTAAAGTCATCATCATGCAAATGAACAACTTCAACGCTTTTTCATAGTTTGTAGATTTTTTTAGAGAAAAAAATCATGCTTTGAGTTGTTTCCACATTTAATCCATTTTAGCACAATTGGATTTACATTTTTCACTTCAAATTCTTCTTCAAATCCTAAATTCATAAGGGCCTTATTTGCATTGTAACGAATATACTCTTTTTACATCTCCTGTAAGTCCAACATCTCCATACACTTCATCAGTATATCTGCTCTCATTTTCATACAATTCATAAAGCAACGTATTCAATTCGCTTCTTATTCCTTCTTTAGTTTCCTCATCAAACGAATTATACAATTCTTGGAACAACAATCCAACAAATACTCCATGAATCGATTCATCTGCAATAATTTTTTTAATTATATCACAACTTGCAACCATTTCTCCTTGTCCTGCAAGCCAAAGTGGTAAAAAGAACCCGCTATAGAATAAGTAAGTTTCCAAATAAACTGAAGCTGCCAAAGCCATTGCAATATCTCGTCTTGAAGCCTCAGGATTATTCATCTTTTGATAATAGCCATCAATTTTTTTAGCTTTGTATTGTAAATGAGGATTTTCTTGAACCCATTTGAAAGTTTCATTTATCTCTCTAGTCGATGCTACAGTTGTAAATATTGTCGAATAAGATTTCGCATGAATCGACTCCATCATACACATATAAGAAAGCACCGATCTATTTTGCAACGAATCAATATGGTCAATAATTTTAGGCATCCCAGTATGGCTTTGCAACGTATCAAGCATTGTAAGCCCTCCAAGTGCATGTAAATAAGCCAATTTCATTTCAGGTTTCAATGCATTCCAGCTATCAATATCCCTCGAAGGAACATACTCCGTATCAATCCAAAATTGTCTTATATTCTGTTCCCAAAAAGTTTCCACATAATCATTTTCAGGGGTATTCCAGTTTACTGCTTCGTATATTTTCTTTTCCATTTTTTGTTTTCCTTTCTTGATAAGTTTGTTTTATCAATTTGCGTTCTCAATTAACCCTCATATTTTTATTTAAGATTTTTTTATTTTTTTAGGGGAAAAAAATAAAAGAATATTTGTACTTCTCTTTTTATCCTTCATAATCTTCTCCCAAGACATTTTTAAATATTTCTTCTGGACTATTATAAGATTTATAATTTGAAGGATTTTTTTAATTTGTCTCGCTTCTTCAAATGCTTGAGATTTAACTCTGAGTTTTTCAGGTAGAGAGTTTATGTAAAATGGTATTCCTTTTTCTCTTATAGCCTGTTTCAAAAATATATTAATTGCCGTACTAAGGCTTAATCCTAAATCTTTAAATAATTTTTGTGCTTCTCTTTTAGTTTCCTCATATATCTTTATACTTGTATTAATTGTTGTCATAAAATATCACTTCCTTTTATATTTATAATATATACAAAGTATATCTTTTGTCAATCAATTAGTTTATCATAATGTCTATTTATACCAATCTCTTGGAAAGTCTCTCCCTGTTTCTGGATAATTCTCAAATCTCTTTTGATAAACTTCTTTCGGATTAATTCCATTCTTTTTTAAATATTCTTCAAACTTCATTTTTGTGTCTTCGTCAAAAATATTTGTAATACATCCAAAAAAAGTATTTTCAACACTCTTTTCTATAAAATCAGCAAGCAACTCGTAATTTGATTCAACTTGTCTTGTTTCCAAAGCAATGTAATATTCATCTCTATCTTCATTTCGTATAACTGTAATCGGATAACCATTTTTCATAAGCTCCAAATTCAGAAGTAATCTCCCAGTCCGTCCATTACCATCAATAAACGGATGAATCTTTTTCAAAATCGAGCATGAAAAACAAGCAACCTTCATTATCAAATCATTATTTTTCACTACTATTGAATTTTTTCAATCAATTCCGTCAACTTCTCTTCAACAAGATAGTAAGGCGTCGTTTCAAATCCGACACCCAAAAATTTCATTATTACTTTTCTTAAACTTCCCTCTATTCTCAATATCATCATTCAACACAAGAGCATGAAACTCTCTTATCAATCTCGACGATAAAAGATTCATTTGTTTTTATAACTTCCTTGAGAAAATTAAGAGCATATTCCTGCCCCTTCACTTCCTCATGTTCTTTCAAACTTTTCCCTTTCACAGTAACCCCCATATTGAAGAATAATATCTGTTTCCTTCAAAGTAAGAGTGCTACCTTCAATCGCATTTGAATTATAAATAAAATTTGTTTTAAGATTATTTTTCCAATTTTGTCAAAATCCCTTTATTTAAGGGTCTTTCTTTTTCTAAAAAGTTTTTAAAAATTTCAATTTTAGATATTTTAAACATTTTTCATCTCCTCCCCCTTTTTTATTTTTGTATTCACTAAATACAAAAAGCTCTATCAAAATTGAAAGAGACTTTTTTTCTGAGTCTACAACAACGCACAATTAAATGAATTATTCTTGTAGTGCGTTCGCTAAAGTTATTTTTGCTCTATATTTTTGATATTTGTTAAATACAAAAAATTTATTCTTAAATCACTATATACAACAGTTCAAATATCAGGTACAAAAAAATCGAACTAATTTTTAATATTTAATTTCTATTTTATTATAATGCTATAATGTTTTTGATTATCTTTTTCTAATACCTTTACATTCCAAAAATACATAAGGAGAAGTAAGTTTTGACATTAAATTTCTTAAAATACTATAATCATATTTTTATATTTTTCATTTTCTTGCAGAACAGTATATCTTTCAACTGAGTATTCTACAAGTGCAAATCCTAAAATTTCAATATTTTTCAGTTATATGGCTACATAATTTACCCCAATATAAATGTCCTTTTTATGCCCATAATTACTTCTTAAAGATATTCTTTTATTACATATAGAACATCTATAAGATTTTACTAAAAGTTCTCGACTAAAAATTTTCTGTAAATAGTACGAAATAAAATTTCATATCCTGTAATCATTTTTCAATAAAAGCATAGATTATATATATTTTTCAAATGATACATTTGGTTTTAGTAAAATTATATCTGTGTCTATTTCATCTAATAACAACCACGCTTCATAATAATTTTGTTTTTCAAACTATTATACATTTCAAAAATATTTTTGTATTTGATAAATTTTTCTAAACACCATATTTCGTTTAATAATTTTTTATCAAAATTAAAAGAAAGCTTTTTCTTAAGTTTTTATTTTTACTATAAAATTCTTTATCATTAAATTCAAATTTATAGGTTAGTAAATACGTCTTTATTTCTCCTAATTCCCCATGTTAGTCCTCGTTTTCATTAATTTTTTAGTATTTCTAACTTATCTATTTTTTCAAAGTTCTCTACAGTTCCTTTATAATTTATTTCTAGACTTTTTATCTTTTTCAACAATTATCTTACATTCTACCTCGACTTCTTCTGAACCCTTATTTTCTTTTTAATTTATCTATTAAATAACTTGAAATTAAATTGATTGCAACAGGTAGTATAAAATCTTTTTACTATAATAGTTGCAATTCTAATAATATTAGAATGTAATTCTAATTCATTAAATTCGTTATCTGAAATACAAATTTCAATACTTGTTCTATTATCTTCCCTTTCTTTAATATATTGAAAAATCTCTAGTTCCTTCAGGAAAATACACTATACCTTTATTTCTAAATCCTTTATTTGGTATTAATAAAAAAATTTGAATTTTTATTTCATTCTCATATTCTTTTGGAATATAATTTTCTTTTAAACAATTCTTTAAACGTAACTTCTGTATTTTTTTAATTTTTTAACATTTTACAAGCCTCCCTGGTAATTTTATTTTTCTTCATTTTTTAAATAACATTTATACCGAGCAACTTATACACTCTTCAATCATAGCCTTTCTCGTTCTCGTATAATAAAGCGACTTCAACCCCAGCCTATGTGCATAAATATAAAGTCTAGCCAAATCCCTAGTGCTATCTGTACTCTTCGTATATAAAATAGTCGAAATTCCCTGATCTACGTGTCTTTGGATTACAGAAATCAGTTTCAAGATATTTTTTTGATCCATATCGTAGGCTGATTTATAGAAGAAGAAATTGTCATTTGTTAAGTATGGCATTGGGTAGAAAGTTGTACTATCTCCATATTCTCTAACTTCTATTGTGTCAACTACTGGCATTACTGAGGCTGTTGAGTTCATAATGTATGATGTTGACTGGTTTGGAGCTATTGCCATTCGGTAGGCGTTGTAGACTCCGTGTTTCATTACTTGCTCTTTTAGGTTTGCCCAGTCTTCTTTTGTTGGGATGTAGATTCCTTCAAATAGTGATTTTACTTTTTTTCTGTTTGAGGCATGTATTCTTTTGTTACATATTTATTGAAGTAATTTCCGTTGGCGTATTCGGATTTTTTCAAAATCTTTTGAATGTTTCGCCTCTTTCTTTTTGCGATTTCCATTGATCTTTCCAATGAATAGAAATTAACCATCATAAAGAATACATTACAGAAATCAAGTGCTTCTTTGCTTTCATACATAATGAAGTTTTTAGCTAAAAATCCATGTAAATTCATTGCTCCAAGTCCTACAGAATGTAATTCCTCATTTGCTTTTTTAATTGTCGGAACAACATCGATGTTTGTTAAATCTGAAACCATTGTAAGTGAATCAATTGCAGCTTTTTGTGACTTCTTTTTATTCTCTTATTTTCCATAACAGTTGCAATATTCAATGAACCTAAGTTACATGATATTCCTCTTCTTATCGTATCTTTTTCGTAATAAGCATTAATGTCTGAAACTTCTGATAATTGCATTATTTCAGTACAGTTCCCAAGAAGCATACCATTAAACATTCCCATATGTCTTTTTTTCTTCAGTAAAAGCAATATGTATCGTAAACTCCGTCAATTTCTTCTACGAGAGTTATTTTTTTCAAAAGCGCAAGCATCTCTATTTGGAGTATGTTCCAAATCAAATTTCAATCTAAATGTTTCAAATCCTAACTCCACAAGTTTTTTTGTAAGTTTTTATGTGTTATAAGTAATCTATATAATGCCTTACATTCAAATTCTCCACATTCGTCTGTTCCGTTATTTAATGGTAATTCTCTGATTTCAGTATCTCGCATTTTTATTTATTTTTTTGAATGAATACTAATTTCTTGAAGTAACAATCTAATGTTAGAAAGAAATTCTAAATTTGTTGAGCTTTATTTGTAATGAATTATTTCCATTATTTTTTTGAAACAGTGCCATCTGCATCTGCCAACCCGCTTAACCATTTAACAATACTTGAAATTTCATAATTAAAAAGGTACAAAAATTTATCTTTCAGTCCCTTACAATAATTTAAAATTATTCTGTCTTCATTTTCTGATTTACTATATTCTAAGTCATCAAATTTATCTAAAAGTTCTTTTTCTCCATATAAATAAATCATTTTTATTTGTAAGATTTTTTTCTATCTTTCACATCATATTCGCAACCATCACCTGAATAAAATCCATTTGCATAAGCATTTTTCAAGTATTTCACGATTTTCATTTTTCATATTTTTGGCAAATCAAATTTTATAAGTCTATCTCCAACTTTAAGTTCATGTGCTCTTTTTTTCAACAACTTTTTTCATTTTCATCTTTAATATAAAAATTTGTGATATGGTGTTACATCTACAGTTTGAAAAATTGTCTGTACTAACTTTTAATAACTTTTTGGCCAGTTCCTGTTTTTAATAACTGTAGTTTTACTCCATTCTTCTCCATTCCAAACATGAACTTTTTTCATTTTCATGCTGTCCAATTTCTGTATAACCGTATTCTTTTGTTAAAATTTTTTTGTATACGGAGCAACACACAAATTTGAGAATTTAACTGATCCAATCTCTTTCAAAGCATGTTCTTTATTTGCATTATCTTTAAAAGAAACAAATAAGGGTATCCGCTTTCTTTTTGTGTTTGAGAAATTTTTACAAGAAGTTCTCTTGCGTTTATTTTTTTCTTTTTAACATTTGGATTATCAACTAATTTTTCGTACATTTCGTTCATATCCATTTCGTCCAAGTATTGTCCATATTCTAGAAAATACTGTGTGTGGATTAAATGTATAGCAAACTTCATCTTCCATTGCTAACTGCATAAATTTGTCTGGAACGATAACTCCTGATTGATAGTGATTTTTATTCTAATTTTTTTCATCAACATTTATTTTTACTATCTAAAAATTCGTTAATGTCTGAGTGAAATACATTCAAGTAAACTGCCCCTAGCTCCAGCTCTTTGTCCCCAATTGATTTGCATAAGAAAAAAATATCTTCTAAAATTTTTCATAATTGGTAAAACTCCAGAGGCCCTACCTTCTACACCTTTTTATAGATTCACCTCTTGCTCTAATTTTTAGACAAGTTAATCGCAACTCCTCCACCAATCGAAGACAATTTCATAGATGAGTCAAAAATATCCAATTCCACTCAAATTATCTCCCATTTCATCTAGAAAAGCAAGAAACAAGTTCTCCTGATCTCTTTTTTTCCCAGAATTTAAAAAAAGTAGGAGTAGCTGGTTGATACTCTTGATTTATTAACATCAAAGCATATTCTTTTTGCCTTCTCAAAGTTTCCCCTGTGCTAAATACAATGAAACAGCTGAAATTCTATCCTCATATCTCTAAAAAATTTCTCTCCAGTATCATCCATCAACGCATAACTTTGATAAAATTTCGAAGCACTCATAAATGAAGCGAATCTAAATTTCTTATCATAAACCATTTTTAAAAAGCTCTTTAATTTCATCATGACTATACATTTGATAAAAAAATCGATATAATAGTCATTTTTTTATTAAATATCTCATTTTTTTCTTCTAAATTATGAAAAAAATACAGTATTTTTTTATTTACATAATCCACAAAAATATGAATAAACTGCTTCTTTTATCCTTTTTCAAGCTGAAAATCTTCACCTTTTTAACCATTATTTCATTATTTAAGTATATCCACTTTTTTTAGCTCTGTTATCAACCATTTTTCATCTCCTATTTATTATTTATAATTATTTTTCCAGATAATTTATATAATTTTCCACTTCCGTATTAGTTCCCGACAATTCAAATTTCATTAAAACTGAATTCCATATTTTTTCCTGAATTTTATCACTGCCACTGCAAAAAAATACTCCCCAGTTTCTATTTCCGCTGGAACTTACTGATTTTATCAATTTTGCTATTATTTTCATTTTCCAAAAAAATTTATCTGTCGTTTCTGGAACTTCTCCAATTTTTTTGTTGTAAATGTCAGAAAAATGCCCTTCATTTTCAATTTTCAGATTTGGATCTATTTTTAATAAAATGCCAATCTGAACGTTGTCTTTCCATTTTTTTACAAATCTTTGGACATTTCCTGTTTTTTTGAATCGTAATATATATACATTGATTTCACCTTACTTTTTTTCATTTTTGATGAATTTCCTGATTTTTTTAGAAAAATATACTCAAAAACTGAATATTTTTAATAAAAATTGTTTTTGAGTAGTATTATTAATTAATTTAAATTGTATTATTAACTCAGATTATTTTTTTAATTACATCATTGAAATAATCTCATTAATTTCTTCAGGCTTGAATCCAATTGTTCTTTTTCACTTCTTCATTTTCTTCAAATAAAAATTACTGTTGGAACACTTCTCACTCTATATTTTTACAGCCAATTCCGGATTATCAAAGGGATTTATTCTTTCATATTCTACACCTTTTTTATCTAATAAGTCCGACACCATTGCACATGGATTACAGTCATTTTTTTCAAATTTCACTAATTTTTTTCATTCTCTTTTCTCCTTTAAATTTATATATATTTTTCATTTTATTATACAAAAACACAATATGTTGTGTTTATTTTTGATTTTTACCGTATATGTAGTGTATCTTATTTTTTTGAAAATTTTTCAATAAGATTATTTTTTTAATTTTTTTGATTAAAGAGTTTTCTAAGTTGATAAATAAAAGGGATTTATTAATTATATATTTTATATATGGAAAAATGATTATTTATTATTATTTCTAAAGATATAGGAAAAAAATGACGATTGGAGATGAAATAATAAAAATATATAAATTTATGAAAAATAAAATTAATTTCTATATACACAGATTTTTTTATGATAGAATAAAGTAATATAAATTTACTTACAGGAGTTGAGCAAATTATGGAAAAATAAATATAAAAAAATTCATATAATTTATTACAAAATGATCTAAAAAAATAAAATACTAATGCTGGATGGAGCAATGGGAACAATGATTCAGCGAGAAAATTTAACTGCTGATGACTTTGGCGGAGAAAAATATGAAGGATGTAATGATTATCTTGTGCTGAAAAGACCTGATATTATTAAGAATATTCATAAAAAATATCTGGAAGCTGGAAGTGATATTATTGAAACTAACAGTTTTGGAGCTTTAGAAATTGTATTAAAGGACTATGACTTGGAAGACAAAGTTTTTTTGAAATGAATAAAAGGGCTGCAGAACTTGTAAATGAAGCTATTGCAGAATATAGAAGTGAACATCCTGAAGTTACACGAAATCTTTATGTTGCAGGAGCTCTAGGGCCTTCTAACAAGTCAATCAGTGTTACTGGCGGAGTTACCTTTGAAGAACTTATTCACAATTATTATACCGCTGTTTCAGGGCTTCTGGCTGGTGAGTCGACTTGATTCTATTTGAAACGATCCAAGATACAAGAAACTTGAAAGCAGCTTTATTTGAGGGCTTAAAAAAAGGCTATGGAAGAAAAATTATACTGTTCCGTTAATGCTGTCATTTACGATTGAAAGTACAGGAACTACGCTTGCAGGACAAACTGCAGATGCCTTTTTATTATGCTGTAAATCACATGAATCCATTTTTCTGTGGGGCTAAATTAGTGCGACTGGACCTGAATTTATGACTCAGTTTTTAAAAACATTGAAATAATATTTCAAATACTTATATTTCAGTTTATCCAAATGCAGGATTGCCTAATGAAGACGGGGAATATGAGGAAACTCCAGACACATTGTCAGCTAAAATTGAGCCGTTTTTCCAAAATCATTATTTAAATATTGTTGGTGGATGCTGCGGAACTACGCCTGAACACATTCAAAGAATTAAGGAAAAAAGTATAAATTATGAACCAAGAGTTATTGATAAAAATAAGGATTTTAACGATGTTTCTGGATTAATAGCCTTGGAAACACCAAAAGATCGTCCAGTTTACGTAGGAGAACGTACAAATGTAATTGGTTCACGTATTTTCAAAAATTTAATTGCCAATGAAAAATTTGATGAGGCGACTGAAGTTGCAAGGCTTCAAATTAAAGGGCGAGCAGATGTAATTGATATTTGTCTTGCGAATCCTGATAGAGATGAGATTGCCGATATGAAGTCATTTCTGGATAAAGTGGCAAAATTTGCAAAAATTCCGCTTATGATTGACTCAACTGATATAAATGTCGTTAAGGAAGGGCTTACTTACTTGCAAGGAAAAGGAATTATAAATTCGATTAACCTTGAGGATGGAGAAAAGAAATTTGCTGATATGGCAAAAGTTATTAAGGATTTTGGGGCTTCTGTCGTTGTTGGGCTAATTGATGAGGAAGGTATGGCTGTTTCTGTTGAGAAAAAATTGAAAGTTGCTAGAAGAAGCTATGAACTGCTTACAAAAAAATATGGGATTGATGAAAGGGATATAATTTTTGACACATTAGTCTTCCCAGTTGCAACAGGGGATCAAAAGTACATTGGCTCTGCTACAGCAACAATTGAGGCAATTAGGCAAATTAAAGCAGAAATGCCGAATGTAAAGACAATTCTTGGAGTGAGCAACGTTTCATTTGGACTGCCGATTGCTGGAAGGGAAGTTTTAAACACTTATTATATGCAAAAGGCTTATGAGGCTGGACTTGATTATGCAATTATAAATACAGAAAAAGTTATTCCGATGAATGAAATTTCAGATGAAGAAAAAGAACTGTCAGAAAACATTTTTATTTCATACAAATGATGAAAAATGTATCAAAATTTGCAAATTTCTATCGTGAAAAAGGCTGTAAAAAAAGTTGCTGATACAAGTAACCTAACTACTGAAGAAAAAAAGTTGCAAACTTGGTTGTAGAAGGAAGTAAAAAGGACTTTGACAATTTTACTGGATGAATTATTGAAAAAAATATTCACCAATTGAAATTATAAACGGGCCTTTAATGACTGGAATGGATGAAGTTGGAAGATTATTTAACAACAATGACTTAATCGTTGCTGAAGTTCTGCAAAGTGCCGAAGTTATGAAGGCTTCTGTTTCACATCTGGAACAATTTATGAAAAAAAGATGAGTCATCTGTAAAAGGAAAAGTAGTTATGGCAACTGTAAAAAGGGGATGTCCACGACATTGGAAAAAAATCTGGTTGGAATAATTATTGGAAATAACGGTTATGAAGTAATTGACCTTGGAATCAATGCTTCTGCAGAAAAAAATCCGTGAAGCAATTATCGAACATAAAGCTGATTTTTCTCGGGCTTTCTGGACTTCTTGTAAAAATCTGCCACAGAAATGGTAAATACTATGGAAGTTCTGCGTGAAGCTGGAATTGATATTCCGATATTTGTGGGAGGTGCTGCACTTACAGAAAAAAATTTACTGTAAACAAAATTGAGCCTGCCTATAAAAAAATAATATTGTAATTTACTCAAGAGATGCAATGACTGCACTTTCTGATTTAAATAAAATGATTGATGAGAAAAAAATTTGAAGAATTTAAGAAACACTTGCAAAAACGTAGAGAATTAGTAACAATTAAAGATGCGAAAAAAACTTGAACAGCTGAAGGTTAAACCGACAGTAAGTGATATTAAAGATGCTGATGGAACATTCGACTTTTTCAAAAGTTGAACTGCTAAAATATAACTTTGAAAAATTTACAAGCCGCAAACTTTGAATAAGCAAATTTTAACAAATATAAAGGCAAAGGATGTATTTCCATTTGTAAACTTGCAAATGCTTATTGGAAAAACATCTTGGAATGAAATGGATTGTAAATAATTTGATTGAAAAACAAGATCCTAGAACAATAAAAACTATACAATGAAATTTTAGATATTGTCGAAAATGGCGATGAATACTTTGATATAAAGGCTATTTATAAATTTTTTTCCCTGCACGTAGAAAAAGCTGGAAAAAGAAAAAGATGACTTTAAAATTGAAATTCTATCAGATGATTTGTCAACAGTTTTGGAAACTTTTGATTTTTCCAAGACAAAAAAATATGGACAATATTTATCGCTAAATGATTATGTAAGTCCAGAAGGAATCGACTACATCGGATTTTTTGTCGCAACTGCTGGAGAAAAATCAAGACTTGTTTCCAATGAATTAAAGGAAAAAGGCGAATTTTACAAGGGACATATTGTAAATTCTATTGGACTGGAGCTTGCTGAAGCAACATCTGAATATATTCACAAAATGATGCGTCAAGATGTTGGAATCATTGACAAAAATATCTCCCTAAATGAGATTTTTAAATGCCCAATATCAAGGAAACTGTTATTCTTTCGGCTATCCAGCCTGCCCAGACTTAAGCGACCAAAGAAAACTGTTTAATTTATTGAAACCAGAAAGATATGGAATTACATTGACGGAAGAATTTATGATGTACCCGGAAGCGACAGTAAGCGCAATTGTATTCTCACAACCGTTCTGTAAATATTTTTAATATGTAAAATTTTGTAAGTGAAGTGTATTACTCTAAAATTGTAATGCACTTTTTCTTATGAAATAGATTCCCTATTAGAGCAATGGATTTATTATAACCTCTATTTAATAAGGGTCTTTGAACTCCTTGTAAATAAAAAAATAAATTAAAAAAATTAGGATGATAAAATCAATCATCCTAATAAAATCCATCATATTTTTAAAATAATTATCTTTTTATTATTTTTCTTTTGCAGTCTTGCTTTTCTTTGCTTCTTTTTTCTTTTCTGAATCTTTCTTATCCACAAAAACAATCTTTTTCACATCATCATAAGTTTTTGCAAAATAAAATTTCATCTGATCTGCAATTTCCTTTGGAAGTTCTTCAGTATCAACTTTATTATCAAAAGGAAGCACAACATCTCTTATTCCAACTCTATGAGCTCCGATTACCTTTTCCTTAATTCCGCCAACTGCCAGAACCTCTCCAGTAATCGTAATTTCCCCAGTCATTGCCACATCTTGTCTAACTTCCTTATTAGTCAATACTGAAATTATTGCTGTTGTAATTGTAATTCCTGCTGATGGTCCGTCTTTCGGCACTGCTCCTTCAGGAAAAGTGTAAATGAACATCTGTTGTTTCATTGAACTTTTCTTTTATTCCAAGTTCATTTTTTATGTGCCGTACATAAGAATATGCCACTCTAGCTGATTCCTTCATTACATCTCCCAGCTTTCCCAGTAAGCTGCAGCACACCTTTTCCTTCCATTTTTACCGCCTGCACTTCCAGAGTTGTTCCTCCAACCGCTGTCCATGCAAGTCCATTTACAACACCGATTTTACCTTCTTTTTTTCTTTTAATTTTATCAATTCTGAATTTGGCATTTCCCAAATATTTTCTTGACTTTTGCTTCAGAAACAGAGATTTTCTTGCTGTCAGATTTCGATAAAAGTATTTCCTTTGCTATCTTTCTAAATAATTTACCAATTTCTCTTCGTAAATTTCTAACTCCAGCTTCTCTTGTATACTCGTTTATAATTTTCATAACTGCTTTATCAGAAAATGAAATTTTAAATTCTTTTAATCCATTTTCTTCCTGTGTTTGAGGAATTAAATATTTTTTAGCAATATTTAATTTTTCAAATTCTGTGTATGATTCGATTGAAATAATTTCCATTCTGTCACGAAGTGGTCCTGGAATTCCACCCAAATCATTTGCTGTACAAATGAAAAACACATTTGACAAGTCAAAAGTATGATCAATGTAATGGTCTTCAAATGAATTATTTTGTGCAGGATCTAAAACTTCCAGCATTGCTGAAGCGGGATCTCCCCTAAAGTCAGAAGCCATCTTGTCAATTTCATCAAACAGCATTACAGGATTATTTACACCAACCTGTTTCAATGAATTTATAATTCTTCCAGGCATTGCTCCTACATAAGTTCTTCTATGTCCACGAATTTCAGCCTCATCTCTTACTCCACCAAGCGAGATTCTTGTAAATTTTCTGTTCATTGCACGGGCTACCGAATGTGCAAGTGATGTTTTACCCACACCTGGAGGCCCTACAAGGCAGATAATCGAACCTTTTAATGTATTGTTTAATTTTTTTATTGCCAAAAATTCTAAAATTCTTTCTTTTACTTCTTCCAATCCGTAATGATCTTCGTTCAGAATTTTTTCAGCTTTCTTTATATCAATTTCATCGTTAGTAGAAACTTCCCAAGGTAATTCAAGCACAGTTTCAATATATGTTCTAATTACTGAAGATTCTGCAGAAAAATCAGGCATTTTCTTCATTCTTGAGAGTTCTTTTACCAATTTATCCTTCAAATCCTGAGGAATTTTAGCATCCTTTACTCTTTGATCAAGTTCTTCCAATTCCTCGTCAGAATCCGTTCCTTCTCCCATTTCTTCACGCATTACCTTAATTTTTTTCACGTAAATAATAGTTTTTTTCTGAACTTCGCCATCTGTTCCTTCACACGATTTTTCAATTTCCGTTCAAGCATAAAGATTTCAATTTCTCTTTCAAGTATGCTTAAAATCTTATAGGCTCTTTCTTCCACATCCAGCGTTTCAAGAAGCCCTTGCTTTACATCTGTCGCAATCATAAGATTAGTGCAGATCAAATCAAAAACTTTGTCAATGCTGCTAATTTCCTTTATATTATAAATAATATCAGGCAACACTTTATTAGTTTTCTTTGCATATTTTGAAAATTCATCAATAACTTTACGCTTCAAAGCCTCAGCTTTACTTTCATCAATTGGCTTTGAAAAGATTTCTTCATATTCAGCATAAATAACGCCATTTTCATCTTTTGAAAACTGATTGATAAGAACTCTATGCTTAGCTTCAACAAGCACTTTTACATTTCCATTTGGCATTTTTACTGTTTGTATAATGTGAACTAAAACTCCAGTTTCATAAACATCTTCTGGAAATTTCGGCTCTTCTATATTCGCATCCTTTTGCGACGTAAGAATCAGCTTATTATCAAATCTTGCAACTGCTTCTTCAAGACTTTTCAGGCTTGACTGCCTTCCGATAAAAATCGGAGTTACAACGCCTGGAAATACAACTAATTCTCTTGTAGCTATAAACGGTTTATTTTGCATAATTTCTCCTTTCATATTTTATACTAAATCTAGATTTCTTTTAAATTATAATAAATACAATTCATATTCAATAATTTATGTTTTCTGTATATTTTTAAATAATTTAAATAATTTTACTATTCAACAATTACTTTTATCCTTATCTGTAACAGCTTCCTTCGTAATTATCACTTTCTTAACATTATCTTTTGATGGAATTTCATACATCAAGTCAGTCATAACGCTTTCAATAATTGAACGAAGCCCTCTCAGCTCCAATTTTTCTCTTAAGTGCCAGCTGTGCAATCTCAACAATCGCATCCTTATCAAATTCCAAATCCACATTTTCCATCTCAAAATATTTTTTATATTGTTTAACAAGTGAATTTTTTTAGGCTCTGTCAATATTTTTAATCATAGCCTCTTCATCAAGCCCATGAAGTGCTGTAATTACAGGCAACCGTCCAATTAACTCTGGAATTAACCCAAATTTTATCAAATCTTCAGGCAATACATTTTCAAATAAAGTCAAGTCATCCAATTTAGTCTTATTTGTTTCCAGCCCAAATCCAACCCTTTTTTCATTAACTCTATCTTTAACCTTTGCTTCCAGCCCTTCAAATGCTCCACCAACGATAAATAAAATATCCTTCGTATTAATTTCAATCATTTCCTGATTTGGATGTTTTCTCCCACCTTGAGGCGGCACACTTGCAACAGTCCCTTCGATAATTTTAAGCAATGCCTGCTGAACTCCTTCTCCAGAAACATCCCGTGTAATTGACATATTTTCCGACTTTCTCGCAATTTTATCAATTTCATCAATATAAATAATCCCATGTTCTGCTGTTTCAATATCATAATCTGCAGCCTTTATCAACTTCAAAAGCACATTTTCCACGTCATCTCCCAACATATCCAGCTTCCGTCAATGTTGTCGCATCCGCAATCGCCAAAGGCACATTCAATGTTTTTCGCTAGTGTCTGTGCAAGCAAAGTTTTCCCACTTCCAGTAGGCCCTACCAGCAGCACATTAGATTTTTGAAGCTCCACATCATCATCTGTTTTTTTCTGCTGTTTATGCGTTATTCTCTTAAAATGATTATAAACTGCCACAGATAAAACTTTTTTAGGCTGTTCCTGTCCGATAATATATTCATCAAGTTTAGCCTTTATTTCCTTAGGCTTTAACAACGTAATTTCCCTATTCTGCTCATTTTTATCATATTCTCTAAAACTGTCCAATAACTCCGCACTGTCTTCTATACACTCATTACAAATAAATACATCATCCTCTTCTGGACTCTGTACCAATCTTTCCACTTCATCTTCTTCTCTTCCACAAAATGAACAGTAATTTTTCTTTGCCAATATTTTTTTCACTCTCGTTTTTTTCTACAATTTAAATCATAAATAATTACAATATCTTATCAATTAATCCATAATTTACAGCTTCTTCTGGTGACATAAAATTATCTCTTTCAGTATCTGCATAAATTTCTTCTACTGATTTTCCAGTTGCTTCTGATAAAATTTTACTTGTAATTTCCTTCATTCTCTCAATTTCTTTTGCTTGAATCTGAATATCTGTCGCTTGCCCTCTTGCACCACCTAATGGCTGATGAATCATTATTCTTGAATTTGGCAACGAATATCTTTTTCCCTTTAGCTCCTGCTGCTAATAATACCGCTCCCATACTTGCCGCCTGACCTACACAAACTGTAGAAACATCACTTTTAATATGACGCATTGTATCATAAATTGCAAGTCCAGCTGTAATTACTCCACCTGGGCTATTTATATACATAACAATATCCTTTTCATTATCCTGCGCATCCAGGAACAGCAGCTGTGCAACAATCGCATTTGCCATCCCATCTTCAACTTCTCCGCTTACAAAAAAATTATTCTATCCTTCAAAAGTCTTGAATAAATATCATAGCTTCTTTTCCCCACGTCCATCATTTTTCAATAACTACTGGACTATATACTGACATATTATTTCCTCCTCTTTCTGTCAATTTTTTTCTTTCATTTTTTGTTTTTTTATTCTTTCTCATTTTTATTACTATCAAATAGAGAAAAAGAATTTCGCAATAAACTATTTTATCACAAAAATTCTTCTAAAATCAAAAATATTCTTTTCAATTCACAATTTTTTTCAAAAAAATTACTATTTAACTTTTTGCTTCATTTACTAATAAATCAATTGTTTTTTTGATTTACTAATCTATAATTTGTTTCATCAATGAAATCTTTCATAATTTCCATTTTTTTCTTACATCAGCAATTAATGCATCCTTTTCAAGTCCATACATTGCAGCTAAAGTTTCGATTTCTTTTTGCTACTTCTTCATCAGTTGCTTTAATTTCTTCAGCTTTTTGCAATTTCAGCCAGCACTAATTCTGTTTTTCACAGCTTTTTTTCAGCATTTTTCCTTTTGCATTTTCCCTCATTGAATCCATTGTTTGTCCAGTCATTTGGAAATATTGATTCAGTTAATTCCCTTGCATTTTGCAATTGTTGCGCAAATCTGTTGATTTGATAGTCAATTTCCCTTTGAACTAATGCTTCTGGAACTTTCAACTTCTGTTGCACTTTACTACAGCATCTACAACTTTGTTCTTAAATCCATTTTCAGCTCTTGTTTCTTCTCTTTTGTAATATTTTCTCTAGTTTTATTTGTTTCATATCTTCAACTGAGTCAAATCCTAATTCTTTTGCCAAGTCATCGTTTAATCTCAGCTTCTTCTTTCTTTTGATTGAGTTTACTTTTTACTTTTAAATAAAGCTGGTTTTTCCAGACAAGTTTGCAGCTCCATAATTTTCTAGGAAAGTAACGTTTACATCAAACTCATCCCCTTTTTGTGTCCTGCAATTTGATCTTCAAAAGTGTCAATAAAAGCTGTGAGAACCTAATGTCAAGTCATATCCTTCAGCTTTTTCCTCCATCAAAGGCTTTCCCCATCTATAAATCCTTCAAAGTTAATGTTTACAACATCATCATTTTTTAGCTTCTTCATCTTCTGCAATTTCTTTTAATTTTTGCAGACTTTCTTAATCTTTCAATTTCTTCATTTACAGTTTCATCTGTAACTTCTACATTTTCCTTTTCTACTTCCACACCTTTATATTGTCCCTAATTCAAATGCAGGTAATACAGGAATTGTAAATACAACTTCCACTTTATCATCATTATTTTTCATATTTTTCAAGTTTAATATCAGCAATTGGTTTTTAATTCATTTTCTGCAACTGCTTTTTCTATATTCATCAGAAATAATATGATTTAGGATTTCCCTTCAATTTCCTTTTTGAATTTACTTTCAATAACTTTTTGCAGGTACATGTCCTGGACGGAATCCATCAACTTTTGCATCTTTAAAATGTACTAAAACGTGATCTTTTAAGTGCTTTTAATTCTTCTCCTTCCCTAACTGCTGATACTTCATAAGTTGTTTCATTTAATTTTTTTACTGCCATTTTCTTTAATTCCTCCTAAAATTTTTTTGTTATATATAATTTATATTAATTAATTTAATTATTTAAAATCCTTTATTTTCAACTCGATAAACAAATCTGAATGAACAGACTTAAATATCGGAGTATAAACTATTTTAAACTTTTTTTCTTATAAAAATTATTTGTTTTTAATTTATGTCCCTAAATTGTATCCAATACTGATATAATACGGTTATTTTTTTAACAAACCCTTTAAAATGCCTATTATTTATCCCAAACTTTGTCAAATCTAAAAAACTCACATCAGCATCCATAAAGTTAGGCTCTTGATTATCCAGCCCAAACGGTGAAAAGCCTGTTTATATCATGAAGTCTTCTTATTCAAATTTTCAATATTCAGCCAAGCATCAATACAAAGCACTTTTTGAACATTCTCTCTATTTTTTTCTGGCGCTTTATTTCGCAAAATGCCTTTCTATTTCACTCCAAATATTTTTTTCAGATACAAGAAATCCTGCCGCCAAATCATGCCCTCCAAAACCGCTCCAGCTTATCTGAAACACTTTTTAAAATATCAAAATATTAATTCTTCAATGCTTTCTGCAAGATGCCTTTCCATATCCATTTTTTTATTGAAACTAGAATTACTGAATATTATATTTTATGGAAATTCTTGAACATACAACACCAATTACTCCAGAATGCCATTTTCTGCTTTTTCATAAAAAAATATACTTTGGACGTTCCAGACGCTGTATTTTTTCCTCCAGCTCATTATAAATCTCATTTTTCCAAATAACGCCTGATTTTATTCGCACGTTTCATTTCCTCAATTATTGAGAAAAGTTTAAAATCATCCTCTTGAATAAAGAAATTTACAACAATTTTTGAATTATCAATTCTTCCCAAGCGCATTAAAAATTGGTGCTACAAAAATCCAATATCGCTAGTCGTTATATTTTTCGGATTTATCTTCAAATAGTTAATAATATACTTCAAACCTTTTTATTTTCGTTTTTTTAGATTATTTAACCCTTTTTTATGATAAATCTATTTTCATCAGTCATAGGCACAACATCTGCAACTCGTCCCAATCATTATAATATCCAGATAATCATACAATATCTTTTTATTCGCACCATAAGCTTCATAAACCGCATCTGCAAGTTTAAATGCTACTCCGGAGCCGGATAAAAATTTATTTGGATAATTTTTTACTGCTTTTTGATTTATCGAAGAACTCCAAGATTTTTTTCCTCATTTTCAGAAATGCCTGTTTTTTCCTGTGATGATCCGTTATAATTATATCAATCCTCTATCTTTCAGAAGCATCATTTCCTCAAGATTATTTATAGACGTATCAACCGTTATAAACAATTTTTGCATCCCATTTTTCAAAAATGCTAGAACATGTTTATTTATCCCAGTTCCTTTATGAACCTGATTCGGAATGTAATAATCCACATTCAGCCCTCAGTCTTCTTAGCATTATTACCAAATATGCCACCCCAGAAATTCCATCAACGTCATAGTCCCCTGAAAATTATAATTTTCTTTATTTTTCCCTGCTTTTTGGATTCTCTTAACGGCATTTTTCCATATCTTCAAACAAAAAAATGGGTTATGAATGTCCTTTTATCTGAATTTAAAAATTTCTGCACTTTTTTTCCTTCGTGTTAATTCCCCTGATTTAAAAGGAGCCTTTGAAATTAATTTGTTCTCACCAAATTCAGAACTTTTTGATACCAAATAATTTTTATCATAGCTTTTTAATTCTATTTCATTACAAGATTAATCGCTTCCTTTTTGTATAGTCAAACACCTTAAAATCAGAATTTTTTATATTCAATAATGAATTTATACAAGTTCAGAATTTAATAAAACAATAACCCCATTGTATAGATAAAAATCTATGCTATTGAACATATCTATTCAATTACTTTTTAGAAATCCTCATTTTAAAAGCCATTTTGCATCTTCGTTCTATTCAGTATCACTATTTTCTTTTTATTTCACTTAATAGTGAAGCTATCTTCACACCATATTCAACACTGTCATCCAAATGAATTCTCACTTCTGGAACAAATCTGACTGTTAATTGCGACCCAATTTTTTTCTAAAAATCCCTTTTAACTTGTTCAAATCTTCGCGATTTTTCTTTATTCACATTATCATTCAAATCAAGTATTGAAAATGTCAAATCAAGATATCTTCCATCCTTGTAAGCTCTCACCTTGTGAATTGTAACAAGATTTCTTATTTTTTTCATTTTTTTATTTCTGTCAAAAGCGTCATTCCAACAATTCTTGAAATTTCTTTTCCAGTCCTTTTTCTTCTATCATTCATAAAATTATCACCTTTTCGTTATCTTGGGATTTCTTCCATAATGTATGATTCAATAATATCCCTCAGCTTTAATATCATTAAAAGTCCTGGATACCAATTCACATTCTTGTCCCATTACAACTTCTTTTACATCATCTTTAAAACCGTTTCAGCGAACCTAATTCCCGTCAAAAATAATAATTCCATCACGAATTACACGGATTTTTAGAGTCTTTTTGTAACTTTTTCCGTCAACAACAGGCTCCAGCTGACATTTCCAACATTTGATACCTTAAATACTTGCTTAACTTCAATTCTTCCAAAGTAAACTTCCTTAAACTCAGGATCAAGCATTCCCTTCATCGCTTTTTCAATTTCTTCAGTTGCATGGTAAATTACGTTGTAGTTTCTAATTTCTACTCCAGTCTTTTCAGCAATAATTCTGGCAGGTGTTGTTGGACGTACGTTAAATGCTATTATAATTGCATTCTGATGCTTCTGCAAAGTTTTACGTCCCTTCAGTTACCGCTCCAGCACTTCCTTGAATTACATTAACAACAACTTTTTCCGTATTAAGTTTTTCAAGCGATTCCCTCAATGCTTCAACAGACCCTTTTGAATCGGCTCTTATAATACATTTCAATTCTTTTAATTCTTGTTCTTCCAATTCCTGTGATAAACTTTCCAGTGAAATATGTTTTTTCTTGTTTTGTTCATTTACTTTTCTTTCTCTAATAAAGTCTTCTACAATTTTCTTAGCCTGTTTATCGCTTTCTACACCATACAAAATATCTCCAGCATTTGGCACAACATTAAATCCTGTAATTTCTACAGGTTGTGAAATAATTGCCTTATTTATCTTTTTACCTCTGTCATCAAGCATAGAACGAACTCTACCGTGAGATTCCCCAGCTACAAACACATCTCCAATTTTAAGCGTTCCTTCCTGTATAAGCACATCGGCAACTGCCCCCATTTTTAGGATCCAGTCTTGATTCTACAACAACCGCTTTAGGACGTTTATTAGGATTAGCCTTCAATTCTTCAAGTTCTGCAGTAATCAATATTGTTTCAAGAAGTTCTTCCAAATTAATTTTTCTTTGCAGAAATTTCAACAAATTCTGTATTTCCACCCCAGTCAGGCGCCATCAATCCATATTCAGTCAATTCCGTTCTAATCTTTCATCGGATCAGCCCCTTAGGCTTATCAATTTTATTAATTGCAACAATTATTGGAACTCCAGCTTCCTTAGCATGCGAAATAAACTTTCTAGTTTGAGGTTTTACTCCATCATCAGCCGCCACAATCAAAATCGAAATATCCGTAATATTAGCCCCACGAGCCCTCATTTCAGTAAACGCCTCATGCCCTGGAGTATCAATAAACGTAATTCTTTGTCCCTTCCAGTTTACTTGGTAGGCACCAATTTTTTGTGTAATTCCTCCAACTTCATCATCAATTACATTTGTATGTCTAAGCGCATCAAGTAACGAAGTCTTACCATGGTCAACGTGCCCCATAATTGTAATAACAGGTGCTCTTGTAATAAGCTCATCTTCCTTATCTTCCTGTTCAAGATGATATTTTTCACCATAACTGACTTCTTCGACTTCTTCCTTTTCCACGATTACTTCATAGTCAAGCGCCACTTCTTCAGCCTCTTCAAAAGACAAAATCGCATTTGCCGTAAGCAATTTTCCTTCCATAAAGAATTTTTTAATTATGTCAGAAACATTAATTCCCAGTTTTTCAGCCAGATCTTTAATAACAATTTCATCTCCAATTGTTATCATTCCTATGCTCTCTCCTTCAATTCTGATAATTTCATCCTTGACAACTTTTTCATGTTTTTTATTTTTCTTTTTCTTTTTGTCATCCTTTCTAAAATCAGAACGAAGTTCTTTTTCATGCTGTTCCCTGTCTCTTCTATTCTTTTCGTATTTTTTCTTTTCAAATTTTCCTTTTCCTTTTCCACCAGCTTTTCCCTTTTCAGCAACTGTTGCCGCTGGAATTTCAGTTTGCACATCTTTTCTTCCGCCAGAAAAGTTATTTCTATTATCTTTTCTGAAGTCATCTCTATCTCTATTAAATCCGCCTCTATCGGAAAATCCTCTATTATCCTGTCTATCCCTAAAGTTTCTTGTCCCGTTTTCTCTATTGTCACGGTTATCTCTGTTTTGGAAACCTCTGTTATCTCGATTATCTCTCGACTGATTACTTCCGTCCCTGTTAAAATTTCTATTATCTTTTCTAAAGTTATTTTCTCTTCCTTCTCGCTTAAATCCATCTTTATTTCGATTATCTCTATTTTGGAAGTTTCTTGTTCCAGTTTTCTATTGTCACGGTTATCCCTTATTATCACGTTTTTTTGAAACTTCTGCTATCTCGATTATCTCTCGACTGATTATTTCCATCCTTATTAAAACTTTTGTTATCTTTTTTCTAAAGTTATTTTTCTTCCTTCTCGCTTAAATCCATCTTTATTTCGATTATCTCTATTTTGGAAGTTTCTCGTTCCTGTTTTCCCTATTGTCACGGTTATCTCTATTTTTGATAATTTTGCTTATCTTTATTTATTTCATTTTGCTTTATTATTCTGATTTACTCAAAATTAACTTTCATCTCCATTTCTTTTTATTTTCGTTTTTATCTAATCTATTTGATTTTTCAAATTTTTTGATTTTTATTATTATCTAAATTTTTTTATATTATTCAGATTACCTTTATTAATGCCATCTGATCTGCATTTAGTTTAATATCTTTTTCCAATGGTTGTTTAAATTTTTTTCGTAATTTTCATTAATATTTTTATCTTTCATTAATTTTTACTATGTTCAGGATTGCTGCTGACTATCTGAATGGTCCTTTTCTTTTTTTGCAGCAAATTTTGCTGTTTTTTCTTCATTTCTATTCAGATTTTCAGTTTTACTGCCATCACTTTGACTTTGATTCTGAACACCCTTCTGAAGTTTTTTCCTTATCAAGTCAACTTCTTCGCCACTTAGCACATTCATGTGATGTTTTTATCAATTCCAAATTTTCGGATTTCCTCCATAAACTTAGATGCCGTAAAACCATTTTCCTTTGCTAATTCATGCACTTTCATCCATTCATCACCTCCACTTTGCTCAATATTCCCTTTATTACCTTTTTATTAAAAATACTGACAACATTTACATCTCTTGAAAAAGCCTTATCAATTCCTCTTTTTCAACAAATATAATCTCAAAATTAAAAATTTTCCTTCAATTTTTCAAATTCTTCAATATATTTCGCCTTTATATCCTGAGGAATTATCAAAAGTTTCCACTTTTCCTTTTTCACTCCATCAATCGTTTCTCATCAATCCCAAAAACAAAAATATTCAGAATTTTTCATCGGCTTTAAAATATCAATTATATCACATTTTATTTGCTCCAAAGATTTTACATGTCTGCTCAATTTCAATGTTATATTTCCTATTTTTTGAAAGCCTTTCAACACATTCATTAGTTTTACAAACATAAAACCCTCTTGCCTGCACTTTCATTTCCCTGTCAAAAATGTATTTTCCATTCTGTTCAGAAATTCTAAAAAATTCAGATTTTTCACCCTTTCTTCTGCAGCAGACACACATTCTTTCAGGCTTGCTTTTTTCTTTATTTTCTAATTTTTCATCAACTGTATCCAAACTTTCCAATTACCTCCTTGTTCGATACAATTTTAACCACTTGTAAAAGTCATTAACGAAATTTTTAATTTCCAGTTTCCTAACAATTTCCTAATCGTAGCATTGCACTTTTACAGCCGTCTAATTGTCCCATTTCTATTCCTTATCTTCGCCAAGTCCTGCAAATGCACTTTCTTCAACTTCAAATGAGTCGCTATTCTTTTCAGCATTTTCCCTTTCATCTAATGTATCTTGAAATGCACTTCCTTCTTCAAGTCTCATCACTTTCATACTGCCTCATCTAATTTTGTATGAATGTCAATCTTTACACCGCACAATCTTGCCGCAAGTCTTGAATTTTGTCCTTTTTTACCAATCGCAAGCGACAACTGATTTTCTGCAACAACTACTTTTGCAACTTTCAGATTATCTTCGCCTTCCTCAACAACTTCCACAGACAAAACTTGCAGCTGGATTTAAAGCATTTTTACAAAATTCCTTAACATCTTCATTCCAAAGCACAATATCAATCTTTTTTCCCTTGCAGTTCATCAATAATAGTTTGAATTCTCATACCATTTCGCCCAATGCAGGCACCCTTTACATCCAAATTCTTATCATCTGAATAAACTGCCACTTTTAGAACGGCTTTCCAGTTCCCTTGCAATATTTTTAATCTCAATTATACCTTCATAAATTTCAGGCACTTCAAGTTCCAATAGCCCACGCAAAGCAATTCTTCAGATTTTCTAGAAACAAAAGTTTTTGTAAACTTAGTTGCCTCTCAACTTCTCCAATAAATATCTTAATTCTGTCCCCTTGCTACAAATTTATCTGTTGGCGACAATTCCTTTTGTGAGCACAATCGCTTTCAAGTCCATTTTATATCAACGTATAAATTCCCCTTTTCATCTGTCTTTCTAACATTTGCAGACACAATTGAATTTTTCAATTTCTTAAACTTATTAAAAATATTTCTTTTTCACACTCTCTAACCTTCTGTACAACAATCTGCTTTTGCATTCTGAATCGCATTTCTCTTAAAACTTTCTGCATTAATTTCCAAATCCAGAATATCTCCCACTTAGCATCGTTTTTCACAGAAATTGCATCTTCCAGACTAATTTCCCTCTCAGGATTTTTCTACATTTTCCACAATCAGTCTTTTTGTAGAATAAACCTTCACATCTCCGCTGCTTTCTATTAATCGTTACCTTTACATTGTCCTTTTCACCATAATTTTTCTTATAAGCCGCAAGCAATGCAGTTTCTATTGTTTCCAGCAATTCTTCCTTTAAAATTCCCTTTTCCTTTTCAAGTTCATCAAGTGCTTCCAAAAATATTTTTTGATCTCGCCCTTTCATCATTCCTCCTCACTATTTAATATGCCATTTGGTAATTCATATATTAAATTTGCCTTTTTTAATTTAGAAAGTGGTATTTCCACTATTTTCCCCAATTTATCATCCAAAAGAAAAATCGTATCATCTTCAAATTTTTCCAATTTTCCAACAAATCTTTTAGCCCCTCAATACTACTCTTAGCCTGAACATTAACTCTCTCCCTAAAAAATCTCACAAAAATCCTTTAGGCTTTTTTCAACCTTCGCTCAACCCCAGGAGTCGAAACCTCCAAAAAAAACCTCTCTTCAATCAGTTCATCCGCAATCCCGTCAATCTCACGGCTAAAATCAATACAATCATCAAGTGTCGTAGTCCCATCCAATTTCTCCACATACACTCTCAAATAATTATATCCCCCATCCCTCACATATTCCAAATCTGCCAACTCCAGATTCATTTCCTTTAAATGCGATTCGATTTTCTTCTCAAACTCATTTAAAATCTGTTCCATAAAATTACACCTCATATCTAAAACTAAAAGAGTGGGCTAACCCACTCTCTACCTAAAATTATTTTCTACAATTATAATAACATATTTTTACTCAACCCCCTATACAAAAACAACCTTATATAAAAGTTGTTGTTTTTAAACCTTGTTTTTAATGGATAACTTACTTTAACGCAAATTTGGGTAGAGTGTTCTAGTAGAGGAATTGGACAGTTTTCAATCCTTATTTTAATGGATAACTTACTTTAACAAATTAAAAATTGTTATTAAAATGAACTATAAGGTTTCAATCCTTATTTTAATGGATAACTTACTTTAACACAGAGATTAAAAATTGTTATACTGGTTTAAATCCTTAAAGTGTTTCAATCCTTATTTTTAATGGATAACTTACTTTAACCAACTTCATCATCTTCGTCTTCGTAGACTTCGGTTCCATCGTTTCAACTTTCATTTTAATGGATAACTTACTTTTAACAAGGAGAGAAAGATGAGAGTAAAAATTTGATGTTGACAGTTTCTAATCCTTATTTTAATGGATAACTTACTTTAACAAGATCTTTATTTTGCTCTTTCTTAAACAATTAAGAGAATTATGTTTCAATCCTTATTTTTAATGGATAACTTACTTTAACTAGAAAAAGAATCTGAAGAAAGTAAATTACATGTATTAAGTTTCAATCTTATTTTTAATGGATAACTTACTTTAACAGTATGTGTACTAAAAAGAGTTCATCCATTGATCTCTTAAACCAGGTTTCAAATCCTTATTTTAATGGATAACTTACTTTTAACTAGAGAAGTAAATGAAATCAGAGAAACTAGAGAAGACAGAGTTTCAATCCTTATTTTAATGGATAACTTACTTTAACCCGTACTTTTGAGAAAATCCTTTATTTATCAGTGTTACAGAGATTTTTTCAGACATTAAAATCGCATTTTTTTGCTTAATTTTTATCATTTTTTGCTGTTTTTTTGACATTTTCCGTAACTCCTAACGTGCATGTTTATTGGCTTTTGAATAGGTTTTTTTCCTGCTTTTTTAATTTTTTTAGTAGTGGTAGAATTTTTACTACAAACTTATTGTACCACATTTTTTTGATTTTTCAAAAATTTTTTAAAAATATTATCATAAATAAAAAGATACCAAAAAAACAAATTTTGTAATTCAGTATCCTTCTTCAAATCTACTTCCAGTAATTTTACTTCATAGATGAAAATATTTTATTCAAGGCTTCTTCACCTTTTTGAAAGATTGCTTTTTGGAAATTCTTTTACTGTATAAGTACATCTTTCATCCCAAGCCTTTTTTGTGACATCTTTATTTATTTTTGCTAATTCGCCTTTTTACAATTATAGCCATAATCCCTCCTTGAATTAATTTATACTATTTTCTAAATAATAAAGAAAAATTAATAAACTCAGGATATTTATTTTTATTAAATTCTAAGTTTGTATAGTTTCTAATAAACTTCTGCACCCTTCAAATTTATTTTTTTCTTCTCGATAGTCCAATTATCTGATAATTCTGCAAGTTCCTTTTTCATATTTTCCAAGAACTCATCATTATCGTAATTTAATGAAATTAAAGTTGGACCTGCACCACTTATATATTCTCCCAATGCACCGTGTTTTTTAGATGCTTCAAAGATTTTTTCTGAATTGTTTATTAGTGCAAATCTGTAAGGCTGATGAATTTTGTCGCCTAAAAGGAAACGTAAGTTGTCGTATTCTCCTTTGTTAAAAGCATTTACAAGTAATCCTAGTTTTGAGATGTTGTTTATTGCATCAGAAACTAGGTACATTTTTGGCAATACGCTTCTTGCTTTTTCTGTAGATAATTTAAAATTTGGAATCATTACATAAAAGCATAAATCATCAGAACTTATTAGCGAACTGTAAACAAGGTTTTCCTTATCGTGAGCAGTAAGTACCATTCCTCCGAAAATTGCAGGCACTACATTGTCAGGATGTCCCTTCCATTTCTACTAAAGAAGTTTTGCTACTTGTTAATATCCAAAGACATCTCCTGCAAATTTGTTTGCTAATCAAAATTCCCAGAGAACGATAGCTGATGAGTCTACTTCCAAGTCCACGTGAAATTGGAATATCGTTTCTACAATGTTTACTTTATAAACTTGGAATATTTTTACTAAATGTTTTTCAGTATATTTTATTGCTTCAAAAATTAAATTGTCCTCAATCGGAATTGAAAATGGCTTTCCATTTTCCAAAAATTCAATTTTATTGCTTTTTCTACTGAGTTCCAAAAATAATCCAATGCAACTCCTAAACAATCATAACTCTACACCAATATTCGCCGATGTTCCTGGCACTCTTACTTTTAAATTTTTAAACTCATTTTTATTCCTTCTTTTTATCATCATACTTCTATAAGAATAGCCTTGCATGTAAGACTCAATCTAAAAATACAACAAAATATTAATAATAAATACATAACTTTATAATTTTTATTATCTTTCATAAAATACAACACAGCTAATGAAATAATTACAAAATCAATAAATGTAGGTAAAAATATTATATTTACAAAAATAAATAATAAAACCTATCCAATAATTTATTCCTAATAATGAAAATCCTGCATGAAATATATCTTCAAATAAACAGAAATATAAAACTATTATACAAATATAATACTTGTATGCCTTGCTCTTTTTTCTTATAAATATATATAGCAGACCAAATAGTATAAAAACAGAAGTTCTCCGTTTAAATATTTTGCATTTAGTATAATTTTTGAAAAATATTCAATGTCGAATAATTTTATTCCCATTAATAATGTCTGTCTATTCAAATAAAAATAAAGTAATGCTTTGGAAAAATAAAAATTTCAAAATCAAAAACAAATTTATTTCAAATTTATCATTTTTCTTTTTACAAAAAGAATTTAAAATAGAAAATATTAAACCTGCATTTGTTATAAAAATAAATTATTTTTAGACAACACTATTGATACTGTCAAAAATTATTTTCAAATAATTTTAAAAATCTACCTTCTTTATTAATTTTTTTCAATTCCTTCAAATACTTACTTACATCCATTTGCTAATTATCAACTTTCAAAAATACTATATTGTCAAATCCAAGTAATGAGCCCATTTTATTTGACCTCAATTCTCGTAGTGCCTTCAATGCTCTTTCTTCCAACCTCACTGTCTACTGTTAAAAGCATAATTGCGCTATTTTCACGTCTACCAACATTCATTGTGGCAATATTTATATTTCCTCTTCCTAAAGTTGCCCTCTACGAAATCCCAATAACTCCTAGTACATCTTCATTTCCTAAATAAATCATATTATCTGAAATTGCCATATCTACATCGTGATTTTTATACTTATGATTCTTTTCTTCATTATTCATCCCAATTGTTCCAACAACGTAGATTTTTACCTTCTTCATTTGTTATTACAAATTCTATTGCTGAAGAATAATTTTTGTATTTATGATCTTTTTATTTATTGAAATATTAATTCCTCTTTTTCGACCAATGGCTTTTGAATTAATGTAATTTACTTCTTCCTTTAGTACAGGCTCTAAAATTCCCTTAATTGCAGTCGAATCCACAAGAGCTGTTTCCTGTTCTGCAATTTCTCCATAATAATTAACGGAAACATTTGTAATTGGAGTTTTTTCAATTTGGAAATAAATTTTTCCTAATTTTTTCAGTCAAATTTATGTACTGGTTTTTACAATTAAAAATCTCTCTTCCAATTGCAGGCAAGTTTACAGCTGTTTCAACTATTTCTCCACGAAGTCCATTTAATACTTGCTTTACAACCTGAGTTCCTACATTTCTTTGCGCTTCATAAGTTGTCGCACCAATATGAGGAGTTGTAACTACATTATCAAATTCATATAAAACACATTCTGAACGTGGTTCAACAGCATGTACATCATATCCAAAACTTATGAAATTTTTCCATTTCTTAATCCTTCGCTACTGCTTCCTTCATTAAAAAGTCCTCCACGTCGTGCGTTTACAAGTCTTACTCCATCCTTTAACTTGTGAATATTTTCAGCGTTTATCATATCCAAAGTTTCCTTAGTTTTAGGAGTATGAATAGTTATCACATCCGCCTTTTCCATTAATTCATCAGGCGTTTTAGCCTTTTCACAGCCGTATCTCTTAAATCTTTCATCTGAAATATACGGATCATAGGCAACAAGTTTCATTCCAAACGCCTTCATTCTTGTAGCAACCAATCCACCAATTCTTCCAAGTCCGATAATTCCTAATGTTTTTTCAAACAATTCATTCCCAACAAAAATTTCTCTTTCCCATTTTCCACTTTTAATAAAATTATTTGCCGCAACAATATTTCTCGCAGAAGCAATCATAAGCCCAATCGCAATTTCACAAGCTGAAACCGTGTTACTGTCTGGAGTATTCACATAATTACACTGCATGTGCAGTCGCTTCTGGAATATTTATATTATCTGTCCTGTTTCCAAAGACGCCCTACTATTTTCAAATTTTTAGCCTTATCCAGCAATTCCTTATCTACTTTTATAACGCTTCTCACAATCAAAGCATCATATTCATGAATTATTTCCAAAATTTCTTCCCGTGAAATTCCCACTTTCACATCAACTTTTACATCTCTAGCCTTTTGCAGCCTAGCAATCGCTTCATCATCAATATATTCACCAACTAAAACTTTATACATTATTTCCTCCTCATAATTCTGTAATCTATATCTAATATATTATCATAAATTAAGCCACAATTCAATATATATGCCAATTCTTTATAAATCTTCCTAAAATCTGAATAGCAGTTCTCAAATTTATATACCATAAAATGTAAAAATTAAAAATTATGGATTTACAATTTATCATATTTATTATATAATATACCCAAAATTATTTTTTTATATTGAACTATTTAAAACTAATACTAAAATTTCATTTTAAAATAAGCAAAAATCTTACTTTTTATAAAATATAATTATAATCTGAAATTAATTATTGAAAAATCTTGTATAAATCAAATATATTATAGTTTTTAAGTTCTGTTTTAAAATTAATTTTTTATGCTTTTATATTCAAATAAAAAGGAGAATTACAATATGGCAAGTTACAAAAATTTTGATTTTAAAAACTGTATTTTTCGTGTATATTGCCCTTTAATTTTAATAGTCGTATTTTTTTAGCATTTAAATTGAGGGATATTTTTATTTCCACTTTACAATAGCGCTATTTTTCAATATTAACACGGCCGTTTACATCGATTTTTACAAAATAGTTCGAAACTTTCAAAAACTTTCAACGATAATTTCAATTGTATCATTTTTACTAATATTTTTGGAATTATCGGCTGGGGATCACTAAAACTAATAAGTGAAATTTATAAATTATCTCAAAATCTTAATCACTACAGTGAAATGATGCAAAAACTTTGACTGACGGCATGGGAAAAAGTTTATGCCTATTTGGGAAATTTCCATCAGGGCTTTTACAAAGCAAGTAAATGATACGATAAATGCTTTTATTTCACAGGTTCTGCAAAGCTCGGAACTTTTATAAAAGGTTTAATCAATTTTATTACATCAATCCCAACTGTTATTTTATATATCTGTATTACAATTTTAGCAACTTTCTTTATTAGCCTTGACAAAGATGAAAATTGTAGTTTTTAGAGCATCGCTTCAAAATCTATGCTAGATAAAGTTTTTAATATAAAAACAGATATGTTTACAGTTCTTGGTTCCTATATCAAGGCGCAAATTATTCTGATGACAATTTGTTTCTTTTGAACTTCTAATATGCCTAAATTTATTGTCATTTTTAGGATTAAATGTACCTTTATCCCTCTACTAATGTCCATAATTATCTGCTTAATTGACGCATTACCAATTTTTAGGAGCAGGAACAATCCTAATTTCCCTGGGCAGTGATTTCCTTTTGCATTATCAGATATAAAGTTAGGAGTTGCCCTAATAATAATTTATTTATTTGTTCTGTCAGTAAGACAAATGATGGAACCAAAATTAGTAAGTCAAAATCTAGGAGTTCATCCTTTAATTACCTTGATTTCAATGTATTCAGGGATTTAAAATTTTTGAGTAATTGATTTTTAATTGGGCCTGTAGTGATGATTATTTTAAAAATGTATTTTCAAAAAGAATTGAAGTCGGATTTTTTCAGGATATTTTTGGAGATACTGTCGATAATAAAAAGTTCTAATAATAAAAATTAAAAAGCAAGATAAGTTCAAGCAATAGATGTGTTCAATAATTTAAGTTTTTATTTCTGCAAGGAGTCCAAGATTCCTTACTAAGATATTTATTTTTCAAATTTTAATCTATATGATTATCAATGGGTCTAATATAAAAATAAAAGAAGGACAGTTTTACACTTGTCCTTTTTACAAACCTAAATTCAACTCGGCGATCCTCTTCCTTCCACCTGTATCATTATTCTCAGCTGGATTATTTTCTCCACGTCCCTATTATTCCAACCATTCTATCCTTTGAAAGTCCCAATTCTATTAATTTTGAACTAACAACTTCAGCCCTTCTACGTGAAAGCCGCTTGTTATATGAAGCTCATTCCACTCGTGTCAGTATATCCAATAATTGACACAAGAAAAATCATTTTTCAATATAATCCTTTTACATCACGTAATACTGATGTTTCCTTTTTCAGATCAATGCTATTTTTATGAAAAACTTAATTCATCTGAACTTAAAGATATAATTTCTGAACTCGACATCTTCACTCTTTCTGGGTTGCTTATTGGCTCCTTCTGAATTTCAAAAGTTTTCTGGTCATCAAAAGATTTTTGTGAAACTTGTCATGGTTCTTCAGGTTTCTGTGCACATTTTCAGAATTTTGAGATGATGAGTAATCCTTGGAAATTTTGTGTTCTGTCCTATTCTGATTCAATTCAACTGTTATTAAGTCAGATTATCTTTTAGATGAAACCGCTCCCTGGCACTGTTTTTCAGGATTTAGTGTATCTAATGTAGAATATCCTTCACATCGTGTCAGATATCCGCCACATTTGGTCTGATTATATCCTTTCGCATTTTCAGAAGTAGTTATTTTTCAGAGGCTAGAGGTACAGTCATTGCCACCATTGAAGAAACTGCAACCAATGTTGGTTTTTCATAATTATTCCTCCTCCTTTTTCAATCAAATACCTTATTTTTGACTATTTTTTCCAAACCATATTTCTAATTAATTCATCATATTTTCCATTTTCTCTCATTTTTCAATTCAAAGATTAATTTTGTTTTTATCAATTCTGGATTTTTCCTTTATCAATAGCCATTGCCATTCCAATTGAAGCAGGTTTTTCATCAAAAATTTCCATTTCAGGATTTTTCTTCATATATTCAGTAGCAACTGGCTTTTTTCCAAAATAATTGCATCAATTTTTCCTGCCTTTAAATCTAAAAATTATATTTACAGTGCTTTCATTCGGTACAACTGTAGCCCCTTTAATAGTTCTGGCTTCAATTTCTTGAATTGTCCCCAATTGCACTCCAATTTTTTACCGCTCAAACTATTTGGAGTAACTGATTTGTCGCTTTTTTCTTCTCAAATAAGTTTCTTTTAGAAATAAAAATAATCATCTGTAAAATCAACTGATTTTTCTTTTTGTTCAGTCGAACTCTATTCCAGAAACAATAATATCAATTTTTCTGCCTTTAATGACGGAATAAGCTCATCAAAATGACTGATCTATAATTTTCAATTTTTATATCCAAGATTTTTCCCCAATTTCATTAATCATATCGACATCAAATCCTGTTATTTTACCATTTTTCAATATATTCAAACGGAGCAAAAATCGCATTTAATCCAACTCTTAATCTCCGTTATCTTTTTCCACATGACATAACTCCAAAAATTAACAATGTCAACACTAAAAATATTTTTTTCATATTTTTTTCCTCACTTTCTTTAATTTTTAATTTTTTAATTTTTCCTGTTTCCAAACCATATTTTTTTAACTAATTCATCATATTTTTCCATTTTTCCTTTAACTTTTTCAAGTCTTCATTTATTTTCTTAATAATTTCTGTATTTTTTCCCTTATTAAAAGCAATCACTATACCATAAGGCAATTTTTTTCTTCATAAAAACTTCTATATCAGGATTTTTAATAAATTCCTTCGCAACAATATTTTTCCAAAATTACTGCATCAGCTTTTCCCATTTTTCAAATCCAATATCAAATTAACAGTTGCATCATTTGTCACAACATTTGCATTTTTATTTTTTTCTAGCTTCCAGCTCTTGAATTGTTCCTAACTGAACTCCAATTTTTACCAGCCAGACTTTTCCTTTTGAAGTGAGTTGGTTATTTCCTTCTTTTTAAGAAACATTTGTGTTGACTTGTAATATTCATCTGTAAAATCAACTGATTTTTTTATGTTCTTCAGTTGCACTCATTCCAGAGATAATCGCATCTAATTTCCCCAGCCTTTTAATGATGGAATAAGAGCATCAAAACGGTGAACCTTTCATTTTCAATTTCATATCCCAAATCCTTCCCAATTTGTTTTATCAAATCAATATCAAATCCAATGTTCTCCCTTTTTCAATATATCCAAACGGAGGAAATACTCCATCTGTTCCTACCACAAGTTTTTTCGCTCCTTTATCATAGACTATTCTTATTTCCGCAAGATAAAAATTCCAAAATTATCATTGTAACTATTATTAATATTTTTTTCATATTGTATTACCTTTCTATTATTTATTAAGCCGTTTCTAATTAATGATTTAACACTTTGTCTAAAAATTCCTTTGCCCTTTCAGTTTTCGGATTTTCAAATAATTCAGAAGGCTTTTGCATCCTCCAAAATATATCCTCCATCCATAAAAAACACTCTATTAGCCACATTTTTTGCAAATCCCATTTCATGTGTCACCACTATCATTGTCATTCCTGCATGTGCAAGTTCCTTCATAACTTCCAGAACTTCTCCTATCATTTCAGGATCAAGTGCCGAAGTCGGCTCATCAAACAAAATTATCTTTGGATTCATAGCCAAGGCCCTAGCTATAGCCACCCTTTGTTTTTGCCCTCCAGACAATTTATTTGGATAAACATCCCTCTTATCAGCAAGCCCAACTTTCTCAAGCAATTCCATTGCCAATTTTTCAGCCTCCGGCTTTGATACTTTTCTTAATCTAATTGGACCTAAAGTAATATTCTCCAATACTGTCTTTATGTGGATACAAGTTAAAATGCTGAAATACCATTCCTACTTCTTCACGAATTTTATTTATATCCGCTCCACGTTCCAAAATATTTTTGCCATTTATTCTAATCTCTCCAGAAGTTGGCTCTTCAAGCCTATTTATACAACGTAAGAAAGTTGATTTCCCGCTTCCAGACGGCCCGATAACAGAAATTACTTCTCCTTCTTTTACTACCGTGCTAATTCCTTTTAGAACTTCCAAATTTCCATATTTTTTCTTTAAATCCTTTATTCTAATCATTTCCTTATCTTTTTCCCCGCCACTAATTCCTTCCGGCTCTCTGCACTTTTTATTAAAACTAATCATTTTCCTTTAACTTCATCTCCAATCGTTTCCCAATAAACGAGAATAATTTTACGCTTACATAATAAACTACACCTGTAAATAATATAGGGTTTTATACTATAATAGGCAGCTCTGCAAACTTTTACTGTTCATTGTAACATCCATAACGCTAATATAACCCACAATAGAAGTTTCCTTAAATAAATTTATAAATTCATTTACAAGAGCAGGTAAAATATTTTTTACAGCTTGAGGCATTATAATTTCATTCATTGCCATTCTATAAGGCATTCCTGTAGCTCTTGCAGCTCCATCTGACCTTTGTCAATACTTTCAATTCCTGAACGGATTGTTTCTCAACATAAAGCTCGCACTATTAAGTCCAAGAGCAATTGCAGCTACCCAATAATTATTAAAAATCACTATTATGCAAAGGAGTGTCAATAACTGCAACATCATTGAGTTCCACGCATTATATCGACATATTCATCAATAACTGCATCTTTTATCATATTAAAACTTCATTTCCAGTTTTCTGAAATTTTAAAAATGCTAAAAACATTCCAAATAATATTCCAATAAACTGCACCCACAACTGTAAGTCCAAGAGTAGTCACAAAAATAACTGCTTGCATAAATTTCCCATTCGTGAGGCTGCATATCATGCGGAAATACAAGAAGCACTGTAATCACAACTACTGCCACAAAAACGATGTTTTTATTATTTTTCTAGTTTTTTCTAAATCTTCCATATTCTTTATGAACTTTAATTTTTGTTCATATCCTCCTTATATTTAAATTATTATAGTATTATTATACCTAATATTTATTCCTTTTTTCAATAAAAATTTTAAAAATTATTTTGTATATTATCCTGGTTTTTAAGGAAATAATATTCCCATTATCCAAAGCATCATTTTTTTATTTTTATATTTTTAAATATATTTAATAAAATTATTACAATGGCATTTATAAACATTAGAAAAATCATTAATCTCCAAAATGAATTTTGTTACAAATAAATCTTCACTCAAATCAAATAAAAATATCATAACAAGCGACACCGAAAACAATAATTCCAAGTCCAAATTTTTCAGTGACAAAAAAGTAACATTACACCCATTCCAATCAATATTTTTACAATGTCATAAGGAGTTGTACCGCCTGAAGTAAAAATATCTGGAAAAACCATAAGTGCTAAAACTGAATATGGTAATGCTTCAAAAAATTTATTCATTATTGGATTTTTCGGAATCTTCACAAACAGTGGCAGCAGTCTTAAAGCCACAGTTACCAACGTCGAAATGACAATTACTTTAAAAACTTCTAAATTATTCATTTTCTTTTACCTCATCCTTTCTATGTCTTACTGCATAAATTAAACTTGAACCTATCATAATTAAAATCATCGCCCATCCGCTGCTTACCTTATTTAAGATTGGCAAATACATAAATGCCAGTTTTGCGGCAATTACATAAATTACGACTTCAAAGAATTTTGGCAATTTTTGCAGCGACATTACAAGTAAACTAAAATATATCGAATATAAAATAAAACTTAGGCTTGCACGGAAAACTTCAGGTATCATATTTCCAAAAAGTGAACCTAGAACAGAACTTCCAAGATAGCATAAATAAGGGAATTGTATTTAGCCCAATGATATACCATGTGAATTTTCTTCCTTTATAATCGCATAAGTTATCGTTTCATCGGTAAGTCCAATTCCAAACCAGTATTTTTCAAATAATTTAGTTCCATTTTTAATTGCCTGAAAATCAGAAATTTAAAAAGCAAATATCTCAAATTTATCATAAGTACTGAAATTATAACTTCAATCTGTCAGAATGTTGCACATAAACCATTTTCAAAAAGCATTGCTTTCCGAGCTGCCAAGATAAATTCCAAATGACATACCTGCCGTGACAATCTGTATACATTCCGTTATTTTTAGCAATCAGCCCAACTGTCAGACCAAACGGAATATATGTAATTCCCATTCCAATTCCAAATTTTAGTCCTTTTTAGATATTTTTTTCTGTATTAATCTATTTTTCCCTTTTCTTCTTTCCTTTCTATTTTATTTTTATTCTATTATTTATTTTATTTTATTATTTTTTAATTTTATTGTATTCAAATTTTAAAAATAAAATGATAAAAATTATATAAATTTAGATTTTGAGTAAAAATAGTCATAGTTTTTGAGATCAACTTTAAACTTTAAAGGTTTTTATATAAACTAAATAAATTTCATTATTTTAAAAATTATATCACAATTTTTTTCATTAATTGAACTTTATTTAAATTTATTTAAGTTTTTAATTGAAAAATAAAAAAGAAGTTAGTTCATATTCAAGCTTTAACTCTTTAATTTTTATTTATATTACAATGCGTCTTTTCCTCTCTCTCGTTCTAATTCTAATCACATCATCTATTGGCAAAAATAAATATTTTTCCATCTCCAACTCTCCAGTGTAAACGGCATTCTATTATAATATCAACTAATTTTTTTCAACATTAGCATCTTGAGTAATTATTTCGATTTTTAATTTAGCAAGCAATGTCGGCGTAATCTTTTGTCCACGAAAACTTTCTGTGTAACCTTTTGATTTCCGTGTCCTAAAAACTTGGCTTTACTGTCATTCCTCTGACTTTGGCTTTTGTCAATGCATCTTTTTAAATCTTCTAACTTATCAGAACGAATTATAACTTCTATTTTTTCATAATTTTTCTCCTTAAATTAAGAATCTAGTCCCATAAATGTTGGGTAAGCAGTTTCCTATGTTCACTGTCATCCATTCCCGCACTTCTTCTCTATCTGTAGCTCTAAGCGGTAAAAATACTCCGATAACTTTTATTATCACAAATGTAAAAGCTCCTGCCCAAATAGACTGTATCAGTCATGGCAGAGCAATTGTTGCACTCAAATAAATGAGTTCCACCCTGCATAAAAGTCCAAAATTTCCCTTTTCTGGCGTTAAACTTATGTTGTAAAAATCGCTGTCGCAATTCCTCCAAAAATTCCACCAACACCGTGATGCAGCTGAAAGCATCTAATGCATCATCATACTGCAATTTATGTTTTAAACTTGAAATTGCAAAATAGCAAATTGACTGACTAGCAATCCCATTAAAATTGCTCGAGCTGTAGGAAACATAACCTGCACCTGGCGTAATTGCCACAAGTCCTGCAACTAAACCAGTTGAAGTTCCCAACCAATGTAGGAGTTCCGTTACTTTAATTTTTCAATAATTACCCAAGAGCATGTTGCCGCAGCAAGTGATAACATTGTCGTAATAAAAAGCGTGAATCGTCGCACTATTTGGTTTCAAGAGCTCGAACCTGCATTAAATCCTAGCCAGCCGAATGCCAAAAATTCTGTTCCAAGCAGTACAAAAGGCACATTATGTGGACGATACTCGGTTCTTGTAAACTCTCTTCTTTCCAATAATTGTCGCTAAAACAAGTCCAGACACTCCTGATGAAATGTGAACGACATCTCCCCAACAGAAAATCTAATGCTCCCCATTTTTTTGCAAGAAGTCCTCCACCCCAGACCATGTGAGCCAAAGGATAATAAACAAATATTAGCCAAAATTGGAGCAAAAACTAAAAACGGCGCAAACTTTATTCTCCCAGTTACGGCACCTCGTTGCAATACTTTACTGTAATTATTGAAAACATCATTTGAAATAATGCAAAACTGCATCTGGAATTTTATATCCTTTTTGTACTCGTCTGTTCACTGACTCCACGGAATAAAAACATTTCAAAATTTCCTATAAATTTTCCATTTCCAGAAAATGCTAGGGAATAACCTACTAAAAACCACATCACAACTGCAATAGCAATTGGAAGAATAACCATCATCATCGTATTAATGACATTTTTTTCTTTCGACCCAGACCTCCGTAAAAGAATGCCAGTCCGGCGTCATAAAAAGCACTAATGTCGATGAAAATAAAATAAAAAAACTACACTTGTCGTATCCATACTGATACCCTCTATATTTTAATTTTTCGACATCCCTGTGTCCTTTAATAACCTATTCTAGCAATTTTTTAAAAATTAGTCAAATATATTGTATATATACCTTTTCATCATATAAAACTTATTTTTATTTTTAATGATCCCTCAATTTTTTAGTCTAAACTGCCATTAGCCCTTCAATGGAACTTTTTTAAACTTGACTGTATTTTTCCATAATTTTTTTCAATTTTTTCCATATATTCCTTTAGCAACTTCATCACGTACTTCAAAAATCAGTTCATCATGAACTTGGAGCAAGCATTTTAATATTTCCATCATTTTTAAACTCTTCAAAAAGTTCAATCATAACTTTCTTTTATAATATTTGCAACTGTTCCCTGAACGACTAGTATTTACTGCCATCTCTCACAGACTCTGTGCCTGAATATTTTTTTATTTTTCTCTATTTATTCCGCTAATATATCTTCTCGTTCCATAAAAAGCTTTCCACAAATCCATGAAGTTTAGCCGTTTCTGTCACACTTTCCAAAAATTTTCTAACTCTTGGATACTCCTCAAAAATATGTCCTGATATATTGTGAAGCCTCCTGAACTGTAATTCCCAGTTCCTAGACAGTCCAAAACGGAGTTTTTCCCATAAAGAATACTAAAGTTAATTACTTTTTATGATGCTTCTTCATTTCTTGAAATTTCATCTTCTTCTGTTTTAAAAAAATATTTTTCTAGCCGTCAGTCTATGTAAATCCTGATCATCCTGATAAGCTCTGCACCAAAATGCTTATCCTTCGACAATTCTAGCTCAAAACTCTCAGTTCAATTTGAGAATAGTCAAATGAAATCAAAGTCTATGCCCTTCCTTTTGCGACAAAAACCTGTACGAATCCTGATTCCATCATCTGTTCTCACAGGAATATTCTGTAAATTTGGATTTGCCGAAGAAAGCCGACCAGTAGATGTTCCATTTTGATTAAAAGTCGTATGAATTCTGTCCTCTTTATCCGCCAACTTTGGAATCGGCTCAATATAAGTCGACAATAATTTCTTATAAGCCCTGTATTCCAGCAATTTTTTCCCAATCATCCGCTTATCTTCTGCCAATTCCCCGTTGTTAGCAATCATTTCCAGAACTTCCACATTTGTCGAATATCCAGTTTTTGTCTTTTTTCCCGATGGAATCTGCAATTTTTCAAACAAAACTTCCCCCAGTTGCTGTGGCGAATCAATATTAAATTCTTCACCAGCAAGTTCATAAATCTCATTTTGAAGCATATTTATCTTTTCTTCCAGCTCATTTTGAAATTCTCCAAAATACTTTTTATCAATTTTTATCCCAGTTTCCTCCATCTGTGCCAACACTGGTATTAACCAACTTTCCAATTTATCAAAAATATTTAGAAATTGCTCATTTTGCTAATCTATTTTTAAAATTGTTTCCAATTTATAAATAAAAACGTTCTCTTTGATAAAAATTCAGAAATCACATTATCTGAAACATCACTAAAATCTTTTTCTTTCTCTCCTTTTTAAAACTTTTTCCTCAAAAGTAGCAATCTCCACTCTGAATTCATCTAGAATTATTTCCTCAATTTCCTGTAAACTTTCCGTTCCCAGCACATATCTTGCAAGCAAAATATCAAAATATTCAGTACATTTTATCCCAAACCTGTTATTATTTATCCCATAAGTTTTTCCCCCAACAGAATAGCCAAAATACTCACTTTCCCCATTTTTCATATATTCTTTCACATTATAGGCGATAATTTCTTTTTCACTCAATAATTTATAAATATTTTCAATATTTTCTTTATTATTTTTTCTTCCTCATCAAGCACTATTACTTAAAGTAAACAAATTAATTTGTACTCCAGATTCTACATTTTCTTGATTCCCATTTTGCAAAATATCCTGAAGTTCACTATCTAAAAGCACAATATTTGTCTTTTCATCACAAATGGAGATTCCAAGCATATTTTCAAAAATCGCTATTTTTTTCCATTTTTCAATCACAGAATAAAGCTCTCATTCCACTCACAACTTTCCCGTAATTTCTCTCAAAATATACTCTTTTCTTCTTTAACTTTTCTAGTTTTTCACTCTTTTGACTTTCCATCACGTTTTCTTCAGATTTTTTTCTGATCTTCATATTCTACAATCAATTTTCCCTTCAATTCCTGAATCTCATCCATTTTTTTATCCATTTCCGAATTATGCTCATATTCAACCTGCTCATAAAAATGTGAAATTCCATCAAAAATCGGATTTTCTCTATCATACTCCAATTCCTGCCTTTTAATTTCTTCATTTTCCTTTTCCTGCTCTAATCTCTCTTTTTCCAGTTTTCTCTTCATTTAATCTTTTTATTTTTTCTAAAAATTCCTCTCTCCCTCTGTAACCTCCTTTTGATCTTCACTTTTGCAATTTTTTTCCCTTTCTTCCTGTATCGCTTTAGAAAACCTTTTTAAAATCCAGTTCTTCATACAATTTCAAAAGACTATCAAAATCCTTTTTCCTCAAATTTCAATTTATTTTTATCATATTCAACATTAGGCTCCTTTTTAACAGTTGCAAGTTCTCGACTTATAAAGGCATTTTTCCCTATCAGTCAGCAATTTTTCCTTCTGTTTTCCCTAATTTCATCAATATTTTCATAAATTCCTTCCAAATTGCCATAAGCTGTAATAAGTTTCACTCCATTTTTAGGTCCAATTCCAGCAACTCCTGGAATTCCATCTGACTTATCTCCCATAAGCCCAAACAAATCAGGTATCTTATCAGGTGTAACTCCCAGATATTCAACCACATCTTCATCAGTTTTTATTTGCTTAAATGCCGAATTTTTATCACCCTTCCCAAGCAAAGCGATATTAATTTTCTCATCCACAAGCTGTGCCAAATCCTTATCCCCAGTTATTACAAAAACCTCGATTTCCTCATCAGCATCATTAGAAAATTTTGTGGCAAACGTAGCAATCACATCATCCGCTTCCTGTCCAGCCTTCTTATATTTCGGAATCCTATACCCATCCAAAACCTTCATAATAGTATCAATCTGCATAACAAGCTCTTCTGGCATACTTTCCCTATGCGCCTTATAAGTTTCCAGTTCTTCAGTTCTCTCCAGCTCATCCCTTTTCACATCCAGGCAAGCCACCAGATAATCTGGTCTAAACTCCCTAATTACACTTTCCAGAGTATTAATAAACCCAAATGTAGCTCCAGTAGACATTCCGTGCTATTTCTCATCCCCCATCAGTGCAAAATGGCTTCTATACATAATCGCACTCGTATCCAATATAACTGCTCTCTTCAACTTAATTGTCCTCTTTTTCTATTTTTGTTTTCACTAATCTAAAATATCTTGTAATTATAAATATTATCAACATCTAATCTTTATAACTTCTACAATTATTTTATATTTAATTTTACACCAAAAAGAAATTAGATATGATAAAAAAATACCATCCTATTTCTAAGACAGTATTTTACAAAATATATTATTTTTATTTTTATTATGCTTCTGCTCTTTTCAGGATAAATACTTACTCTTTTTACCATTTCCAAATTTTTTTCAAATTTTACATATCCATCAGTTAATGCGAATAAAGTATAATCTTTTTCCTAATTTTGCATTAGTCCCAAAGATAAAATTTACTTCCTCTTTGTCTTACAATGATGTTTCCAGCTTTACGAACTTTCTCCATCATATTTTTACTCCTAAATATTTAGGATTAGAATCTCTACCATTTCTAGTTGATCCTTGTCCTTTTTTGAGGCAAAATAACTGTAAGTTTAATTTTAATAACATTTTCCAACCTCCTTGATATGTTTTTAATTCATAGTCAAACTTTACTTTTTGTGAATCTGGCATTTTTTATTATTTATTTTTCTATCTTATCTTCAAGTTTCACAAAACTCACTATAACTTCTTGCAACTGCCTTTTAAATATGAATACATTGATCTCAATCAAAATATCCGCTTTTTCCAGTTCATCATCAGTTAATTCAGAATCCTTCAAATCACAAGTAATAAGCCCATCTTTCTCAACATATTTCCAACTTTTTTTGAAGTTTTAAAGTTTCAATAAGCCCATTAATTGTCATTTGTCCCACCGATGAAACAAACTGCACAAATTATATCATCTCCATATCCTGAAAAAAATCTGCATGTCCCTTTATTTCAAAAATATGTTATTTTTACCATTCTGTCTTTTGAATTTCTATTTTTTATCATTCAAAACCACAACATCTTTTCACATTTTAAAAGTTAATTTTACAATTTTAATATTATCTCAATTATGCATTAATTGATTTAATTTCAATCTCTGTAAATGATTGTCTGTGTCCTTTTTCTGTAGTAAGTTTTGTTATATTTAAAGTTAATTTTTTTATCGACTCTTTCCGTGTGATTTAACTGTAGCTTACAACTTTAGGCTCCTTCCACAACTGGAGTTCCAACTTTTACGTTATCTCCTTCTCCAACTAATAGAACTTCATTAATTTCGATGTCTGAATCAACATCGTCGCTAATTTTTTCAACTTTTAATACAGTTCCAACTTCTACTTTTATACTGTTTTCCACCTGTTTTAATTACTGCAAACATTTATGTTCACCTCCAAATAATTTATCGCTATTATTGGTATTAGCCACCAATTTTATGCGTACATCTTAATTAGTTTACTATATTTTCACTAATTTGTCAAATTATTTTTTCTATAAATATTAAATCCAGTCGCCTGATTTGTAGCCATAATTGTAATATCTGAAATTTGCACGTGTTTTGGCTGATTTGCAATATAAAGTATTGTATTTGCAATGTCTTCAGGCTTTAGTGCCTCAACTCCTTCATAAACCTTTTTAGCCTGTTCCATATTTCCCATGAAATCTCACATTGCTAAAAATTAGTTTCACAATTCCAGGTGAACAGTTGTAACTTTTTATATTTTTTATCAATCGTATCAATCCTAATCCCATCACTCAATACTTTTACAGCAGATTTTGTAGCACAATACACAGCAGCCCCTGCATAAGCATAAATTCCAGCAGTCGATCCAATATTTATAATATGCCCTTCATCATTTGCAACCATGCTAGGCAAAATCTGTCTTGTAACATACAATAGCCCCTTCACATTTGTATTTATCATCTGTTCAATATCCGCAATATCATAATCTTGAAACTTGTCCAGCCCTAGAGCAAGCCCTGCATTATTTATCAGTATATCAACTTTCTTCACATCTTCCAGTATTTTTTTAGTAAATTTCACAACATCATTATACTTTGTGACATCAAGCACAAAAATATATGCATTAGTACCATATTTTTCTATCAATATCACTTTAATTTCCTTCAACTTATCCAAATTTCTGGCACACAAAATTACATTATCTCCATTTTTAGCAAATGCATAAGCAGTTTCCTTCCCAATTCCACTTGTAGCACCAGTAATAAAAATATTTCTATTCATAAAACTCACTCCCTATATTTGAATTTATCATTATTTATTTTAAAAATGACTTTTTTTAATTTATTTAAAATCAAATACACTTTACTTCTATGCTCTATTTCAACAGCTAAAACTATTAACTTATCATCTTGTATTTCAACTATTATCCTGTAATCTTTTAATGGTTTATACTTCCAATACCCTTTTAAATTATGGCTCAAAACCTCCCATTTAATTCTTGGATTTTTAGAATTGTTTATTTTTCAGAAAAATCATAAAATTTTTTTACTTGTATTTTTATCCATCTTTTGTAATTTTTTGCAGCATATTTAAATAGCAATACTTTTATATTTCACTTAAAATCCCATTTTCTTTCCAAAAATTTTCAAGAGATATCATTGGGGATTTTTTTAGCTTTTTCAGATAATTTCATTATTCTTTTTATTTCTGATTTGGAAATCTGTTCATTTTCTTCTATTTTTATCTAATTCTTTTTGATATCAAATTATTAATAAAGTTGTTATCATATTCCAAAAACTTCTTTTTAACTGTTTTTTTGTTTTTCGTTTAATTCAATATCTATAATCATAATATTTCCCTCCTAAAATAAATTTTTGTAATTTTTTTAGAAATTGAATAATTTTTAAGTTCATTTAATAGAATATCTATATTTTTATTATACCACAAAAATTTTTCATTATAAGTATTATTTTATATCAAGTTTATTTTTTTGATGGAATTTTTTTGTCTTAATTTCAATTTAAAAAATCCCAATTCCCTTTTCAATGCTCATTTCCTGTAAAAATTATATACAAACATATTTGTAAACTTCAGATCCATTTTTTTATTTGATCCCAAATCAACAAACATTTCCAAATTTCGATAATCACTTTTTTGTAAAGATATGACTCAGCCCATTCCACTAGAGTCTATTATATTTTTTTATTTTCTTTTCATACAAGTCATCATTCACACTTTTTATTTTCAGAATTCAAGTTATTTCCAGTATTTTTCCAAATTTGAAATAATTTTTTTCCAGTTATTTCCATTTCACTGTGCTTCTGCTATTTGCTAAATTTGTATCTTCTGCAAGCTCCAATTTTGTATTTTTACTTCGATAATCTCATCTTCACTTACATTTATTTCCTTTTTACTTTCCTCATCTGTAATTCTTAATCTATATTTCATTTATTCCCACCCCTTTAATTTTTTTAAAAACTGCTATTTCATCAATTTTTACTGTTTTCTCCAACACTTACAACTCCAAAATGATTTTTTTCCAAAATATCTTCAATTCCAGTCCAAATTCCAGAAATAATAATTCTAAAATTTTTATTTTTTTGCGATATTTTTCTTTTATTTTTTCCTTATTTATATAAATTATTATTTTTATTTTTGATGTTTTTCCCTATAAATAATTGAATCTAAAAAGTATTTAATTCCAAACTTAAAACTTTTTCATAGAATTGACATTATTAATCTTTTCATTATAGATCAAAAGTGCCACATATTCCTGCTCTTCCCTATTCAAAAAGCAAAAAAATATTTTTTTAAATACTTTCCTAAAAATTCCTTTTCTTATATCTTCTGAAATTTTTTTCACAAACAATGTCAATCACTGTCGTTCCACTTGCAAAATCAAGTTCCCTTAAATAACTTATCGCATTATTTTTCAATATTTTCTCTTAAAAATTCTTTTAAAGATATGCTCATTTTTATCTTCTCTTGATTCATCAACTGCATTTTTTTCTACGTCTAAAACTGCTTATTTTAGATTCTTTTTAATAACATTTTCCATTGTCAAATTTTTAATTTTGTTATCCTTTTGAAGTTTGCTTTTCAATTTCAAAAAGATTATCATAATAATTTACAAAATCAGTAAATATTTTATTAAATCTACATAAGGATTTTACTTTCTGACCTTTTTCTTCTCGAATTTGTCATAAAATCATCATTTACCTCAATATATGCTTTGATACATTATTTTCCAGTTCAAATTGTGTATTTATAGGAACTGCCCATATATATGGATATCCTTTTTATTTTTATTCGCCATGCAGATACCCCCTGCACTCAAATTCGCCGTAATTATTCTGGATTTCTGAAATTAAAAACTCACTTTTATCCTCTGAATATTCATTAAAAATCTTTAATTTCTCACAACAAATTTAATTTTAGGTTTTTATCAAAATATTCCCTTTTGAAATTCATTTTTCAAGTTTTCATTACAGTCATAACTATCCAGATTTTTGTTCAATATTTTTCTTTAAAATTAATATCTCTCAGTATAATTTCATCCTTTATAAACTCATATTCCAAAAATATTTTTTTCCAAAAATGCACGGCTTCTTGTATTTTTTTATGAATTTTTATCAATAAAACTTTCATTTTTAAAATTCGTAAATGAAAATAATTTTTCCTGATTTTCACTATTTTTCAAAAAATTTCAAGCATTTTTCCTGCATTTTTTTCTATTGGCTTTTATGGAAAAATATCCCATACATCACCTGTATGAAATAATGTTTAACTTTATTTTTCCCGGCTGTAATAACAGAAAGAATATCTTCATTTTTCGTGATTTGACACTAAAAATTTGCTCATTATCTTCAAAAATTTATTGTATATTCAAAGGATAAATCAATTTTTACTGGACGCACAAATATAGTGCTTATAATCTTCTTTTTCGATATTCCAAAGCAATTCCCTATTTCTTAGCACTTTTATCTTGAATCTCTTCAAAAATCATAAGTAATCTCATAATCCCCATTTTGAATTTTTCCAGGACATCCCTTTCCATTTCAAAAATCATACTCAACCAGTCTCAACTTTATAACATCTCATAAAATGCGCCATATTAAGAGTTTTTCCAACTTTTTCCATTCAACTCAAAATGAATTATGCAATTTTTTATTTCATCCAAATAACTCTCATCCTTTGCAAATCTCACTTTTAATTTCATAATTATTCCCATCAATATTTACCCATCCAGTAAATTCCCTTTCAGAAACCCTCATTAATTTTACGTAAATCCAAATTTAAATAAACATTTTTCCAAATAAATATTTCCATAATCTTCACTAAAAATATCCACTTTATCAGTTACTGGAAAAACACACCATCCATTTTAAACGCATCCTCGCTTTTCACCAGCAGACTCGTTTCAACAAAAATATTCTCATTCTCTGAATTTTCAAAGCAATCTTAACCTCCAAAAACTTATCTTTAATTTCCTGAAATCTCTCCTGCATCTCTACATTCATTTCAAAAAAACATCTCTCTCAGACTTTTTTCCAAGTATTTTCCTTTTCAAAAATTTCATCTCTCTGTTCATAACCCCTCCAATATTTAACTATATTTTTAATTTTACCATATAATTAAATTTTTTTCAAATTTTTTATTAAAAATTTAATGTTTGTAAAAATAGAAAAATGCTAAAATTAATTAAAATATAAGACATTATTCTGCTAAAATAAAAATTGCAAAATGTATTCAGGAGGAAATATTTTATGAGCTATCAAACTATAATTGTCTGAATTGCAGGAGGACTGGTTCTGGTAAAACTAGTGTAACTCAAAGCTTATAATTGAAAATTTGGAAAAGAACAGGGGATTCATTCGATTTTACTTGAACAGGATTCCTATTATAAAAAGAAATGACCATTTAACTTATGAACAAAGGACTAAATTGAATTATGACCATCCAGATGCGATTGATTTTGATTTGCTTGAAAAGCATATTTTGGCATTAAAAGATGGAAAATCCATTGAAAAACCCATTTATGATTTCCAAGTTCATAACAGAATTAATGAGACCTGCATATTGAGCCTGCAAATTTAATTATTGTGGAGGGAATTTTTAGTGCTTGCCATTGCAAAAAAATCAGAAAAACTTTTTGATGCAAAATTATTTGTGGATACTGATGATGATGAAAGACTTTTAAGAAGAATTGAAAGGATTTAAATGAACGTGCAAGAAGTTTTGAAAGTATAAAAAATCAATATATAAATACTGTAAAACCGATGCACTTGGAGTTTGTTGAACCTTCCAAAAGATATGCAGACGTTATAATTCCACGTGGAAAAAGATAATAAAAGTGGGAATAAAAATGGTACAAGCAGATTTCGATATTTATTTAATAAATTAAATAAAAATAATAATAAGACAAAAATTGAAAGGAGCGTATGATAAAAATAAAAAAATTATCATACAATAAATATTATGAAAATAGTTGTAATTGGAGGCGGAGCAAATGGAATGATGTTTTCGACTCAATATAAAAAGGCAAATCCTGAAGATGAAATTATTTTTATTTGAAAAAGTCATCTTATGTGGCTTTGGGTCGATGTCCAACACCTTATTTTATCGCCGATGAATTGAAAAAAAGCGATGTCTCTGTACGGAACGCCTGAAGATTTTATAAATCGTGGAATTAATGTGAAAATTCATCACGAAGTTACAAAAATAGATTTTGAAAATAAAACTTTAACAGTAAAAAGGCAATGAAATTAACGGGACAATTTCTTATGACAAATTGGTAATTGTCGTTGGAGCAAAAATCATTTGTACCAAATATTGCTGGATATTCTGAAAATTTGGAAAATGTATTTACTTTATCACATGCAGAGCATGCCTTTAAAATAAAGGATTTCTGAATGAAAATAAATCAAAATTAAAAAATGCAGTTGTTGTAGGAGTTCGGGTTCATTAGATGAAATGGCTGAATCATTCATGGATTAAATGTTACATTGATTGAAAAAGTCGACCAAATTTTTTTCCAAATGTTTCTGAAAAATTTGAAAAAGAATTTATAAGAAATAGAAAAACAACGTTACATTAAAATTAAATTCAGGAGTTTCGGAAATTATTTCTGAAAACAATGTAGCAAAATCAGTAAAATTAGACAATGGAGAAACTGTGGATTTTGATATTGCATTATTTAGCATCGGAATTACTCCAAATATTGATTTTTCTGCCTAAAAGAATTAAAAACCGATTCTGGAAAAATTACTGTCAATGATAAATTTGAAACAAATATTAAAGATGTATATGCAATTGGAGATTGTATTTTTAACAAATATTACAAAACTGACAGAAATTTATATGCTCCATTTGAGATGTGGGCTAATAAGCATGGAATGTTCCTTGCGAAACATTTATCAGGAAAAAGATGTAAAGTGGAAAGGATTGATCCGTTCTTTTGCAACTTCATTTTATGATGTGAAACTGGCACAAACTGGACTTTCACTAAAAGAAGCACTAGAATTAGGATATAATGCCGAAGTTGTTTTCAATGAAAGCTAATGTATAAAAATTCAGGCTTTGAAGATCTCTGTTCCTGCAAGCGCTGAAATCATTTACGATAAGGATAAAAAAATTGTTCTTGGCGGAGCAATGGTCGGAAAGGAAGCAGTTGCTCAATTTGTAGACCAGATGGCTATTGTTATTACTCTTGAAACGCCTATTGAAAAATTTATAGAAATTGACTTTGCATATTCTCCAACAAATGCAAGTGTTTGGGAATCCGTTCGTCGTACATACAGAAAAGTTATTAAATAAAACAGGTATTTTTTTATGAAAAAGAAAAATTGAAGATTTACATAAAAGCAAAAGATTTAGGATAAGTTATCAGGTTATTTTTTTATTTTTTAGCATTATATGACTTTTGTTACTACAATTTTTAGATTTACACGGCGATATTAGTATTTTTTTAATAATCCGATTTTAGAATTTGTTGATGTATCAATTTATCTGATTTTTGCGAGCCGATTATTTTATCCGCTTTACACATTCAGACAATAAACTTGATTTTTATAGAAAATAATATTCCTGATTTAATTTCAATTATTCCGTATTATTCTATTTTTAGATTATTCAGGATTTTTTAAAATAAGACGTTTGGCTAGAGTTTTTAAGCATTTAAAACTAACAAAAACTTATTTATCTATAAAAAAATTCTATAAAAATATTTTTAAGGGCAAATGGACTTATTTATTTGTTAATTTTTTGTCGCACTTAGGAATTATCGTATCTGCCCTGATAGTTTCCTATGTTGAAAAGCTATCCTATTTCAACGGTTTATGGTGGGCATTTGTAACTGCAACTACCGTCGGTTACGGCGATGTCTCACCCGCATACATTTATTGGAAGAATAATTGCTATTTTTTCTAATACTCATTGGAATGGGAACTTTTGGTATGATCACAGGAGCAATTACATGCTCACTTTTTTAAATCGCCAAGCTCGACCTGATCCCAGATGATGATTTAGATGAATACATCCTTAATTCTCCAAATTACACGGATGCAGAAAAGCAGGAAATTATATCTTTTTATACAATTCGTAAGAAATAAAAGAAAAATAAATTAAACTTATGCTAAATCCCATTTAAAAAAATCAGAAAATATATTTCATATTATTTGCTAACACAGAATCTCAACTCCATGTAAAAAAATTCATAATTACTCCACTATCTAAAATTAGTTTTTAAATACAGGAAAAAGAGCAGGCTTTTAGACTGTTTTCTGCTACTTTCCTGTATTTTTTTAAGTCTCTTTACAATAAAATTGTCTTAAAACAAACTCAAAAATTATGACTATTTTATTAAAAACCATAAATTTATATAATTTTTTAATAGTTCGACTTTAAACAGATTTAAAATAATATTATACTTAATTACTATGAACTTTCTTCCCTTTTAATTCTCACATCTGAACTCAACGATTCCCACCGTTATTTCCTTTTCTTTCCCAATAATATTTATTTTAGAAGCATAAAAAGTCAGATCCCCAATCGACTCTATCCCCAAATAATTATCTGATGCCACCACCAAATTTTGAGTTGCCTTATTTACAAAATTATCCGCATTTTCAACTATATTAGGTGATTCTACACTATATTTTTCAGCTGTCTTAACTTCAAAAGCATTTAAATTCAAGTTAAAATTAAAATCGCTCTGATTTACCTGAAAGTTCCTTTTCGTATAATCGCTAAATCTTCCATTTCCTTTGTTATTAATTGCCCACGACACTTTTGCAAATCGCTCATCTTCGTTTGGAAAATAAACCTCAACAGTGTCATTTACTTCTGGAGTACAGAAAAATCCTGTATTTGTCTGCGAATAAAAAGTCTGATAACTTAATGGAAATCTTTTCAATCCATAATCATCATAAGCCCTGTCATTACTTTCAGAATTATTTCTTTCCTGAACAATTCTTTTTAGCCCCTCTGAAAATTTCACTTCCATTTTTGCAATTCCACCATCTTCAAATACTCGCTCAACATTAGCCTCAATTCTACATCCTCTAATTTTTTTATTATATTTTTTAAATATACGATAACTGCCCATATTTGTCGCCAAAAATTCACTTTTCAGAATGAAGTCCTTTAAAAATATTTTAGTTTTCAATACAGAAAAACTTCCCTTGCTCCCATTAAAATCTTCACTATTCTTTCCATTTTCTTCAGCTTTGTTCTTCTCAGTATTTTCAGAAATAGAAACAGTATCTCCTAGATTTATTACTTTATTCGACTGCACTTTATAATACAAATTTTTATAATCCTCACAAGCGAATAATCTGAAAAAAATATTTATTTTCCTTCTTAACTTTCCCCCATTTCCACCATTCCAAACAATATTATCCCCTGCTCAACTACAAACAGCCCAGTTTTCAACTGACTAGCAAGCCTTACTAAAAACTCCCAATCTGTTTCATCAAACTGCACAACAAGACTGCCAATCTGCTTTTTCGCAATATCAGAATATTTTATTTCCAGCTTTTTATCAGCATAATCTTTATTAATCTCATTAATTATATCTGAAAACATAAGACCTCGTGTCTTGAAAAACTCTATATTTCTTCTCATTTTTTTCCTATCAAAAATTATACTTTTGGAAAAATGCCTTCATTAAAATCCTGCACCCATAACTTCCATAATCTAATATTTCAAAATAATCAACTATTCCGCAAAAAATCTTCCTTCTGACATTCTGATCCAACCCTGAAAGTTCAATTTCAATTTCAACATTTTCCTTTTCAATAATTCTTTTCCAGATTTTTTTCCTTTGCTCTTCATCCATTTCCAAATGATTTCGCATTTCTGATGTTCATTAATATTTTTCATTCAAAGACAAATTCTCGAATTACAAAATTATCCAGATTTTTCTTATCCAGTATAATTCCAATATCTTTTCCTTCATACATATTTTTCCATATTTTGCACTTTTATTCCCCATTTTCATCACCTCAATTTTACCTTTTTATATATTATTTAATTAAATATTAATATATTTTTATTATACTACATTTTAATTATATTTTCAATCTTTTTTCCTGATATTTAAAAATTTTTAAGTTTGCTTTCTTTTGTACAATTTTTACTTAAATAATGAATTAATTATAGATTTTTGCAAAAATCAGGCTCTCTTGTTAGAAAAATAATATAAAATATGATTTCTGTTTTTAATGAGATAATTTAGAGTAACTTTTCAATAACCCTATTATGCCAGAAAAATAATAAAACTTAAATTATCTATTGAAAAATACACCTTTTTATAATATAATAAACTTGTTCAAAAACTTATAATTTATAACCTATTATTTATTTAATTTAAAATTATATAATTACTGAACGAATCTAATAAAAATAAAAGAAAGGAAGAGATACCTATGTTTATAAATACTATGAAAAACAGGTCTTTTAATGTTTGGATTAGTTTTTCCTGTTTGTAGCAATTGGCGGGGCATTGGGAAATCGCTAAAGGGGCATTAATTGGGCTTTATAATTCACTGGGGAATGAGTTTTTACAGTTACTGGTTTAGTGATAAAATGGTTATTAAGGCTTATAATGGTCAAGAAGTTAATTCCCAAAATAACCCAAGATTATATCACCTGATACAAAGATTGGCAAAAATGCCGATTTACCTATGCCAAAGTTTACATAATTCCAGAACGACGTACCAAATGCCTTTGCAACTGGAAGAAATCCAAATAATGCAGCTGGTTGCATGTACTGCTCGGACTGCTTGAAATGATGGATGATAACGAACTGGGATGGAGTAATGGCACATGAACTTGGACATATAAAACATCGGGATATTTTAATTAGTACAATTGCTGCCCTACATTTGTTGGAGCAATTGCAAATATTGCAAGATTTTTTTACCTTATGTATCAAGTGGAGACAATAGAAATGGCGAAAGAAGACGAAATAATGTCGCTACTGCAATGTTAGTATCACTTTTTAGCCCCAATAGCCGCTTCTATAATTCAAATGTCTATTTCAAGAAAAAAGAGAATACATGGCAGACAGAGCTGGAGTTCGAATTTTCAGGAAATCCCCTTTATATTTACGTAATGCACTCCAAAAATTGGAAAGTTACAGTCACAGTATTCCAATGAACAGAGAAGATCCGGCAACAGCACATATGTTTATCGTAAATCCATTTTCAAACCTTGGAAATCTAAAAATTTATTTAGTACACATCCATCTACTGACTGACAGGATAAGAGAACTTGAGAAAATGGCAAGAGAAGAAAATTTATTATAGTAAAATTTATTGGGATTTTTATTTTACTTGAGAATTTATTCCAGATATGATAAAATATATAAGGTTTATTAAATATATATGGAGAATAGATAAGACATGATTAATACTTTTACATTTTTAACATTATTATTACTTTTTGTACGTATTTACTCGCTTGTTTCAATTTTTATTCCTGAGCGGAAAGCGAGTACAGTTTGCAGAGAGAATAACTGTATCTATACTTTATTTGAAGTTTTGACTATATTTTTTTATATGCTTTCTTTAGTTCATTCCGTTATTTGCTACCGCCAGTTTTTAATGTTGTTAAAAAACTCAAAAAAATTTTTTTATTTTGAAAAATTTTTTCAGTAACACTTCTAATATATTCTATTTTAAATCTGGCATTACTTTTCACATTCGGAAGTCAAAACATTTTTCAAATTTATCAATAGATTTCTAGTAGGAATCATATTATTAACAAATATTATTTATGGTTTTGTGTTAATAATATAATTCATCAAAAAAATAGGTAACTTGAATGAAAATCTCAAAAAGCCTACCTATTTTTTTATTTTTTTAAACTAATTTCATATTATCCTTCCTGTTTTTCAAGAATCATATTTACTTCTTCAATAATTATATCTGGATTTAACCCATGAACAGCAATCCCTTCCACCTAAAGTTTCCGCACTCGAAAATAATACATCCAACACATCCAAGTCCATATCTCATCAATACTTGCGCAATAATCGGATATTTTTTTCCACAGCTTCCATTATATTCATATCTTTTGTAACTTTTTCCATAGTCATTTCCTCCCATTTGAAATTTTTATTTTATATTTTATTATTTGCAAATCCTTCAAAACAAAAATTTAAAGTTTAAATGTTATATTTCAGGAATTCGATTTTTAAAGTAATCTATGATAAATCTTATAAAAATAGCCAGTAAGTAATACTTATTACAAACTCATTATTTAAACGAGAAATAACAATATTACTCTATAAGTATAGCAAATTATATCATTTCAGTCAACTTTTATAAACAAATATTTTTTTCAATCAAAATAAAAAGATTGAATTAGAATTATTATAAATAACGACTCCAATCTCAATCCAAATTTGTAAATTTATTTTAACTTATTTTGCGCCTTCATATTTTTTTAGATACTGCATCCCAGTTTATAACGTTAAAGAAAAGCTGTAATATAATCTGGACGTCTATTTTGATAATTCAAGTAATATGCATGTTCCCATACGTCTATTCCTAAAATTGGAGTTCCTTCTGAACATCCACAAGGTGTTACACCTGGCATTAATGGATTATCTTGATTTGCTGTTGAAGTTACTTTCAATTTTCCATCTTTGTTTACAACAAGCCAAGCCCATCCTGAACCAAATCTAGTTGCGCCATGCTTTTGAAAAATTCTTCTTTAAATTTGTCAAAACTTCCAAATGCTTCATTTATTTTTTCGGCTAATTCACCTTTTGGTTCTCCACCTGCGTTAGGTCCCATTACTTCAAAATATAAATTGTGGTTATAAAAACCTCCACCATTATTTCTAACAGCTCCACGTATATTTTCTGGCAATGCATCTAAATTTGTTAAAATTTCTTCTATTGATTTTTCCAAAAATTGTGGTGCATTGTCTTTTAATGTGCTATTCAAATTATTAGTATAAGCTCGCATGGTGCTTTCCATAATGAATTTCCATTGTTTTTTGTATCAATGCTTGGCTCCAATGCATCAAACCGTAAGGTAATTCTATTTGTTTAAACATTTTTATCACTCCTAATCTGTTATTTGAATATATTTTTATCACATTATTTTTTTATAAAATCAATAAAAAAATTTATATTTTTTTATGAATTTGTTATTATTACAATTATGAATAGTTTAATAAAAAAGAAATCTACTCTTTTATGATATATCCAACACTTCTTACAGTTTTTATAATCTTTTGGTCATGTCCTTTATCTATCTTCGATCTCAAGAAATTAACATACACATCTACAATATTACTTTCTGAAACAAAATCTATATCCCAAATTTTTTTCTGAAATCATTGTTCTAGTAAGAACTCTGTTTTTTATTTCTCAAGAAATATTCCAATAATAAAAATTCTTTATTTGTTAATTCTATTTCTTTTCCATCACGTTTAACTTCCCTATTTGCAGGATTTATATGTTAAATCATAGGTCAAAATTCCCATTTCATCTTCAGTGTCGTTTATTCAAAATTCTCACTATTGCTCTAAATTTGTGAAAAGTTCTTCCAATCTAAAATCATTGTATACATAGTCATCTATTCCTTCAATAGAGCTTCGGTTTTCGCATATCTGTCATCTTGTTCAATTGCCATTAGAATATAACTTTTTGTTTTTATATCTTGTTATTTTTTTCTATTGACAACGGAAAATCTTCAATTGAGTTAATATCTAAAAAGAAATATCGAGAGTCTCTGTCTCTAGGGCATCTAGCATTTGTTCTTCATTTTTCTGCCAATATAACATTAAAACTTAATTCCTTTTAATAACTGTCCCACTACCATTCTAGTTTTTCATTCTTGTTAAATACTAATACTTTCATTTTTCTATTGTATAATAAACATATTACAATTGCGATACATTTTAAAATACCCTCTCCTTTCACATTTTTGTCTTACTTATTTTCGTTTTCTGTTTTTTTCAATTACTTTAGTAATTATATCATTCATTCTTCTTGATGCTAAAGAATCATTTGAAATAAATGGTAATCCGTTATCGCTAGACTCCACAATATTTCCATCTAATGGTATTGATCCTAGAAAGTCAGTTTTTTTCTCCTGGGCCATTTTTTCGCGCCACCTTTTTAAAAATATTAACTTCTTTTTGACAGTCAGGGCAAATAAAACCACTCATATTTTTCGATTACACTGAGCACATTCAAGTTAATCAATTTGGCAAAAATTTATTGATCTTGTAGAATCCAAGAAAGAAACCTTTTGCGGTGTTGTCACAATACTGCCTTTTGAATCAGTTCCTATATTCTGAGCAATACCCTAATGTTTTCATCACCAGTTCCAGGCGGCAGGTCAACTATTAAATAGTCAATCTCTCCCCATTTAATTCCTTCCAAGATTTCCATTATTGCTCGTAATTTTTGCGGTCCCTTCCATACAACTGGCGAATTATCAGGAATAAAAAACTTAATGACGATATATGCAGATTTTCTGTTATTTCCAGCGTTCAGAAATTTTTTGAAAGTTTTACTCCTTCTTTTCCAAACATAATTGGAATATTAGGCCCATGCAAATCTGCATCAAGAATACCAACTTTGTATCCCCGCAACGATAATCCATAGGCTAAATTAACAGACGTAGTTGTTTTTCCCAACTCCACCTTTTTCCGCTCATCACTACTATTTTTATGCTTAATTTTGGACATGTTGGAATCAATTCTTTGCTTCCGTTCAGCAGCCGGATTAGTTTGCATCCATTCCTCCTATTCTAAAAATATTATAATTTTATTTAACTTCCTACTTTAATTAAATCATAAACTTAGAAAAAAATACAAGTAATTTTTTTATATTTCTTTTAAAAATTAATTCTTTTTATTACATTAAATAAATTATATTTAAAAATTTTTATTAAAAATATACTGGACTAATTTGTGTCTTTTTATATAATATCATAAGTTTGACTATTAAAACCAATAATTAGAAAGGAACAATCCATTATGAATATTTATTTAAAGGGAAATATAAAAAGACTGATGCTCTTTTTAATCCTGACACTTTCACTTATATGTAAAACCAAACCGGAAGATAAGTATTTCTGGTACACTACGCATGAAGTTATCTCAAATGCCGATAAACTTTGACCAGGAGATATTCTTATTTTTATCAAAAGCCAACTTTTACGTTCAATGGGGACATGCCGCTGTTCTTAATGAACACAAAAATAATTGAATTTCCAACATATTCTGCCGGCTACAGCGAAAGTCCTATATATGCCTGGGAAAATATTAATAGAAAAGTTGCTATTTTTAGACTAAAAGGAATAGATGATAAATTTAAATCCGCATTATTCAAAGAAATTGATGAAACTATAACTAAGCCTTATGGATTAACATTTACCAAGGATTTTGACAAGAGGCTTTACTGCTCGCAATTTGTATATTTAGTATTTAAAAAAGCAGGAGAAAGAGTTGGCCGTGAAGTAGATCTAGATTCCAACGGCGGCGGATGGGTTATGCCATTTGACATAATGAATTCTCCTCTGCTTGAAAATATATCTATTTACACTCAATAAATATTTTACTTTTAATTAATAATTTTATAAAAACTGTCTTGCGTAATTTATTTTTTTAACAAATATTGCTCGACGCCTTTTTATTTTTATTATTTTTCTATAAATAATCTATTCTCGTTTTCAAAAATTTTTACTAATATTTCTTAAAGAATATAACTATTTTAAAACTAAATTTGAAAATTATGAACTTTTTCCCTAATGTTGTCAAATCATAAGGAGTTCCTTTGATAAACATGATGATTTATCCAATTTGAAAACAATAAATTCGCATGAGCTCGCCAAACAAAAAGCGGCTCTTTGCTTGTATCGTCATTTGGATAATAATTATAAGGAACTTTTATACTTTTTCCTAATTTTACATCTCTTTCATACTCTTTTGCCAATGTCATCCTATCGTATTCCAAATGCCCCATAATAAAAAAATATTACGTTTATCTCGACTACGTACGATACTCACTCCAGCTTCTTTAGAATTGGCAATAATTTCCAGATCAGGAATTTTTTCTATATCTTCTGCATGTACTTCTGTATGCCGTGATTGCGGCATATTAAACACTTCATCAAAACCACGTAATAACATTGTATGGCAAATATCAATTTTTAAAGGATAAATTCCAAAAAGTTTTTCCTTTAAAGGATATTTCTTTATTCCATAATGATAATAAAGCGTCGCCCTGTGCTCCCCAAAGAAAATATACATTGTAGAATAAACGTGAGTTTTACTCCACTCCATAACTTTTTGTTAATTCCTTCCAGTAAATAACCTCTTCAAAAGGAATATTTTCCACAGGTGCTCCAGTTATTATAAGCCCGTCAAAATAATCATTCCTTATATCATTGAAGGTCTTATAAAAATTGACATGTGCTCCTTAGAGATATTTTTAGACACATAAGATGCCATTTTTAAGAAAGTTACTTCAATTTGAAGCGGAGTATTGCTTAAAAGTCTTAATAACTGTGTTTCTGTTTCAATTTTGTAGGCATAAGATTTATTATTATAAATTCTTAGAGGACGAATATCTTGTGACAATGCCCTTCTTTCATCCATTACAAAGATGTTCTCCTTTGCTAAAATATCTACAGCCGGTAAGTTATTTGGTATTTTTATAGGCATTGCATATTCTCCTTTCTATTATTCTGACTGTATACTTTTTAAAAACAAAAATATAAGCCATTTAACTGTTTCTAATCAATTTAAATTTTTTTCTGCTTTTTAAACTTAATTAACTTTCTCTATGCCAATGGCATTGTGAAATAAAAGGATTTATCATTATCTTCATCCTTTACAATTACAGAACTTTTTATTGTTTAGCAGCTCCAACACCGTAACTTTTCCTTTAATTGTAGAAATATAATCAAGTAAAATTTAACATTTAATGAAATTTTTAAATCTTTCACCCTTCTTGAATCGTTACACTTTCCTCTTTTATCTGCGCATTTTCACTCGTTCCTGTAAGCAGAGCTTATTATTTGAGAAATTAAATATTCCACCATTTTTTTAGATTCCTTTATTATCTCTGACAAATATGGCAGTTCTTTTTAACACTGACAGAAAATCTTTGTATTCAATAATATTTTTTTATTATGCTGTGAATTATTCAAAATTGATTTATAATCTGGAAATTGTAAATCAATCGTACGAGTTAATATTTCCACATTTGAAAATTTGAAAAATACTTTTTTGAGCCATCTGATTTTACTACAATCTTTTTCCTCATCTATTAACTTCATAATCTTTATTAATCCATCAATTGTCTTTAATGGAATGCTCAAGCTAAGATTTTTCCTTATTTTTTTGAGACTCTTCCAAATCTTCTTCAATATATGTCAATCTATATGTATCAGATGAAATAAGTTTTAATTTATTTTCCTCGATTTCCACTCTAATACAGTTTACTGACAAGATTTTTCTGGATTTGGAGAAGTTCGATATTTTTCACATTTTTCAATTTTTATTTAACAATTCCCCTTTTTCAAATACATATTCAACCCCATTTTCAAGTTTTGACTGAAGTGGAAAAATTTTCACATTATATAAAGAAAAATTCTGTATTTGTCGAACTTGCCTGAATTACTAGTACTACCACTTTCTTCAATTAAAGTTATTTTATCATCAGAAATTTGTTTTTAAAAACTCTTCAATCAATTTATGCTTTATGACAATTCTTCCATCTTCTTCCACTTGCGCTTCTATTTCTGTATTTATAGAAAGTTCCAAATCTGTTCCTCGCAAAATTGCCTTTTTCACCTTGAGTTTCAATATAAATTCCAGAAAGAACTTCTTTTACTTTGTTTTCAGTTACTGCATTTTTCAACTATGGTCATAGCCCTCAATAACGATTTTTCTATCTACAATTATATGTAACATACATTCACCTCTTCTTTATAATATATCCTTGTATTCTTCCAAATGTTCCTTTAATTTTGTTATAGCCTTTTTTTCTCGATTTGTCTAACTCTTTTCACGTGTAATCCCCATCTGCTCGCCAATTTCCTTTTAATGTATGGATTTTTATTGTCATACAATCCGTAACGATATTCAAGGATCAGTCTTTTCCCGCTCATTTAAAAACTTTTTCAAGTAATTCCTTCATTTCAACAGTTCGATCTTCCTTTATTATTTTATCCTCAACATCATCATTTTTTTCCCAATAATATCCTCCAGATAAATATTATCGCCTATTGTTTCATTTAATGACATTATATCCTGAAATTCACCCTAAAAAGCAATATAACCTTGCTTTCCTTCAAATCAACTTTCTTTGCAATATATTCTGTTGATGGAGCTTCACCGTGAATGGCAGTATAATCCTTTATGACTTTATTTACTTTTGATAATTGCTCATACTTATAAGACGGTATTCTAATATCCCTTCCGATATTGATAATTGCCTTTTTAATTGACTGTTTTATCCACCATACTGCATACGTGCTAAATCTATGCCCTTTTTCATAGTCAAATTTATTTATAGCCTTTATCAATCCAATATTCCCTTCGCTAATTAAATCAATTAGAGGCAATCCGTTCCCAAGAGATTTTTTAGCTGTACTTATTACCAGTCTTAAATTTGATAAAATCAGTAATTGTCTTGCCTGTTCGTCATTATCTTCCCTAATTCGTTTTAACAGTTCATATTCTTCTTCTCTTGAGAGTAAATCAAATTTTTGAATATCACTTAGATATAACGACATTAAGTTTAAGTTGTTATCTTCCATTACCTCACTCCAGTTTTTATTTTTTTATATTTCTTAATTTAAAAATTCTGACTTCAGATCTCTGCTCATAAATGTAGATTCCAGTTCTGAAACTGGCTTTTCCACCATAAATTACTTCATAAAGTCGTCAGAAAAATAGGTGTCTTTTAAGTTATTTTCCTTTATAATTTTATAAAGAGCCTTTTATTGTTTCTGCACCTTCTGATACCATATTCATGTGTGAAACTATATCTTCAATTTTTTGACCTTGCCCCAGTTTTTCCCCAACATATCTATTTCTACTATGCTTGCTTTGTACAAGTTACAATAATATCTCCAAGTCCCGACAATCCCATAAATGTTTTTGGATTAGCATTATAAAATTTTTGCAATTTCAAACATTTCATTAATTCCACGAGTTATATAGGCGACCTTTGTATTATCTCCATACTCTATTCCATCGAGAATTCACGCGAATTGCAAGACAGTTCTTTAATGCTCCTGCAAGTTCAACTCCCATAAGATCCGTTTCCGTATAAACTCTGAAATAAAGATTGCTAAATGTAGTCTGCACGATTTTTGCGCCTTCTTCATTTTTAGATACAGAAAGTATCGCAGATGGCAATTTTTGCGCCACTTCTTCGGCATGTGTCGGTCCAGTTAGTAAAAACATAAACTATATTCCTTATTTTCCAGTTCTTCACCACAATTTCAGAGATTCTTTTTGTAGCAATTTCTAAACCTTTTGCAACATTCACTAGTATTATATTATAATTTAAGAAATTTTTTTCAATCTTTTTAAAATATTTCTTAAAAATTGCGTTGAGTTGCTAATAATAAAATATCAATTTTTCCATATTTTTCAGGATTTTTAATATTTCTCCATAATCATCCACAACATTAAGGTTGTCAGGCAATTTTATATTTGGCAAAAATTTAGGATTTTCCTTTGTGTCACGAATAACTTTTTCTAACCTCTTCATTATGTTCCCACAAATATACTTTATGTCCATTTTTCCACCAACAGTTTTGAAAGGCAGGTTCTCAGCTTTCACCACCAATAACCAATATTTTTTTCATCATTATCCCTTCCTTTCACGATATATAAATATCCTAAAGAATTTAAATTTTTTTATTTACAATTATATTTTTATAGATTCGTTATTTTTTTACTTTTTCAAGCCTAAACTTAGATTCTGTCCCATTTTTAATCTTTCAATATTGCTTTTATGCTTTTACAATAATTAAAATTGCTATTAAAATTCCTAAAATAACATATATTATCTTGTCGGTACAAAAATATGTAAAAATAGGAAGGATACAGATAAAAATTGAAGAAAGCGAAACATATCTAAAAATAGCAAAAACCACAAAAATACAATTCTGCAAATAATATAGCCTTTGGAACTAAAACTAAAAATACTCCAAGCGTTGTTGCAACGAACTTTTTCCACCTTTAAAATTCATAAAAATAGAAAATACATGTCCTAAAAATCGCACAAATTCCAACCCAGACATAATCAAGATTTTTCAATTTTTGTCAAATTTTCAAAAATCCACTTTTAGCAAAATTGCAATTAATGTTGGAACTAATCTTTAGAAATATCCAAAATTAACGTCAAAATTCCTAATTTTGCCCCCTAAAACACGTCAAAGATTTGTAGATCCTGTATTTTTTTACTTCCGTGCTCACGGACATCTATTCCTTTAAATACCTTCCCTATCCAAAGCGCATTTGGCACACTTCCTAAAATATATGAAAGTGCCATTAATAAAATTGTAATCATTTTTTATTCCTCTTTTTATTTAATAAATTATTTATTATTTTTATCTATTTTTCTCATGCTCTGCAACTTCTATCTTTTTAGATTCCAGTAAATGATTTTGATTTTTCGACCATTTTGTCAAAAATCTTTTTCTCTGTATAAAAATACTAGAAGTATCAAAAAGAACAGAAAATCCGTAAACGGTCGTGCAAAGCTCATACACCATCCAGTTTCCATATATTTGAAAAAAATTATCACAACAACTAGAAATATAACAACTTGCCGCATTAAATTCATTGTAACCGAGTATTTTGAACGTCCAGTCGCCTGAAAATAATTTGGCACAGTTATTCCAAAAGATGAAATTATTACAAGTGAAAAATAAATTTAATGAGCTTTTTATTCCTTCCCTTAAAAAGCTTCAGGCGTACTCTTTTTCATTAAAAAAATAAAATCACTGCTTTTGGCAAAAGCATTACATTACCCAAAATGCAAAGGATAATACGCACTCCTGCAACTATAGCAGTCATTAAAGATTTTTTTAACCCTTGTAAAATTTTTGCACCATAATTAAATCCAATTATTGGTCAATGAAAATTTTGAGAAACTGCATAAACACTCATTGTCATAATTGGCAAAATAGGAATTTATAATTGTCATAACTGCCACACCGTAAGTTCCACCATAAATATTCACAATTTTATTTGTTACAAGTCCAACTCCTGAACTTGCAAATTTTGCAGTAAAAACGGCGACATTCCAATTGAAAAAAATATCCTTTACTATTTTTGGATCTAATTTTAATTTTGAAAATCTTATTGTAATAACGCTTTCTCTTCTAATTTTAAACCCAAACATATCAATTTTTAAACGGTAATTTCCCAGCGATTAAAAACCACAATACAAATACTGCAGATAACACATTTCCAATTAAAGTCGCATAAGCAGTCCTTCAATTCCAGTATGCATAATCATTACGCCACATAATCTAAAAATAATATTTACAACTGCTCCAATTAACATTGAAAACATCGCAACTCGTGAGGCTCCAGACTGCATTTAATACATTTGAAAGCCCAAATGAATAAAAATAACGGTAAAATCGCCAGTAATATTATTTCAAGATAAGCCCTTGCATAAGGCGCTGTTTCATTGTTAGCACCAGAATACCGTAAAACTGTGTCAATATTCAATATTAAAAATGCATACAATAAAAGTCCTAAAATTGCAAAATAACGTTACAGAGATTTCCCAATATTTTTGCTTCTCCCTTTTTCCCCTGCCCAAGCCTAATTGAAATAATTGTTCCGGCTCCAACTCCGATGAACATTGAAAAAGCAATAATCAATATAACAATATAAAAGGCAATTCCTGCACCTGCAAGCGCCTTTTTCACTAATTTTTCCCAACAAAAGAATCTATCAACAATGTTGTAAAAGAACAACTGCCGCAGATCCAATAAGTGTCGGTATGAAATACTTTACAAATAATTTCAAGATAGAACCCTTTAACAGTTCTTCACGTCCATATTTTTTTCCTTTTTATAAAGTCAATTTTTATTTTTAGCAAATAATTGGCAATCTTTTCCAAAACTCCAAAATTACCCAATTTTTTTCTCTTTCCTTTTTTTAACTCTAAAAACAGTATTTTTTATTCTTTTTCCATAATTTCCATTTCTTCAAGCAATTTTTTTCCACAGAAAAAATCCTCCTGCAGAATTCCTTAAAAATTTCCTTATCGGCATTTAAATTAGTCAGAGTTATATATTTTATTTTTACTATGTGCCGTGCAATAAAGGCATTAATTGCCGAAGTCTTGTAAACTACTATTACAGGCGCCCCATAAGCGAAATTTCAAACGTTACTGTTCCTGAAGTTGCTATTGCATATTTACAATCCTTCCGAATATTTTTTATTTCATCAAAAGTTATTTCTAAATTTGGAATTTTTAAAACATCAATTTTATATTTTCCTTCAAATTCACGAATATTTTTTTATGCTCTTCACTTGCCAATTTCATTAAAAACTTTTCATTCTTAACTTTTTTATTTCTAACCAGTTCTACAATTACTGGCAAAAATTTCTCAATTTCCTGCCTTCTGCTTCCAGGCAGCAGCAATATTTTTTCTCCCAATTTATCAGAAAAATCATATTTATCAACAAACGGATTCCCAAAATATTCCACTTTCAGCCCTTTTGACTCATCCTTTTCAGACTCTCATCATAATATCTCTTCTCAAACGGAAAAATTACAATAACATCATCAAACTTTCGCAATTTTTTTATTCTTCCTTTTCCCCAAGCCCAGACTTTTAGGCGGAATATAATAAATCATTCTCAAATTTTGCAGTTCTTTTTTCAAAATTTTTTCTTTTTTTCAGCAATTCAAAAAATTTCAGGTTAAATCCTCCAAAATCAACGAATATAACAGTTTCTACTTCATTTTCCCTAATAAACTGCAAATATTCATGTGCCTTTTTCGTGAAATACCTATACTTTTTCAAAGCCTCTACAAATCCCATAACATCATTATTCTTAATATGATTTTACAGCCCTTAACCTCACCTTTATCGACTTATCTCCAACTACACCAAAAATTCAATATTTTTCATCTTTTTCTCATTTCCTCCACAATGTACGAAGCATGCAAATCTCCTGACATTTCACTACTAGGAAATAAAAATTTTTCTTTTTGAATCTCATCGATTATAATTATTTTTTCATTTTTAGCCTTTTATATTTTTTTATTTTGAAAAGGATTTAAAATTTTCTATTTAGACTTTTAAATTTTAATTCCCTTTTATAAAAAAATTTTTATTTTTTTATTTGCAAATTTAATAACTTCCTCTTTATCGATAAACAACATTTTATCGCCTTCTATCACAATTCCACGACCATTTATCTCTACTACTTTCTTAATTGTTTCCACCTGATCGTTGGAATATCTATCCGATAATCCTGATTTCGTCTTGCCATTTTTCACAACAATGCAATTTTTTTCCACCAGTTCCCCACCACGTAAAATCGTCTTATCAGTCCCTTCTACACCTTCCAGCTGCAATAACCGATTCATCTTTCACAACAACTGTCTGCCCTGCATCAATGTCAGTCAAGCATTCGTGCACTTTCTATCCCGATTTCTATCGTTTTTTCCTCATTTTTGTTTGGAGAAAAGCTTTTTGTATAAACTTCATTTCTGGCAATATATTCATCTAGCAAGTAATTTTGAGGTAAAACTTTAATATTTTCAGATCTCGATGTAATTAATTATCGCCTTTAAAATATTTTTTTATCTTTTTTTATTTTTTTGTAGATAGTAATATTTTTTTGTCGTCACAAATCAAATTTTAAATTTGAAAAAAATCAGATTTTTTCAACTTTCCCAAGCATTATTAACTGAGTTATTCCATTTTTTCTTAAAAATATGAAATTATTTTTCCCAACTTGCGCTACACTATATTTTACAGAATTTTTTATGCTCCTTTACACTATCTTCCACACTTTCAAACAGATAAACTGAAAAATGGCTCAATACCCTTTAAAATGCATTGATTCAAAAAAATAATTCCGGCAATTTCCTATTTCCAAAGAATTAGACCTACTTTTTCCATCGTCATTTTTATTTTTCCTTTTTTTATTTTTTTCTCTAAAAAAATATTTACATTAAAAAAATTAACTCAAAATAAAAACATAGATTATTTTTGAGAAATTTTTATATTTTAAATCTTTATATACAAATTTTTAATATTCAATTTTTGTAATTGTATAGTAAAAATCACTTTAAAACTGAACTCTAAAGTTACAACTATTTTACTCAAATCCAATATTTAATTCTGTTTATTTAAATTCTAATGTTTTTTTAGAGTTCAAGTATACTATCTCAAAGTTCTATACTTTATCTTGTAATACTCTTTTACTTTTTCGTATAAAATTAATAAGATTTTGAGCTTCCCTCATATTGTCCATACTCACGCTCAACTGTCTGAAGAGCCTTCTTCCAGCTTCAATTTTTTTCTTAAATATAATTTTATACAGCTCTCTCAATCTTTTTATCTGCTCATCTGAAAAAGCCTCTACGTTGAAGTCCCACAATATTTATATATACAGCTCTTGCTTTATTACCTTCAGACAGACATATAGGAACAACATCCTGATTTACAAAATTTGAACATCCACCTATCATCGCATGCCGCCCAACTCTCGTAAACTGATGCACGACGAGTAAGTCCGCCTACCACCGCATAATCTTCCACTTCCACATGTCCTGCAAAAGTCGCAAGATTTGCCAATACACAGTTATCTCCAATTATACAATCGTGAGCAATATGAACATAAGCCATTACAAGTGTATTATTTCCAACTCTTGTTTCATATTTATCAGTAGTTCCTCGATGAATTGTAACAAATTCACGAATTTTTATTATTATTTCCAATAACAACCCTAGTTTTTTTCTCCTGCAAATTTCAAATCTTGTGGATCTTTCCCAATTGATGCAAAAAGAAAAGATATAATTATTTTTCACCAATAATTGTTCTACCCTCAATTACAACATGTGATTCTACAACTGTCCCTGTTACCAATTGTAACTTCTGGACCCTATAATCGAGTAAGCTCCCTATTTTTACATTTTTCTCCAAGTTTAGCATTTGGATCAACAATTGCCGTTGGATGTATATTCTTTGAACTCATAAATTAATACCTCTTCATTTTTTTATTTGTCTTTACATATCTGTTACAGCTGAATTTTAATTCACCTTCACTTACAATGACCTCCATCAACTAAACATTTCCTTTTGCTACAATAATATTTCTTCTTACACTTAATTTTTTTCCACTTCAAGTCTTAACTGATCCCCAGGTACAACAGGTTTTCTAAACTTACATTTATCAATTGACATAAATAAAGGTATTTTTCCCAGGTTCTAGCATAAGCATTTCAACTGCTTGTGCAAGTGCTTCCATTTGCAAAACTCCTGGCATAACAGGCTTCCCAGGAAAATGTCCTTGAAAAATTCTTCATTCATTGTCAAATTCTTAATTGCTACCAGTTCATCTGTTCCATTTTTTTCTATAACTCTATCTACCAATAAAAATGGGTATCTATGCGGCAATATTTTTCATAATATCCTCTACATTCATAATTGTTTCATTTGTCGCCATGTTTTTTTATTCCTCCTGAATTTATATTTTTTATTTATTTTAATTTTTTTACTCAAAATCAAATCTAGTTTAATTTCAATCTTTTCAATAAAAATTTAAAAATTTTATACTTACATTATATTTGATTTTTACAAATTACAAGTGTTTTTTTATATTTTTTTACAAATATTTTTGCAATCATTCCAGTCAATTGCGAATTTACAAAAATGCCCAAAATCTTTATCGCAATAATATGAGCTTTTTATTGAGTTCCCAAAACATATAAATCTCCAATTATATCAAGAATTTTTATGTCTGACAAATTCATCAGGGTATCTCAATCCTTCTGGATTTAAAGGCCCGTCACCCAACTACCACGAAAGATTTTTCCAAACTTCCTCCCAGTGCCAGATTATTCTTTTTAAGAAAATCAATTTTCATAATCAAAGGCAAAAGTTCTACATTTTGCAATATTTTCCACATAATTTTCCAAATTTACTTCCACTCATAATACTGTGATTTTTAAAAAAACTATGATTAAAATCAATCGTATAAGATATTTTAAATCCATCATAGGCAATGCCATCACATATTTTTCCAACCTTCTCATCTGAAAAAAATAACAGGTCCTTTAATCACAACAGGCTCTATTTCCTCATCCAATTCTAAAATCCCCGCACTTTCAATTTTTTCCACAAACTGAATTGAACTTCCATCCAAAATTGGCATCTCATTCCCTTCAATTTCCACAAAAATATCAGTAATCCCGCAAACTGAAAGTGCCGACATAAAATGCTCGATCGTATGAAGTCTCACTCCATCCTCATTTTGAATATTAGTCCTCTTTCCAAATCAAACAAATTTTTCATGAACAACTTTTATAACATTATTTTTATCATTAACATCCAATCTTTTAAAAACAATCCCAGTTTCCTGACTCACAGGTCTTAATACCATTTTTTTATCTTTTTCGCCCTTATGAAGCCCAATTCCTGAAATTTCAACTGTATTTTTAATAGTTTTTTTCTTTTTCACTTTTTGTTCCTCCATTTCCTAAAATTTTAGTTCATTTTTTTATTTATGAAAATCTTTTTATTATCCATAAATATTATATCATAAAACTAGATATTTTTTTCCTTTTATTATTTTTTTGATTTTCAATATTTTTTAAAATTGAAGAATTTATGCTAAATCCTGTTTGAAAATAAAAATAATCGCTCCCTTTTACAGAGAACGATTATCTTAAAATTTTTATAATTCAACTATTTGTTTTTATTTCTAAAACTAAAAACTTAACTGCTAATTTACCAGATTTTTATTCTATCTTCAGGAGCCTTTGTACATTTTATCCCTGGTTTTTGTTTCAAATACTTTTATGGAATGCGTCAATATTTTTCCAAAGTTCCGTTTACACGGAATATATTTGGTGAATGTGAATCTGTTTTTGCCAGATTCTTTAAATATTCTGGAGTAGATTTTTGTCGCCACATTCTTGCAAAACTTAAAAAGAATAATTTATTTACCGTATCTGGGTAGGCTTTTGAGGAATTTGGATGATCCTTCAAATATAATTGCAATGCATCGTAAGCAACATTTAATCCTCCAAGATCTGCAATATTTTCTGTTAATGTGTATTTTCCATTAACACGAACTCCATCTCCAACTGTATATTTTGAAAATTGATTTTCCAGTTTTTTTGTAGCCAAGTCAAATTTTGCCTTATCTTCAGCAGTCCACCAGTTCTTAACATTTCCATCGCCATCATATTCAAAGACCAGACACATCAAATGCATGAGTAAGTTCATGCCCAATAACTGTCCCTATTGCTCCAAAGTTACTTGCCACTTCTAATTTATTATAGTCATAAAATGGATACTGCAAAATTCCTGCCGGAATACAATCTCATTGCTTGTTGGAGAATAATAGGCATTTATTGTATGAGGTGACATGTACCATTCTGTCTTATCTACCGGCTTTTCCTACTTTTTTTAAGCTCTCTTCGTTATAAGCCCATTCACTAATTCCCTTTAATTGATCATACAACGAATCACTGCTTGAAATTGTCATTTCTGTCGTAATCTTTCCATTTGTCAGGATATCCTATTTTTAACATTAATTTTTGCCAGTTTTTCAAGAGCTTTTTTTCTTAGTTGCAGCGCTCATCCAATCCAGTTTTTTCAATTCTGTTTTTTTCATTGCCTTTTTGATGTAATCAACCATTTCTTTAGCATTTTTCTTCGCTTCTAGGTAGAAATTTCTTTGAATATAAATCTTTCCAATTATTTCCCCAAGACTTCCATCTGTAAAGTTCAATGCCTCTTTTCAAGCGTTTCCTTTCCTTTTGTCCATTCAAATATTTTTCCAAAAAAATTCAAAACTTCTAGCACCAAAGTCTCATCATTCAAAAACTCCTGCCAGTAGAACTAATTAAATTATATCTCATATAATCTTTTAATTATGTCAATATTCTCATCATTTACAAAAATTATCCAAATTTTTTTATAATAGTTCAACTCTGTTATTATTACTTTATCCGTTTTTCACATTTAACTGTTTCAAATATTGAGCCAAGTCTACATTCTTAGACAATGTACATAAATCACTTACTTTTTACTGGATTATTATACTTTTTAACATCGTGACGTTCTTCATTAGTCATTAAAGTATTTGTAATCCCCTTTTCAAAAGCAACTATCTTTTTAGCTCTTTTCAAGAGTATTATCTTCTCCCAAATATTTCAACATGTCACTGACATATTTTTGTATATTCCTCCAATATTGCCCTATTTTTCCTTAGTATCCTTCTGGTAATAATCTCTTGACAATCCAATCCCTGCACTTCCTAAATATACCGCATTATTTTTTTAGAATTGTTAAGATCAGTGCCTATCCCCCATCCATAAAAATTCAGAACTTCCATATTTTTGTAACTTCTACATTGTATTTTTAAATCCTCAATATTTTGAATCCCTGTTTATTTTTTCCAAATCCTTTTGAATAGGCGATAATCCTTCTTCATTTCTTTTTTCATATCAGAATAACTGTCATAAAGTGTCAATACCTTTTTTTCATCCGCAGTCGGCGAAGTCTTCTATTTTTAATTCCTTTATCAAATTACGTAAAAATCCTGATTTTTCATTAAGTTCATAAAATGATCCCTCAAGTTCGGCTTTTGTACTCGGAATTTGCGTCTTCTCATCCCAATTTTCATTTACATATTTGTAAAAAAATCATCTTGAGATCTAGTTTTTTGTACTAAGATTATCGAATAACTCCTTATCTTTTTCCTTCAAAAAGTTTTGTCCCTGTCGCTTTTCATAAAAAAATCCCAGAATCCTGATCTTTTTTTGAACAGTCTGCGTCACTGATTTCCAGTATTTTGATATGATCTTTCCAATGAAAGTTTATTATTATCAACATTCTCATTTTTCTGCATAAATTAAATTAATGCTAGCTAAAAATAGCGAAACTATAAGTAATTTTTTTCATCCTTCATTCATTTCTTTATTTCAAAAGAAACTTATCCTTTCCTTTTTATTCTAACTTCTTTTTAAAAAAATAAAAACAATATTTTTAAAGAAGTTTGGATATATTATACATTTTTTCTTAAATTTATTTTCAACAAATTTATACAAAAATAAATTTTTATTTTATCTTAAATTTATTTTTTTCTAATGATAAATAAAAATAGCCTTTAAATTAAATTTAAAGCCATTTTTGTCTTGATTATCCTAAAATTAAAAATGTCGGAATTACTTCTACCATCATATTTTTCTTCAATATATTTTTTTAACTTTTTCACTTTGCAATGCCTTTACAAGTTTTTTCACTCTTTCATCATTTTGATTTTTCTTTTTAAAACAGTAACAACATTTACATAAGGAGAATCTTTTTCCTTCTATTAAGATAATCTCATTTTTGTAACTTTTGCATCAATTGCAAAATTTGAATTTATAATTGCTCCTGCAACTTCATCTAATCTTGGTGCAATTTGTTCATTTGACATTGTCACAATTTTTAAATTTTTTAGGATTTTTGAACAATGTCAAAGAGGTGTTCTGATAAATTTTTATTGTCTTTAATTTTATGATCCCAGCTTTTGTCAAGTAAGATTAATGCACGTCCTCCATTAGTAGGGTCGTTAGGAATTATTAAAGCTATCTCCACTTTTCAAATCTTTAATATTTTTATTTTTTTAGAATACAATGCCATTGGCTCTAAATGAATATTCCCTAACTGCAACCATATCAATATGATTTTTCTTTCCAAAGTCTTCCATATATGGAACATGTTGGAAAAAAAGTTAGCATCTATACTTTTTATCTGCAAGCGCCTTATTTGGCAAGATATAATCAGTATACGGAACAACTTCCAAGTCAATTCCTTCTTTTTCAAATCATCCCTTTACTAAATTTAATAAATCACCATGTGGTATTGATGTTGCTCCCACTCTTAATTTTTTGGCCTTTTTCCACCACAAGATACGATAAACAGTGCTATCATCAAGACTAATGTAAACAATTTTTCATTTTTGCCTCCTAATTTTTTTATTTTTTTATTTTTTTATTTTTATTTTATGCTCTTTTCTTTTTTTCAAGCAATGCCCTTACAATTCTATCTCCAATAAACTGAATAATTTGAACCAGAATAATTGTAACAACTGTTGCCCTGCCACATCAATTCAGGATTGTTTCTTTTGAAATCCGTATATTACGCTGGCATTTCCAAGTCCACCTCCACCAATTGTACCACCCATTGCAGAATATCCAATTAAACTGATTAATGTCAATGTAATTCCATGAACAAGCTGACGGCAATGCTTCAGGTATCATAACTTTAAAAATTATTTCAGATGTTTTTTTGCTCCCATTGATTTTTGAAGCCTCAATAAGCCCCTTCATCAACTTCCTTTAAAGCCCCTTCAATTATTCTTGCCACAAATGGTGTCAATCCCCAATGATGCTGGCACAATAAATGAAACACTTCCGAATGAATATTTAAATATTAATTTTGAAAGCGGAATTAATAAAACTATCAAAATTATAAACGGTATAGATCTTGTTATATTTACAATAACTATATCCAGTATTTTATGTAAAGTTTTATTAGGTTTTATTCCTTTTTCATCAGAAGTAACAAGTAAAATCTCAATCGGAAGTCCGATAATTAATGCTACAATTGTTGAAGAAAACACCATATAAAAGTCTCCCATAACGGCTCGAGCCATATTTTTGAAACTGAAAAACTTAATCCAATCAAATCCCATTATAACACCTCCGAATTATTTTATTTTTCTTTTAGCCATTCAATAATATCCTTGATTTTCTCTTCACTTGCAGAAATTTCTATCAGTAAATTTCCCACGATAACATCGCCCACTTTATCAATAAATCCGCTTAAAATATTTACTTCAACATCATATTTACGGATAATTTTTGTAATATACGATCTCATTTACCTGATCCTCATTATATTTTTAGCCTTAACCGCAATTTCCCGTTATTTTTCCTCACGATGTTTCTTTTTCTTCTTCTGTGCGGAATTCTTCATGGGAAATATTTCCTACAAATTCTTTTTACCAAATCTGTTTTAGGATCCAGGAAAATCTCTTTTGTTTCCCCTTTTTCAATAATTTGACCATCCGACATAATTGCCGTTTTATTGCATATTTTATAACTTCCATCTGATGAGTAATAAGAATTATCGTTATCCCAAATTTTTATTTATATCCTTCAACAGTTCCAAAATAGAATTAGTAGTTCTTGGATCAAGTGCTGGAGTTGCCTCATCCGACAGCAATATTTTCGGATTATTAGCCAATGCCCTTGCAATCGCAACTCTTTGCTTCTGCCCTCCTGAAAGCTGTTCAGGGTAATTCAGTTTTTTATCTGAAAGTCCCACGATTTCCAGCAGCTCATCCACTCTTTTTTCTATATCCTTTTTTTTCCATTTTGAAATTTCCAACGGAAAAGCCACATTTTCCGCCACATTTCTTGAATTTAGCAAATTAAAGTGCTCGAAAAATCATTCCCGTTTTTTTCCGATATTCACGCAGCATTTTCATATTAAATTTCAAAATATTTTTATCCTCATATCCAGTAACTGTATTATCTTTTTGGTCAACAATTTCCTGTTTTACCAGAATTTCTCCAGAAGTAGGCTCTTCCAACCTGTTAAGAAGTCTAATAAGTGTTGACTTCCCAGCTCCACTAAGCCCCATAATTCCATAAATATCGCCTTGTTCAATATCAAGGTTTACATTATTTACAGCTAATAATTCTTTACCGTTATTGTTCGATATTTCTTAACCAAATTTTTATCTTAATAAAACCCTCCATATTTCACTCTCTTTTATTTTTTCATCTTAATTTCTCAAAAAGATTATATTATTTATCACTTTAAAAAGTCAACTTCTTTTTAATTAATTTCATAATTTAAGTTTTTAATAAAAAAATAAACATTATGATAAACTTAGTCACTCAAACTTTTTTTATATTATAACATATTGTATATATACAGTTTATATTTCAAATTTTTATATTAATTTTCATATTTAATTTAAATATAAAAATAATATTTATATAATATATAATAAAAGGGCATTATAATTTAGTTTCATAATACCCTAAAATTAACGTTAAATTTTTATTTATTTGCATTCAGAAATTCCCTTACTCTTTGAGAAGACGGGTTTTCAAATATTTGCTTTGGAGTTCCTGTTTCAGTATTTCACCCTTTTTCCATAATAATTACTCTATCTGAAATTTCACGTACAAAGTTCATTTCGTGACTTACAATCAACATCGTTATTTTCTGACTCTTCAATTTTCTTATTATATCCAACACCTCTTTTACAAGTTCTGGATCATGCCGATGTAGGCTCGTCAAAAAGCATAATATCCGGCTTTCAGTGCCAATGCCCTTGCTATTGCAACTCTTTGCTTTTTGACCTCCTGAAAGTTCATTTGGATAATTATTAATTTTATCAGAAAGCCCTACTAGACTCAACATTTCCTTTACGATACTTTTCAAATTTTTTTCTGTATTCATATTCTTTACTAATTTTAAAGTTCTAACTATATTATTTCTAACTGACATGTGTGGAAATAAATTAAATGTCTGAAAAACCATTCCAGTTTTTTTAATAAAGATTTTCTTTTTTTATTTTTTTATCTACATTTTTATCTGTTAAATTGTTTCCTTCAATCAAAAATTTCTCCAGATGTTATCGACTCAAGATCTGCTATACATCGCAAGATCGTTGATTTTCCACTCCTGAAGGCCCTATTAATGAAACAACTTCTCCCCTGTCAATATGTAAATTTATATTTTTTAAAAATTACATTATCGCCATACTGTTTTTTCAGATTTTTTACTTCTACTATTTTTTCACTTTTCACGATTTATCTCCTAAATTTACATTATTTAAATTTTTATTTAAATTCAATGTTTTTTAATTTTCTAAATTCTAACTTTATTTCTTTTTTTCAATATTTTTAAACAATCTGTCAATCGCAAAACTTAGTACAAGATAAATAATAATTGCACAGATATACGGCGTAATATTATAATAAATGTTAGCCAAACTCCTTTGTCCGTTCTCATAACTTCAGTTACGGCCAGAACATATATAAGCTGAAGTATCCTTTATAAGTGTAATCGCTTCATTTCCCAATGTTAGCGAGACTCTTCTTATTGCTTGAGGTAAAATGACATATATTATTTTCTGCCAATAACTGTAACCAAGCACTTTTTGCCGCCTCATGTCAGTCCTTTGTCAATACTTTCTATCCTGCTTCTCATAATTTCCACAAGATATGCTGCATAATTTATAATAAATGTAATAGTTGCTGCATATATGGCTCAAGCACGATTTTATATCCACCAATTTTTCATAAGCGGAATTCCATAATAAACTACCATTAATTGCAACATTAAAAGGTGTACCACGAAAAATCCAGGTATAAACCGAAATAAAGAATTTTTACTATTTTTATTTTTTTCCTGTATATGCCAACGCTCCTAAAATTCCCAACGGGATGGAAAAATATGATTGTAAGTATATACAAGATTATGATATTTGGTAATGTTTTTACCAGTTCAATAAATATTGTCAACGCTTGGTTCATTACTAATCTTTAAACCACTTAGAATAAATTTTTGGTAAGTCCCGTCTGCTTTTTAATTCCTCAATAGCCTTGTTTATTGCTTCCATCAACTTAGTGTTCCCTTTTTAGCTGCAATTCCGTATTCTTCTTCTCCGTAATTATCGCTTAAAAATATTGTAAGTTCTCTTTTTAAACTTGAGTTTCTTTCGTTTTTTAGTATATTTTGCCAATACTTCATCAACTATAATTGCATCAATTCTTCCAAAGATCAAGATCCATAAATGCCTGATCATACTGCGCATAAGTTTTAAAATTCTTAAATGTCTTGTCTTCACCTGATTTTTTTAACGACTTCTTCTCCACTGCTTTTCACTTGGCTTCCAACAATTTTTCCCTTTTTAAACTCAAACTTTGTCTTAATATTTGAACCTGTTTTTGTTATTATGTTCGATGACTTGTCAAATATGGCTTTGTCATTTCAGTTTCTTTCTTTCTCTCATCTGTTATAGTAGCCCATTCCAAATCAAGTCAATATTCCCACCATTTAAGTCAAGTATTTTTAGAATCCCAGTTTATTGGCTTAAATTCAACTTGACTTCTAACTTTTTGAGACTACCGCCCCTAGCCAAATCAATGTCAAATCCTACAATTTCACTCTTTTTCATTTTTAAATCCCATTGGAACAAATGAATCATCAAGTCCAACTACAATTTTTTTAGGAATTCCATTAGCATTATTTTTCTTCTTTCTTTTTCCTCTTTCTGGACACTGCACATAAAAACGCTCAATGCCAGAACCATCAATGAGAACATTTTTTTCATTTCAACTTTTCCTCCTGCCTTTATTTTAAACTAAAAATTTATTACTTTCTTTTATAAAAATAAATTAATTCCTTTTCTAACTTTTACCTTTTTATAATATACCATTTTTGGCTTTTTGTCAATAATTCTAATATATAAGTTTTTATATAATTCAATATATTTTTATTAATGATTAAATTTTTTTCAATTAATCAATAAAGTTAATTTTTTACTTTTTGTATCAAGAAAAACATTAAAAACATTTTTCCAAATCAGTTTTAGCACTTAAAATATTACTTGCACTTATCACTACATCCTGAATATTCTGATTTTTTACTCCTGTCAGCATTTTTTGCGTATTTTCAGACAACGCCTTTGAACTTTCCTTTATCTTTTTAAAATCTGATTCGCTTATATTTTTCTTTTTGCATTCTCAACTGTCATTCCTGCTATATTTTTTTATATGCCTTCTGCGACTCATTATTGCCTTTTTTCCAGTTCTTTTACTTCTTCTTCGTCAAAATTCAAGTTATTTTTTTACTAAAAAGTTCGCTTCCTCAAATCCATTTGCTGAATTTACAAATTTTAGAATATTCAACGTAGTCGTTTTTCCATCCTTTTGTAACTGTGCTTCCATTTTTTTATTAATTGCTTCTGCAAATTCATGCAAAGAATTAGAAAATATTTTACTGTTTTCAAGCCGATTTCGCAAGACAACCTTATATTTATCATTTAATTCATCAACTCTTCCCAGTTTATCAGTTTTATAATTCCTTTCAAAATAGTCATTAATTTCTGTCAAAACCTTTTTGCTCCTGAATTAAAGAATCAACTAAATTTTTGAGCATTTGTATCAATAAACTTTCCATTTTTGGACTTTTTTTGCATTACATCGGTTATTTCTTTTAATATAATTGCCTATTAAATTAATTGAACCATCAAGATTTACAATAGATATTATTTTCGCCTGAAATATCTTTTTATATTTCCATTCGCATCAGAAAATTCATCTTTTTATTTCTGTAAAAAAATCATTCCACTCTTCTGAATTTGGCTCTTCACTTATTTTTTTAAATATTCACTGTATTTTTATTTCCTCATTGGAAATATCCTTTTTACATTTACTGCCTTCACTTTTTCTTTTTATCCTTATTATTTTTATTATCATGCTCAGCAATGTAATAAAGCCGTCATTCCAATTAGGATGTATTTTTAATTTCATCGTTTTTACCTCCAAATTCCTTTTATTTATACCAATCCTGCAACTTTTAAGATGTATAGCCACCTGTTAATGTAAATATGCTCATAATCGTTGTAACCATAACTGTTCCAGAAGTTACCGAGCCGTTATGCCCCATTCCTCTCGCCATTGTAAACGAAGTTGGAGTTGTCGGACTTCCCAACATTCCAAGCACTGCAACCAGTTTTTCATCCTCAAATCCCATTTTTACCGCTATTGGCAAGAATATCGCAGTAAGTATTATTAATTTAAATGAAGATGAAACTAGCACAACTTTTATTTTAGAAAAAACTTCCTTCACATCAAAACTCGCTCCAAGTGCCAGAATCCAAGCGGAGTCGCAGCCCGCCGCAAATGTCGAAATAGATTTTTTCATAATAACAGGGTCGTGGAATTTTTAACATCGCCCAAATCATTCCGGCTAAAATTCCCAATATTAAGGGATTTTTAATAACTCCTTTTAATGTATTTTTCAAGACAACTCTGTTTAATTTCCCTGTTCTGGACGAAGCAGCATCAAAATCACAACTGAAGCTACATTATACAACGGAACCGCTCCAATTACCATAAGCGCCACAATCTTAGCCTCTCCATAAACATTCTGCACAAAGGCATAAGCAAGTAAAAGCCGCACTGTCTCCTAAAACTGGCCTGAATAAATTCTCCACGAATTGACCTGTCCTTCAAAAAAATTGATGAAATACACATTATTAAAATTGAAAGAAATGTTGTAAAAAAGCAAAATAATAAATATTTCAAATCCCAAATTGCTGAAAAATCAGACAATGACAATTCCTTGAATAAAAGCACAGGCAAAAGAGCCAAAAATACAAACCTGTTCATCTTATCTGCAAATTCCAAGTCTATTACTCCAACTCTTCTAAAAATATACCCAAGTATCATAAGTAAAAATACAGGCATAGTTGCATTTAAACAAAATATTAATTCTTTCATTTTCCTCCCTTATTAAATATTAAATTAGTCATTTAGATTTTGAAGTTCCTTTCTTTCAATTGTCTCGATCTTTGTGATTAAAAATACTGCTATTATTCAGTACTTACCACTTTGATACCTACAAATATTAAAAGTCAAAATGCATATAATCAGCTCTTGAAAAATCCAAACTCCCAAGTCCATCCTTTTTTTAGAAAATGCTTTTACAACATCTCCGTCTGGAGTAATAGAATAAGGATTTATTCCTGGTTCCCATTTTTTACCTACTAAAACTTCTCCATCAGCACTTATCTGAGGATTTTCATCAGGATTTATATCTATTGCACGGCCAGTACTATGAAGGCTAGTTAGCCCATTAGATCGCCAATTATAGCCTCCTAATGATTTAATAGGAAATTTTTCTGGTCCATTGTATATTTCAGTAAATATACTTTTTCACATCTTCTGCTAATAAATTTAATACTTGTACTTTTTGCCTTGCTTGAAATCTTTTGCCCATTTTTAATTTCCATATAGGAACCCTCAACCCAAACCATATGCTTTTACTGCAGTTTCGTGAGAAGGATTATCATAAACATCTTGTAATTCTGCATCAATTCTTTTCATGATATTCAATATAATATTCCCACATAGGATCAACAACAATTTCTACTTGTGGAGTTTGAACATTTTCGCTTCTTGATTGACTATTATCTGGTATATTTTTTTATTTTTCTTGATTTTTTTGGTTTAAATATACCTTGTATTTCATTATAAGCATAAAGTTTATTTCCTGTTGAGATTACACTTAAAATAGAAAAATACTCCTATAAAAAGTTTTTAATTTTTTTCAAATTCTATCATCTCCTTTTTATATTAGACATCTTCTTTTTTTATTTTTTTACAAGGGAGCAAGACTTATACATCTTCTTGCCAAATATTTAAATGTTATAGCAATCGAAAGAAAAACTTCAAAAATCTGAATGACTGTTTTTTAAAAGTCTTTGAACTAATTTCAAAAAAATAAACAATTTATTTTTATAATTTTATCAATAACTCCCCGCTAAGGCAAACCTCATCATCATAAGCAACCACAATTTGCCCTAATGTCACAGCCTTTTGCGGCTCATCAAATATCACTTCATATTCATTTTCATCAAGTTTATTAATTACAGCTTTTGTATCCTTTTGTCTATATCTGAATTTCACAGTACATTCCAATGGAAACTGAACTTCATTTATAAAGTTAAAATCCGTTGCAATTAAACCTTTTGAATAAAGCACTGAATTATCCCCTTGCGTTACAATCAATTCATTTTTTTCCAAATCCTTATCCACAACAAACCAAGGCTCTCCAGTCCCTTCCTTCGTATTCCCGATTCCAATTCCCTTTCTTTGTCCAATTGTGTAATACATAAGTCCATTATGATGTCCTAGCACTTTTCCTTGCGTATTTACAATATTTCCACCCTTTGCAGGCAAATATTGGGATAAAAACTTATTAAAATCACGTTCTCCAATAAAGCAAATTCCTGTACTATCCTTCTTCTTAGCCGTTGCTAAATTATATTTTTCAGCAATCTCACGAATTTGCGGCTTTGTATATTCTCCCAATGGAAACAGCACCTTTTCCAATTGTTCCTGACTTAATTGACAAAGAAAATAAGTTTGGTCTTTATTGTCATCAACTCCTCTTAACATAGTCGACTTTATTCTTTTCCCATTTTCATCTTCAACTTCCTCGTGAATAATTCTTGCATAATGCCCTGTAGCCACATAGTCTGCCCCAAGTTTCATCGCATAATCTAAAAATGCACGGAATTTAATTTCCTTGTTACACATCACATCAGGATTCGGAGTTCTTCCCCTTTTATATTCATCAAGAAAATAAGTAAAAACCTTATCCCAATATTCCTTTACAAAATTTACCGAATAATAGGGTATTTCCAATTGTTCAGCCACAGCAATTACATCCTTATAATCCTCTTCTGCCATGCAGACCCCATTTTCATCCTTTTCTTCCCAATTTTTCATAAAAACGCCAATCACATCATATCCTTGTTCTTTTAATAAAATTGCCGCAACAGAAGAATCCACTCCACCCTGACATTCCTAATACAACTCTTTTTCTTTTTTCCATAAAAATTCCTTCTCCTTCCCTCTTTTCATAATTCTTCGACTTCTTTCACTACTTAATCGCTTTATAAAAATAAGTATACCACAATATCCATTAACAGACAAGAAAATATATTTGAATAATTATTTCCTTAACTTTTTGGTGCAAGATTAACTTCATACTTAATCTCTTTAATACCAGATTATTTTTAATAAATAAAAAAACGGAAATTAATTATAGTTTTCAAAACAAATTCCGTTTTTTTACTTTCTAAATCAGACTTTTTTTAAAATTCACTTATTCTAAAAAGAATCTAAATTTATTTTTATTTTTTATAATTTCCTGAACGTTAGACACTTTCACATCTTCACTAATTCCAGTTTCACCTTTCACTCACCAACCCCATTTACAGTAAACAATGTCAACTCCAAGATTTTTTTAGCAGTATTTACATCCACAAGCATATCTCCAATAAATAGTATTTTATCCTTTTGAAACATTCAAATCTTGTGCCATTCTATCAACATTATAGGATTCGACTTTATTTGGATATTCCTTTTTCATTAGATCCAAATATTCCATCAAATTTCCATTTCGACAATTTTTTTCAACAGACAGATAAAGTCGTTTTCGTGATCCTTATTTGTCACAATCCCTTTTTTATATTATTTTTCTGTCAAAAAAATCCAGCAATTCAGGTATTCCTTCATAAGGCTCAACACCATAGTCAAAGTAAATATCATAATATTTTTCTTATAACTTTTTTTCCATTTCCTCATTCGTTACATCCGTATACTTCTCTTTTCCCAAAAATATTCCGAGCCAACCCCTGAAACTCCACCACCAACAAATTTCACACACTCATCAATAGAATACTGCTTTTTCCAAGTTCTTCCATCGTCGAATTTACAGTCTTTGTAATAGATTTTGACGTATCCATAAGCGTTCCATCCAAATCAAATATAACTAAATCATATTTCATAAATTTTTATTCACTCCTTCCCCAATTTGCTTTTATTTTTTTACGCTTCAGGCTCAATAACATTCCCATCATCATCAATGGGATTTCCATTATCATCCACTCTAACAATCTTAATACTATCCAAATGCCCTCTCACACTTTCCTTAAATTTTTTTCAATATACATTTTTTTCTATATTTTTCACGCTCTTTCTTCTCTTCTTCAGTCAATTCTCTCTCACGTGCTAATTTTGAAAATTCATTTATTTTTATAATGTCTTCCATTTTTAAATCTTCCTTTCTAAAAAAATATTACTTTATATTTCTAATTTCCACCTTAATTTTTATCTAAAATATGACATAATAGATATGTTCGATAACCTAAGTTTTTTTATCTCATACAAGGGGTCAAGACCCTTGCTTTCAAGATATTTATTTTATTAAATTCTAAGTTTGTATAGTTATCGAACAGGTCTAATATATTAAAGTAAAATTCTATTGTGTTTAAGCCCTTAATGTTGGGCTTATTTTTTTATCTTTTTTTCTATTACAAAAATTTCATAATTCAAAAAGTATATAACAATATTATTATACTGCATTACTTGTAATTTATCAACACTTTTTACTAAAGCATTTCTTTTAAAAAAATTTATACATTTTCACAAATATCTATAGCAAAAATCACAGTTAATCTTAATAACCGTGATTTTTAATTTGAAGAAATTTTTATTTATTATTCTATCTATTATCTATTATCTATTATCTATTATTTTTTTAAAATGCTGAAACAAAGATATCCTATAAATGCAATATATGATATAGAAATATTTACAATATCCAGTAAAGACAGTGTCAAATATCCACAATCTCGCAATTTATCCCTATCTTTTCTTAAAATTACAGTTATAAAAATATACACGATTATCGTAATGACCGTAATAAGATATAATTTTAGCATATTTAGAAGAAATAAAACAATTATTATATCAATCGTTATTATTGAAAATAAAATATAATTATGAATTTTTTTGTTTCTTTTTATTTATCAAAAATATTAAAATAGCAACATAGTAAAAAAACTGAATGAAATATTTGACTAGGTACTAAAATAATTGCATTTCTCATCAAATCTATCCATCCTAAAAAAATAAATTATTTCAAAAATTAAATCAATTTTCAAAAACTTTTTACCTTTTTTTCTTTTTAAAAAAATTACTCTTATAATATTAAAAATAATCTTAAACAGATTATAAAAATACTACTAATCCCATAATTATTAAAAACTCGCCCATTTATTCTCCATTCTTTGTAGTATTTTTAATTACTTCATAAAAATTCATAATTTTTAACTAAAAATATTTTTTATTTTCTTTATTTCACACTTCCAAATAAATCATTCAAAGCCTCGCTCATTGTCGGATGAGTAAATATCATATCTTTTAGGAATGTATATTTTTGTTCGAACTTTCATAGCCGCCGCAATAATGTTTATCATTTCGTGGGAAGTGTTGCATAATAAAAGTACATCCCAGTATTTTATCTGTTTTTGCATCTACAACTGCTTTAAGTAGTCCATCTGTTACACCTTCTATTTTTGCTTTTGGAATTGCCATTGCTTCAAGTCTTCCTGTTTTTACTTCATATCCTTTGGCAATCGCTTCACTTTCAGTCATTCCAACTCTTGATAATGGCGGATTTATGAATACGCTGTATGGAATTACATTTCTGTCATTTACTGTTCTATTTCCTCCATTGTAAAGATTATCCCTTATTATTCTAAAGTCATCAAGAGAAATATATGTGAATTGAAGTCCACCTTTCACATCTCCCATTGCCCAAATGTTATCAGCTGTTGTTTTCAATGTTTCATCAACTACAACTGCACCTCTTTTCATCAGTTTTTACTCCTGCCGCTTCTAAATTAAGCCCTTCTGTATTAGGTTTTCTTCCAATTGCCACAAGAATTGCATCTGATTCAATTTCAATCTTACTTGCTCCTTGTGAAATTCGCACATATCCTTTTCCATTTTTATCAACAATTTCCTCAATTTTTGATTCCAGTAAAAATTTAATCCCTTTTGCTTCAAATATAGCCTTTGCCCCTATCAGCAATTTCTTCATCTTCCCTAGGCATAAGTCTTTTGCCAAATCAATAACCGTAACTTCTGACCCAAAAATCAGAGATACATCGAAGCAAATTCCAATCCAATATACCCTGCTCCCAGAATAGTCAATTTCTTAGGAAGTTCCTTTAGTTCCATAATTGAAGTGCTTGTATATACATGATTACTTTCTTTAAGTCCTTTTTATACCAGGAATTATTGTAGTCGAACCTGTATTTATAAATATTTTTTCCCCTTCAATCTGAACATTTTTCCCCATTACTTTCAATATTAACCACATTTTTTTGAAGCAAAACTTCCAAATCCATCGTAAATGTCAATATTTTTCCTTTGTAGCCAGATTTCATAATTTTTTTCCACGCAATGCACCAATCAATTTATTTTTTTATTATTTATACTTTCTTCATAAAATCTTTCTTTTTCTTCAATACCACTTAACCCTTTATTTTTTTAAGCACTTTTGTACTGTCAACAAGTTTTTTTGTAGGAATACACCCAATATTTATACAAGTCCCTCCATACATCTTATCCGATTTCTCAATCAAAGCCACATTCTGACCTTTTCCCAGCTAAAAAAATCCTGCCAAAGTTTTTTTCCACCTTTTTCCAAATCCAATTATTATTGCATCATATTTTTTTCATCTTTTTTTCATCCTTTTCCATTTTCATACAACTATAATTACATAATTGTATTTATTATAAAATTAATTTTTATATTATAAGAGTACCACATTTTTTTATAAAAACAAGAGTATTTGTAGCTTACAAATTTTATTATTTTTGATTCCCAGTTTTATTAAATATTTTTGCTTTTTCTTACTTCTTATATAAAAACATCCGATAATATTTTTAATACCTTTAACAAAAAAATATAACCTTTCATTACTTTTTCTCTTTTTAAAATAAATCTCACTTCTTTAATTCTTCCTAGATTTTAACTTCTCGATATTTCTATTTTTTTAACTCTTTCAATTCTTCATTTATTTTTTTATAAATTTGACTATATTTCCTTGCTTTTTCATATAATTTGGCTAAACTCGTTAATGCAAGTTCCTTATGTGCAAGTTCTTTTTGCTTTTTAAAAGACTATTTTCGACCTTGCCGTAATCTCCTTTCATTTCATAAACTTCTGCTAACAGACGCAATAATCTTGCTCTTTTTTTCTTCAATCCGTTTTCACATTGTCTTCTGAATGTGAAAAATAATTTTTTTCCGATTCTTTTTAATAACCATTCTTCAGCTTTTATCATAATCTTTTTTTCGACATATAAAGTTCCCCTAAAAAGTCTTTCTGCATTCGGATATTTTTTTCATTAACAAAGCTCCTTGTACAGTTTTTTTCGACTTCATCAAAGTAATCGTGCCTCTGATAATAAAAAGCCAAAGTATTTTTTTACCTCAATATTTTTTTATTTAAATTTCTTTTTGAATGCTTCCACCACTTCGCTATCAATTTCTTTTCTTTCTCCATATACCCATACTCTAAACAAGGTGTCCTCGTCGTAATCTCCTTGATCCATTGCCCTATATAATACTTTCTCGCATTTAACTCCTCCATACGATTAGCATATATCTGCCCTGCAAACGCACTTGCTTCCTTTACTCCTCTGTCCGAGCCTTTTCTTGCCCATTTGAGTGCCTTTTCATTTTCCCCTCTCGCACTATAGTTTCTTGCTAGATAATAATCTGCTATTGGAATATCCTTTTCCACACTTTTTAAAAATACACTACCCCAATTCGTAAATATTTTTCCTGAACTTCTAGCCCCTTTTGCAAAATTTTTTCTTTTTCTGCCATTGTCGGATTCTTCTTCATTTCAGCAATTTCCATTTTTGCCTTTTTTAAAGCTCCTTTTTCCTCCTCCGAGAAGGGAATATGCCCACTACAGCTCACTAAAAATAATACACTTACCAAAATTAAAATTATCTTTTTCATAACTTGTCCTTTTCTATACTTTTTCAATATTAACAAAATTTATATTTTAAATTTTTATAGTAATATTATACCCTATTTTTTTCATAAATTTTCTTTAAATAGAATTTTTTTCTTCAAAATGACTCTACACAATAATATTTACAAATTTTTGTTATATAAATTTCAAAAAGACAAAAAGACCACTTAAATTAAGATTTTTCTCAATTTTTAAAGAAGTCTGTTTTTTTAATCATGCCTTTATTTTTTTCGTAATTTCTATTATTTATGATGACTTGCACAGGCAATAACTACTATACTTGTTTCTGTCAGTTTATATATAAACCTGTGCTTATCAGTAATTCTTCTGCTCCAATATCCACTCAGTTCATGCTTTTAAAGGCTCAGGTTTCCTATCCCTTCATTTCCGTTTCTTTTTGATGTCTTTTATTATTTCATTTATTTTTTTGACTATTTTTTTATCCTGTTTCTGCCATTCTTCATATTGCCCCCATGCAATATCTGTCCATGTTAAATTCATTATTCCACCTCAATTATATCATGTATTTGTACATTCCCCGCTTCCGCTTCCGCTTTACTTTTTTTAACAGTTCATTATAATATTTCTTATTTGACATAATGTAAAGATTTTTCCATCAAATTGTTATATTCCTCTTCACTCATCAGTACCACATTTTTGTCGCTTTTTTTCTTGTTATAATGACTGTTTCATAATCATCAGTTGCCTTATCACAATATTTTTTTAAATTATTTCTCACATTTGAATAATTTGTAGCTATCATACTAATCACCTCTACTTATTGTACAATATTTTTTTGACAAAAAAATCTACATGTTTTATATCATTTTTTTATTTCTAAAGTCAGTTTACATTACAATAAATTCTTTTTATTCTAAATCCACCATAATATTCTGTTCTGCACTAAATAAAAAAATTTGAAAACCTTTTACCAAATGTAGTAAAAATACTCATAAGATATTATTTTTTTACCATACTAATATGATGGCTTAAAACTGGGATTTTTTCTCAGTTTTCTTGTTACAAAAAAAATATTTTTTTCTCTTTTTATTAGAGAGAATTTTATCATATTTAAAAATTTTGGAAAGGAAGGAAAAATGGGAAAAACGAAAGCAATAAATGAACGAAAAACTAAATTTGGTACAGAACCTGTTGGAAAATTATTGGTTTCACTTGCGGTTCCTGCTATCATTGCTAACTTGGTTAATGCTCTTTACAATGTTGTGGATCAGATTTTTATTGGGCAAAAAAATTGGGTTTCTTGGGAATGCGGCTACGAATGTGGCTTTTTCCGCTTACGACGATTTGTCTTGCGATTGGGCTTATGACTGGAGTTGGAGCTGCGACTAACTTTAATTTGGAATTGGGAAGAAAACGTCCGAAAAGGGCAAAAAGCGTGGCTGGAACTGCAGCTACAATGTTACTTTTAAGTGGTATTATTTTGTGTATATTAATTAATATTTTTTTAAGACCAATGTTGACGGCCTTTTGGAGCTACTAATCAAATTTTTTTGATTATGCGATTGAATATACTCAAATTACATCTCTTGGAATACTGTTTTTACTATTTTCGATAGGAGCAAATCCTATGGTTAGAGTTCGATGGAAATTCCTTTTTATTCAATGCTTGCGATAGTTATTGGGCTATTACAAATACGATTCTTGATCCGTCGTTTATGTTTGGATTTGATATGGGAATGGACGGTGCCGCTTGAGCGACTGTAATTGGGCAATTTATCTCGGCAGTTATGCTAGGATTATATTTTTTTCAGATTTAAAAGCGTAAAAATTTGAGTTGAAAGATTTTTAAGATAAAAATACGAGAAATTTGGATTTTGTTTATGTTGGGAACATCGCCTTTGATTTTTCCAATGTTCTGCACTAATTGTTCAAATTGTGACAAATAATTTATTGAAAATTTATGGTGCGAAATCTATTTATGGAAGTGAAATTCTATTGTCGTTGTCTGGGATTGTTATGAAAATAAATGTCATATTCATAGCGATTTTATTGGGATTGACGCAAGGAGCACAACCTATTGCTCGATTTAATTATGGAGCAAAAAAATATGCAAGGGTTCGAGAAATTTTAAAATTATCTCTAAAAGTGGCTTTTTATTATTTCTTTAGTAGCATTTGCAATCGCTGAACTTTTTCCCTGTTCAAATAATTTCTGTCTTCGGTAACGGAAGTAAACTCTACTTTCAATACGGAACAAAAATATATGCGAGTATTTTTTTATTCTTCATATTCCTAAATGGTATTCAAGGTGCTATTACAATGTTTTTTTAACATCAATTGGAAGGGCCTCAAAAGGAGCATTTTTGTCACTTGTAAGACAAATTATATCACTTTTGCCATTACTAATAATTTTACCTCATTTTATGGGTATTGATGGAATTATGTTCGCATTCCCAATAAACTGATTTCATAAACTTTTGTTGTATCTGTGATTGTTTTGAAAAAGGAAATGAAGAGTATTCCGAAAGTGAATCAAGATGTATAAAAAAATTTAGAGAATTGTAAGATTTGAAATTTTTAAAAATAAATTTTATTGAATTAAAAGTTCGCCCTCATGAGAATTATTTTATGAAACACTTTTTGTAATATTTTTGCAACGAAAAGCTTTTTTCCGTTCCATTTTACGTTTCATTTTGCAACGAAAAATAATTTCGGTTTATTTTTTTAACTGATATTTTACTGAACGTCCTTTTCCCCACCTGCTCAACAATACTTTTTCTCAATTAAACCATTTATCGATCTTATAACTTTAGATTTATTATATCCACTTAATTCTTCGATTTCTTTCCTACTTAATTTTTCATACTTTTTTAAGAATTTCAAAAACTTTTTACTCACTGTTAACTAAATTACTTTGGAACTGTTTCAATTATTGGCAAAGTTATCCTTATACTATTTTCATATATCTCAAAAAGATGGTTTTTACAAAAATTTTTCCCTGTATTCATATTTTTTATTCTTTTTATTCCTGTTCCAAATTTTTTTCAATTATTCCTAGTCTATAAAAAAATATTTGCTATTATAGGGTTTCTCAAGACCGAAACATATCCTCTCATATATTCGTCTTCCGACATTCCTGAAGGTAAACTTCCCTGGTGATATAATCTCAATTTTTATCATTTGACATTACTATTTTTTTATATTCGCATTTATATCCCACAATCTATGAACTATTGCATTTGCAACAGATTCCCTGAAAGCTTTCTTTTTGAAATTTTTTTCTTTTTGTTACACGCTCAGCTCCCACTATTTCTTCATATTCATAATATCTTTCAAATGTGCTGATTGCGTCAGAATATTGTTCAAGTATGGATTTTTCTTTCAATATTTTTCCCTAAATAGTATTTTTATTTATATTTTCACCCTAAAACTACTATATCAATTCCAGAAAAATTTTCTATTATTATTGTCTGCAAAAAGTTCAGCAAATTATATTAAACTTTTTATTTTTCATATAAATTCAATGTTTTTTTAGTATATCTAAATTCAATTCTTTTTATTCCTACTACTTCTTTCATTTTCTTTTCTAAAAACTTAAATTCTAATTTCTCATTTTTCTATTTCAATTGCTTCATAATCTAGATTACTTCCCTGTAATATCATCCTGTTCAATTCGACTATGTCTACTTCAACTGTTGATGTATCATTTCTTTTATAGGCTTTTACCATTGTAATAATATGGCGGAAAATCCCCTTTTTTTCACATTTAAGACAATACAACTTTTTTTCCTTCTATTTTTTTCAATATCCAATGTATATTCCGGCTTAGGGTTTTATACTGTCGTTAATGGTATTTTTCTATATTAAGTTTATTTTTCTGTCACTTTTTCCAAATTCTATAATTTCTCCATTATCGTTTATCCCAAAAATTATTTTTTTCCATCTTTATAATTAGAATAAGCAGAAACTGTTTTCAAATAACTTTTTACTTATTTTTTTCCTTAAATTCTATTTCTTTGCTCTCTTTTCTCATATAAACCCTCCATTTATATAATCTACTTAAAACAATATTTTTTTACAAATTAATTATACTTCATTTTTATCACTTTTGCAACGAAAAGATTTTTCGTTCCATTTTTCGTTTCATTTTGCAACGAAAAAGAATACGCCAAATTTATGACGTATTTTTAATATTTATTCTTTTTCTTTTCTATACTGCAATACTGTTTTTCCCTATCCATCCTTTTAAATGCACGATAAAACGATGAAAGTTCCGTATATCCAACCAGATAGGCTATTTCATCAATTAAAAGTTCCTTTTCTTCTTTTTGCCGCCTTATATTGTGCGGGAAGTACAATTCAAGTAAAGTAATATAAACACTTATCATCATTGCAGGCGGATAAAATATACACGATATTATTAACCCAATTATTTTTTTATACTTATATCAACTTTTTATCCATCTTATCATTGTTTTTAATGATTCCTGCAATTCTTTATCATGTTTATTCACCTTTTCTATCAGATACAACGAGATTATGTTGCAGAATGTAACAGCCAAAACTATTATGCCATAAAATCCTTGCGCTACACTACTGTTATAATATGAAGTGACAAAAAGAAGTCACATATGGAAAAAAATGAGGAAAAAGAAAAAGTAGTACTACATTTACCCAGACAATTAACGGTGTAATATATTTTATTTTATGCCATTCATTATGCAGATTTACCCACATTGTTCCAAGCCAGAAAAATGAAAGCGTATATGCAAAAAAATCTACTCTCAGATTCCAAAAATGCTTTTTAAAGTTGTCTGTTTCAGGTTTTTTTCAGTTCTAATATAAGAATTGTCATAATAATTGCAAGTACAGCATCCATAAAAAGTTCGCCAATCTTTCTTTATTCATAGTTAAACTCCATTCCATGATTTTATAATAATACAATTATATCATAAATCAGTAAGTAATTTAAATTTTTTTAGTTTTTTTCATATATAATTTCCTCCATTTTCTTATTTTTTATTTGCTTATCTTTATATAATCATAATATTAAAATTTAAGATAAAAGTACAATACCATTTATAAAATGTGCTATAATTAAAATGCATACTAGAAATAAAAAAATTATATGAGGGTGATTTATATGATAGAATTGGAACAACTTAAACAATTTTTATTGCATTTTGCAACACATGGAACATTATCAAAAAGCCGTCGAAGAATTGTATATTTCACGACCTGCCCTTTCCCGTTCAAAAAAAAGCTGGAAAAAAACTTTTAGAGGTTGAACTTTTTGACAGGAAAAATATTTGATAATTTTAGTAAAAATTCTTGAAAAGAGGTTGTCTCAAAAAGAAAATTTAAAAAAACAATGTAAAAACTATTTTTTTGAATTATTTAAAATTTTACTATTTTGAGATGACTCCATTTTATTATTTTCTTCCATTAAGCCATTTTTACTATTTCCACATCATCATGATTTAAGAATAGACTTTCCTTTTTATCAAGTTCAGATATTTTTTTCCATATCCTCACTGCTCAATTCAAAGTCAAATACAGTGAACTACTCCCTGCTTTTTAGAAGCGGGAGCTTCTTGGGAAGTATCTGCTTTTGTTAGCCAAATATATTTACCAATCTCTTCGGGTAGTTCCTCCCCTGTCTTTTTATCTCCTAATATTTCAACATCAATTTCCCAATGTTTTTTTATATTTAGTGCCGCATTGTAATCTCTATCAATCTCAACTCCACAGCACTCACATTTATAGCTTCTTTCTGATAATTTCAGTTCCTCTTTAATATTTCCACATTTACTGCAAGTTTTCGATGACGGAAACCACTTATCTATCTTCAAAAATTGTTTCCCTAAAAACATCAACTTATACTCAAGCATTCTCAAAAACATTCCCCATCCATTATCTCCTACACTTTTCCCAAAATTTAATGCCTGGCTCATCCCTTTTCATATTCAAATCCTCGACAATCACAAGCATTATATTCTTTGGACAATTTTTTTCGATAATTTATGTAAAAATCTCTTCGACAATTTTTTTAATATACTCATGTAATTTTGATATTTTTCGCTTTTTGTCTATACCAATTTTTAGAAAAATTTTACTTTCCTTGATAATGATTTCTGTAATTTCTTTAATTTTTTTCTTCTAACATCCTAAAATATCTTGGATAATCAGCCCTTTGGTTTTCAGAACTGACAAATAATTCAGACATTGAAAAAAATCAAGTCCAATTACTTTTATCATTACTTGGCATTCTTTGAATTTCTTTTTCAAATTCCGTCAAGACAGAAACATAGTAATTTCCATTACTGTTTGTCAATGTTACTGACTTTATCTTGTAATCCTTCGGTATTTCTCTATGATATTTTAATTTAACTTTTTTTCAATTTTGGCAAAACCAAATATTTGTTTTCCTCTATTCGTATCGAATTATTCACACAATTTGTCGTATAACTTTTTAACATTATTCTTTTTAGATTTGAATCTTGGAAACTTTGCTCTCTTCTGAAAGAAATTCGTAAACGATCGTTTTACATTCAATTGAGCATTTGAAAGTGCCAAACTATCTACTTCTTTCAAAAAAATTTATTTTCACTCTTCAAACTTGCAGGTGTAATTATTTTTATTTTTTTCCAGTTTCTTCATAAAAATTTATTCGCAGTATACAAAATCGTATTGTAGACAAAACGAACACATCCAAAAAGTCTTGTTTATCAATAATTCTTGCTCCTTATTTGGATAAATTCTGTATTTGAATGCTAAATTATATTTCATAAAATTACACCTCCTTTTGATTTTTGAATATTATTTCTTTAGAAATTTTATCATTAATGATTTCTCTTCAATATTTTATACAAAAATTTTTATCATGGATGTATCCTTTTTTTCAATTTTTTACAAAAAAAGCAATTCATCTCCCACTTATAGAAGTCGGAGACTTCTTGCTATCTTTTGTTAAAAATTCTAAAGCAGGTTTTTATTATTTATTTTTTTACTTGTAAAAGGTAAACTTTCTTTTTAAAAACAGAAACTAAATTTTTATTCATTTGTCGTTAAGAAGTCAAAATTTTATTGTCAATTTTTCTTTTTAGCTATAACAAAAACCTCCAAATATTATATAGTTATTTTTACCATATATTATTTAGAGATTTACACAAAAATTTTTTTACACACCCTTTTTAACAAAAAGATTTAAAGCATATTGAAGGATTTTTATTTTATCTTTACAATCATCAATATTTTCAAATTCTAAATATCCTACTGTCATATACTGACCTGCTCTAAAAATATTTTTTTCTGAAACTTTTCATTTTTTTAGTATATTTTTCGAATTTTTTTATATTTTCTGGTTTATTTTTCGCATTTTAGTATATCTTTCGACTCATTTTCTAATTTATTTTTTTAATTTAGAAAAAAAGTTCCTTTACGTTTTTTTCGGAAGCAATTGTTACTTTTCTTTTTCGAAATCTTCTTTTGAAAGTTCTTTATTATTTTTATTTTTTTAGGAACTGAATATTTTTATTGCAATTATATTTTTTTCTGATTATATTGTTCTATTTGTAAATAAATATCTTCATCAGAAGTTTCTGTTAATTTATTAATTTTTTTCTTCACTTAAAGGAAACCACCACATTCCCATAAATCCACCTGATGAGTTATTCACATAACTCCCAACTACAATCTTTTTTTGTCTTCCAATAGCATGTTCTAATAAATTTTTTTCGTTTTTTTAATTCTTTAAAAATCCGATATAACAGTTTGAATTCCAGTCTTCCAAGTTCTTTTTCATATGAATTTACATCTGTTTCTATATTGCTCAAATAATTATGATAATTTTTCAAATATTGAATTATTAATCTTATCCTTGTATTCTTTTAATAATTCTAGGATGTTTTCTCTTCCCTAATATTACATTCACACCATTCTCTTTTAATCTTTCCATATTATCTTCATCGTATATTTTTATAATAAACTACCTTTATTTCATTCTTTATTTCCATTATCTTCTTTATTTTTTTCAAATATTAGATTTCTATATGTTTTTCTCTGATCACTATGTAAACTTGTTCCCACTTTATCTTCTATTATTACATATATATCTATTACAGGATTTTTTCTCATTTTTCCTTAGTTATAAATTCTGTTTTGTTCTGAATTTCAATAATATATCTATTTTCTGATATTGTCTTTTTATATTTACTTTTCTATCTCCAAGTTTTTTCACCTGACATTTTTTTCAATAAAGTCAATTGCAAAGTTCTTTTAATTTTTCTCATCTTCTGATAAATCATTATCATCAAAATTTACCCAGTTGCATAACCAACATATAAAAAGCATCTTGTGACAATTCTGATGTTGCAAAATTAAAAATATTGTTTCTTTCCATTTCAATTCCCTTCTTTCTATAATATTAATTAATTTATTTAACTGAATCTTCCACAATGTAAGCAATAATATTTATGAAATTTTCATTTTCTGGATATATTTGCAGTCCCCAAAAGAAATGCCCTGCTCATTAAGAATATTAGTCATTATTTTAGTAATATCTTTTTATCTGAGTCAATTCAATATTTTTTTCCTGTTGTTATATTCAAAAAAATATTTTATAAGTTTTATTTTTATCAAAAGTTTCCACTTTTAGTTTTAGGTTTTTGCAAGAAATCATCAAAAGTTTCTAAATTTCCTTTTTCAAAAAAATTACGAAAGATTTTGAGGTTTTTTTGAAATACAGTTTTTAAGTCCGCTAAATCAAGAGTAACCATTCCTTTTTCTGTTAAAGTTTTTTTGTTATTCCGTTGATTCCATTTTTTTAAATCTTCTGAAGATTTGCATTTTATGATAAAAGTCTGTTTTTTTGAATCAAATAGGTCAGTATAGCCATTTTCAATATCGTAAATGCCAGTAAAAAATGTCGTTTTTTTCAGTGTTTCTGATTATTTCTAAGGCAAAATTTTTATCATTTTCAAAATATGTATTTAAAAATTATCAAAATTACATCTGTATCTTGAAAATTTATTTTTAAATCTTTTGTAGTCATTTTTTAATTGTAATAATGCTTATATTTTTCATGTGTAATTATTTCTTTCTCAATAGTGCTTAGAAATTTGCTTTCTCCTAAACTTATAATTTTTTTATTTTTGGTATTTTTTTCCATAAATTTTTCTCCTTTTTATAGAAATTTATTTTAAAATTTTGTATTCAATAACGTAATCTCCCTGACTTCGTAGCCACATTTCCGCTCCAAAACTTCCATAAACTTCGATTTTTACAGTATAAACTGTAGTTTCCCGATTATTTTTCTTTAACTATTTTTTTATCTAATATTTCTGCAGTTGGAAATTTATCAAGCACATACTCGATATAGCCTCTGTATTTAAATTCTATTCTTGTAAGAGGTCCAGAATGCATAAAATGTATATATTTTTCTAAATTCACCATCTTTAAATTTGTCAGAATAATTTAGGATTTTAAACTTCTTTCCTGTATTTTTCTATCTTTTTCATTCTATCAATTCTAAAAATTGCAGGATATTCTTCTTTATTTTCAATATATCCAATTAGATAAAAATAATATTCAGAAAACATTATTGACAGTGGCTTTTATTCTGTATTCCTTGTATTGTTTATCTTTTTTGTATAATTTAAATGCACCCATTCTTGATTTTTTATACATTGTGCTAATTTCCAAATGCTTTCGAGTAGTTTTTTGTCCATGTTGCAAAGGAATGTAATTCACCTTTTCACTATTTATCAAGTTTTTTTATTATCTCTATCGTTTATTGAAGAATTATTAACTAGTTTCGTTATTAATTTTTCAGTCTCCTCTTTATTAAAAAGCCCGACTTTCAAGGATAATTTTACTTATAGCCAAAAAGTTCTTCATTTGTAAAAAGTCTATCTTGTCATTCTTTTCAAGATAATAACCTTTTTTTGAACTAGAATATTTTTATATCCGATTCGCCTTCTTCAAAAATAATTCCTCAAAGTAAAGTATATCTCGTTGTATCGTTTTTTTATCGACTCTAAATTCATTACTAAACCACTTCTATTCACTATCTCTTTTTGATTCAACCTTTTTCATTATTTTTTAATATTCTAATCGATTTTTTTCCTCAGAATTTTTCATTTTTTCATGATTAAGATTAAGCCTTTCTAAAAAAATTCTTCTCAACGTTTTAATTATACCTTGATTTTATCACTTTTTCCAAAAATTTAAAACTTTTTTTCCTAATTTTTTTCTATTACTTCGAAATCTTTTCTTTAATCTCTTTTCTTCAAAAATATTCTACATATTCCTCTCTTATATCTCTACAATTTTTTTCATTTTATTAAATTTCTCAATTTTTTTCCGTTATTTTATCAACCATTTTTTTCATATCTTTTAATGAACTATCTAGATTTACTGTAAAACATATTAATGGAATTTCATTATTTTCACAATCAATATCTTCATAATTAACTTCCTTAAAATCAGGAAATATATCTTTTAATTCTTTCTGAATTAATTTTATTGTCTTTTTCTTCGACTTTTATTATTATTAAACCATTTTAACAAAAAAATAATTATTTGTTTTTTATCTTCTGCAATTAAATTTACACAAAAAAACATTCTATAAAAAAATTCATGTTTCAACCATTTTTATATAATCAAAAGCAACGATATACATCATAATCTTCAAATTTTTATTTATATAATTTTCTAAAACTAAATATAAAGATAAATTTTTCGTTAATACTTACACCAAAAATTTTTTTCTTTTTTCCTGATTAATTTGATTATAATAACTGTCAAAAATACTGTCATCTATATATTTTTTTGAATTTTCAAATAAAAGTTAAAAAATTTTTTTCTTTATCGTATAAAATACTTATTTCTTCTACTTCTTCCTTTTTCATACCTAGAAATTAAATCAGATGAAAAATGAACAATTTTTACATTATTCTCTTCGTTTTCTTTTAAATTCTCATATTTTTTTAATAATTTAATTAATTTCCCATTGTATTCATTAAAATCTTTTGAATATTCGTAATAACTAAAATCTCTGAAATATATATATTTTCTGTTTCCATTTTGATTCCTATTTAAAATTAACAAAATCGGACAATTACCTAAAATTCTATCAATAAAAGTTCTATTTTTCAGAATAATAATTTTTTTATTTGAAAAATGTATCTCAATATCTTCTGTAGTTAACTTTTTCTCCCTAAAAATTTCCTCAATAAATTTTTTTGCCATATTTTTTTAAAAGCCACCTTACTGCTATTATTTGTAGTCTCAACATTTAACCATTTTATCATCCAATATAAAAAAATATCGGTATCAAACTCAGCGTTATAAAAAAAGCATCATTTTTTTAACTAATTTTACATTACTCATTTTTCCCCATCTCCTCAACTTTATTTTTTTGTTATCTAATTATAATTTTTATATGAGACATATTTTTGTCCCTTTAGAATAAAAATTTATTTTTTTAAAATTTTATAACTACAATATCAAATGCAACATTCTTTTTTTATCTTGACAACAACAATTTTTCGAGATACAATTATAACAGAAAGAGAAAAAAATAATTAATATTTCTATAATAAATAATAAAAGGAAGTGACTTGTTATGGTAAACCGTATCATTTTAAATGAAGTATCTTATCATGGATTTGGAGCAATTGAATCTATTCCAAGTGAAGTAGAAAAAAATAAATTCAAAAAGGCTTTTTATTTGTACAGATCCTGGATTAATTAAAAGCTGGAGCAGTAAAAAAATTACTGATATACTTGATAAAAGTCTAATTTGGAATATTTAATATTTTCTGATGTTCAACAAAAATCCCTACGATTGAAAAATGTAAAAAGTTTGGAGTTGAAAAAAATTTAAAGAAAGTGGTGCAGATTATATTATTGCAATTGGTGGAGGTTCTGCTATGGATTGTGCCAAAAGCTGTGGCAATTATTATAAATAATCCTGAATTTTTCTGATGTTCGAAGTCTTGAAGGAGTTGCAGATACAAAAAAATAAATGCGTTCCAATTATCGCAGTAAATTACTACAACTGGAACAAACTGCCGAAGTTACAATAAATTATGTTATAACTGATGTTGAAAAATAGAAAAATTTGTCTGCGTTGACCCACACGATATGCCAATAGTTGCAATAGTTGACCCAGGAATGATGATGACTATGCCAAAAAGAATTGACAAACTGCAACTGGACTTGATGCACTAACTCACGCAATCGAAGGATTTACAACAAAAGTTTCGCTTTGGGAAATGACAGACATGTTTCATTTAAAAAGCAATTGAATTAATAGCAAAATATTTGAGAAAAGTCGTGGAAAATGACGAAGAAGTCTAAAGAAAAAAATGGCTCTTGCCTCATATTTAGCAGGAATGGGATTCTCAAATGTAGGACTTGGAATCGTACACTCAATGGCTCATCCTCTAGGAGCATTTTACGGAACTCCGCACGGTGTTGCAAACGCTATAATTTTACCAACTGTAATGGAATACAATCTTTGAATATACAGGGAAAAAAATTTAGAGAAATAGCAAAAGGCTTTTGGAATAAAACACACTAGAAGAATGGCTCCTGAAGAATATAGAAAAGCAGCAGTAGATGCTTGTAAGACAATTGCACACGACGTAAATATTCCTGAAAATTTAAAGGAATAATGGATATAAAAGATTTAGATTTTTATTCTCTGAATCGACTTTTAAATGATGTCTGCACTGGCGGAAATCCACGAGATACAAACTTGGAAGAAATAAAAGAACTTTATAAAAAAATTATTGTAATTTACAAAAACTCCATTCGTTTTTAGAGTGGAGTTTTTCTATTCATATTAATTCCTAAATTTGAATATTTAATTTTCTTAAAAATTCAAGTCTATTTAATAAATTCCAAAAATTCTTTTTACTTGTTTTTTTCAAGGCTTCTTTATGCTCATCAGTTAAGTTTAATATTCCTGTTTCCCATGCTTCTGTCGGTGCGATTAAACCAATTCCAGTTCCTTCCATTGGATTCATATGAATATATGAAAATAATGTCGAAAGATTTTGTCTTACAAATTTTCCTTCAGTTGAACCTGCGATACTACTTACAGTTACTGGTTTTCCTGCTATTACTGTTGGTGTTTCCCTATCGAAAGCCACTAACGGACGAGATAGCCAATCCAATAAATTTTTTAATACAGCTGGATAAGAACCGTTGTATTCTGGCGAAACTACCCACACAGCATCTGTTTTTCCAACTTGTTCACGAACCTCTTTAATTGATTGAGGTGTTGGAAATTCTGTATCTTGCTCCAATAATGGCACATCTCTATAGTTTAAAAATTTCACATTCACATCTTTTTTCAATTCCTCTGCAATATAATCTGCAACTGTTTGATTAAATGAATTTTTTCTAAATGATCCTACGATTAATAATACTGTTTTTTGACATTTTATTTTCCTCCAATTTTTTGTTTTTATAAATTATACTCAAGTCTATTTAAAATCAAACTACTAAAATTGTATAAATTTAGGTTTTGAGTAAATAGTTACAATTTTTTGAGTTTGGTTTTAAAGTGTTTTTTTACTATACATTATCAAATAAAATAATTTTTAAAAATTTTTTCAATTTGTATTTATTTTTTTAATATTCTCGAATTTTTATAACGAGTTTACTTTTCACTTTTTCCATTAAGTTATTAATTCTAAATATCTTTAAATTTTTTTCAAAATCCTAATTAACTCTCGCCTTTCCTCATCTGAAAGAATCCCGTAAGTTTCCTCTATTTCCTTACGATGCTCTGGTAAAAGATTCTCAAATAATTTTTTCCCTTCATCTGTCAGCCCCTACCAAAAATGCACGTTTATCTTTTCGGACAAGATTTTCGGTATAACCAACCCTTTTTGCTCCATATTTTTTCACAACAACCGTCATATTCCCTGAAGTAGAAAGCACCTTTTTCAATCAATTCACAAATACGCATCTCACCTTTAGTATAAAGCACATCTAAAACGCTAAACTGCGAACTTGTAATTCCTTTTTTTCCCGAAAAATCCTTTCCGATCTTCCCATCAATCTTTTCTCACAGACCCTCTGCAATACAATCTGCAAATGGATATCTGAATTCCTTTTCCCAGTCAGTATTCATAGTTTTCTCCTCCTAATTTATCACTAATTAGTAACAATTTATTTTTATCACTAGTTAGTGATATTGTCAAAGTGAATTTTATTTTTATTTTATCTATAAAAAAAATTGCACCAATATATTGATGCAACTTCCTCTCTAAATTTACTATAACTTAAATCATAAATATTTAAAATAATTAATAATTTTTGTTATTTTATATTCCTATAAAAATTTCTACCATTTTCTGTATTTTCTCTATACAGATTGTTTTTTTAGCCTCTCTTGCTCCCTTTTTCTTCGTGAAATTGGTGGAAGAATACTATCTAATTCAGAACCGAGCATAATCAACAAAACCTTTATTTATGGATTTTTTTCAATAAATCTTCTAGAATCTTCCTTTAAATTCTCATCTTTAACTAATTCATCAATTTTTTTCCTTCTTTTTCTTCTTTTGCGTATTTATAAAAAGCATCAAGAATTTCTCCATTATTTTTTTCAATTTTTTTAAATCTGTTTTTGTTAATAAAATTTATAACTAAATTCTCTTTAGCTCTAGTTCCTAAACTTGTACGTATAACTCTTCTTATTTCAGATTTTAATGTTTCAATATCATCATGTTCTTTTTGTCTTTTCTAAAATTAACTCTAAAAATATAATCTAAATTAATTTCATCTGTTCTAAGTAAATCAATTTGAAATTCAACATCAGAAAAAAATCAATTCCTTGTTCGTTACTATTATTTTGATCATCTTTTTCCAGATTTCTTATTTCTTCACAAATATCCACATAAACACTCTTCATATCCTGCATTTGTCTATCAGATATAATTTTTCTCGAAATTTTCAAATTCATCGAAAATTCTTAAGTATATTTTTCTGTTTTAAGCAATTCTCCAAATAATTCTGCAAATTCCTTTTTTTATCTTGAGTTTTTTTCAATTTCAACAGGCTTTTGGAAAATTTTTTTCAACTATTTCATTACATAAACTTACATATCCTTTTATTGATTTTTCCTGTTTCCTCATCTTTAAATCCGTTTATATAGTCGTTATAACTTTTTTTCAAGAATTATATTTACACTATTTTTCATCTCCAAAAGTTTTTAATAGCATTTTTTTGTAGCCTTTTTCCAAATCTCTAAAACATACAATATTTCCAAAAGTTTTTGACTTTATTCAAAAATACGGTTTGTTCTTGAAAATGCTTGAATTAATCCATGGTATCTCAAATTTTTATCAACAAACAAGGTATTTAATGTTGGTGCATCAAATCCTGTCAAAAACATTCCCACAACAATTAAAAATATCAATTTTTTTATCCTTAACCTTTTTAGACAAATCTTTATAATAATTCTGAAATTCACTTCCATTTGTTGAAAAATTTGTTTTAAAATAATCGTTGTAATCAGATATTACTTTATCCAAAAAAATTCTTTCATTGTCGATTCCATTGCACTTGGCTCAAAAATTTTCATCAGGAATATCTCCTATCGCATTTCGCTCTTCATTCGCAGACAAAACTATAAATTGTTGCTACTTTCAGTCTTTTTTTCTTCAGGTAAATTTTTCTTCTTGCTTTTTTTGAAATTCTTCATAATAAAGTTTTGCGACTTTCTACACTTTGAACGAGCAAACATAGCATTAAAAACCGTTTAGCCGTTTCTGTTTTATATTATAATATTCATTTCTATGAGTTTTTTTGTATTGTATACTTTTAAAATATATTCTACTATTTTAGAAATTCTCTCAGGATGTAACAACATTCTTTTTTTCAAGTTCCTTGAGCTTTTTATCATCTGTTTCTGTTTCATCTGCTTTTAAATTTTGCCCTAATATCATTATAATCCACTTTAAATTTTAAAACTTTTTTTATCACGAATAGCATCTGTTATAACATAACTATGTAATTGAGCTCCAAAAATTCCAAATTGTTGTATCACTTCCAAGAGCATTTTCAGGAAAAAAATTGGTGTTCCTGTAAATCCAAACTGATAATAATTTTTAAAAGATTTTCCTAATATTTTTTTGTGCATCTCCAAATTGTGAACGATGACATTCATCGTAAATTATGACACAATGTTTATCGTAAATTTCATGGATTGGATTTTTTTGACAAATTCATTTAATTTTTTTGAATTGTCGTAACAACTATTTTTGTTATCCTGTTTTTTTCAATACTTCGTTTAAGTTCTTTTTGTATCTTTACTACCATTTACACTATCAGGTGAAATTTCTGATATTCCTTCATTGTCTGATAATCCAAGTCTTTTTCTATCAACCACAAAAAAACACTTTGTCTATATAATCAAGTCTCTGTAGCAAGTTTTTGCCGTTTTAAAAAGAAGTCAAAGTTTTTTTCCTGAACCTGTAGTATGCCAAATAAATCCTCCAACTTCAATTTTTCCCAGATTTCTTATTTTTGATAACTAGATTCTATCTTCCACAAAAATTCGTTCAGTTGTCTGCTATTTGATACGGTCGCATTATTAGCAAAAATATCATTTGAATCAAAAAAACACAATATTTTTGTTAAAACTTCTAAAATAGTTCGCTTTTTCAAAAAAATGTTCTGTAAAATCTTTAAGATCTCTAATAACTTTATTTTTTTCGCATCTGCCCACTCACATGTAAATTCATAATGATTTTTTTATTCTGTGCCGTAGTATTTGCAAAATAACGAGTATAAGTTCCATTTGAAATTACAAAAATCTGAACAAATTTATAAAGTGAATTTTTCAGATTGAAACTTTCCTTACCATATCTATCAATTTGACTAAATGCCTTATGAAGACTTACTCCACGTTTTTTTCAATTCCATATGAACAAGTGGCAACCCATTAACCAATATTGTTACATCATAACGATTTTTTTATGCTTACCTTTTTGCTTAATTTGATTACAAACCTGTAAAAATATTATTATGTATATTTTTTTATCAATAATTTTTTTATATTTTTCAAATGTCCGTCATCAAAAATAAAATCATAGATATAATTTTTCCTGAATCTTCCTAGTTTTTCTCAATCATTCCATCATTTGGACAATCAAGATATTCTACTAAAAAAATCTTTCCCATTCTTTATCTGTAAAAGCGACTTTTATTTAATCTTTCAATTTGAATCTTCAAATTTTTATAAAGTTCCTCCGATGTCTTCCCATAAAATCTTTCATACCCTTGACTTTCTAAATCCCTTTATCATCCCATCTTCAAGTTCTTTTTCACTTTGATATGTATCTTGAACTTGAAGTATTTCTTCATAATTAGCTAAAATAATTCCATTCGTCATCTCAGCAATTGTTGATCTTTCATAAACTGCACTTTTTTTCCGACATTTAAAACTCACTTCCTTTATCTTCCCCCTTTTAAATGTCTATTTTTTTCAAAATTCAATAATTCTTTCCCTGTAATATTCATACTGTTTTTGTCTTAGTTCTATTTCTTTTGGTAAACCCTGTGATAAATCATTAACTAAAGCGTCAAATTTATCTAAAATTGATACGATATATTCTTGTACTGGTAATGGAGGTAATATAACTTTTATTTTTCGACAGTTCATTTAGGTTAATTGTCTGGTACCCCGAACTTCTTTTTAATAATATAATCTGATTAGAATTCAATAAATAATAATATAAATATTTATTCATTAATATTTTTTTCATCTTTTGACTTTATTCCATAACATAAAAGCTCAAGCCAAAAATTTTTTTCTGATTGAAATCCTACAAATCCTATTCCTCCCTGTCCTCTTGATGGAGTTGTAACTGTATCTTTTTTTCATGATTAAAAAGAAAAAAATATATCCTGTTTCTGTTGTTCCAGCATTAATATATTTATATTTTTGCTATTTTTATTAGTTTCGTATATTTCTTCTTTAGGGTTTTTTTACCAGTTTTTTTATATTACAAATCTCTCCTAATGTTTTTCCACTCAACTTTATCACTTACATCAATTCCAGCAACTTCTGCCGCTTCATCAATTAATCTTAAATATTGTTTAGTAATGTTCGTTCGTTCGTTCGTTCGTTCGTTCGTTCGTTCGTTCGTTCGTTCGTTCTAGCACAAATCGAGATCAAATGTCAAGAGTTTTTTTCTCGATAATATTCATATTGTTTTTCTTCTTTGTTTTATTTCTAAAGGAAGTAGTCCTTTTGTATCAGAAAGAAGTTCGTGAAACCTATCTAAAATTTTTTTACAATTTTATTTTTGAATTTCTATTGGAGGTAATGAAATCTTAAATTTTTTTCCATATCTGAACCATGAATACGAATCAATTTTTGTCCCTGTTACTTTTACGTTCTTTTTGTTTCTGAAATTCTCTGTCTGAAAAATAATAAGCAATGTATTTAGAATTTTTCATTTGTACTATAACTGTACATATCTCCAGAAAATCCAATTTCCTCATTTCCTAACCAAACTGTAGATTTAAACTACATCTTCTATATTTTCAGAAGTTGTTGCAATTAATACATCATTAGGTTTTTGCTTTTTCTCAATTTTGAAAAAAACATCTTCTTCAGTGAAAGAAATAGTGTTTTTCAGTAGAAAAAAACCATACTGTGTGTAAATTTGTCCATAGTGAATAACTGGTTTTCCTTTTTTTCTAAAAATCCTTTTTTGAAGGCCATTCCACGAGTAAATTTACCAATTTCTCCAAGAGTAGTTAAACGTAATACATAATTTTTCATTATTTAGACTATCTAACTTTTTCAGAAATTTTTATTCAAATAATCTTCGCTTAATAACATATCTCTGTAATAATTATAATGCTTAATTCTCGAGTTTAATTCTATTTGTAATTTTTTTCTTGTAATTCTGTAACACATTTTTGTGAAATTGTCAAGTATTTTTTTACAATTTCTTTCTGAATTTCTATTTGGGGTATTAGGGATTTCAAAAATTTTTCAATCATAGGTTTTTCTTATAGAGGTAATTGTTGATGATCTGACATTTTTTTCATAATGTATTTTTTTGAAATTATTCATTAAATAATAATAAATAAATTTTTGTAATGATTTTTTTCCATCTATTATATGAATTCTATAAAGTCTCTTTGGTGTAAGGCGTATTTTCCTTTAACGTAATGAAAAAAATTTCTCCTATTCCACCTTCTCCAGGAATTATAATAGATGTTTCATCAAATTCAAATTTATTAATTCTTTTTTTATATCTTTAGATCTTACATAAAAAGGATATTTCCCGTTATCACTTTGTTCATTAGTATTAGATTTTTCCAGTTCCAATCTCACAAACTTCCCCCAATTTCTTCCACTCAACCTTTTTCCCCCACTAAAAGTTTTTTTCCATAAATTTCATTATTTCTCTCCCTCTTTTAGTCGTTTTTCCTCAATTTTTATTTTTGTCGAGTGGCAATCAACAGAAGAGTCTTTTACCACATTTACAAATTCCACCCTGATAATCTTCCCCTTATTCATAATTCATCCATCATTTTATGGGAGCTC